>PDWJ01006895.1_pt1 | contig 12402 bp, 11 predicted proteins | sample 1430881 | NCBI WGS metagenome assembly PDWJ01 (sample SAMN01162460, study PRJNA174530) | Oral metagenome, whole genome shotgun sequencing project. | biome: Marine environment; feature: Marine mammal; material: Swab sample of the gingival sulcus; isolation source: swab sample of gingival sulcus... | reverse complement strand
TTAATTTATTTGTATTTATTGGCGCATTCTTTCCTAATAAATTACCCACTCCTGCCATTATTTTTGCTCCCCACATTGGGACAGACAAAGGTAGTTTCTTTCCCAATTGTTTACAAATAACTGTTTCAAGTTCTCTAAATGATGGATGAATATCATCACAGACATTGTAAATTCCTGTTTTACCTTGAAGTATTGGAATCAAATTTGCAATATCCTCTACCATTAAAATACTTTTTCGTGCCTTCCCTCCCGATATGCTCAAATATCGTCCTGTTTGTATGCCTTTTACCATTGCTCCCAAATTACCGGGTGCCCCTGCCCCTGCTATTAGTGAGGGTCGAATAATGCTAAGAGAAACATTATTATTTTTACTCCAATCTGTTAAAAATTGTTCTGCCAATAATTTACTTTTTGCATAAGGTGTTTTACCTTCTAATGGTTGTTCTTCATCAATATTAAGACCTGTATCACAACCATATACCGCTACTGTACTTACAAAGACAAAAGACTTAGGCAAAGCATTATGTATTGCTTTGCAAATGTTTTTTGTTCCCTCCAAATTCACTTTATAGAATATGTCTTCCTCCTCTTTGGTCTTAGGAACAGTATGTGCCTTTCCCGCTGCGTGAAATACAAGGTCAAATTCTTCTTTTATAGGTTCTATTTCCTTAGTAATATCTACATTATAGTCACACCCCTGCAAGCCCAATGTTTTTAACTCAAATCCTTTATTCCTTAAATGAGGCACTACATTACTACCTAAAAAACCATCTGCACCTGTAAATAATATTTTCATAATTATTTTATTTTTTGCAAAGCTAACAAATACTTATCTGCTAATTTTTTTTGATCAAAATCTCTTTTAGCACACTCCATAGCTCTCTCTCTCATTTCTTTTAGATTATTTTCTTTTTCTGAAAGATTAACTAATAAATCTGCTAAACTAGATGGAGAATTTGCATCAAGGGTAAAGCCTATTTTATTTTCTTGTAAATATTCTTTAATCCAACCATTGGTTGTTTGAATGACAGGCGTTGCGGCTGCGATAGATTCAAATAACTTATTTGGAGAGGAAGTATCAAGAACAGGCGTTGCTTTAAGCGGAACAAATGAAACCTTTGCATGCTGAATAAAAGCTACCAATTTATATTTTGGCATCAAGTCAAAATGTATTAAGTTTGTCAACCTTTCTTCTTCTATAATATTACATATTGCTTCTTTCTGTTGTCCATCACCTATCAACAGTATCTTTATATCCTCTCTTTTTCGTTTTTTTAATATTCTAGCCGTATTAACCAACCACATAGAATTGTTCACTTCACCTATATTTCCTGTATAAATACCATAAAAATCATTTTCATTTATTTTTGTATTTTCTATAAAATCTTTAGTTGTACTAAATAACTTGAGATTAGCAGAATTAGTAATTGAAATAACATTTTTATGATTAAAATTTTCTATTATGTAATCTTTCATACCCTTAGACAAACCGACAACCAATGACGCATTCTTGTATAGCAATTTTTCAAAAAAATATGCTATTTTTTTTATTAATTTATTCTTAATGACACCTAACTCTATAGCCACTTCCGGCCATAAATCTCTAACCTCATAAACAAATTTTTTCCTTCCTATATACTTACTTATTAAACCAGGCAAGCCAACAGTTATAGGTCCAGAAGAGGCTATAACAATATCTGATTTTAGTGTAATGGCATACCAACTAGAAATAATTGAATACAATAAAAATGTAAATATTCTTTTAATTTTAGGTTGCTTATTATCTATTTTAATATTAAGCACTTTTACTTTTATACCATCTATATTTTGAGTTTCTATAAATTTTTTAGCCTCAATATCAGATTTTGAATAAACACTAGTCACAACTGTAACTTGGTGTCCCTTTTCAACCCAATGTTTTGAAAATTCGTAAATTCTCGTTCCCCATGCTCCTTTAGGAGTAGAAAAATACTGATAAAAAATTAATATTTTCATAATTATGACTATTTATATAATACCTATAATTACTTTTATCTATACTAAATAGTTAGAGATACTTATAAATTTATGCTCTTGATTACTCTTTATAAACTTCTCCATATTTTCCAAACTTCCTTCTGATAAAGCTTTAGGATGTCCTATCACTACAAAATTTTGTTTTTTTGAAAGTTCCTTATTAAAAGCCTTTTGTAACAATTCAGATTTTTTACCATCTGTTGAACAACAACTATATGACGATTTTAAAAGAAGTTTCAAAATATATTTTTTTGAAGGAGAGACAGCACCTCCATCTCCAAAATGTTTATACTTATCTACTGAAAATAGTTTACTAAAAAGATACTTATGATAAAAAAAAGGACTCATCTTCATTGCTGTTATAGGTAGTTCTATAAATTTTCCTTTTTCAACTTTTTCTATAGGAGAATTATCAAAAGTCCATTTATCTTCTTTAGGAGCGTTACTAAAATCATAATAATGTGTATCTGATAAATTCTGCCCTCCATAGAAAACAGTACTATCTGCCCAAATATTATTATTCAAGAATGCTTTCTTAAGCTTTTCAAAAGGCTGAATACACCAACCGCCTGCTCTGAAAGTAAATACTTTGTCTCCGACTAAATCAACTAAGACCTTTTTATATCTAAAAACAATATCCTCTATCTCTGATTCTGAAAAAGCATGTATTCTGTACCTACTTACCTCCATAACCCATTTTTGTCCATCATAATGGGAATCTTCCCAATGCGAGTGTATATGAAGTTGAATGTCGTGCCCTAACTTAGACAAGGTTTTAACCTGATCTGTTATTTTGATATAATCTTGCTCTAAAACAGGGTATTTCTCCTTGTATTCCTGCAATTTTAAAATATAACCAGAATCTACAAAGAAAGTAAATTTCGCATTAAATTTTTCTGCTAATTCTATCAATCTATTCGTCGGTTCTATAATACACTTATCAATGGAACCATGGTTAGTTCCAAAAAAAAGTTCATAGTCAAAAGTAAAAAATATATTCATTATTTACCGGATTTTAAAATACTTTCAATAGGGTCAATATATTCATATCCCTTTATTTTTAGATATAAACGACTTATAAAATTAAAAAGTTTAAACTTTAAAGGGTTTACAATAGTTCTAAAGGCATAACCTTTCACCAATTCCGCACCAAACCTACTTTTAAATCTTTGTAAACCTTCATATTTACTACCTTTTTCCACATTAATTCTTGCACCTACAAAATCATAAAACTTAACATTTCGTGATTTTAATATTTTCATCGCCTCATATTGTAAGAGGTTCAAACTACCTGTAAAAGGTCTTTTTATACTACCTCCGTACATATAATACCCCATATTATTATCATATATTATTATAACTACACCTTGTACCACTTCTTCTTTTACTGCTTTTAGTATTAAAACATTTTTATCAATATTTTCAACTAAGTTTTTAATATATTCTAGTGATGGGTAATGAATACTTCCCTGCCTAATTAAAGTATCACTTATACAATTATATGCTAAATTTACATCATTAGTTTCTTCTATAATAACCTTATTTTTTATAGCATTTTTTACAACATTTCTGTGTTTTCCGTGAAAACTTTTATCCTTTGGAAAAGTATTAAACACAACATTAGACTGTGCTTTATAAATAAAATCACATAATTTGTTTTGTTTAACAAATGTGACCATATCATCTAAAAACTCTTTCTCATCACCTATAGATAAGTTATCTTTTTTAGCAATTAGACCATAAGTAAATACCATTCTTGTAAATATAAGTCTTGTATCTAAAAAATAAGGTAATATATAATTATCATTTACTAACCAACCATAGTTATCACTTTTTATTTTTAAATATGCCTGAGATGCTAATATAGGAATTTTTTTATAAGCTAAGTTTTCTTGTTTTTGTACTATCTTAATCATTTTTTTTATTTTCAAAGTCATTTAGGAAAATTTTAACATCCTCAATATTTTCACAATTATTCATTATTTCGTGTGGTGAGTAATCCCACCAACAACTCTTTTGTAATCTATCTATAACTTCATTTTCAAACCTATACTTAATTATTTTTGCAGGGTTTCCACCTACAATTGCATAAGGTGGAACATCTTTAGTTACAATAGCTCCTGAGGCAATAACAGCCCCATTACCTATATTGACTCCTGCAAGAATTATTGCATTTGCTCCTATCAAGACATCATTACCTACAACAGTATATCCTTTATCTTTATACTCATCATATCTTTCTTCTTCTATAAAACCTCTCGATTTTGAATAAAAAACAGGGCTTGTTGAGAAAAAAGTTAAGGGATGAGGTCCCATTCCAATTTTAACATTATGAGAAATAGAACAATATTTCCCTATACTCTCTGTATTTCTATCAACTTGAGTTCCTTCATTTATAAATGTATAGTCACCTATCACAACTCCTCTATTAATTTTACACTTTTCTCTTATCCACACATTCTTACCTAATACAACCCCCGGTAAAACAAAATTCGTTTCAATTTTACAAGTTGGATATTTTATGTGTTTGTAAAAAGTAAAAAGTATAAAATATATTTTTTTTAATAATCCTTTCATTTTAAAACCTTTAACAATTCTTCTATTTTTCGTATTTTAATAAACTTATTTGGATTACTTTCCGTATAATAATCCATAATATTATCTTCCATAACATCTAATATAAATGTCAATCCTTTATAATGTATTGCATCAAAATGACAAGAGGAATATAAAGAAATATGAGCTACGCAATGATAGATATAGTTTTCTGTTGTAAACTCTCGTTCTTTTATAATTTTTATATTCTTGTAATTTTCAAGACTTTTTTCAGTTTCATCCAAATCACTTTTAATTTCATTAGGATGAGGTAAATAATACAATTTTATATCATTCTCTAAAAGTATTTGATGAGATTGTTTAAAAAACTCTACAATCTTATCTAAATAACAATTTTGCCCTGTAAATACAATAAATTTACTTTTAGATTCTAATGTAGCATTAGAATCTAACAATTCATACTTTAATCTTCCATATACTTTTATTTCATCTTTCGTATAGAACCCTGCTTTTAAAAGTTCCTCTTCCCAATATTCATTATAGACATACACCATATCAGGGGTAGGAAGTTTATTATCTTTCAAAGCATAATTATAACCTCTGTGTAACACACCTATAATTCCGTGTTGCATTTCAATAACAGGTATTCCTCTTTTTTTTGCTACTGCCACAATATCCGAATTGGAATAGGCTGAAACAACATACAGTTTATTTACTTTCAATAATTTCAATACTACAGAATACAACAAATACCCTGAAACAAATTTTAAATGACTCTTTAATAGTGTGTAATTATTAACATTATGCTTATCTAAAAAATTAGAAATTTTTTGAAAATTCCTTGCTTTCTTTTTCCTAAATATAAAAAGTAATTTTAATAATAAAATTTTAAATGGAGAAAAAATAAAACTGTATATGACAATATTGTTATCTTTTAAGTATTCCTTATAAGCGTATAATTTATTAGGAATATCTGCACTTAACCAATATAATACATTTTCTATTTTTTCTTCTTTATACGGAAAATATGAATCTAAGACCTTACCTTGATCAGTAAAAAGACCACTTCCTGCTCCTACAAATAGAGTTTTATTTTTTCTATCAAAAACAGTTTTAAGATAGTTTCCCAAAGATAAAATTGAAAGATATATAAATTTATACAATTGATTTTTTGCCACATTTTTTTGTGTATTATCATTAAAATGAGTAATAATATTTGTTATTTCACTTTTAACAGTTACCCAACTAGAAGTGTCTTTAAAACCAAAAATATCACATAAATGAGTAACTTCTTGCTCTGTTTTTCTTAAAAGAACTATATCTTTTGTAAAATATTTCATTGTTTCCATCTTCTATACCTTTAACTCTTTTTTCTTTTTACTTTTTGGGTTGCCACGTATAAGAAAGGCAAAATTCCTATTGCTCCAGCCATACTTGCAAGTGGCAGATATGGTAATTTATCCAACAATAAGAATAAAAACAACATATAAATTCCTGTTGATGCTATTGAAATAAAACCTATTTCTTTAGTCTTTCCGTTATAAAATAAATAATTTACCAAAAGTAAATATGGCACAATTAAAACTGACGATATAACAAACAATCTAAAATAATTCTTAACTCCAACAAATTCATCTCCTACAATCCATAAAAATAAACTTTCAGGTATTAAAGACACAAACAAAACTGCTACAGGTACAAGTAATAAAGAATATAAAACCCACAAATGAATATTTTTTAGTGTTATTTTCTGTTTTTTTAAGGCTTCATAATAATAAGGCATCGTTGCTTTATTCACCGCTAAAATCAAAGTAGTAAGCATCAATGCTAAATTTGCCCCCATTGCATAAATCCCCAATTCTGATTCAGTATATTTGTGATAAATTAAAAACCTATCTGCTTGACCTTTTATAACTCCGCTGGCATTATGTAATAATAACGGAACACCAAATGAAAAGAGATATAATAAAGCAGATTTATAATTAGACAAACTAAAATTCCTCACTTTTTTTATATCCTTTCGATATAAAAAACAAGCAATGCAAAATACAATAAAATTACCAAGCAACAATGCAACAAAATATTTCTCTACCAATAGGTTACTTGATAATTCAAAAAATGCAATCGTAAACACTACCGAAGTTAAAGTTAGTAAAAACTGAATAAAAGTATAGGCTAGTGGTCGTTTTTTACACTGCCAAATAGATAATTGCACATTCACCAACACCCGTAACACCGATGCAATGCTTATATACATTAAAATCAACGAATCTAAAAACCAACAAACAGAAAAAACAATCAATCCTAAAATAATTGCATAAGCATATCCTGTTCTAAGTATTAAATCTACCCCACGCTTACCATAGACATAAAAATATCGTGCTACTGCTCCCTCTTGTGTTAAACCAATAACAACAATAAAAAGCATCAAGTAAGTTTGATAATAAGAAAGTTGTCCATAACCATCCGTTCCCAATTTTCTTGACAAATAAGGAATTAATAAAAACGGCATCAATTTACTTAGTATTTCACCTGTAATATAAACAACACTATCTTTAAATATCTTTTTTGACATCTCACTTCCCTAGTATAATTCTTATTCTTCCCAATACCCATTTAATAACCCAATAAACCATAGAAAAATAGACTAGTGTCGGCAAACCAAATAAACCAAAAAAATCTGAAGAATTGATCCAAGGGATAATTGCTGAAAAGAAAAATGTTGCAAACAAAACAACCTTTAATATATTTCCTTTATCAATATTTTTATTTATACTTCTTAATAAGTTGCCTATAAACAACCCCGCAAAAATAGAATATATAAAATAAAAGCGTTTACCAAAAAAGAAAACAGCTTCTCCAAAGTTAGATACTGTCAAATTACCTGCACCATTCAAAACACCTTCTGTATCAGGATATATTAAATATGAAATATAGGTTGATAATTTCAATTTTGTCATTTCTACACTATGCTCTGAGATCCCTGTTACAAAAGTTGTTATTTTTTTCCCAAAAATAGACATAAATTGAAAAGATATTTCTTCCCAAGTTGCAACATTTCCTAACTCATAATAAACTCCTATTGTTCCAGCATTTGTTAGATAAAACACTCTATGTTTAAGGAAAAACCAAGCTAAATCAAACGGTATATCTCTAACCATCATTGTGGTAAAGACAAGTAATAATACTCCCAATAAAGCGTAAGGAACAAACCTAAAAATAGACTTATTATATAATAAAAATGCTATGCCTGGCACTAACAACGTAACAACTGGAGATTTATAACCTGTTGCCAAAGCACACAAGAACACTAAAATAAAACTTAAGATTAATTGTTTTTTTATCTGTTTTTTATAATTTGATAGAATATACAAAACACTAACTAAAATTACTAAAGCAATCACTATATAATGATTTAAAAGAGTGTAAATAGGTCCAAATAATCCCAACGTTGACCGAACAACACCTCTATTAACACCGTGAACAAAAACAGGTATTCCTGCAATATAAATAATTATAAACAGTATCAAAAATAAAACAATATTTACTCTTGTTAAGATTTTTTTTGCTGTTCTTAAAGAAATTCTATTATCTAAACTTTCTAATTGAATTCTTTTTCTAGTAAACAAAAAAACAATAATAATAATAATAGAGGTATGTATTGTATATTTAATAACAATATCAGAAGTTACTGCGTAACCCTCTATTGCATCTGCAGAAAAATATGCCATACAACACCCTATTAGTGGCAATAATAAAAATGCCATTAAATATAACCTCATTATTTTCATTAAATTACCTCTTTTTCTTCATCAAAAACTCAACATATTCAAAATCATCAATGGTATCAATATCTACCGAACTTTTTCTATCCATTATATAGGCATACGATTTTTCGGTATAATATTCGCCTGTATCTAAAATTGATTTATTAAAAACATATATTGCTCCATTTGGACAATAAGTACTCCTTAACTCCTGCCTACTTTCTGCAAAATCTCTTTCAAAAACCTCTTCAAACTTCCCTTCTTTTGTTATGAATTTATGCCAAAAAATAGGGTGTTCCTCTTTGCAAAAACTTATTACCGAATTTGCCTTTCTCTTACAAAACAACTCTATTGCTTCATCAATATGTGTATTATTTCTCAGTGGACTCGTAGGTTGCAATAATACAAAATCGTCTATTTTGATATTTTCTTCTTTTTCCAACCTTTCAAAAGTATATCGCAAAACATCTAATGATGACGCATTATCAGTTGCCAAAAAATCAGGACGCATAAAAGGTATTTCTGCACCAAACTCTCTACTTACTTTTGCTATTTCTTCATCATCAGTACTAACAATAACCCTACTCACATTCTTAGCCTTTAAAGCAGATTCAATGGTATAGGCTATCAAAGGTTTTCCCTCCAATAACTTCACATTCTTACGAGGCAACCCTTTCGAACCACCTCTTGCTGGTATTATTGCTATCATTACTTCAAATGCTTTACAAATTCTTGTGCCTGTTTATAATCCACAGGCTTACCGATGTCTATCCAAAAACCAAGAATAGGGTCATACACTAATTTTCCGCCCTCATTTACCAAGTTTTCCATTAAATCGGTAATATCAAAAAACTCGCCTTTTGGAATTTTGTCAATTAACTCTCTTTTTAGGATATAAATTCCCGCATTAGAATGGTAAATATAAGACGGTTTTTCCTTAAATGCCTTAACTTTACTACCTTCTGTTTCAAATACTGCATACGGAACATCTACTTTGTATTCCGTTGATGCCACTGCCATATCAGCATTTTCATTTATCAATTTTAAATATAATTCCTCAAAATCAACACTTGTAAATAAATCACTATTCATCAGCAAAATATGGTCGGTATTAAATTTTTCTACTAATGCCAATGCACCTGCTGTTCCAAGTGGTTTATCTTCCCAAATATATTCAATAGAAATCCCTTTACTACTTCCATCACCAAAATAATCTACAATTTGCTGTCCCAAATATTTTACCGAAATATAAATCTTTTTGACACCATATTCTATTAAACGATTGATATTTCGCTCAATAATCGGCATACCTCCTAAATCTAACATCGGTTTTGGCACAGTATCGGTCAATGGACTTAAACGCTTACCTCGTCCCCCAGCCATTATCATACATTCCAAAGGCAATTTTGATTTTACTTTACCCAAATCAATAATATCCACTAATTGCTTGTCATTATTCAAGACAGGTAATATTCGAATATCTTTCTTTCTATATACCGATAAATCAATAAAACCTTGATTATCATACTCAAACAAAAAATTATGATTACAAATTTCACCAACTGTTTTTTCTAAATTTTGCTCTTTTATAATAGACCTACGAATATCCCCGTCAGTTACCGAACCGACAATTTTACCATTATCTTCTACAAACAAAATCAAACGACTGATACCCGTCAAACTACTTAATTGATTTAACGCCTCAACAATCGTTTTATCTTTATGAATTGTAATATTATTTTCCATTTTTTGTCCTATTTATTTTTTCACTTTTTTAATACTTCTACTAACTTTTGAAAAACCTAAATTAGATTTTTTTCAAGTTCATCAAACCAATCAAAATTTTTACCTAGTTCATTTTTGAACTTGAAAATCAATATCATAAAATGACTTTTTCAATTCTATTTTTTTATATTTTTTCAACACTTCCATAATCTTCAAAGTGGTATCTCCGTTACCATATATTTGCTTTTGATTTTGTATTCTTTTACGAAAATCTACATCAAATGCTTTGTTTAGAGCATCACTAATTTCTTGTTCTGAAATACCACTTTGAATAATGCTTTCACATAGCAGTCTTCCCTTTTGTCTATCTCCAATATTTATAGTTGGAATATTAAAAGCAGGAACTTCGTCTATTCCACTTGATGAATTACCAAGCACAATATCAACAAATTGTAATGCTGACAAATACCTCAATTGCCCTAATGACGGATAAGCAATTGCTTTTTTAGGATTTTGAGCAACATAATCCTCAATCATTTCATTGATTATTCTTCCATTTTTATCAGAATTTGCATAAGTGAAAATAATATTACAATCTTTTTGCTTATCTAATGCTGTTAATATATTTTCAAAAGTTTGCTTAGGACTTTCTTTTTCCAACGTAACAGGATGATAAGTAACCAAAATATTTCGTTTATTCAATTTGAACTTGATTGACTTTTCAAATTCCTCTCTGTTTAGCAATGGTAGTTTCTTTATAGAGTCAATCCCTATTGCTCCAACATTAAACACTGTATTTGGATTTTCACCCAGTTGAATAACTCTTTTTCTATATGTGTCGGTACAAGTAAAATGCAGATGACTAAATTTAGTTATAGCGTGTCTTATTCCCTCATCATAAGCACCTTCTGTTGTTTCTCCTCCGTGTAAATGTGCCACTGGAATATTCGCTGACATACCCGCAATTACCGATGCTAATATTTCGGTTCTATCACCCAAAACTATAATTAAATCAGGTTGTAAATCTTCATAAACATCTGCAAAGCCAATAACCGCCAATCCTATCGTTTTAGAAATGCCAACCGCAGAATCAGAAGACAACAAACATTCTACTTTTCTATCAACCTTAAATCCTGCTCGTTCTACCTCTTCTATGGTATAACCAAACTCCGAAGACAAGTGAGTCCCTGTAACCACCAACTGACCTTCAAAATGATTATCCTCATTAATAGCCTTGATTAATGGTCTTAAAAGCCCAAATTCCGCTCTTGTTCCTGTTATTACACAAATTTTCTTCATATCAATTCATCTGGTTGATAATCCTTTTCTGCTACTTTTCCTAAAACTTCATTCCATTTCATAGGTGAAATCCCTGTTCCGGGACGCTTTATAGTCAAATTATTTTTTGTAAAAACTTCCCCTTTTTTGATTTGGCAATTTGCTACAATACTTTTTCTTGCAACAGATTTGTTTTTTAATTCCGACTTTGACGGTTCTTTTATTCCACTTCCCGAAATTGCTTTTTCAACATTTCTAATACTCGAAACCATTGCTTTTAATTCATCTGGTTCAAGCGATGCTCTGTGGTCAGGTCCCGGTAAATTTCTATCTAATGTAAAATGTTTTTCAATTACCGTCGCACCCAAGGCAACAGCCGAAATAGGCACTTCAATACCGAGTGTATGGTCAGAATAACCAACATTTACACCAAATTCATCTTTGATGTGTAACATTGCTTTCAAATTCACATCTTCCATTAGTGTTGGATATTCTGTGTTGCAATGCAAAATTGTTAAATTTTCTTTTTGAATGCCACTAGCCAACAAAACATTTACAGCCTCTTCAATTTCTTTAATATCAGCCATTCCTGTTGATAAAATGACTTCTTCAAATAATTCTGCGACCTTTTTCAAATAAGGATAATTGGTTATTTCCCCTGACGGAATTTTTGCCAACGAAATTCCTATTTTTTTCAAAAACGCCAAACTTTCCAAATCAAAACCTGTGGATAAAAACCTCACTCCCTTTGACTTACAATAAGATATTAATTCTTTATGATTTTCCTCTGACAATTCCAACTTCTTCAACATTTGAAATTGAGAATCTTTATTTTGAGTATTTTTATCTTGATAATCTGCTCTTTTTGCTGATTTAGTTACCAATTTTTCAGCCTTAAAAGTTTGAAATTTTACATAGTCAACACCAGCCTCAAAGGCAACATCAATAAGTTCCTTTGCTTTATCAATATCCCCATTATGATTGACTCCTGCCTCTGCTATAATTAATACCTTATCCATTATTTTATAAATTTACCTGCTCCGATAACGCTATCTTTTTC
>PDWJ01004430.1_pt1 | contig 12403 bp, 7 predicted proteins | sample 1430881 | NCBI WGS metagenome assembly PDWJ01 (sample SAMN01162460, study PRJNA174530) | Oral metagenome, whole genome shotgun sequencing project. | biome: Marine environment; feature: Marine mammal; material: Swab sample of the gingival sulcus; isolation source: swab sample of gingival sulcus... | reverse complement strand
AAACGCTTCGAGCAGGTGGACAAACGTTTCGAGCAGGTGGATAAACGCTTCGGGCAGATGCAGACATACATGGACAAACGCTTCGAGCAGATGGATAAGCGTTTCGAGCAGATGCAGGCATCTATGGATAAACGTTTCGAGCAGGTAGACAAACGTTTTGAAGAGATGCACATCAATATGAATCTTCGTTTTGGAGACATAAACACGAGATTCAAAATGATGTTTTCCTTTATGAGTCTGGGTTTTACCATTCTTGCGATAATGATGACGGTATTCCGGTTTTTGAACTGAAAAATGCGATTTTTCTGTTAAAGCAAAGGTCTCTTTGTTCAATTTTTCCGAAAGCAAGGGCTTGGCACGGGAAATGCCGTAGAAAATCAGGGGGCAATCGCCTCCTGCATCTGGCGAAGTACATAAGGCAGGATGCCCTGATTGCGGATATAGTCCACCTCCACCTGGGTATTGATTTTGGCCTGAACCGCAAAGGATATGGTGGTGTCCTCATTTTTGGCCTGGACTTGCAGTCTGGCATTTGGGGCAATTTTGTCCATTCCCAGAATGGAAAAGGTTTCATTTCCTGTCAGTCCCAGGGAATCAAAGGTATCGCCTTCCATGAATACCAAAGGCAGAACCCCCATACCCACCAGATTGGAACGGTGGATTCGTTCAAAGGATTCAGCAATGACCGCTTTTACCCCCAGCAGGCAGGTGCCTTTGGCTGCCCAATCCCTGGATGAGCCTGTGCCGTATTCCTTTCCGCCGAACACCACCAGGGGCGTGTTTCTTTTTTCATAGGTCATGGCAGCGTCAAACACAGCAGCAGAAGCGTTTTCCGGGAAGATTCGTGTCATTCCTCCCTGTTCTTCCACTAATCGGTTCTGGATGCGGACATTGGCAAAGGTTCCTCTCATCATTACCTCGTGGTTTCCCCGGCGGGAACCATAGGAGTTGAAATCCTGCTGCGCCACATGGGCCTTGGCAAGATATTCTCCGGCAGGAGAGGTCTTGGCAATGGCTCCGGCAGGAGAAATATGATCCGTGGTAACAGAGTCTCCAAGCACCAGCAAGGCCCTTGCGTTCCTGATGTCTTCCAGGGTGTCGGCAGGAGTGCCAAGGTTTTTGAAAAAAGGAGGGTTCTGGATATAGGTGGAGGCAGGATCAAAGGTAAATGTGGCCGATGTTGGAGCTGCCACTTCCTGCCACAGAGGTTGTCCCTGGAAGATTTTTTCGTATTGATTTTTATAAAATTCTTCGCGGACATGGGAACTTACATATTCCTCAATCTCTTTGTGGGACGGGTAGATGTCTTTGAGAAACACGGGCTGATTTTTTTCATCATATCCCAGGGGTTGTGTTTCCATATCCATGTTGATTTTTCCGGCAAGGGCAAAGGCCACCACCATGATGGGAGACATGAGAAAGTTGCCCTTGATTTTCTGGTGGATTCTGGCCTCAAAATTCCGGTTCCCTGACAGAACCGACATGACATCCAGACCATGCTGGTCAATGGATTTTTCCACAAAGGCATCCAGAGGGCCGCTGTTGCCGATACAGGTCATACAGCCAAATCCTGTATTCTGGAATCCAAGGGCTGCAAGGTCTTTCATAAGACCTGCATGTTCCAGATAATCGGCCACAACCCTGGAACCGGGAGACAGGGAGGTCTTTACGTACCAGGGCACAGAGAGTCCTTTTTTCAGGGCATTTCTGGCAATCAGACCCGCACCCATCATGGTGTGGGGGTTGGAGGTGTTGGTACAGGAGGTAATGGCTGCAATTACGATACTGCCATTGGTCAGTTCCGGTTCTTTTGCGGTCTTTTGGGAGGTCTTTTCAGGGTTGGATATTGCCACGGAATTTTTGTCGGCAAGATCAAAGGTCTCTGTGGTCTTTGAGGACAATTCCACCAGGGGAATTCTGTCCTGGGGCCGGGAAGGGCCTGCAACGGACGGGCAGATACAGGAAAGGTCAATATCCACCCGGCTGGAAAAGACAAGATTCCTATCATGATGATTGAAAAATCCCGTTGCTTTGCAATAGGTTGCAACCTTTTGGGCAAGGTCTTTCCGGTTGGTCTGGGACAAAAATGAAATACTTTGCTCATCAATGGGGAAAAATCCTGCCGTGGCTCCGTATTCCGGGCACATATTGGAAATGGTGGCCCGGTCTGTAAGCTGAAGATGCTGGATTCCAGGGCCGGTAAATTCCACAATTTTTTCCACTACCTTTTCCTGGCGCAATCTTTGGGTTACATGCAGGGCAATGTCCGTGGATGTAACTTTGTCGCCGGGTTTTCCATGAAGATATACCCCGACGATTTGGGGCAGGTTCATATAATAGGGTTGTCCCAGCATGACAGCTTCGGCTTCAATGCCCCCCACTCCCCAGCCAAGCACTCCAAGGCAGTTAATCATGGTGGTGTGGGAATCGGTTCCCACCAGGGTATCGGGAAAGGCCACAGGAGTTTTGCTGCCGGACATATCATTGGCCTGTTCACAGGAGACCACCCGTGCCAGATATTCCAGATTTACCTGGTGGCAGATGCCGGATTCCGGGGGAACCACCCTGAAATTATCAAAACTGTTCTGGGCCCATTTCAAAAGTTCATAGCGTTCCCGGTTGCGCTGGTACTCTTTTTGGGCATTGAGAAGGGATGAACAAGACTCCCTGAAATGATCCACCTGAACAGAATGGTCAATGATCAGATCCACGGGAACCAACGGGTTGATTTTTTTGGGATCGTGTCCGGCAGCAGACATGGCATCCCGCATGGCCGCAAGATCGACTACTGCCGGCACACCTGTAAAATCCTGCATGAGAACTCTTCCAGGATAAAAAGGGATCAGTATTGGATCTTCGGAAGATGCCTGTGAAGGTTCCTGATAAAATCGGCAGGCCTGAAAGATGAGATCATGGGAGATTTTTGATCGGTGCATGTTCCGGGCCAGATTCTCTATGAGAACCCTTGCGGAAAAAGGCAGGGATAAAATCTCCGGGAATCCTTGTTCTGCAAGCAGGGAAACATTGTAAATGGTGTGGGGCTGGTTGTCGATGCCCAGGCTCTGTCTGATTGTTTTTTCAGAGTGTTGTTCAGGGGATGTCATGGATTTTTCTCTTTTTGTGTTATTATGGTGTTTCAGGTTCCATTCCCTTTGGATGGGCGGCAAGCTCTTGTTCCCGTAAATCCTTGCGCAGGATTTTTCCCACAGTAGATTTGGGCAGAGATTCCCGAAATTCTACAGCCACAGGCAGCTTGTACTTGGCAAGTTTTTCTCCGCAATAGGAAATGACCTCTTCCTGGGTCATTGTCTGGCCTTTTTTTAATACCACAAAGGCTTTGAGAGCCTCTCCGCGTTTATGATGGGGAATGCCCACGCAACAGGCTTCCAGGATGTCTGGATGTTCAAACAGCACTTCGTCCACATCCCTGGGATAGACATTGTAGCCGCCGGAAACAATCATGTCCTTGATTCTGTCTACGATAAAGAAATATCCCTCTTCGTCCATGACAGCCACATCTCCTGTGTGCAGGAAACCATCCGGGGTAAATACATTCTGGGTTTCCTTGGGTCTGTTCAAATAGGATTTCATTACCTGGGGGCCGCGAACCAGAAGTTCGCCCGGTTCATTGAGGCCCATGATTTTTTTGGGATCTTTGATATCAACAATCCGGCATTCTGTATGGGGCAGGGGCAATCCAATGGATTTTACCTTGCAGGTTCCATTAAAGGGATTTACATGGGTAACAGGAGAGGTTTCGGTAAGGCCATAGCCTTCCACAATGGCAGCTCCGGTTTTTTCCTTGAACTGGTTCAAAATCTCTGCGGGAAGGGGAGAAGAACCGGAAAAACAGCCCTTTACACTACTGATATCTGTTTTTTCAATATCAGGATGTTCCATCATGCTGATATACATGGTGGGCACCATAGGTGCAAAGGTTACCTTGTGTTTGCTGATGGCTTCCAGCAATGGCTTTGCCTGGGGCTTGGGAACAAGCACATTGGCCCAGCCCATGCGGATACCGTAGTTCATGGAAGTGGATAATCCAAATACATGGAAAAAGGGCAATGCTCCCAAAATGATCTCTTTTCCCTTTTCCATTCCGGGAAACCAGGCATCAATCTGTTGAATCTGGTAGGAAAGATTTCTGTGGGTAAGCAGAACTCCCTTGGAGATTCCCGTGGTGCCGCCGGTATATTGATACATGGCAACGTCGTCAATGGTTGAAGTACAGGGGCTGTCGTCTGGAGGATATATGTCCATAAGTGCCCTGAAATTGTAAACGCCCTGGTTTTTGGGAACTTGGACGTACAAGCCCTTTTTTTTGCCCACAAATGGGAAGAGCAGACGTTTGAACAATGGCAGATAATCGCCAATGGTAGTATAGATAATGGTTTTTACAGGCGTTTTTTCTCGAAGTTGTACCATGCGTTTCACGAGCAGATCCAGGGTAATGACAAGAACAGCGCCGGAATCCGACAACTGATATTCCAGCTCCCGGTCAGAATACAAAGGGTTGTTAAAGACCACGATGCCGCCAATTTTCAGCACCGCATAGTAGGCCACAACGCAGGGAACCACATTGGGAAGCACAATGGCAACGCTGTCTCCTTTTTTGATGCCCAGGCCCTTGAGAACCGCAGAAAATTTTGCCACCATTTCGCTTAATTGGGAAAAGGTAATCTTGTTTCCCTGGAAAATCAGGGCCGGAGAATCTGGAAATTCCTCTGTGGAGGCATCCAGATATTCGGTCATGAGAATATCCTGAAAATCAATTTCCTTTGTAACATTTTTGCTGTAAGAATCTTCCCAGATTTTTTTTTCAAACAGGTGTAAATCAGACAATGATCTGTCTCCGTAGGTATTCATGACTTTTTCGAGTCATTATTTGGGTTAAAAGTTGCGCAGGGGATTCGTTTTTCCTTTATTTTTTCCAAATCCACCACCTAATTTTATAACCAGTTGATTTCCATTTCGTTTCGCTAATTCCCTGGCCACCAGCAAGATGCCAGATGCAAGGCAGCAAGGCAACAGACCCCGGAGTCGTATTAGTTCATACGTCGTAGGGGGATGCTGCCGCAGCTAACGCCGCAGGTGGCGTTTTGATGGTGGATCAGGGTTTTTCAGGGATAACTTTGCCACAGATTCAATATGATAAGTATGGGGAAACATATCAACGGGTTGTACCTTGTGAATATGGTATTTTTTTGCAAGCAGCGAAAGATCCCTTGCCAGCGTGGCTGGATTACAGGAAACATAGACCAGTTTTTTTGCCCCTGATTCCAGCACCGTATCCAGTACTTCCTTGTGCATGCCCACTCTGGGAGGATCAATAATGACAACCTCCGGGGTTATGGTCATGGCAGGCAGTACATTTTTAATGTCGCCTTGTTCAAATGTACAATTTTCAATATGATTTAGTTTTGCATTTTTCCGGGCATCTGCCACGGCTGAAGCAACAATTTCAATGCCGCAAATGGTTTTTGCCTTTCCCGAAAGCCAGATGGGTATGGTTCCTGTGCCGGAATACAGATCCAGAACAATTTCGGTTCCTCCAAGATCAGCGTATTCCGCCACCACAGAGTACAGCTTTTCGCAGGCACGGGTATTGGTCTGGAAAAAAGAATTGGCGGATATCCGAAATTGGTATGGCCCCAATTTTTCTACAAGATGATCCTTGCCGTGGAGAACCAGCTCTTTTTTGCCTGTGGAAACACCGGAGTGGGCATCGGTAATATTATTGACAATACAGGAAACCGCAGGGAATTTTTCAACGAGCTCTGCTGCCATATTGCCCATGACCCAAGGCTTTTCCCTGCTGGTAATAATATTGACCATCCATTGATCAAGGGCAACCGAGTGCCGAAGCATGACAAACCGCCAGAATCCTTCATGGGTTCTGGGGTGATAGGCAGCAAGTTCTGATTTTCTGATATGGGAACGAATACAGGCAAGAATCTGGCTTCCCATATCCGGCATCAGGCTGCAATGGTCAATATCAATGACCTTATCAAAGGTGCCGGGCACGTGGAGTCCGATTCCTAAGTCTTTTTTGATGGTATCATCGGCAAGTTCTTCGGGCAGAAGCCACCGGGAGGGGGTACAGGAAAATTCCATTTTATTCCGGTAGCCAAATACGGGGTCTGAAGGAATCACATCCAGCACAGGTACCTGATCCAGACCGCCAATATGGTTCAGGGCCTCCTGAACATGACGTTTTTTATACACAAGCTGCTGGGAATATGCCAGATCCTGCCAGCGACATCCTCCGCAATAGGGTTGATAGTCGCACCTGGCATGGCCCCGCTTGTCAGAGGGCATGATCAATTCGATCATCTGGGCCTGGGCCCAGGAGTTTTTCTTTTTGTGGATTCTGCCCAGAATCCTGTCTCCTGGCAGGGCACGATCCACAAACACCGGAAACCCATCAGGTTTTGCCAGCCCTTTTCCTCCGGGGGCAAGGTCTATGATGTCCAGTTCATAGGTTTTTCGTTTTTGTATCATTCCCTGACACTACTCTTTTTGGGGTTGGTTTTCATTGTGCATGGCTTCTGCAATTTCCCTGGAAAGTTCTTCCGGGCTTATCGTTGCCGTTCCCACTTTTGCCACTACGATTCCTGCTGCGGCATTGGCGATCTGGGCACTGTTTTCCAGGCTCATTTTTGATGCAATACCAAGCCCCAGAAAGGAGATTACCGTATCTCCGGCACCAGACACGTCATATACCTGTCTTGCACGGGAAGCAATGCAATGGGGATTTTTATCCCTTTCAAAAAGGACCATGCCGTCTTTTCCGCAGGTAATGACCAGTTTGTCAATCCGGGTATTTGCCAGAATGGTCTTTCCTGCCCGGTACAGGTCTTTTTGGGAGGAAATGGTCATATTGGCTGCAAGGGCAGCTTCTTTCTGGTTGGGGGTAAGCAAGGTTACTCCGTTGTATTTGGAAAAATCACGGGATTTCGGGTCTGCCAATATCGGTATGGAGTGCTTTTGGGCGAGATAAGCAGCTTGTTCCACAAGTTCCCTGGTAATCAGGCCCTTGCCGTAATCAGAAATAATCACAAGGTCGCAGGACGGCAGTTTTTCGTTGATGGCTCCAAGAATACGGGTGCGGGTATCATGGGAAATGGAATGACAGGTTTCCTTGTCAATTCTGACAACCTGCTGATGGGAGGCAATGACACGGGTTTTACGTGTGGTGGGACGCTGGGCTTCATGGAAAATTCCGCAGGTTTCCACCTTCATTTTATCAAGGACTGCAAGAAGGCTGTTTCCCGCATCATCGTTGCCAACAGTACCCACCGCACAAACTTGGGCGTTCATGGCACGCAGATTGTTAATGACATTGCCCGCACCTCCCAGGGTCAGGTTTTCTTTTTCAATGAGTACCACAGGAACCGGGGCTTCCGGGGAAATTCTTTCCACTTTGCCCCACAGGTATTCATCCATCATCAGGTCGCCGATGACCAGGGCTTTTACCTGGGAAAATTGGTTCAAAAGGTCTGTCATGGCAGCAGCAAATTGGAAAGTATCGCCTTTACCTGGTCATAGTCGAAGGCAGCAGCCCGGTCAGGATATTCCTGAACCAGAGATTCCGGCGGCCTGAAAAAGAATCCTTCATGGGCAGCGGTAATCATGCCCAGATCATTATAGGAATCTCCAAAGGCAATAACCCGGAAATTCATCGCCTTGAGAGCCTCTACAGTTCTGGTTTTCTGATCTTTGATTCTCAGATTGTAGTCCGTAATATGGCCTGTATCATCAATGGACAGATTGTGGCACAGCAGGGTGGGAAAATTCAGCTTGGCCAGCAAGGGTTTTGCAAATTCCTCAAAGGTATCAGACAGGATAATGATCTGGGTGCGCTGGCGAATCCAGTTGAGCATGTCCAGGGCTCCGGGAAGGGGAGCAAGGGTGTCAATGACCTGTTGGATGTCATGAATGGTCAGGTTATGTTCCCTGAGAATTTTCAGACGAAGGGTCATGAGTTCATCGTAATCGCTGATATCTCTCGTGGTAAGTTTTAATTGGTCAATTCCGGTTTTTTCTGCAACATTGATCCAGATTTCAGGCAAAAATACTCCTTCCAGATCTGCAACTACAATGTTCATGGGTGATATTGTCCTTCTTTGATTGTCCTTCTTTGATTGTCCTTTTTTTAATTGTTGTGGGCAGGTCTAACGGGTAATATGGCCGTCGTCTTCAATACGGATGAGCATGGGATCATCGGTTACTGTATCCAGAGCGCAGATTTTCGTCAGGGCATTCTGGATAAACTCTTCTTTGGCCTGGTGGGTAATCATGACCACAGGAACCTTGCCGTCTGTCAGAGGGCCTTTCTGGTGTACTGATTCGATGCTGATATGCTGGTCGCCCAGTATTCCTGCAATTTTCGCCAGAACCCCCGGATGATCCTGGGCTGCAAACCGCAGATAATACCTTGTATTCAGTTCTGACATGGGTAAAATGGGAATGGAATCAGGGGTGTCGTTACAGTATCCCAGGGTCGGAACCCGGAAATTTGCCTGGAAACTCATGTTTCTGGCAATGTCCACAATATCGCTGAGAATGGCGCTGGCTGTGGGCATCATGCCGGCTCCGTGTCCGTAGAGCATGGTCTTGCCTGTGGCATGGCCGTCAACGGCAATGGCGTTCATGGAATGATCCACATGGGACAGGGGATTTGCCTTTGGAATCATGGTGGGATGTACCCTTGCCTCCACATGGCGGTCATGAATCTTGCCGATGGCCAACAGTTTGATGGTATAGCCAAAGGAGTCTGCTAGAGCAATATCTTCAGGCGTGATCCTGGTAATTCCTTCCACGTGAATGTCAGAAAGGTTAATCTGCATTCCATAGGCAAGGGCATTGAGGATGGAAAGTTTGTGCGCCGTGTCAAAACCCTCTATATCCAGGGTGGGATCGGCTTCTGCAAACCCCAGTTCCTGGGCTTTTTTCAGGGCCTGGTCAAAAGGAGAGCCGTCCCTGGCGATTTTGGAAAGAATATAGTTGCAGGTTCCATTGAGTATCCCGTACATGCTTTTGATCTCATTTGCCACAAGAGATTCCCGCAGGTTCTTGATGATAGGCATACAGCCGCCGCAGCTGGCCTCAAACAGCAATTCCTTTCCGCAGGATTTGGCAAGGGCAGAAAGCTCATTTCCAACATGGGCCAGAAGAGCCTTATTGGCTGTTACCACATGCTTTCCGTTTTCCAGGGCAGCAACAATCATATCCTTTGCAACAGTAGTCCCTCCGATCAGTTCTACGATGATATCAATGTCGGGATCCTGTATTACGCTCATGGCATCGGAAGTAAGAACTCCTGGTTCCAGCTTCAGCCCCCGATCCCTGGATACGTCTTGATCCGCAATGGCTTTCAGATGTAAGTTTATTCCTGTGCGGGCACAAAGAAGTTTGTTTTGTTCCAATAGTAATTTTGCCGTTCCTGTTCCAACGGTTCCATAGCCCAGAATACCGATATGAATGGTTTCCATTTCAGCTGTTTCCTCTTCGTAAGATGCTGTTGTAAAAGGTATTTTCTTTTATATTATCATGATAGAATGCATATATTCGGCTATACATACCCTATATGTTAGCACTTGTCAAAAATCTTTTGGTGCCTGATCCACCATCAGAATGCCACCTGGGTTGTTAGCTGCGGCAGCATCCCCCTGCGACGTATGCGTAAATACGACTCCGGGTGCTGCTGCCTTACTGCCTTGCATCTGGCATCCTGCTGGTGGCCAGGAAACTATCGAAACGAATTGGAAATCAAATGATTATAAAATTAGGCGGTGGATTTGGGTTGGTGCCTGGGCCGCAGGTGGTATTTTGATGCTGGATCAGGGGTCCCAAATTCACCGCCTGATTTTACAACTGATTGATTTTCATTTTATTCCGATAAGTTCCTGATCACCAGCAGGATGCCAGATGCAAGGCACCGAACCCGCAGCCACTTAAGGCGTATTAGGCATACGCCGTAGTGGATGCGGGTGAAGGTAACGTCGCAGGTGGTATTCTGATGGTGATCAGGGGTAGTTTTGGTTGACTTTTTTTCCCTGTTATGTGTAAGATTGCCAAAATTATATCGTATTCTGCAACATAATTTTTGGGGTAAGTTTGTTGTTTTTTATATAAAAGTATCTGTAAGCTACTGAATTACTTTCATTCTTGATTGTAGGTCAAGTCAGGTCATGGATAGACCAGATCGGCCCGTGGCCGTTATAATAAAATAAACAAGTAAGTTGAGTCAGATCTTTTGTCTGGCTCTTGTTGATATGGCAGGGAGTAATGGGATACTCCCGTTTTACATTATACTTGGAGTACATTTATGAAAGACTCCCTGACATACGCGGATGCAGGTGTTGATATTGATAAGGCAAACCGTTTGGTACATCGGATCAAGGAAATTGTAAAATCCACTCCAAGAGCCGGTGTCATGGGGGAAATCGGCGGGTTTGGCGGTTTGTTTTCCCTGAATGTTTCCCATATATCCAATCCTGTGCTGGTCAGTTCCACAGACGGGGTGGGGACAAAGCTGAAAATTGCATTTTTAACCGGACGCCACGATACCGTTGGTATTGATCTTGTGGCCATGTGCGTCAACGATGTGGTGGTGCAGGGTGCAAAACCATTGTTCTTTCTGGATTATTTTTCCATGGGAAATCTGGATAATGCCGTGGCAGAACAGGTAATTATGGGAATTGCCAGGGGATGTGAAAAGGCTGGATGCGCTCTGATTGGTGGCGAAACCGCAGAAATGCCTGGAATATATCAGCCAGGAGAATATGACCTTGCCGGATTTACCGTGGGAATTGTTGACAATGATGCCATTATCGACGGTTCCTACATTCGTCCGGGCCATAAGCTCATTGGGCTTGCTTCCAGCGGACTCCATTCCAATGGATTTTCCCTTGTTCGCAAAGTGTTGTTTGAAAAATGCGGATATACGGTTGATACCTATATCCCTGAGTTGGGAATGACCCTTGGCGAAGAACTTCTCAAACCTACCATTATCTACGTGCCAACCCTGTTGAGCCTGCTTCGGGATTTATCCATTCACGGACTTGTCCATATTACCGGAGGCGGTCTGGATGAAAATATTGTCCGGGTTCTTCCAGATGCCTGCAAGGCGGTTATTCGGAAAGACTCATGGCCGGTTCCTCCTGTATTTGACCTGATTCAGAAAAGCGGAAATATCTCTGAAGAGCAGATGCATCTGACTTTTAATAATGGTATCGGCATGGTACTCATTGTTCCTGAAAAATCTGATGAGGAAATCATGGAACGTCTGGCAGCTATGGAAGAACCAGCCTATGTCATTGGAGAAATTACAGACAGACAAGGCAATGAATCCCAGGTGCAATGGGCGTAATTGTGGCACTTCCTTATTTCTTTTACCGGGATATTGATGTGCAATGATCGTTCTGGGAATCGAGTCTTCTTGTGATGAAACCGCAGCAGCCGTAGTCAGTAACAAAAGGCAGGTTTTGTCTTCCGTGGTTGCCTCCCAGATAGAAGCCCATCGACATTTTGGAGGCGTTGTCCCGGAACTTGCCTCCCGGATGCACATTGAAGCCATTGAATCTGTGGTGGAACAGGCCATTGACCAGGCAGGCGTTTCTTTTGCAGATATTCAGGGTGTTGCAGCCACAAGGGGGCCGGGGCTTCTTGGTGCGCTTCTTGTGGGCTTTTCCTTTGCCAAGGCCTTTGCCTTTGCCCGCAATCTTCCCCTTGCCGGGGTCAATCATCTGGAAGCCCATATCCATTCCTTGTTTCTTACCCAACCCTGTCCGAAATTTCCTTTCATTGCCTTGCTGGTGTCAGGGGGACACACCAATTTATATTATGTAACATCTGAAAATGATTGTGAACTCATGGGACAGACCAGGGATGATGCTGTGGGAGAATCCTTTGACAAGGTAGCAAGGATGCTGGAACTTGGGTATCCTGGAGGCCCGGTCCTGGAGCGTCTTGCCCGGAAGGCAGATGGAGAATTGATTCCCTTTCCCAGAACCCTGCTGGAAAAAGACAAATTTGATTTCAGTTTTTCCGGGGTAAAATCTGCTGTGCTGCGCTATACCCAGGCCAATCCGCCGGCCAATGAAAAGGACAGGGCGCAGATTGCGGCAAGTTTCCAGGCAGCGGTGATCTATGTTCTGACCTGTAAGATTCTCCAGGCAGCCAGGGCCAAATTCTGTTCCCGTGTGGCTGTATGCGGCGGGGTGGCCGCCAATACCACCTTTATTCAGGCTTTGGAAGAAGAGGCTTCAAAGGAGAATATTCGTGTGTTTGCTCCTCCTTCCTCCCTTTGCGGTGATAATGCCGTCATGGTTGCTGCCAGGGGTTCTGTCATGCTGGAACAGGGCCAGACCTGTTCTCTGGATGATGATGTTTTTTC
>PDWJ01006954.1_pt1 | contig 12412 bp, 9 predicted proteins | sample 1430881 | NCBI WGS metagenome assembly PDWJ01 (sample SAMN01162460, study PRJNA174530) | Oral metagenome, whole genome shotgun sequencing project. | biome: Marine environment; feature: Marine mammal; material: Swab sample of the gingival sulcus; isolation source: swab sample of gingival sulcus... | reverse complement strand
TTGCGAAATTGAAGCTGCTGCCGCCAGATTTTCACGCATAATCAAGGCCACACATGAACAGTACAATCAGCCGGTGGTTATTCTCATTGATGAATACGATAAACCCATTCTCGACAATATTGACCAGCCGAAAATGGCAGTCGTTGCCAGAGAAACCCTGAAGTCCTTTTATTCCGTTATCAAGGATAATGACTCCCTTATTCGTTTTGCCTTTTTAACCGGAGTAACAAAATTTTCCAAAGTGTCTGTTTTTTCCGGCATCAACAATATTGAAGACATTTCCCTGACCCCGGAATTTGCCACGGTCTGCGGCTATACCCAGCACGATCTGGAAACGGTGTTTGCAGAACATTTGCAGGATGTGGATATGGAACAGGTCAAACTCTGGTATGACGGATACTATTTTATGGGTGACCATGTCTATAACCCGTTTGATATTTTATTGTTTTTACGCGGAAACAAACAATTCAAAAGCTATTGGTTTGAGACTGCCACGCCCACTTTTCTGATTAAAATTCTACAACAAAGGCACTTTTTTTTGCCGCAATTAAACAATATCAAGGCTGGCGAGGAATTACTGACATCTTTTGATATTGATAGAATTTCTCCTGTTACCCTGTTGTTTCAATCCGGTTACCTGACTATTAAGGAGGCGTTTTTGGATGGCATAATGACCGAATATACGCTCGGTTTTCCAAATCTGGAAGTGTCTGCGGCATTTACTAATTCCTTGCTGGATATTTTTATTCCGCCGGAACAAAAATCCACCGTAAGAATCAACCTGTACCGCGCCTTACAAAACGACGATATGGAGCAGTTCAAAGCCGCCATTCATGCCCTGTTTGCGGCCATTCCCTACCATAATTATACAGGGAACGAGATTACCCGGTATGAAGGCTTTTATGCCAGCGTTATCTTTGCCTGGCTCTCTTCCATTGGCATACCACTTATTGTCGAAGACTGTACCAACAAGGGCCGTATTGATATGAGCATAGAAATGGATGAAGCCATCTATTTGATTGAATTTAAAGTAGATATGCCGGAAGAAAAAGCCCTCGCCCAGATCAAGGCCAGAGATTACGCCGAAAAATACCAGGCCAAAGGAAAAAAGATTGTTTTAGTCGGCATTGGCTTTTCTAGTAAAGAAAGAAATGTTACCGAACTTTTGATAGAAAATCTTTGAATTTGGCTTTGCCTCTTTTCACTCTTTATCGACTATTGTAACCCCAATCATTTCAGCGCAACATTTAAGAAATTTTATGGACAACTCTGGCAACTGCTCACACAACGAAAAAGCCCAAGAACAACAAAACACAGAGGCAGACGATGACATTTGAATATAGATTTGAAAAACATGTCACAGCCATACATGATCTGCCGAAGTATCACCTCGAAGATACCGAAGAAAATCTTAAAAAATGGCAAAAACTCCAACGGGATTTTGCAACCAAATTTTGCCATTTCTCTTCAGAGAATCTTGAAGATTATGAATTAACACAGTGGCATGACGGAATTAATTGTCTGTATGTCTATCTCTATAATGAGAAATTTTACGACAATGCGTTTATCCCTGCTGTTTTACAGATAATAAAAGATAATGGACAGTGCTTTGCACAGTTTGAATGTTATGATGAAAACCAACAATTCATGGGTAATTTCCAGATCTATCCAGACAAGGTTATTTTTGACGAGAATTCAGCAAACAGCGGCCTTTCAGCACGACTCTTAAAAAAATAGGTTTTGAGTTATAGTTTCTAAGATCTTAATTTATTGGAAGTATTCAATAACGAGCGTTTGGGGATTCTCCAACGCTCGTTATACTCTTCGGCCACGTCCAGACTTATTTCCCTTTTCTGCCGATGGTCATTTCCACAGGGCCATGTGCCTTTGCTTCGATATCCGTTATGGTTCTCATTTCCGTAGAGACGAACCCCGCATCAAGCATCGCACGGGCAATTTGTCCTGACTCGATAGAAAGATCGTTACCCATAAGTGTCGTTGCCAGCCAACTAATAACACTGGCAGCGGGAGCGGTTCTGTCATGGTTCAAGCCATCTGAAGTAACCATGAAAACCCCGCCTGGCTTCAGGGCAGCAAGCACCTTGGCGATGATTTCGTCAAGATTGTCACGGAAAAAATTAAGGGTGAAATTTGCCATGATGAAATCATAGTCCTTGCCGAAATCATCCTGCATATAATCACCGCCCTGTACACGAACCCGATCCTCGATACCATATTCCGCAACAACCTCTTCGGCAACCGTGGCAACTGCCGGCTGGTCAAAAACAACGCACTGCAAAGAGGGGTGTGCTGCGGTAACGGCGATGCCAATGATGCCAGGCCCAGCACCAAGATCCAGCATGGTGTGAAACGATGAAAATTCCGGCAGCATTGCAACATACTGGGCAATGGCCTGAACCCGACCACAAAGAGAGTGGTTGATACTGATCCGTGCCCCTTTCTCCCAGATTTCAGGATTGCTCATATCCTGTTGTGGCGGCGGCCCATTGGTGACAATCTCTTTGAGTCCACCATTCAACAAAGGTGTCGTCCAGCCCCACATAAAAAGTAATGCTTCTCCTATGGAGGTATCTTTTCCTGAAGTGAGAAAGTATTCGGCCTGTGGGGTGTTCTGATACAGCTCGTTCTCTTTTTTCAAATAGGAAAGTGCCACCAGGGCATTGAGCAGATATTTTGTGTTCTCGGCATGAAGGCACAGCCTATCACTGATGGCTTGCGCCGTTACTGGCTCAATGGCAAGATCGAAAATCTTCAGTTCGATAGCCGTTTTCATAATCTCCCATTTCAATGCCTCGTATTGCAACGTAAAAAGATCCTCTGGATCAAATTTAAGTTCTGGCAATTCTTTTCGCATAGCACCTTCCTTTTTTATTGATTTAAAAAAATGCAAATAAAGTCAAAATGTTGCTTATTGTATCGTCACCAAATATCACTTGTTTTTTAAAAACTATAACGCAGCCGTAACGAGACAAAATCGCGGTCGGCAAACTGGCCATATCTCTCATTTTCATCGCCGTGAAACAAGAAAAAAGAGATGGCAAGCAGCCAGTCGTCACCAATATGATATTCAGCATACGGCTGTACTGCCCAGCCCTGCCCGGAAAAACCAATGGCACCACTTACGCCAAGTTTCAGATCATCATCGAAAAAAAGATCGGAACATTCAAAGGTGAGACCATGGCTATAACGGCCTCCAACAACACCCTTGTTGTTTGGGATATACTCGGCAAAATATTGTAGATTGAGATAGCGGTTTAAGGCAAAAGTCCGGTCAAAGCCAAGAACACCTTCAATCAGGGTGCGTCGCAAATAGTTCGGAAGGGATGCGCCTGCTCGTTGCATCGCATAGCGAGGTTTCACCGCCAATTCACCGCGTAGGGTGCTTCGGGACATTCCTCGAGCAAAACTGGCACCAAAGGCATTGATACGGGGATGGACCGGAGTAATAATAGGCCGCAAATTGCTGCCGAGAGTTCCAGTGAAAACAGGGATATTCTTTGGCCCGGAATATGCCGCCAGGCCAAGATCCCACCCCCCGGTGGTGGCAGTAAGACGCAAACCATACTTGCCATCTTCAAAGCAGCGATTTGGCTTATCCTGAGCAGCAAGAACCGTCATTCCCTGCTGCTCTTCAGCACGAATTCTTTGTAAGCTCACAGGCTCCCAGGCCGAACCGGCGGCGTTCAACGTAGCAACCTTGGCCAAAGGCACGGCCACCAACTCCAAGGAAAGTTCTTCAACAGATTCTGGAGAGGGCAACGCAAAATTCCCTTGAACGAGAAAAACCGCCAGACGATTATCACTCCTGCCCGAGGCTAGAGGATCACGATGATCCAGGGGATTAATCAGATCAACAGGATTAATGCCGTCTCCGGTTCCCCAACGCACCATTTTTTTCCCGATGGAAAGATGCACAAATTTTCCTTCCACAGCAAGATAGGCCTCATTGAGCATTGCCGCCAACTCATCATGATCCGAGGAAAGATCCGCGGCAACAGGATCAAAATCAACCGAACCTGAAAGAAAAAACCGGGCCGTTATCGGGTTATCGATTTCGGAGAAAACGTCCCATGCTGTTCCCCCTTCAAGCCAAAGCCGTTGTCTGGTGGTAAAGGCTCGCCCGTTGCGGAGCCACATCTGGTTACGACTCTCCAGCCAGCCCTTATGCAAAAAAGATTTTTTGTTTTGCCCCCCATTTCCGACACCATCGCCATCGTGAGCGTTTTCCGCAAAAGGATCACCTGCCAAAGAAGAATCCGCCGGCATGGGTGTTTCACTAAAAGGATCACCGGGTAAAGAAGTATTCGGTTCTGCAGCCGTCTCGGCAAACGGGTCTCCCACAAGGCCTCTTGCGGTCTCAGCGCCATGAACAAAGCCCACGCCCGGACAAAGGAGCAACGCAACAACAAGATATGGCCAAAAAGATTTCACCGTTTCAGATTACTTTGCAGAAAAAGACTATCATCGAGACCTTGATTATAACGAATCGCAGAGCGTTCCATCAGGGTACGGGTCTTACGGGCCGGGGTCTCAAAGAGCATTTTAGTGACAGTCCAGATACCGTCTATCTGTTTAAAGCCGCCAAAGGTTGCCGTCTTTAAGAGACGTCCTCGCTTATCGTAGTAATCAATCTTGGTTGGCAGATGAATATCTTTACGTACATAGACCATACGTTTTGAATAATTGGTGTCTTTTTTCAGTTCAGGACGTGGCACCGACTCCACCACCCAGCACTCGGCACCACCAAGATTTTCAGAGCCTTTCAAGGTATGGATATCATCGTCCACGGCGCGGTCTTCAATATCCTCATTGGCCAGATCAGAACGCATGAAACTGCCCTTCTTGCCGCCGCCAGAAATACGGCGCACCAGGCTTTCGGCAGGCAGAAAAACCCACATATCATCTTCCTTGGTGGCATCATCCCAAGCCCAGGTGAGATACATGGTACCCCGCACATCGGCAGGGTCTTGAAAACGAATCAAGGTGCGCTGGTCCTTGTACCCTGCACCATATTTCTTAGAAAAAATATCCAGTTTCCGTACCAATTTTCTCTTACCTCGCTCAATAATCATACTGGCCAACAGAGAACTATCCATGCTAGTATCAACCGCATCCACCTCAACCATGATCTCCCGACCAGTAGGCTCACACCATGCAGAAGTAACAAGAAAAAAACAGCACGAAAAAAGGATAACGAAAATGATATTACGCATCGATATTCTCCTGTATTTTGGAAAGTGAGGTCGCTTCACTCTCTTTACCTAAAGGGTGAAGCAGCATGATCAACGACGGAGCAAAAAACAGATCTGCCAACAATGCCATGCTAAAGGCCACCCCAAAGAGCAGACCCAACTTGAAAAAACCAAGTAACGAAGAAAACATCAGCATCAAATTGCCGATAACCAGGACAATCGTAGTCTGGGTCAGAGGACGCCCCACCGAGAGATAGGTGGCTCGTAATGCTGCCGCATAGCTGCGATGAACAAAAAACTCCTGACGAAATCGGGTAAAGAAATGGATGGAATCATCCACCGCAACTCCGATAATAACTGCGGCATAACTAATTGTGATCACATCAAGATAATAGCCAACAAGGCCAAGAAATCCCATGGTGAAAAAGACCGGGAAAATATTTGGTATCATACTGAGCAACCCGAGCCGAATCGAACGCAGCACAACCATCATCACTACAGAAATGGCAAGAAGCGCCGCAATAAAACTGTGGCGTTGTCCTTCATAGAGGATGTCGGTAAGCTCAATATAATTGGCCATGCCCCCGGAGACAACGACCTTGACCTCATCACCAAAAAGAGTCTTGATCTCCTGTTGCAGGTCAACGAGCAGCTGACGGGCATCGGCAGTATCAATGGTCGGCGTTTTTACGGTGAGTCGCACCATATCATAAAGAAACCCCACCTGCCGGTCAAGCATACCGCCACCGGAGCTTTCGTAGAGAAACAGATACTGGGCAATACCTTCCTTAGAGTCAGGCAGCGCATAGTAGTCCGGATCGTTATTATGCAAGGCCCGGCGTATCTGTTTCAGCACCGAGGTGACCGACATCGCCTTGGTCACCTGGGGGTATTTCTCGGCATCGTTCATCAATGTATCGAGTTTTTTCATAAACTCGGGATTCTTGACTCCAGATTCCTTGCCCGTATCAAGTAAAAACTCCAAGGTCATACTGGTTCCCATGCGTTCATCAACCAGATCAAGGGTATCCCGCAGAGCTTCCCCCTTGAAGATAAGTTTGTTGGTATTGGACTCTACCTTCATATTGAGATAGCCCACAAAGGTAAGCAGCATGATCGCAGAAAAACAGAGCACAATGCCCTTGGGATGGTTGGTCACCTGATACCAGCAGAACTGCAGCCAACGAGAAAAAATATCATCAGAAAAACGGCTCCTTGTTGCAGGTAACCGTACCCGGCCAAAAGAATAGAAAATCGGTGTCAGCACCAGGGTAAGCAAAAAGGCATAGAGCACGCCAAAGGCCACATAGACACCCATTTCCCGGTAAGGAACAACCTCACAGCTCAGATAGGCAAGAAAACCAATGGCGGTGGTAAAAGAGGTGAGCATCAATGCCAGCCCGACCTCAGCAAAGGCTGCCTGCAAGGCTTCTTTTTTGGCGAGTCCCCGCTGCAATCCTCCATAAAAGGCAGCAATGGCATGCATCGCATCACCAATGCTGACACAGATTAACATCGCTGGAATTGCTGAAGACAAAAGGTTAAGGGTAAAACCTAAAAGCCCAACAGTTCCCATGGTCCAGAGCACGGCAAGGATGGTGATACCGAGAGGAACAATGACACCACGAAGCCCCCGGGCAAAAAAGAACAACAGCACCATTTGCACCAAGACAACGACTCCAGAGAGTTTCCCCATATCACGCTTGGCCAGCTCGCTATACTGGACATTAAAATGCGGGCTACCTGCAACCCAGGGAGCCAGCGAAGCGAACTCAGGGCGAGTCAAAACAGCATCAACCGCATCTGCAACCGTTTTTTGAGGAGTCAAATCTTCTTCTTTGGAAGGATAGGTATAGAGTTCAATCACCATGCTCAAGGCTGTTTTATCCGGTGAAATCAAATCACCAACAAAGCTTGGTTCCAGGAGTGCCTCATCAAATTTTCGTTCGATTTCTTTGGCAGTTGCCGGTGGCGTCTCAAAAAACGGGGCAATCTCGACTTCCTGCTCTCCAGCACCCCGAATACGTTCCGCATTCCCCAGCCAAAGGACACGTTTTGCATACGGAACGCTCTCTTCAAGGGCATCAGCAAGTGCGGCCATGCTCGTAAAATTTTCGGGAGTAAAGGCTGTTTTTTCTCGGGTGAACAGCAGATAGACGAACTGATAATTACCAAAGGCCTCATCAAAATAAGCCTTGGCTTCAAGGGCCCGGTGCCCCTCGACAAACCAGATATCCGAAGAGTTATCAAAACGCAGGGTGCGCATCTGGACAAGAAAAAAGGCTGTGATCAGCACAACGCCAAGCAAATACCAGCAGCGTCTTCTGAGAATATGTGCGCTCAGTCCGGCGAAAAATTCTGCAAGGGGGATATGTCGTGTCTCCATGAAATCTCTCTTGGTAAAAACTCAGCAAAGATTTTGTTTTCAAAAAAACAATAGGTGCTTGCTGATTTTGCTATATATTTTAAAAAGCAACCTCATTTTATAGCCATACAACGGGTAAAGCATAATACATGGTCTCCACAAACACCTCTACCAATAACGGGAGAAAAAATATCGCAAACGGGAAAAGTTTATAACTTATAATTTTTTTTAGATGATATTTTAGAAATATCTTTTGAGAGAAATTTCCATAATATGCTACGCCAATAAACTCTGGGCTGTTGTTAATAAAAGAAGATCTGCTTTTTTTCTTATTTCAAAGGCAAAGAAAAAACAAAAAGCACCATTGCATAGCACTTAATATTCCTCCAAACCCCTCTCTTCAGAGTAACTTCGTTGCACACAAAACTATTGACAGTACCAAAAACTTTCTCTATTTTAGCCGTATCTAACTACACTCTGCCGGGGAAGATTTACAAACGCCGCAGAGCGTTGTTTTTTCGGGAAAAAGACGCAGCTTCTTTTCAAAAGAGCTTTCTATGTTTACGCTGTTTGATCAATGATTAACTGTCCGAAACGGCTCCCCTCGTTCATCAGCAAGGGAGGCGAACGACACAAAGGAGAACACAATGACTGTCCGACATCCCTCAAAACATCGTTTTTCCCTCTACAAAGCCACCATTTCAATGCTTTGTACCTCTCTTATACTGGCCTCTACTGCAATAGCAGCTCCTCAAGGTAAAAAAGCAAAAGGGCCAAAGCCCGTCGGTGCGGTCAATTCCAGCAACGGTGGAGTATATAATCCCGGAGAGTATGGTGTCATCTTATAGGCCGCTATCGGATTATGTCACAGAAAAAGAAAGATCCGTTCAACCTCGCCGTTGGTCTTGGTCTGGAGATGCCCACCGGAAAAACAGATGAAAGAGACAGCAGCGGCAGGACTCCAGGCTATCTCCAGCCGGGTGGTGGCTCTTGGAACCCCATCGTAGAGGTAGGAGCACATAAAGTCATCGGCCCGCATTGGATCGGCAGTCATCTTCTCTACAAGAACACCACAGAAGGAGAACTTGGAAACAGCGATTTTGAACGCCCTGATGTCTTCAAATACAACTTTTCCTACGGATACGCCGTCACCAAAAACTTTGATTTTCAAATTGAACTCAACGGAGAAATAAAATCAAAGGCTGAAAAAAATGGAAAAACTCTTCCGAACTCTGGAGGACACAGCATTTTTATCACCCCTGGTATCCATTATAAAATCAAGAAGGGAATGCATTTTGGACTCGCAATACCATTTACCGCATATCGAGACCTCAATGGAGAGCAACCTTCTGAAGATTATCGTATTGTTGCGAAGTTTGCTATGAAGTTCTAAAAAACATAACCTACAAGGAGTAATGCACCATGAAGACAGTAGTACGTTCCACACATTTCTCACTCAGCAAACGCTCACTCAAGCTCGTTGCAGTTGCTATGCTTGCCAGTTTTTCTTTGCTCGCTTTGGATGCCGGAGCAGGCATGAAAACACCTCCACCAAAGAAGATTGATGCCATTATGGTCGGAGACCGGGTTGTGGATATCGCCTATAATCTTGGCGTAATGCCCCAGGCTATGTCCGTTCGCGGTTCGCAATGGGAAATGGCCAAAAAACTCAAATTAAGCAGCCAGATTCTGGGTTGCCCAATGTTCACCACCGTAAAAAAGAAAGAGACCATCCCCAATGCCCTGAAAAAATTTGGGCTTAACCGAGTCATTGCTGAAAAGAAGGCAAACTTTTGCCTGTACAAGCCTCAGGTCAAACCAGCAAACATCGCTCAAATTCTTGAAGGCACAGGAACTACTGTTGAATTTGTCGATTTCAAAGACGGCCTGGAATCAGCCGTCCGCCAGGTTGCAAAACTGACCGGTCGTGAGAATAAAGTCGCTGCCGTTATGGAAAAATACAATAAGAATCTTGCCAAGGCTCAGAAACGGATGCCTAAAGATCTTGGCAAAAAGGTTCTTGTTATTAACGGCACCTACCAGCGGGATACCGGGAAGCCATCCCTAAGAGTAGAAGCCCCCGGCCTCTATTCTGACCGTTTCTTCCTCAATCCCATGGGCTGCACGAACGTCGGAGATGCGTTTAAACCCGCAGACGGCAAGGCTGCCAAAGGATACTATCCGGTAAGAAAGAAAAAAGGCGGCATGAATCTTGAACCATTACTCAAAGCCAATCCTGATGTTATTGTAGCAACAGGCAACGCCTATGCAGTACAAAAGGCCTTAGCAGATTATATGCAAGCCAATCCTGCATTGGCCAAGGTTCCGGCGGTCAAAAACCAGACCATTTTCCACTTGCCTCTCTATGTGGATTCCAGCGTACTGGAATTTCCTCAGATTCTGTTACAATGGGCTATGGCTTTTCGTGAGTAAAAAAGATTCTCCATAAACCATATACCCTTCCCCCTCTGCGTTATCTCAGGTAAGGATAACGCAGAGAAGAGATTTATCTTTTATTTTATGACCTTCCGGCAGAAGCAATAGTGCTTCTGCCGAATTTTTTCCCAGCAAAAACCTTATGAGGCAACATTGTATTTTGCTATCCATAAATCTGATTATTTTATTTGCACTTCCGATTTTTGTTCCGACGCAGTAAACAAATCAAGCAAGGAATTGGTAAATGCGGTAGATATTTCCAAATTTGGAAACCCGAAAATATACCGGATTACAATTCCCAGGTGCAACACCTTCCTTGATAGTCAGATAACCGGTTTGGAACAACAGGGTGACAGGACCAATTTTATCAATATCAAAGGAAGTCAATAACTCCTTTCCAGCCTTGATATTACTGAGAACGGGAAAAAAGAATTGTTTTTGTTTCAGCAGTTTAATCAAAAAAGTAGGAGTGGCTGTCTCAAACCAATAGCTTTCAAATTGCTTGTTGCCACGCAAAAACAGTAAAATATCGAATGGATTATAGACATGATCGCCCATAAAAAACTGTCAACCGAAGTCGTAAGCTCCACATATTATTACTCTTATCTTATTTAAAGCCAAGAAATAATGATAGTATATGCGAAATAAAGAATATTACAAGATAACACTTAGAAGGCCCAAGGTTGTCAAAAGAAAACAACTCGGCAGAAGTGATATTTTTTATCACTCATCAGCCATAGTAACCGCATGGTCTTTGCCTATATCCTGACTTGGGTTTCATATTCGGTTACAGATTCTGCAGCAAACACTTATTGAAAATCTATTTTATCATTTTTACTTTTGTTGATGAGCCATTTTTCCAAAAGCTTGTTTACTATGATTCGTTGCCTCTTTCCGAATAAGTTTGGTGACGTTTTTCTCTGTGGAGGAAAAGCTACGTCTCAATCAGGATGTTTTGTCGGGTCGTGGCAGATAATACGAAGGGAGATGCCCGTAAAAGTTTTTGAATATCGTGCTGAAATAACTGGGATTGGAATAGCCGACAAAGAGTGCCGTCTCCAGGATAGAATATCTACCTGTTTCTATCATTTCCAAGGCTTTTTTCATGCGCTGCCCTCTGATATGTTCGCCAATGGACATGCCCGTCTGCTGGCGAAATTCTTTTTTCAGATAGCATTCATTGATCCCGACCCGCCGGGCAAGAGCCGAAATAGAAGGTGGCTCATTCCATTCCCGGCGTAGAATATCTACGGCTTCGTCAACAGCTGCCTTGATTCTTTTGCTTCGCTCCAGGTAAGAACCCGCCAAAGAGTCTTTTATGGTCAGGATATGGAAAAAAAGATCCAGGCTCAAGGATTCAAAACGCAGGCGGTCAGTTAGAGTCTGGCGTTCGGTAGACATGAGTTGTCGGGCAATCTGCAGGCATTTTGATGATTGCCGCCGTCTTCTGGTCAAGAGAAATGCCTGTCCAGACATTTCTCTTGATGAGCAGCCAACAAGCAGTTTCTCCAGTTCGCTGCTGGCAGTACAACTGGAAGTACCCAGCCATGCTTCAATGACATTTCGGGGCAGACAGAGAGAAACCGCACAGACCTTTTCATTCGGGAAGTAGTTATATAATGTCTTTTCAAAGGACCCATGAACACACCAGATTTCTCCGCTGGTAATATGTTTTTCTTTTTGTCCGGAAAAGTGGGAATCGAAACGTCCTGACAACTGGATACAGAATTTAAAAGGAATTTCCATGTTATTGTGGCAGGTCGTAAATTTTTGCTTGACACGATAATCAACCATTTCCACATACAGCCCGTTATGGATACGCAACATCTCTGTCCAGCCCTGGGCTGCATCTCTCTCTGTTTTCATGCGAAGTCCATCAAAAAAGCGGGAAGCAGGCAGTTCACTGCATATTGAAAAGTGTTCTGTTGCGTACTCTTTCAGATGATATTTCAGCGTACTATCCATTGTTGTCACTTCCTTTTTGCTACAATAGCAAAACGGTTTTAGACTGCATGTATCAGCGCTTGATTTTCCCGATTCAGGTATCTCTTTTTCTCCCAATCAAGGCAGAAAAGACATTCTTCCTTTGTATACTATACGTGTTGGTCTTGCAAGATTTGTTAGATCCACCAAAGAGTTGTTTCTTTACGAAAAGGAGGAAAAATGAGAAAGAACAGACTAATGACAGTCCTTTTGCCGTTTACCTTAAGTTTTGGTTGTTTTCCCGCCATGGCCGAAAATTCATCTGTTTCGCTTGAGGAAATCACGGTAACGGCCAACAAAATGGAAGAAGATATTCAAAGGGTTCCCCAGAGTATTTCAGTGCTTGATGCAACCGAAATTGAGGAGATGGGGCTGCATACTTCGATGGATGTTTTGGGGCAGATACCAGGCATGG
>PDWJ01004426.1_pt1 | contig 12412 bp, 8 predicted proteins | sample 1430881 | NCBI WGS metagenome assembly PDWJ01 (sample SAMN01162460, study PRJNA174530) | Oral metagenome, whole genome shotgun sequencing project. | biome: Marine environment; feature: Marine mammal; material: Swab sample of the gingival sulcus; isolation source: swab sample of gingival sulcus... | reverse complement strand
GAGTTCGCCTTTTCGTGCAACGCCTTCTAATAGTTTTACTTCCTCATCATCTGAAGCAACCATTACCTTTCCGCAAATATCAAAATTGACATTATTTTGCTCACAAAAAGCCTTCATTTGCTTTGTTCCGTCGTGAGCCAATCGTGCTTTTAACGATTTTGGTTCATAACTGAGTCCACAATGAATAACACCACTATTCCTTCCCGATTGGTGCATTCCTTGTTGTTCTTCCTTCTCAAAAACAGTGACTTTATATCCTCCTAATAAAGACAATTTGTACCCAACAGCTAACCCAACAAGTCCACCACCAACGATTGCTACTTTTTTCATTTATCTTATGCTTTATGCAATAGGCTGTAAACCTTATTTCACAACCTATTGCTTATTGCTTACAGCATAAAGCCTACTGCTTTTTACTATAAATTCGTTCAATAATATCAATTACCTTCATACCTTCTAAAGCATTGGTTGTAATTGGTGCTTTACCATTCACTACATCCACAATATTTTCATAAATATAATGATGATTGGCTGCCGAACCTTTATAAGGACCATAATCATTTGGCGGATTACTTTCTGCCAAAACAGGCATTTCATAATCTTCAATATGACAATACTCTACTTCATTCATATATTGTCCTCCTACTTTCACTGAACCTTTTTCACCGATAACTGTAATGGAACTTTCTAAATTTTTATTCCAAACCGAAGTTGAATAATTTAATGTTCCCATTCCTCCGTTTAAGAAATCAAAACTTACAAATCCTGAGTCTTCAAAATCGGTTGTTTTTTGGTGGGTAAAATCATTAAATCGTGCTTGGATGTTCGTAATATCACCAAAATACCAATACATCAAATCAATAAAATGAGAAAATTGGGTAAATAATGTTCCTCCATCTAAATCTTTGGTTCCGTGCCAAGTTCCTGGTCTTCCAGTTTTTGGATCTGGCTTATAATATCTATCATCTCTATTCCAGTAGCAATTCACTTGCACCATAAAGATTTTACCTAACTTCCCAGACTCCAACAATTCCTTCAACCATACAGATGGTGGAGAATACCTATTCTGCATTACGCAAAACACCTGTTTATGTTGGTGCAGAGCCTTAAAAATCACCTTTTCGGCACCTGCTTTTGTCAATGCCATAGGCTTTTCTACAACAATGTGTTTTCCTTTATCTAAAGACTGTAAAGCGTGGTCTTCGTGCCAACCATTTGGTGTAGCAATAGAAACCACATCATATTCTACATCAGAGGCTAACAGGTCTTCAATAGACGAGAAAAATTTTGCTGATTGATAATCTTCAATGCCTAATTCTTCTTTCGGTTTGATATCACATAATGCCACCAACTCGCAGTTGTCATTACCTGTTATCATACTTGCGTGGCGTTTCCCAATATGTCCGCAGCCTACTACTGCAAATTTTATTTTTTTTGTCCCCATTTATTACTTAACTCTTTGAACCTTATTATTTTCTAATCGATACTCTTGTCCACTCTCTTTACAAATTGCAAAGCCATTTTCATCAAATTCCAAACGATGTCCGTATTCGCTTACCCAACCAATTTGGCGAGAAGGATTTCCAACCACCAAAGCATAATCTGGGATTTCTTTAGTCACTACAGCTCCTGCTCCAATAAAAGCGAATTTCCCTATATCATTTCCGCAAACAATCGTTGCGTTTGCACCTATACTTGCTCCTTTTTTAACGACTGTTTTCATATATTCAGCCTTTCTATTGACAGCACTTCGTGGGTTAATTACATTGGTAAAAACCATAGAAGGTCCTAAAAAAACATCGTCCTCACAAATCACTCCTGTATAAATAGATACATTGTTTTGGACTTTTACATTTCGTCCTAAAGTAACATCTGGTGATACCACGACATTTTGCCCAATATTACATTTTTTTCCTATCTTAGAATTCGACATAATGTGTGAAAAATGCCAAATTTTTGTTCCTTCTGCTATCTGACAACCTTCATCAATAACAGCCGTTTCGTGTGCAAAATATTTCATATTTTTATGTATTAAAAAATTCTAAAACTGCATTACAAATCACTTCCATATGCTCATCGTTTTTCTCTGTATGAATAGGTAAAGACAATACTTCTGCACATAATTTTTCGGTAACAGGTAATGAAAAACCTTCCGAAACATATTGTTTAAACGCATTTTGTTTATACAAAGGTAACGGATAATAAATCATACTCGGAATGCCTTTTTCTTTTAAGAATGCTTGTAATTCGTCTCGTTTTCCGTTCAAAACTCGCATTGTATATTGATGAAATACGTGTGTTGAATTTTCCTGTTTTTTAGGTAATTGTAATTCTTTAATTCCTCCTAACTTTTCATAATACACATCAGCCATCTTATTTCTATTGGCTGAATACGTATCTAAATGCTTTAATTTAACACCTAAAACGGCGGCTTGAATAGAATCTAATCGTGAGTTACACCCCAAAACTTCGTGATGATATTTTTTGATTTGTCCGTGATTAGCCACCATTTTTAATTTTCCTGCTAAGTCCTCACTATTGGTCATAATGGCTCCACCATCACCGAAACAACCTAAATTTTTGGACGGGAAAAATGAAGTACAACCAATATCTCCCATCGTTCCGGTTTTCTTTTTCGTTCCGTCCGAGAAAGTATAAGTGGCTCCTAAGGCTTGTGCATTATCTTCTACTACAAATAAATTGTGTTCTTTGGCAAATTTCAAAATCGGCTCCATATCGCAACTTTGTCCGTACAAATGGACTGGCACAATCGCTTTGGTTTTTGGTGTAATGACTTTTTCCAAACCTTCAACCGTCATATTAAAGGTATTTTCATCCACATCAATCATCACAGGTTTTAAGCCTAATAAACCAATTACTTCGGCAGTTGCTACATAGGTAAACGCTGGACAAATCACCTCATCACCTGCCTTTAAACCCAATGCCATTAAAGCAATTTGCAAAGCATCTGTTCCATTAGCACATGGAACGACATATTTTACATCTTGGTATTTTTCTAAATTTTTCTGAAAATCCTTCACAGCATATCCATTGATGAAAGCCGAACTTTCCATACAATCAATCACTGCTTTATCTACTTCTTTCTTTATTTTAAGGTATTGACTTTTTAAGTCAACCATTTGAATTGCACTCATAGACTATAATTTAAATACCGTATCTGACTTTTCACTTATCATATTGCGTAAGTCGATAATTAACTTGGCGTTCTTTTTAATAAAATCAACATCAAAAGCCTTATGATTGGTTGTCAACACCACACAATCAGCATTTTTAAGCGTTTCTGCTGTTAATTCTACAGAAGTCAAGTCTTTTCCTCCGTGAGTTTTAATTTTAGCAATATGTGGATCGTGATAACTTACATTTGCTCCTTTGTGTATTACTTCATCTATGATATCTAATGCTGGCGATTCTCTTTCATCATCAATATCTGGCTTATAAGCTACTCCTAAAAATAAAATATTACTACCGCTTACTGATTTCTGATTAGAATTTAAGGCGGTTGCAATTTTAATATACATATAATGTGGCATACGCATATTAATATGTCCTGCGGTATTAATCATTGTCAAATCAAAGTCGAATCGCTTGGCAATATGTTCCAAATAAAATGGGTCTAATGGAATACAATGTCCCCCAATTCCTGGTCCTGGATAGAACGCTTGAAAACCAAAAGGTTTAGTTTTTGCAGCCTCAATGACTTCCCAAATATTGATATCCATTTTTCCACTCAACAACGCCATTTCGTTGATTAAACTAATATTAATCAAACGGTATGTGTTCTCTAAAATCTTTACCATCTCGGCAACTCTTGGAGAACTTACTTCGTAAATATTATCAATGGCTTTATTATAAAGTGCCTTACCAATTTCTACTCCATCTGGGGTCATCGCTCCCATTACCTTTGGTGTATTTTTAGTTTGATACGTCTTATTCCCTGGGTCCACCCTTTCTGGACTATACGCCAACCAAAAATCTTTCCCTTGTTCTAATCCACTTTCTTTTTCAATAATTGGTAACATCAAATCTTCGGTAGTGGTTGGATAAGTGGTACTTTCCAAACTGATAAAAGTACCTGCTTTCATATTTTGACCAATCGCCTTACAAGACGCCTCAATATAACTCATATCAGGCTTTCTAAACTTATCCAATGGCGTTGGCACACAGATGATAAGAGCATCGCAGTCTTTCATTTTTGAAAAATCTGTAGTGGCTGATAATAAATTATTTTTCACCACCTTTTCTAAAACATCATCGGCAATATCTTTAATATAATTCTTTCCTGAATTAACCAAGTTTGCTTTTTCTTCAGATTTTTCAAATCCAATTACCTTAACTCCTTCTTCTGCAAATTCTACCGCTAACGGCAGACCTACATATCCTAAACCAATAATCCCTACGACAACCTCGTTAGAATTGATTTTTGCTAATATTTGTTTTTTATAACTCATTTATCCTTAATATTTCTTGTTTTTTACTTAAAATGTGAACAATAGAATTTAACCTCTAAACCTATCCTTTAATTTTTGTATAAAAGTTCTATTATCTGCTCCATAACCATATCCATATTTATTGCCATAACCGAAATAATCTTTCTTCACGTCATTAATAACAAAACCTACATTTTTCACTCTCTCTGCTTCCACCTGATTATTAGCGTATTCTATTAATTGTCTTTCTGTATATTCAGATCTTGTAACATATACCGTAGCATCTGCGTGATTTGCAATTAAATAAGTATCTGTCACCAACATCAATGGTGCAGTATCTACTACGATATAATCATATTGTTTTTCCAAGTCTTCCAATAAAGTTTTAAAATTTGCACTTGATAATAAATGAGTTGGATTAGGTGGTATGGCACCAGAATAAACAACATCTAAATACTTATTCAAAGTACTCGTATGAATAATGTCTTCAACACTGATATCTCCTTCATGAAGATACTCTGTTAATCCTATTAATCCTTTTCCTTCATTGTTAAATCTTTGCAACTGAGGATTACGAATATCAGCACCAATAATAATCACTTTTTTAGATGGGTTGGCTAATGTCAGAGCTAAATTGGCTGCGATAAATGTCTTTCCTTCTCCCTTTACGGTGGACGTTACAAATATTTTTTTACCACTCTTTTGAGGCAACATAAAGTTAACATTGGTCAAAACAATTCTAAAGGCTTCTGCCATAGGAGATAAATCGTTGTATCCTACCGTTTCTGATTGTCCTTTTTGTACGCTTGGAATTTCTCCTAAAATCGTCTTACCATTCAATAGTTTATCTAAATCGTGTTTAGACTTAATTTTATTATCCAATAATTCTTGTAAAAATACCACTCCTATAGGAATTAGACATCCCAATATCAATGACACCAGTAAAACAATCATTTTTCTAGGAGCTACTTTTTTACCCTTATAAGCCTTATCCAAAACCTTGGCTTTTTCTCCTGTCATTGCCATTGCAATTTTTGCCTCTTCCCTTTTTTGTAATAAGATCAGGTAAAGATTTTCTTTAATCTGTTGTTGGCGTTCTAAACTTCTAAACTTTCGTTCTTGAGCGGGCATTTTAGCAATTCTCCCTTCGGTTTTATTAATTTGTTTTCGGTAATTTGAAATGGCTAGTTCTAAACCTTTCTTGTGTTTTTTTAAGTTTTGCAAAATACTCGGTCTTAACTCTCTCATTTGTTCTGTAACACTAATGACAGATGGATGTTCTTTGGTTCCGTTTTCTAACAACTGATTTCTTTGTAAAACCAATTGATTATAAGTATTAATACTCTGAATAGCACCTGGATTATCTAAACCTATATTAGCTGGTAAAGTTTCATTAAAACTCTGCCTTTTAGCATAATTCAAAAGTGTTCCAGTAAGGTCAAGCTGTGACTCTAATTCTATTTCTTTTTTCCTAACTTCTGCATTGGTTTTCAAATTAAGTTGGGCTTCTGTCAGGATATCTGTAATATTATTATTTTGTTTATACTCTTGCTTTTCGGATTCTACTTTGCCCAAATCTTTCCCAATTTGCATAATTCTTTCATCGATAAACTCCGCCGATTTTTTGTTGGCAAAATTTTTATCCTCCAAAGCATCTTGATTGTAAATGCTAATCAATTCGTTGAGTATATCTTTACCTTTGTGAACGACAGAATGATTCATTGATAAACCTAAAACAGTAGATTTTCTTTCAACTAAATTAACACTCAAAAGCTCTTGATAATGATTAACTCTTGCATCAACAGAAGAAATATTAATCAATAATTCTTTTTCTTTTTTATTTGATTTAAATTGCTCATTTTTTAGAATCATAATATTGGCATAAGGTAAACTTATCAATTTATTAAATTTTGATTTAATCTCCTTATTCTCAAGAACTACAGTTAGGTTTTGTCCAGATATTATTAACTTAAAAAATGGTGGAATCTTGGTATTAACATCATCATCCATTTTTTTAAAATCAACTACCTTAACAATAATAGGTGATTTTTCGGCATAGAGTTCTTTATTCCTAAATGTACCTTCTACAAAAACATCAGCCTGTAAGTTTAAGTTTTTAACCACTTGTTCCATGAGCTTTTTAGACTTCAAGACCTCAATTTCATTTTCAACAGCATCACTTCCCATACTTCCAAAAGCAGATAAATCTCCCAACATAGACAAATCTCCACCTAAACTATTAGATTTTGAATCTTTAATAAGCACCGTTGTTTGTATACTATAAACACTTTGTTGTTTTTTAAGATATAAAAAGCCTAAAACTAAAGCTATAAAACCACTGATAATAAACCAATACCATTTTTTAAGGTATGGCGTTATTAATTCTTTGAGATTAATTTCGTTATCTATTGTTTGTTTTTCCATCTTATTTTCAATGAATATTAATGTTTATTTTCTAAGTAAAGCGAATGCTAATGAAATAGCGGTTAAAGAAACAGATACTATAGAGATATAAATCCCTGTATTAGGATTAGTTCTTGCCTTAATGTGTTTATTTTCGTTGGCATAAACAACAACGGCATCTCCTTGTTTTAAGTAGTAATAAGGAGAATTAATAAAATTAGCATCTTTGAGGTTAAGTCTTCCTTTAACTACATTCCCATTTTCATTTCTAATAACGAGTACATTGTCTCTTTTTCCGTACATTGTTAAATCTCCTGCCAACGCCAAGGCATCTAAAACAGTAGGTTTTTTAACGCCTTCTACTCTATACTTATTAGGTCTATTGACTTCTCCAAAAACAGAAATTTCAAAATTTGTTAATCTAATATTAACCGAAGTAGGTGTTTTGACATATCTCCTCAATCGTTCTTTAATATCATCTCTTAACTCGTCTATTGTTTTACCTTCCGCCTGAAGTTTTCCCAATATAGGAAAGTCTATTTCCCCTTGACTTCCGACAAAATAAGTAGGTCCTGTAATCCTTGGGTTCTGAACAGGCACATTACCTAACGTACCATTCCTGATAGGATCAGACGAAGAATAATTTTGATTAAACGGGTTTAAAATAGCAGTATCTCTACCACTCACTAAAATCATAAGCTGGTCACCTATTTGCAATTTTGTTCCCGATACATTGGCAACATTTTCTATCGCTACTTCTTCTATATTTTGCATATAATTCAACTCACTTTCTTGCTTTGTTTTACACGAAACAGTAATTAACAAAACTAGTATAAGCCAACTAATATTCTTTCTCATATAAATTATCTTTTTCAATTTACTTATTATCTAACGATTCATAAACAGAATTATTACTTTTAAATTCTGGGACTATTTCTTTTAATATTCTCACTATATTCTCCTGATGACATTTTGGAATTTCCGCATCAAGGTTCGCAATATACTCATTTATTTTATCAAATCCCATTAATGGATCTTTTGATATCATAATTTTGTCATGATGGGTATCAAGTGTCTTAGCATTATCAGTTAATAACTCTTCATATAATTTTTCCCCAGGTCTTAATCCTGTAAATACAATTTCTATATCAATTTCAGGCTCTAATCCTGATAACTTTATCATTCGCCTTGCCAAATCCAAAATCTTTATAGGCTCTCCCATATCAAAAACGTATATTTCTCCTCCACTTCCCATTGTACCTGCCTGAAGTACCAAATTACAAGCTTCTGGAATCGTCATAAAATACCTCACAATATCTTTGTGGGTAATTGTTACAGGACCGCCTTTGGCAATTTGTTTCTTAAAATATGGAATAACAGAACCATTAGAGCCCAATACATTCCCAAACCTTGTTGTAATAAACTTTGTTGTATTGCCCTCTACTTTTTGTAAAGATTGTACAAACAGCTCCGCCACTCTTTTAGAAGCTCCCATTACATTGGTTGGATTCACTGCCTTATCGGTAGAGACCATTACAAAACGATTCACCTTATATTTACTCGCTAATAAGGACAAATTCCTTGAACCTAAAACATTCACTGCCACTCCCTCGCTCGGATTATTTTCTACCAAAGGAACATGCTTATATGCTGCAGCATGATAAACCATAGAAAATTGATATTCTTCAAAAATAGCATCCAATCTCTTTTCATCCCGAACATCTGCCAATATAAATTTAAACTCTACATCAGGGAAAGACTCTTTAATCTCCAATTGGATATCATAAAGCGGTGTTTCGGCTTGGTCTAAAACGACCAAAACAGAAGGTTTAAATGAAGCGACCTGCCTTACAATTTCGCTACCAATAGAACCCGCTCCACCAGTCACTAAAACAGCTTTACCAAAGTGCCTTTTTTTAACCTCTTCGCTTTGTATATTAATTTCCTTCCTATTCAGTAAATCTTCTATCTGTAAGTTTTTAATAGCTCCTATACTTTCCTTATCCCTTAATTTTTGAACAGCAGGAGCTTTAAAAACTTCCATATTTTTATTTAAAAAGAAGGTAACCAAATCATTGGCTTGCTTTCTTGTTAAATTGCCCCTGATAAAAATCACACCATCAACACCCAACTCCTCTTTAGAAAACTCCTCTAATTGCTTTTTACAATAGGTAGGTTTCCCTAAGAATAATGCCTTTTTGGAATCTTCTCTTTCTGTATAAAATCCTTTTACATTATAAGGCATATCTCTATTATCCATAATAGCCGTAGCCAAAGAAATGGACATATCATCAATACCCAAAATCAAGACATTTTTGTTCGAGGTGCGATTACTAAAAACTTTGAAAAGTCTATAAAGTTCCTTGATAAGCATTCTGAATATCACCAACCCTAAAACAGAAGAAAAAGCATATAATAATAAAAAAGCAAAAGAAAACAATTTCACCTTATATACTAGTAAAACAAAATAATGAATACTAATAAGTACAAAAAATGTAAATAAAGAAGATAGTATGACTTTGAATAAATCCGTAAAAGTAGAATGCCTAATAATCCCTGCATAGGTTTTTAAAATATAAAAAAATACGATATTAACTCCTAGTATTATAGCCAAGGAAGTTAATAAGGGACTAATCTCGGAAAAATTAAAGGTAAAAACAGGATGTAAAAAAGAGGATAGAAAAATAGAACAGAATAAGATGAAAATATCTATCAATAATACTATCCACCGTGGTAAATGTTTTAAACTTAAAACACCTATCCTATTATCTCCTAAATAAATTCTTTTTGCCAATTTATCTACCAGTCTCACTTTCCTCCTTTTAATTAATACTACAACTCAGCAACAAAAACGGTGCCAAAAATACACTTGTATTTTTAGCGGCCCAAAGTTACAAAAAAATATTTTCCCACTTCTATATTCAGCATAAAGTTTTCACCTTCAGACGACTACATTAATACGCTCTCTTATCATTTCCTTCATAGAAGTTAATAAAGGCGTCGTTCACGACACGCATTCCTCCAACGGTTGGAAAATCTCCCGTGAAATACCAATCTCCCTGATGGTTTGGACAAGCCTCGTGCAAACCTTCTATCGTTTGGAAAATAATTTTTATTTCAGCGTTAATTTCTGGCGTTTTTAATAATTCTGCTATCTTATCCGAAATTTCCTCCGCCATAAATGGGGCATACAATTCCTTCACATAATTCACGATTTTATGATCTGGTAAATTTCTCTGCTCAATCGCTTTTTTATACACCTCATCCACAATATAGTACATATCTCGTTCTTTCAGTAATTCCAATGTCGCCTTAAATGCAATGAAATCCTGTAATTTCGCCATATCAATTCCGTAGCAATCAGGATAACGAATCTGCGGAGCAGAAGAAACAATCACTATTTTTTTCGCCTTTAATCGATCTAAAATTTTAATAATACTCTTCTTTAAAGTGGTTCCCCTTACAATAGAATCATCGATAATGACTACCGTATCATCTTCATTCACCACACCATAAGTAACATCATACACATGAGCTACCAAATCATCTCTTGAAGAATCATCGGTAATAAATGTCCTTAGTTTAGCATCTTTAATGGCGATTTTTTCTACCCTTGGTCTTTCGGCTAAAATTTCGGTAAGCTTCTCCGCTGAAATATCTTTATTACCATTTAATATCTTCGCTGTTTTTTGTTGATTCAAATGGTCTTCCGCTGCCTCTCTCATTCCGAAAAATGAAGTTTCTGCGGTATTAGGAATATAAGAGAAAACAACCTTAGAAATATCATCTCCTACCTCTTTTAAAATCTGAGGAAAAACGAGTTGACCTAATGCTTTTCTTTCCTTATAAATATCTCTGTCCGAACCTCTTGAAAAGTAAATTCGTTCAAAAGAACATTGCTTTTGTGGTAATGCAGGAAGAATCTCTTCGACGCTTGTGGTACTATCCCTTTTTATAATAATGGCATTTCCTGGTGGAATTTCCTTTACCTCATCAATATCGATATTAAACGCTGTTTGAATAACAGGACGCTCCGACGCTACAACTACGACCTCATCATTTTCAAAATAAAACGCAGGACGAATACCCGCAGGGTCTCTCATTACAAAAGCATCTCCGTGTCCTACTAAACCTGCCATTGCATAACCACCATCAAAACTCTTGGTTGCTCTTTTTAAAATCGTTGGAATATGAAGTTGTTTTTCAATTTCCTTGGACGCCTCTTTTTTAGTATGCGTACCTTTTAGCGTTTGATAAATTCGCTCTACTTCTTCATCTAAAAAATGACCGATTTTCTCCATTACGGTTACCGTATCAGTGCTTTCTTTTGGATGTTGACCTAATTCTATTAACTCTTGTAATAGTTGCTTGGAATTGGTCATATTAAAATTCCCTGCAACAATTAAATTTTTAGACTTCCAATTCGACTGACGCAAAAATGGGTGTACAGATTCTATGCTATTCTTTCCAAAAGTACCATAACGCACGTGTCCTAAAAATAAATTTCCAATATAAGGCGTATTGAGATTCAGCCAATCGACATTATCTTTTTGATTTGGATTTTCTTCCAATACTTTTGAAATCCTATTATTAATTTGTTTAAAAACATCCTGAATAGGCATTGATTGATTAGACCTTACTCTGGAAATATAGCGACTTCCCGCAGGAACATCAAATTTGATACTCGCCAAACCTGCTCCATCTTGACCACGATTGTGCTGTTTTTCCATTAAAAGATACATTTTATTAATACCATAAAATGCCGTTCCGTACTTATCTTTGTAGTACTGTAAAGGTTTTTTTAATCGAACTAAACCTATTCCACACTCGTGTTTGATTGCATCACTCATAGTCTATGCTAATACTTTTTTTAATCTTTCGTAAATTTCTACATACGCTTCCGTTACTTCTCCTAAATCTCTCCTAAATCTATCTTTATCCAACTTCTTCATCGTATCTTTATCCCAAAGACGACAAGTATCAGGAGAAATTTCGTCTGCTAAAATAATCTGTCCATCGGCAGTTTTTCCTAATTCAATTTTAAAATCCACTAAAATGATATTCATTTTATCGAATAAATCAATTAAAATATCATTGATCTTTCCTGTTAGAGCGTACATTTCTTTCAAGTCTTCTCTTGTTGCTACGCCTAAAAATACAGCGTGATCATCATTGATTAATGGATCGCCTAACTCATCTTTTTTGTAGCAAATATCAAAAATGGTTTCAGGTGCTTTTATTCCTTCTTCGACGCCCAAACGCTTTGCCATACTTCCCGCTGAATAGTTTCTCACGACCATTTCTAACGGAATAATATCTACTTTCTTTACCAACTGCTCTCTTTCATCAATTTTTTTGATAAGATGCGTTGGGATACCTTTATCATTAAGATATTCAAAAATCAAAGTAGTGATGGCGTTGTTCATTTCGCCTTTTAAATCTACCTGACCTTTTTTCTGAGCGTTAAACGCCGTTGCATCGTCCTTAAAACGAACGATTACTTCCTCTGGATTTTCAGTTTTAAAAACTTGTTTTGCCTTACCCTCGTAAAGCATTGCCCC
>PDWJ01004424.1_pt1 | contig 12415 bp, 13 predicted proteins | sample 1430881 | NCBI WGS metagenome assembly PDWJ01 (sample SAMN01162460, study PRJNA174530) | Oral metagenome, whole genome shotgun sequencing project. | biome: Marine environment; feature: Marine mammal; material: Swab sample of the gingival sulcus; isolation source: swab sample of gingival sulcus... | reverse complement strand
ATGATCGCGTTAACCCGTACATTGTTGACACCCCATTCCTGCGACAGGGAACGTGTTAAATTAATTAATCCTGCTTTGGCAGCACCATAGGCGGCAGTACCGGGAGAAGGGCGAACGCCCGATACACTTGCGATATTAATAATTGCGCCGCCATTGTTAATCATAGCCTGATAAGCTTGTTGAGATAACACCAGTGGCGCGATTAAATTAAGCCGGATAATTGATTCACTTAAACGATAGGGGGCATCTGCCGCTTTAACCGGTGGGCTTCCACCGGCATTGTTGATCAGGACATCTAAACGGCCTGTATCATTAATTACGGTATCAATGATTATTTGTGATTCTTCCGGCTTGCGAACATCGGCAGCAATGAATTTCGCTTCTTTCCCATTGACCGTGATAGGCGTTTCTGGTGCGTTTCTTCCACAGATATAAACGTTTGCGCCAGCCTGTAAAAACGCTTCTGTGACGCCTTTACCAACCCCTTTAGTTCCGCCTGTTACGATAACGCTCTTGCCAGTGTAATCATAAGTGATTGTGCTCATTGTAATACCTTAAAATGCTGTATTCGGGACTTTTAAATATTTCCAAACGCCGCTTGCAGTGCCTACAAGGGTATCACCGCACCAGGCAACGCCATCAACAAAAGCCACTGTATTGGTAACGTGAGTAATTTGACCGGTGGCTTTAATAAAATTTCCGGGCAGGGTTGCGGCAATGAAGTTGGTTTGCATCGACAGTGTAACAACCGGAGAGGGTTTTCCTTTGGCGTACGATGCATTCATTCCCATCGCTTCGTCTAACAGCGTCAGCAGCAACCCTCCGTGCCCACGGTTATTGCCGCCAATATGGTGTTGCTGAAAAGGAACGCCTACCCAGCCTTTGAATGATCCATCTTCAAGGCTTTCTTTTTTGTAATAAAAAGGGCCTATGTGAGTAGAGAAAGGCGCATAGCGCCTCTCAACAAAGCCCTCCGGTATGATAACGTCAGACACTAATTAGCCACGTTCCAAGATGGCTGCGCCGGTTGGAACACCTGTTCCAGCGGTTACCAGAACATGTTTCACGTCATTCACCTGGTTTACCGAGGTTCCACGAATCTGGCGAACGGCTTCGGCAATGCCGTTCATGCCGTGAATATAGGCCTCACCTAACTGGCCGCCGTGGGTGTTAACAGGCAGTTTGCCGCCACGGCTGATATGGCCATCGCGGACAAAATCCTTCGCTTCGCCCTTATCACAAAAGCCGAATGCTTCCAGTTGTGGTAATACCCAAGGGGAAAAGTGATCGTATAAACAGGCCATGTCGATATCGTCAGGGTTAAGCCCTGCCATTGAATACACTTCACCGGCACAGGCATCAAATTCTGGAATACCTGAAATAGTTTCACCATAGAAAGGCGTCATCATGCGTGTGGTGTTCACAATGCTCTGGCGGGCACTGGCGATAACAGCGGGTGTTTGTTGCAGGTCTTTTGCCTTTTCTGCGGAAGTTACCACAAAGGCAACTGCACCATCACTTTCCTGACAGCAGTCATATAAACGCAATGGATCGGCGATCATGCGTGAGGTTTGGTGATCTTCCAATGTGATTGGCTTTTCGTAGAAAAACGCATTGGGGTTAGTTGCCGCAAAATCCCGCATGGCAACCGCCACCCGGCCAAAGTCTTCGCTGGTTGCGCCATATTCGTGCATATAGCGGCGGGCGCTGAAGGCTATCCAGGCGGCAGGTGTCATAAATCCTGAAGGGAAATAATGACTGAAGTTAATCATGTTGGGGTTCAGTGGGCTGGTATCCATTAACTGACCAGTGCCGAACCGCAGGCCGGATCTTTCGTTTAGTGCGCGGTAAATAACAACCGTGTCACAAAGCCCGGATGCGATAGCTGTTGCTGCGTGAACGAATGGGCCACAGGCTGCACCACCACCAAACTCGGTACGGGAAAAAAACTTTAACTCTTTGCCACCTACCTGGCGCAGAATTTCGTTTTCCCAGTTGTTGTCCATACTGAAGGTGGCCATACCATCAATATCAGCACCGGTTAAACCAGCATCGTCTAAAGCCGATTTAACGGCTTCGCAGGCCAGTTGCATTTCAGTGCGGCCTGAATCTTTGGAAAACTCGGTGGCACCGATGCCGACAATAGCCGCTTTACGTGAAAGAGTTGCAGTCATTGTTATTCTCCTTCTTTGGCAAGCTGTAAAATGGCGCTTCCACTTACATGGTTGCCCATGCCGTTCTTGCCTTTGAATTCTATGGTAGCGAGGTCTTCATTGATTTCTTTAACTTCACCGGTCATGGTCATGGTGTCGCCGGGGAAATTGGGAGCACCCAAATTAAATTTAATATTTTTAATGCGGCTGCCAGGGCCCGCCCAATCTGTGAGATAGCGACCAACAAACCCGTTGGTTGACAGAATATTCATAAAAATATCAGGCGTACCTTTTTCTTCGGCAGCGGCTTTGTCGTGGTGAACATCCTGAAAATCCTGTGAAGCAATAGCACAGGATACGATAAGCTTTGGAGTCAGTTCGAGTTTGAATACGGGTAAAGCGTCGCCCACACTGATTTGCGAGGCATAGACATTATTTGATTCTGACATGATGTGTTCCTCGTTAATTAGCGTGCTGGATGAAACAGTGGCAGTGACATGCCTTCCTGAACTTCTTTTATTTCCATTTCAACTGGCATGCCAATGTGAATATCGTCTGGCTTGCAATCTTCAAGTTGGGAAACAATGCGAACGCCTTCTTCCAAATCAACCAATACAATGGCGTTGGGGTAATCAAAGGGTGGAATTTCCGGATAGTGCATCACAGTGTATGTGTAAATGCTGCCTTTGCCTTTGGATTCGATGGTGTCCCATTCCAGTGATTGACAGCTTTCGCACATGGGTTGAGGAGGGTGGCGAAGAGTGCTGCAACTTTTACAGCGCTGGATTAACAGTTTGCCCTGGCGAAGACCTTCCCAGTAATGTTCGCTATCATAGTTTTCGATCGGTGCAACCCGGTTGATCTTCATTGGGCCGCTGCTGGATTTGGGGGCTGAGGGGCGTTTGGGTGCCTGGTATTGAAAATAGGTGATATTGGCCTCGGCAAAGCACTCATCGTTTTGGTCATAAAACTGGGCCAGTTCAGTCACAAAAAAACCCTTTCCGACTGCCGTAGATTTCTCATCAGTCACATTAACGATAGTGCTGTAGTGGTGTACCTGGTCACCTTCTTCCAGATAGCGATGGAAAGTCTGATCATAGCTGACCGCCATTACACCTGCGTAGCCATTTTCTTCCATAATTTTAAGAATTTGATAAGGGTTTTCGCTGACAGAACCTTCCGGGTAGTTACCTTTGGCGTCGCGCATCGTCCACATTTGCATCATGGTAGGGGGTGCGGTCACTTTATCGCCGGCCAGATACAACGGGTTGTCGTCGCCCATGGCTGTACACCACTGCCACACCTGGGTACGCGAAACCGGGTTAAAGCTTTTATAAGGCCCAACGCGGCGATTGACCAGGGGCTTAACTTTTTCAAGAAGCTCCGCTGCTGTTATATCCGACATATTCACTACCTCATTCGGGTTTTTATAATTCAATACTATGCTTCAAAAATAACAATTATGCATTAATATTGCAATAACAATGCATAATTGCTGTAAATGGTCGCTGATCTAATCATGTTTGCAGTCTGAAACGCACAAAAAAGGGTGCCGAAAAAGGCACCCTTATTCATACAGATCTGCTTGTTAATTCGGTCAGGATGCGGCTGCAATCAGGTCTTTCAGCTCGTTATCTGCATCCGCCAACTGTTCAGGCGTGAGCTTGATTTTGTTAGTAATGATTTTCTTCGCCTGCATGAACTCTTTCGATGCATTGATGCAGTCGGCGGCCAGAATCCTATCGCCAGCCAGGTACCAGACAACGAACGAATTAGAGCTGGGTTCACCACGTAATACGACTTTATCATAACCTTTATTAAACCCGGAAATTTGCAGTTTAATATCGTATTGGTCTGACCAGAACCAGGGCATGGAATGGTAGGCTTTTTTGTTGCCACAGATAGTGGCCGCAGCCGCACGTGCCTGTTCTGACGCATTCGGAACAGATTCCAGGCGCAGGCGAAAACCGAGTAAATCGTTAGGGTGGTTGGTGCAGTCACCAGCGGCGACGATATCGGGGTTTGAAGTTTGGGCAAATTCATCGACCATAACACCGTTGTCGCATTCCAGGCCGGCTGCTTCAGCAATTTCTGTGTTCGGAATAACCCCGATACCGATGATGACCATATCGGCATCAAGGGTAAGGTCGTTATTGCACACAACCTGCTGCACATGATCTTCGCCTTTTAAGGCCATAGCCTGAGCTTCAGTGATGATTTTAACGCCGTGGTTTTCGTGTAACTGGGTGTAATACTCAGATAATTCGGGGGCCGTGACGCGTTCCAAAACGCGGTTCATCATTTCAAGTACGGTTACTTCCATCCCCAGTTTTCTTAACGATGCAGCAGTTTCCAAACCGATATATCCACCACCAACAATAACCGCTTTGTTACCTTCTTTGATTTCTGCCTGAATCGCCTGGGCGTCCGCCAGTGTTCTAAGGTAGTGGACACCTTTCAGTTCAGCGCCTGGTATAGGTAACTTACGAACGCGTGCGCCGGTACACAGAGCCAGCTTGTCGTAGTTTAAGGTCTCGCCGGAATCAAGGGTGATTTGCTTATCGGTGGCATTAATAGTTTCAACCCTGCAACCTAATTGAAACTCAATGTTGGCTTTTTCATATACGGTTGATTTAAAAATGTCGATTTGATCTGCGGTTTTTTCACCGTTGAGAAGCGCTTTTGATAAAGGCGGGCGGTGATATGGTGGCACGGTTTCATCGCCAATGACTAAAATTTTTCCTTCCCAACCTTCTTTTCTAACCGCGGTAGCTAAAGACGCGCCTGCATGGCTGGCACCGATAATAATGCAAGTCTGATTCTCTGTAGTCATATAATTATCCTGTTGTTACTGCATGTTATTGCTGCACGTTTTTCTACAGTCTTTCCTGGCAGCCAGATCTTATTCTTAAGCTGGATGCTGGTACTAAGCATAACTGTTTATGCCGATTAAGTATCGTTGAGTCAATATATCTTCAACGAATAAATTTATAGCAATTCGGCTTGATTTTGAATTTTATAAAGTATACGGTGTATACCCAAGAGTCAAGCGATAATGACAAGTACACAAATAATGCTTTAATATAAAAAACACAGTAAAATAGCTAAGGTTAAGAGAGAGGAGTAAATAAATGCCAACACTTAAGATCACTAATCTCGCAGGTGAAAAAAGCACGCTGGACGCTTCTGAAGGCGAAACTTTAATGGAAGCATTGCGTGATAACGGTTACGACGAAATCGAAGCTATTTGCGGTGGTGTATGTTCATGTTCAACTTGTCACGTTTATATCGAAGGTGACTGGAATGGTAAACTTGAAGAGCGTAGCGAAGATGAATATCAGCTGGTTTCCAGTACTGAAGGATTTCAGGAGAATTCACGCTTGGCTTGTCAGATTACGTTAACCGACGAAATGGATGGTCTTGAGCTGACAATCGCAGAGCAAAGTTTCTGATCGTCTTGTGCTGAAAAGCTGTAAATAAATAAAAAAGCTTAGAGTTGGTTCTCTAAGATTTTTTTATGGCGGTTGAAATAAAAAGCCCCTGCTGAACTTATAACAGGGGCTTAGAAGCCTTAAGCTGTTTCTGGCTGTGCTTCCTGAGATTTTTCAGGGAAACCAAAATCGTAAGGCTTAACGCTCTTAACGGTTAGCCATACTCCTTTTTCAGGCTCTGTTTGGCCTCCAATCATGCGCGAGCGTGGCATTTCGCTGGTGCCCTGGAATTCAGATGTGAACTCCACGCGACGAGCAAGTTCGGCAAAAATAATGCGCAGCTGCTGACGTGCCTGGTTCATGCCAACACATGCCCTGCGACCACCACCAAATGGCATAAATTCATAAGGTGCGGGCTTTGGCCCTTCCAGCCAACGCTCGGGGCGGTATTCCAGCGCATCTTCCCCGTAGATTTCTTTCTTGCGTTGGGTAAGATAAACATTAGGTAGTACTGCTGTGCCTCCAGGAATAATACGATCACCAAGTTTTGTATCGTAACGTAACCAGCGGATAAATCCGACAGCTGAAGGAGTCAGGCGTTGTGACTCATTCAGGCAAGCGGTCAGGTAAGGCAATTCAGAAACTTTAATGGCATCAAAACCGTTTTCTTCCTGAATGCAGTTAATAACTTCTTCGCGGATTTTTGCTTCAACGTCGGGGCGTTGTTGTAGCCAGATTTCCATCCAGGCACCGGTTGCTGCGCTGGTTTCGTGGCCTCCGATCATTAAACCGATACCTTCCGAAATAACGCGTTCTTCATCCAGCAGGTTGCCATCTTCATCGGTAGAGCGAGCAAGAATTGAAAGCGTGTGCGTTTCTGTATCGTCCATGCGGGAGCGGATATCACGAATATCTTCACGCATCATTTCTGCCAGCTGAACCTTAAGGTCTACAGCACGCTTCCATGGCAGAATCCCTTTTTTGCCATCACCAAATTTCTTTTCGGCAGCACGCTTCAGATACTTTTTATTCAGCCATTGGCGGAAATTTTTTGCACCAACAACCGAGGCCAAAGTAAACATGGTATCGCTGGTTGCTTCTAGCATCCAGTGAAGCATCAGGTCTTTATACTTGTCTTTACGCTCACCATGACGGAGGTCAAACAAGGTATAGCAGATAACATCCAGGGTAATATCACCGATTAAGCGCGGCATATTGTATTTATCGCCTGGCTTCATATTGTCGATAGTTTCGGTGACAATTTCGTGCATTACACCAGCGCGCGCCTTCAGTTTGCCCAGGTTGAAGTTTGGAATAACCAGTTTGCGTGAATCCTGGTGGGCTTTTTCGTTCAGGAATACAGTATTCTTTTCACCTAGGTCCATCGGCAGCTGAACCAGAGACTGGTCGTACTTGTCTTCAGTGAGTTTTAAGATGTCTTTGATCATTTCGACATCTGCTGTCCACACCATTGGGCCCTGACCCGGAAGAGTTAAAGTAAACACGTCGCCTAATTCGCGCTGGTTCTTTTCCATGTAATCCCAGATGCCAATTCCTAGCCCTAATGCCTGTTTAAACTTGTTGTCTTTCGGTGATGGTGGTAATTGGGCCTGCTGAGTCATAACTCTCTCCTGTGCCTCACTCAAGTGATCTGTGTTTCTGGATTGTCAGGAAAACTTCTCAGATGAAATTTCCGTTAAATAGCTTAATGTCAAAAACATATAGTTTACACCGTATACTAGTCTTTGGCTTAGATCAATAGTTGAATAGATAATTTTGTTTTTGTGACATAAAGTTGATTTGAATCAATCGCTTATGCCAATCCTGAAAGCCAGGAGAAAGTCGTGTTACAGCTTGGTTGCGCTTCGTTAAGTTCAGGGTAATTGGTAAATACTCGTTGACATTGGAAAAACAGGCTTCTGTGCTAACCTCATTAAACGGGGGGAATTTAAAGATGTGAATGAATCAGCAGTATTTTTGAGAAATAGCACTCAATTTGTGTAATCGTATTCATAAATTCAAGTCTTAGTCATTGAGCTTGACGAAATGCGTCATACACTGAATTCAAGCTCAGGCAATGCTGATGGCAATGCACATTAAGCAGATTTAAAAATACAGGATTGTTTTGTTTTTTTATTTGTAACGAGGTAAACCGTGTATCACTCACATCATGAAGCAAATTTAAACGCATTGCCCGATGCAAACCAGCAGCCAGAAGAGTTGAAAGTTACAGATCTGCCTGCGTTTTATGATTTAAAGCGAGTTGAGCCTTACTATCTTTTTGCTAACTCAACGCAGCTTTTTTTCCCCCCTGAACTACTGGGGGAAAAGTCCCTGACTTACATCAATTATGAGTTGCAGCGTCAACCTTTAAAGCTCGAAAATCATGTGCGAAAAATTGGCTACTGCCGAGAAATGAAACATCCACATCTGCTGGCTGCGTTGGCTGATTTGTTTCTCGTGCTTGGTACCCATGGCAATGCGCTGAAATTGCGTTTACTTCAACGTTGTCGTGACAGCCTTTTGCCGGAAGATTACGCAATGCTAAACCGCTGTGCAGATACGGCTTTAGATAGTACATTGAGCCGACTACCCGATGCCTGCCTTTTTAAACAGTCTTGTCAGCATGTAGTTGACTTTGATTTGCACGCATCCAACGCAGAGAACGAAGCTGATATTGAGTTAATTGTAGAGACGTTTATTGAAAACTCTCAAATTGATCAGGCAATGGATCTTTTGGAAGATCATTTATTGAATCAGCCAGAGCATCAGCCATTAACTCGCACGTTAATAGACCTTTATATTGCTTCGTCACAGATTTCCCGTGGTCTGAACTTTGTTGAAAAACTTTCCGTAAGCCACGGTGAGCTATCGGATCATTGGGTTGATGCCGAAGCCTTGTTGAAGTCCAGGCAAAGTTAAGAGGTTAGGGATATGAAAAAAGATCCGTTGTTAATTGCAACGCTTTGTTTAGACAAACGTACTAGAAAAGCGTTTGAATTGTTTTTCTCCAGCCTTTGCGATGGTCGTTTTGTATTAACGTCGGATGAGAAAAATGCCCACGCTGTGCTTTTAGATATGGACGCAGTTAATGGTGAGAAAGAAAGGCTTAATTATCGCACTCAAAATCCTTATAAACCGTTGATACTGATTTCACTGATATCCAGAGAGCTACCAGATAAAAACAGTTATCTGGTGCGAAAGCCTATCAATCATCATCAGTTTCAAGAAGTGTTAACAGCAATTACAGGTAACAAATCGAATCAGGGAGTGAGCCGGCCGCTACCCCATAAAAAAACGGCTTTACCAGCTGAACAGCCACAGAAGTCTGCAAAAAATGAAAAAATATCTAAACAGCAACAACAGTCTGTAAAAAATAAGGAGTTGTGGCCTTCTAACAAGCCTGAAATTAAGGTGGATGATAGTTTGTCGGACACTACCATCGCTGCACAATGCTTAAGCAGTGCGGAAGAAGTTAATTTTGTAGGCGACCACAAAGATATTGATATATCGAAAGCTCACCAAGTGTTGGCTGTTACTTATTCACCGGAAAAGATGCTCCAGGGTGCTGTGTGTAAAGCCAGAAATATAGCGAAAGAACAGGGTGCAGCTGTTGAGGTCATTGCTTTTGGAGTGGCTATCATTATAGATCCGTTGAAAAATGTAGCGTATACGTCAGTTAGTGACAGTGTGTTACGGCCACTTTGCTTAATGGAAACCAAAGAGCTTCCACAGCTTAGAACCTTGCCTGATCAATATCTTGAAAAACAGTTGTACAGTAAAAAATTAAAAGACGTCGACGAGTTATTGATTAGTGATCTTGATGCATTTATCTGGAAAGTGGCTTTATGGTCTTCTCGTGGGCGCGTGCCGAAAGAAACTGATCTGTATGCTTCAGCTGCGTTAACAGCCTGGCCGAATTTTCCCAGGCTCGAATCGATTCCACACGGTTTGAGAATCACAGCACTTATGATGCAGGAGCTACTGCCGCTGGTAGAGGTTGCAACAAAGCTTAACATTCCCCAACGTTACGTGTTTGCTTTTTATAGTGCAGCTAATGCTTTGGGTTATGCACAGGTTATGCGCCGCCAGGTCGATACCTTCTTTACACCAGGCCGCAACAAAGAGGATCAACAAATTAGCCAAGCAACGACTGCGTCTCGCTCCATTCTGCGTAAGTTATTAAATCGACTTACCAGAAAACATGATGCTGCCCAATCACATAAGCGAACGGTTTAATCAGGGAGGCCGAATATGTCTATGGGAAATTTAAAAATTGTTTTTACCGGGCCGGTAGGTGCGGGTAAAACTACCGCTATTGCTACTTTAAGTGATGAGCCGCCGGTCTCGACTAATGAAGCGGCAACCGACATGACCAGAAAGCGCAAAAACGAAACCACGGTGGCGATGGATTATGGGACTATGCTGTTAGGTGGCAGGGAAAAAATACATTTATACGGTACACCGGGGCAGCAACGTTTCGATTTTATGTGGGATATTTTAACGAATAACGGCCTTGGTTTAGTGGTGTTGGTAGATAATACCCGTGCGGACCCTATAAAAGACATGGTTTTTTTTATTAATAGTTTTCGGGAATATATTGATGCGACAGCGTTAGCGGTTGGTGTCACACAAACAGATCGCAGTCCTTATCCACGTATTGAAAAGTATCAGGAAAAATTGCGGCAGATGCAGCTAAGGGCGCCAGTATTTACTGTGGATGCACGGAATTATCGTGATGTATCAATACTGGTGCAATCATTGCTGTTTTCCCTTGACCCAGGGCTGGAGTGCGCTTCATGAGTCAGACAACATCTAATTCGCTTTATTTACAAGTAAAACCTGCGGGCGCTTATCACTGCGTTTGTGATGCAAACCAGGATGCAGCCAGCCGAATTGTATCTTATTTATTAGGGCAGGAAACAACACCGTTATTTTCGTTGGAATCTATCGCCGCATGGCTTGATGGCAATGAGCCTAAAGCCCGTGAAATATTGCGGCATATGCAAAAACTTCAATGGCTGCAATGGGTGTCTGAGCCGCAGTCGGTTAAAGACGGAAAGTTGGAAGATATCCTACCCGGTATTCTTGCGCCGCTTTCCATGAGTGAAAAAAGCCTTTTGGCAGATAACCAGGGGTTTTATATCGCCTCTAATGGTATTCCCCATGAAACCGCCGAGGAGCTGTCTGCACTGAGCGCAGATTTGGCTTCACTTTATGAGCGCCACCGTGGCCTGCTGAACGGCAACCTGAATCGCCCTGATAATTGGGCTATTGTGGATGCTGCCGGGTTCAGCCAATTAGGGTTTTGGCCACTGCATGTGGGTAATGAATTATTTTTTCTTGTTGTGGATGGTATGCCACGTTTCGACCATCCAAATTTTATGCAGCTGGTATGGGTTCTTTGCAGCCGTTATGCACCTTTTGTGAATACGTCGCCTGCTATTCCTGTTTCAGTTGGTAGTAGTGTTTCAGCATCTCATAATGCTGGATAATAAATTTATTGCAAGTATGTACTAAGGAGTACTGAAAAATGCGTGAAAATATGCTTTCGTCAATTTTGGCAGAATTAAATGGTACATCCGCTGATATTGAAGCGTCTGCGGTTATCTCAACAGACGGTTTAATGATTGCGGCGATGTTGCCGCAGGGTATGGACGAAGACCGAGTGGGCGCGATGAGTGCTGCAATGCTTTCTTTAGGTGATCGTACTGCGCAGGAATTGGCTCGGGGAACTTTGGAGCAGGTTCTTATTAAGGGTGACAACGGCTTTGTGCTGATGACTCACGCGGGTGAAGACGCGGTGGTCACTGTACTGGCAAAACCTAAAGCTAAACTGGGTTTGATCTTTTTAGATGTAAAACGCGCCGCGGAAAACATTTCGCAACTGCTATAGATGAATCGCAAATAGTTTTACTGTTGTTAAAAAGCGAGAATGCGTTATGAAAGATATGAACCCCGATGATATTATCGGTGAATTCAGCGAACATACGCTGACTTATTATGATGGCACAACCCGTAAGGTGCTGGTCACTGATGTGGAAACTGAGTTTCCAGAAGGTTGCTTAATTGTATCCCGAACAGACGTGAATGGCATTATCACCCATGTGAATGAATCCTTTGTTATTATGTCGGGTTTTACCGAAGAGGAATTAATTGGTCAGCCACACTGTATTTTACGCCATCCAGATATGCCTCCGGCGGCCTTTGCTGATCTGTGGGATACTCTGAAACGTGGTGAAAAATGGTATGGCTATGTGAAAAATCTACGTAAAGACGGGGGTTACTACTGGGTTTATGCTACCGCTATCCCCAATGTGCGCCGTGGTGAAGTAGTGGGTTATACCTCGGTAAGGCGGCAACCTTCGAAAAAGAAAATCGCCGAGTGCGAAAAGCTCTATCCTACTTTGTTTTAGTGCATTACCCAGGAGCTGATTATGCAATTTAACCTAACTGTGTGCCCTGATTTTAAACCCGATCTGATTTCAGGTTGGTTTTTCTTTAATACCTGGTTTCAAAAACAAATTAACCAGGGCGTGCATCTAGAAATATATCAAACGTTTGCAGAGCAAGATAAGGCCATTGAGGATAAGCGCGTTGATATAATTTATGCCAACCCGTGTGATGTTGCGCGTTTGGTGCGTGATGAAGGTTTTATTCCTATCGCCAAGCCGAAAGAAAAGCCTGATGAGGCAATTATTGCAAGCCTCAAAGAAGGTTCGATACATGGTTTTGACGATATTCCGGAGCAGGTGAGGATTGCACACACCAGTGCCCGAGATGTGAACACTATAGGCATGATTATGCTGGAACCTGCTGATTTGGAAGCTG
>PDWJ01004423.1_pt1 | contig 12415 bp, 10 predicted proteins | sample 1430881 | NCBI WGS metagenome assembly PDWJ01 (sample SAMN01162460, study PRJNA174530) | Oral metagenome, whole genome shotgun sequencing project. | biome: Marine environment; feature: Marine mammal; material: Swab sample of the gingival sulcus; isolation source: swab sample of gingival sulcus... | reverse complement strand
TTGTTTGATAAGCCTCATTCACCATATCAAAGGATATGCCTCAATCACCTTATCACTTATTTTATTGTATATGCAGCCCTCACTACGAAGACTTGATGAATAATACGGGTTAAGGTATAATTCTTTTAAAAAAAGGTAGTTAAAAATCAAAAACATGAATACTCGGGTATTTAAAATTTTAATAAGCATCATAGGCATATTAATTATATTAGCTCTAATATTGCTTGCGGGACTGTATTTTTTTCAAGAAAAGTTTATATTTTATCCGGAGAAATTAGAAAAGAATTATGAATTTAATTTTGACCGAAATTTTGAAGAACTTAAAATCGAAACAGCAGACGGTAAATTATTGAATGCTTTGTTGTTTAAAGCCGACAGTACCAAAGGTGTGATTTTTTATTTACATGGAAATGCCGGTTCTTTGGCATCTTGGGGACATGTTGCCCAATGTTACACCGACTTGAATTATGATGTTTTTATATTAGATTACAGAGGTTTTGGAAAAAGCGAAGGACGCATAAAGAGCGAAGAGCAATTATTTGCGGATAATCAAATAGCTTACAATAAAGTAAAAAACTTATATAATGAACAAGATATAATAATATTGGGATATTCAATAGGTACCGGCTTAGCGGCTAAACTTGCATCGGAAAATAATCCGAAACAATTAATTTTACAGGCACCATATTTCAGTTTTGAAGACTTGCTTAAAAACGAGTATCATTTCCCGACATTTATTTTAAAATACAAATTGACTACGAATGAATTTTTAAAACAGTGCCAATGCCCAATTTATGTCTTTCATGGAGATAAAGACCGGGTTATTCATTATAATTCATCGGAAAAATTAAAAAATGAGTTGGCAAATAAAATTCAGCTGAGAATTTTAAAAGGTCAAGCTCATAACGGAATAACTGAAAATGAAGATTATCAAAAAGAAATAGAAAAAATATTAAGTAAATAATTGGCGGCAAGATGCCGGTTTATTTTTACAAGCCAAATTAAAACTGCCTTATACCGCATTACAAATTGTTTTAAGCCTTAAAAATGGAAAAAAAGTTTTGGGAACATGACAGTCCGTATAATGATTTTTCGAACTATTTTAAAAATCAGTTTAAGGAACGTGTTCAAAAAATAGCGGTTGATGCCGGGTTTACTTGTCCAAACAGAGACGGAAATAAAGGGCGGGGCGGTTGTTCTTATTGTAATAACAACACTTTTAATCCTTTTTACTGCACCCCCAAAAAAACGATAAGCAAACAAATTGAGGAGGGAATAGCTTTTTTTGCAAAAAAATACAAAAGCCAAAAATATTTAGCCTATTTTCAGGCATATTCCAACACTTATGCCGATTTGAATACTTTAAAACAATATTACTCGGAAGCACTTTCAGTGCCCGGTGTGGTCGGCTTGGTCATAGCGACCCGCCCGGATTGCATCAATGCGGAGATATTGGATTATTTGCAATATTTGGCGGAGAACTACTATATTGTATTGGAATACGGCATAGAAACTTGCAATGACAAAACCTTAGAGGCAATAAATCGCGGTCATACTTTTGCCGAAAGTGTAAAAGCATTGGAACTGTCTGCCGGCAGAAACATACATGTCGGGGTGCATTACGTCATGGGCTTGCCGGGCGACAGTCGTGCAGATAATTTGGCACATGCCGCTGTTCTTTCGGCTTTGCCTTTTGAAACCTTAAAGTTGCACCAGCTGCAAATTATAAAAGGAACGCTTATGGCTAAGCAATATGCCGAAAATCCGGAGCGGTTTAAGCTGTTTTCGGTGGATGAGTATATTAAATTTGTCGTGCAATTTGTCGAACGACTGTCGCCGAGTATTATTATTGAACGTTTTATCAGCGAGTCGCCTGCCGATTTATTGATTGCTCCCAAATGGGGCGGATTGAAAAACTTTGAGATACAAGCAAAAATAATTAAGACCTTTAAAGAACAAAATACCCGGCAAGGTTGGCTGTATCAAAAAAAATAGATACAAATAACAATTTTGTTTATACAAACCATTTTTTTATAATTTAGCCCTTGAAATATAATTGTATTTTATTTACATCACTCTAAAAAACAAGCAAATTGAAAAATTATCTTTTAATCATCACGATTTTTATTATGAGCCTTATGTATGCTCATGCGCAAAAAAATGAAACCGACAAAGGTATTAAAATAGGCAATATTGTTGAGATGTCCGGAGAATGGTATATTGCTTACAGAAACGGAATAGAACAAATTCATGCAGACGAAGATACACCGGAAGAACGGGTGGAAGAAAATCGTTTTTTATTGAAACGAAGCTATTTTACTCTAAAAAAGAAGTTAAACGATGTTTTTTCCGTGCGTTATACCATGGATTTAACGGTGGACACGGAAGGCGACGATGCCGGAAATGTCGAGACGCGATTAAAATACCTCTATTTGAAAGTAAGCCCCAAGAGCAAAAGCAAACTGTTTACCGGTAATTTTATGGAAATAGGAATGGTGCATACCCCATGGTTGGATTATGAACAAAAAATCAATACATACCGGGTGCAAGACAATATGTTTATAGAACGCAACAAAATATTTAACTCGGCAGATTTCGGCATATTAATCGGGGGAAATATCGGCCCTAAAATGGATGCCGATTTTTTGAAAAAGACCAACAAAGCAATGCCGGGAAAATACATGAGTTATGCTCTGGGCATATACAACGGCGCCGGATATTCGGGAATTGAGAAAAATAAAAACAAAGTGCTTGAAGGACGCTTGTCATTTCGTCCCTTTGCCGAAAAGTTACCGCAATTACAGCTAAGCACAAGCTTTGTTTACGGAAAGGCAAATTCGGCACTAAATCCGGATTTTAAACAACTTATCGGCTTTCTTACTTTTTCCGGCGAAAAAATGACTTTAATTGCGCAAGCTCATAAAGGCATCGGCGATTTTAAAGCCAAATATGTAAAGCAAGATAATCCGGCAGTTTCCTTAAAAAATCAAGGGTTTAGTTTTTTCGGAGAATATCAACCGACAAAAATTCCTTTGTCATTTTGGTGCCGATACGATATGTTTGATGTTGATAATAAGAGGTTTATTGATATTCAAAGATACATCGGAGGCATTACCTATAAAATTAACAAATATTTGCGCGTCATTGCCGATTATGAATACAACATATCGGAAGCAGATGACAATAATATATACGAAATAAATTTTGAAATAAGGTTTTAAGGCGGTTGATTAATGTTTGAAGCTACGATTTCTTTCTATCAAAAGAAATTTCTAAGTTAAAAAATCTATCTTTGTAGTTTAATTATATACTACTGTTAAAACAATGCAAAAACACAAAACATTAGGACAAGTTTACACGCCAAATTGGATTGTAAATGAGATTTTAGACCTAATAAATTATAAGGATAAAGGTGTATTGCAAAAATATATTTTAGAACCTGCCTGTGGAGACGGTGCTTTTCTAAAAGAAATAGTTAAGAGATATATTCAAATCGCAAAAGAATATAAAACTGACAATAATCAAATAATTGCAGGTTTAGAAACATATATTTACGGTATAGAATTAGATGCACAAGAATTTGACAAATGTATTGATAACTTGAATAAAATAGTTCAAGATAATAACATTGCAGAAGAAATTCAATGGAATATCTTTAATGAAAACACACTAAATTTTTATAAAAAGCATATTGGAGAATTTGATTTTATTGTTGGGAACCCGCCGTATATTCGCATCCATAATTTAGATTTAGAAACCCGAAAATTATTGAAAAAAGAATTTCAATTTTCACAAGGAACAATTGATATTTATTTGTCTTTTTTTGAAATGGGATTTAAGATGCTAAACAATAATGGTTTGCTTGGGTATATAACTCCTAATTCTTACTTACATAATTCTTCTTATGGAAATTTTAGAGCATATTTAAAACAACAAAAAACGCTTAAAACACTCATTGATTTTAAGGCAAATAAGATTTTTAACGGATACTCAACCTACACAGCAATTTCTATTTTCAAAAAAAATAACACGGAGGATACATTTGAGTATAAGGAATTGATTAGTAATGAAATAAAAATAGTCAATCATATTGAATTTGAACATCTGGAAAAAAAAGATTGGTCGTTTACAAATAAAGAAAATCAAGCATTTTTAAAAAAATTACAAAACAGGAGCCATTTTGTTAAAGAATTCTTTGATGTACAATATGGATTTGCGACCTTGCGTGATAAAATTTTTATAGGAAAAGCAGAGGAATACAATGATGAACTAGTTAAGTTTAACGGCAGTTTGGTCGAGAAAGGGATATTAAAAACAGTGATTAAAGGTTCTCGATTTAAAGGTAAAATTAATGAAAATGATAAGATCTTATTTCCTTATGAAAAAGTAAGAGGTAAATATGTCGTAATTTATGAGAATAAACTTCAGCAAAAATTTCCGAATGCTTATGAATATTTGTTGAAAAATAAAACAGAACTTCAAAAACGGAATATAGATAAAGGGGCATTATGGTATGAGTTTGGTCGTAGTCAAGGTGTACAGAGTATTCATAAAGAAAAAATTGTTCTGAGTACATTAGTTAATGAAAACATTGCTTTTTATAGAGTACCCAAAGATATTATGATGTATTCCGGTTTGTTTATCATAAAAAATAAATCTTCTTCAGATTGGAAAACGATTGAGGAAACTCTTAATTCAGAAGATTTTTTTAGATATATTAGATTAACAGGTAAAGATTTTTCCGGAGGCTATAAATCAATCACTTCAAAACAAATAAAAGAATTTAAAATAAAAGCAAATATTTCTTCAACTCTTTTTTAATGAATAATACTCAATTTTTAAATTGTATCGCAAAGTCCTTTCAGAAATTTTTAGAAACACATTCTAGGAGTAATGAAAAGTTGAAAATTTTACATGGGCAAATAGCTCAAGATTTATCTTTAGCATTAGGCAAATCATATGAGATAAAATCGTTGGGCTATAAGGAAGGAAAAGAAGATAAAATTTCAGGCAGATATCTTGATAAAGCAGTAGATATAACTATTTTGAAAGATAATATGATAATTGCAGGAATAGGCGTAAAATTCGTAATGCAAAATTATGCTCAAAATTCTGTTAATTATTTTGAAAATATGCTTGGCGAGACTGCAAACATAAGGAGTAATGACATTCCTTATTTTCAAATCTTTATTATTCCGGATAAATTGCCATATTATAAAAGAGGTGGAGAATTTGACCACTGGGAATTTTTTTCTTCACATAATGTTAGAAAATATTTGATATTATCTAAGGATAATGTTGAAAGATTTGTCCATACCCCAATTAAGACATTATTATTTGTAGTGCAATTACCTCAGATTAAGAAAGAAATTAAAAACAAAGATGAATATAAAAATCATTATTTAGGTTTAAAAAAAATGAAAATTCAATTATCAAAAAATGATTATGGAGAATTTCAGAAATCAGTAATTTTCAATGACTATGAAAAATATATAGACAAAATAGTTCATTATATAAAATCAATTTAGAAAAATAGATTAATTATAAAATTAAATGTTTATTTCTTATTTGATTTTACTTACATTTTCTTCAAATAATAAAAACAAATTTTTCAATGAAATCCATTTTTCAATATATCGCAGTTGAAGCAGCAAAGTATAAACTGAAAAAAAAATCCCAAAAAGCGTCTTTAAATCAGTTTGAAAAAGAGATAAAAAATATAAAAGTTGAAATTAAACACATCATTCATGATGGTTTTCTTATTATTCTGGGTGTATTATCGGCAAGTTTTGGTTTAAAAGGCTTCTTGTTGCCTAATTCTTTTTTGGACGGCGGGGTTATGGGAATATCGCTTATTACTGCCGAACTGACAAAACTGCCTTTGTCGGTTTTGGTTGTTTTGCTGAATATTCCGTTTTTGATTTTGGCTTTTTCCACCATAAGCAGGCAATTTGCACTAAAAAGTATTACGGCTATTATTCTGCTTGCCGTAGCCTTGTATTTCATCCCTTACCCTTCCGTTACAACGGACAAACTGCTGATTTCGGTTTTCGGCGGTTTTTTTCTGGGTTTAGGTATAGGCTTGGCGGTGCGGGGCGGTGCCGTTATTGACGGTACGGAAGTTCTGGCCGTTTCCGTAAGTCGCAAAACGGCGATGACCATTGGTGATATTATTTTGATTTTTAATATTATCATTTTTTCGGTTGCCGCTTATGTTTTTTCGATTGAAATTGCTTTATATGCTATTTTAACTTATTTAGCTGCATCAAAAACAGTTGATTTTGTAATCACAGGAATAGAAGAGTATGTTGGCGTTACTATTATATCAGATAAAAATGAAGATATAAGACTGGCTATTATTCAAAATATGGGCAGAGCCTGCACTTTATACAACGGGAAAAAAGGGTATGCAAAAAAAGGAGAGACTTTAAAACCCGTTGATATTATTTATACTTTGGTAACACGCTTGGAATTGGCAAGACTGCAAACAGAAATTGATAAAATTGACAAAGATGCTTTTGTCGTGATGCATTCTATTAAAGATGCTAAAGGCGGAATGATTAAAAAAAGACCGTTGAAATAAGCAGGCTTAACCCGCATTTCGAGACTTTTGGAAAGAAAAACCAAGTATCTAACTTTTTTGAACGGCACAGCTCTCACGCTAATTAAGTTGGAAGCCGGAAGTTGGAAGTTGGAAGTTGGAAGAAAATTGTTAGAAACCTTATTTTCGGTTCAAACCTTAGTAGAAAAAATGACTAAAAGACAACCTTACCTTATTACCTTATTAAAAAATGCTTGCCGGAGGTAATTCTTAACCGCAAAGGACGCAAAATTTAGCAAAAAGCGCAATAGCAAATTCCCTCTTGGAGAAGAGGGTGTAGGGAGATTGATTATTTAAAAACATTAAGTCGTAGTACCTCAATAACTTATAAATCTAGTTAGATGGAATTTACACTTTAAAGCGTACCCTAAAAATTTTTGTTTCTTCGTCGTAACTTGTTGTCGTTATTCTGAAATTTAAAATTTCTTTTGTGTTGCTTACATGCTCGCCGATACACGGACAATTGTCATAATTGCCGATACTGATTATACGAACGGTCGGATTTTCGTCTTTATTAATTCGTTTTAAATTAAATGTTTTAGCAGCTTCTTCATAAGTTAATATTTTTTCATTAACATCGCAATGTTGCTCAATAACAGTTTTGATGTTTTGTTTGAGCAAATCAATTTGCGCTTCGGAAGGTGCTTTGTCGAGTTTGAAATCGCATCTTGATTTTTTGCGTTCAATATGGCAATTCTCAGAACGCTCACAAGCAAACATATTCACCATTGTTCGGTTTAAGATATGTTCTGCCGTGTGCATGGGGGCATAATAATTTTTCTTTTCGCTCATAATTTCCTATAACTTAATTCACAAGTCGTTGATTTAACTAAAATTAAAAACTGCCCGTTTTTCGGGCAGTTTTTAATCCTTTTTTTATTCTAAACCAAAAGCATAGTAAGCTATTTCACCGTTCGGATATACACCTTGCAAATACACACCGCCATGCAAATCTTTCAGCATTTTCTGAATATCTTTGGGGCTGTCAACACTTTTTCGGTTTATATGCGTAATGATGAAGCCTTCTTTTACACCGGCTTTCATTAATTTACCCGGTTGCAAATCGGATACGCGAACTCCGTTTTTAATCTTTAATTCATCTTTTTCTTTCTCGGAAATGCTTGAAAAACCGGCACCGAGTATTTGAATAATATCTTTGTTTACAACTTCGGTAGTCCCTAAACTGTTTTTCAATACAACAAGAAATTTCTTGACTTTATTATCCCTGTTTACCCAAACGGTAACTTTATCGCCCGGACTGTATCGGCTGATTTGTTCTTGTAGTTTTGATACTGTTTCAACCGGCGTATTGTTAATTTTTATAATAACATCTTTTTCTTTGATGCCGGCTTCTTCGGCAGCACTTGATTCGTTTACGTTTACCACATAAATTCCTTCCGGTTTGTCAAGGTCTAATTCTTCGGCAAGTTTGGCATCAACATCTTTTATGTTTATGCCGAGCAAAGCTCTTTGAACTGTACCGTATTCTTTTAAATCGGACACCACTTTTTTCACGATAGAAACCGGTACGGCAAATGAATATCCGGAATAAGAGCCGGTTTGTGAGGCTATTGCCGTGTTTATGCCCACAAGCTCACCGTTTGTATTTACCAAAGCACCGCCACTGTTGCCCGGATTTACGGCAGCATCGGTTTGAATAAAAGACTCTATGGCAAAATCTTGTTTTTGGCGCAACAAATTGATATTTCTTGCTTTGGCACTGACAATTCCGGCAGTAACCGTTGAAGTCAGATTAAAAGGGTTACCCACTGCCAATACCCATTCGCCTATTTTCAAATTATCGGAATTGCCATAGGGGATGGTTGGCAAGTTTTTTTCGTCTATTTTTAATAAGGCAATGTCGGTCGCCGGGTCTCGTCCGATTAATTTTGCCGTGTATTTTCTGTTATCATTTAAAATGATTTGAATATCCTTTGCATGTTCTACCACATGATTGTTGGTTATGACATAGCCGTCCTCAGACATAATTACGCCTGAACCGGAGGCTTTGGGCGGCATTCTGTGTCCGAATTGGTCGCCAAAAGGATTACCGAAAAAGAAATCTTGTATGGAGGGTTGCATTTGTTGTGCTCCGTATGTGGTTTCTACGTGAACAACAGCATTAACCGTTTTTTCGGCTGCCGTTGAAAAGTCCGGAATAACTGTTGCTGTCGCGGGAAAATTACCGGTTGCATAAATATGAGATGCTTGTGTTTCCAGCATTTCAGTTGCTTGTTCCGCTTGAAACAAACTGTTGATGCCAAGTGCACTTAGCCCTCCGATAAATGCAATTAATAAAAGTCCTGAGATTTTTTTGATGCTCAACTTGGAGCTATTTTTCATTTTTTCCATTCTTATTAAATTTTTGATTTTATAATTTGTGTGCTAAAAACATTATATATAATGTGTCAAATGTCAGACCAAGTAAATTTTCTGAAAAAAATATTGACAAAATGACATATATTGAAACGGAAAAATATTTTAAATGTTACATATTTAAAAGCAAAATTTTTTCTGCTTAGGTAAAAATACTTATTTTGCAGGCACTTACAAAATAATGATTTATGAAGTTTTATAAATATAATGGAGCAGGAAACGATTTTATCATTTTTGATAATCGAGACAAGCAAATACCGAACTTATCGGCAAAACAAATTGAATTTTTGTGTAACAGAAATTTCGGCATCGGAGCCGACGGAGTAATGATATTGGAAAAATCAACTGTTGCAGATTTTGAAATGGCTTATTTCAATGCCGACGGCAGCGGCGGAACAATGTGCGGAAACGGCGGAAGATGCTTGGTGGCATTTGCAAAAAAGACGGGTGTTATTACCGATTATGCAAAGTTCCTTGCTTCGGACGGCTTGCATGAGGCATATATTGATAAAAATAATACGGTTAAACTTAAAATGGCCGAACCGGGTAAAATCGTGCCTGTAAATGATAAGGCATATTTTTGCAATACCGGAGCACCGCATCATTTAGAAATTAGCGATGATATTGAAAATATTGAGGTATTTCGTGAAGGGCAAAAAATAAGATATTCCGACCGCTATAAAAAAGAAGGCGTAAACGTAAATTTTGTACAATTTGAAGATACGCAAACAATCCGAATAAGAACCTATGAACGCGGTGTAGAAAATGAAACCTTGGCTTGCGGCACCGGCTCGGTTGCAGCGGCATTACTTTTTGCTCATTTGAATAATTCTTCGCAAGAAATAAGCGTAAAAACGAGAGGCGGAATTTTAACCGTTCATTTTGTAAAGCAAGACGATTCCTTTCATAATGTATGGCTGACCGGTCCGGCTGAATTTGTTTTTGAAGGAGAAATTAACTTGTAAGTTAAGATAAGCCGCATTTCGAGACTTTTAAAAAGTCTCGAAATGCGGCTTAAAAATGTTTTTTTATTGCTTGTTACAACTGCGGTCCGGCTGCAACCAATTTTTCCACGTCTTTATTATCGGTAAAGAATTTAAAATTGTTAATAAATCTTTCTGCCAAGTCTTTTGCCGCTTTGTCCCAATCAGAAGGATTAGCCCAAAGATTTCTGGGATTTAACAATTTGCTGTCCACATCTTTGACTGCTTTCGGGATTTTCAGATTAAAAATAGGAAGTATATCAAATTCGGTATTATCCAAAGAGCCGTCAAGAATAGCATTGATTATATTTCGTGTAGAGGGCAAATCAATCCGTTTACCCGTACCGTAAGCGCCACCAATCCAGCCGGTATTAACCAAATAGGCAGTTGCACCGTGCTTGTCCATTTTTCGGATTAATTCTTCCGCATATTTTGCCGGGTCGAGCAATAAAAAGGCAGCACCAAAACATGCCGAGAAAGAAGGACGAGGCTCTTTTATGCCGCGTTCAGTTCCGGCAACTTTTGCCGTATAACCGCTTATAAAATGATATTTTGTTTGGTCGTGTGTGAGTTTTGAAACAGGCGGTAATACTCCGAAAGCATCTGCCGTAAGGAATATAACTTTTTTTGCATGTCCGGCTTTGGAAACCGGTTTAACAATGTTGTCAATATGATAAATCGGATACGATACTCGAGTATTTTGTGTTTTTGAGGTATCGGCAAAATCAATGCTGCCGTCTTCTTTCACCACCACATTCTCCAATAAAGCATTTCGTTTTATGGCACCGTAAATAGCCGGTTCTTTTTTGGGGTCAAGATCAATGGTTTTTGCGTAGCAACCGCCTTCAAAGTTGAAAATGCCTTCATCATCCCAGCCGTGTTCGTCATCACCGATTAAGGCTCTATTCGGGTCGGCCGACAAGGTTGTTTTTCCGGTTCCGGATAAGCCGAAGAATATGGCAGTGTTGCCGTCTTTGCCTACATTTGCAGAACAGTGCATAGCTGCAATACCTTTTAATGGCAGTAAGTAGTTCATAACGGAAAAAAAGCCTTTTTTAATTTCGCCGCCGTACCATGTTCCGCCTACGCAAGCCATTTTTTCTTTTAAATTAAATGCAGCATACACTTCACTGTTTAAGCCGTGTTCTTTCCATTTTTTATTGTTTGTTTTTGCGGCGTTTATCATAACATAATCGGGCTTGAAGTTTTTTTCTTCTTCTTCGGTGGGTCTGATAAACATATTTTTCACAAAATGTGCCATCCATGCCACTTCGGTAATAACCCTTATGGCAATGCGGGTATCTTTATTCGCTCCGGCAAAACCGTCTTGTACATACAAAGATTTGCCTGAAAGTTGTTTAACACTTGTTGCTTTTAAGTCGTCCCAAACAGCTTTGCTAATCGGTTTATTATCCGAAGCCGGGCGGTGTTCGTTTCGCCACCAAATATTTTTTTCGGAAGTTTCTTCTTTCACAATGTATTTGTCTTTGGGAGAACGTCCGGTGAAAATACCTGTATCGACAGAAATCGCACCCAAATTTGTTAAATGCCCTTTCTCATACCCCTCTAATTCAGGGTTTGTTTCATGTTTATACAACTCGTCATAAGATAAATTGTAAAAAATCTCTTTAACGTTTGTTATTCCGTAAATGCTTAGATCTAATTCAGCCATTTTATATGTTTTTGAGTTTATTATAAAATTAAGTACAAAGAAATAAATTAAAATACAAAGAAGTAAAAAATATGATTAAAATTTAACCCGTATTTCAAGATTTTTTCAACAGTAAAACCAAGGAGCGAACTTTACGGTCGCAGAAGCAAAAGTTGCATTCTCTTTAAAAACATTAAGACACTACAAAACAACAAATTACAAAACTCAGTTCAATAAAATTGTTATCTTCAATGCTACTTTGTGCTTACGAAGTAATCTATTCCGGTCAGCATCTACTTCAAAATAAGTGATAATAAATTGTTAGATTTTTTTTATTTATTCAGATGCAATTGTGCATGATTTAACAAGAATCATTTCTTCTTTTATCAATGAAAAAGAAAAATTAATTTATTATTTTTTTTCTTGCAAATATTATACTTTTGTTCACCCTAATTTTTTAATATCAATTTTAATTAGATAATCATTTTGTTTTTTATCAAACAAATTTTTTGGTTTTATAAAATCTATTTATTATGAACAGAATTAAAAATTTTAAAAATGTTGTTATTTTAATTATTTGTGCATTTTTTTCGACAGGCGTGTCGGCACAAATAAAAGTTGATTACGAACACCCTTATAAAGGCAGTTACTTTAAGGCATTCAACGGCGAGAAATATGGTTTTGTAGATAAAGACGGCAAGGTTTTAATTGATTTTCAATACGATACTGCCGACCCTTTCGACCTTTGGGGGCACGAGGGCTTTGCAAAGGTAAAAAAAGGCAAAATCAGTATGATGATAGACA
>PDWJ01004422.1_pt1 | contig 12415 bp, 8 predicted proteins | sample 1430881 | NCBI WGS metagenome assembly PDWJ01 (sample SAMN01162460, study PRJNA174530) | Oral metagenome, whole genome shotgun sequencing project. | biome: Marine environment; feature: Marine mammal; material: Swab sample of the gingival sulcus; isolation source: swab sample of gingival sulcus... | reverse complement strand
GCAGATTTGTTTCAGCCCTATACATCAGAAGTTATCGATAAAAACATTCCAGCGCCATGGAGAGACGATAATCATCTCTGGACAGGACTGACCATGCGTGCCAGGGTTCTTTACTACTCAAAGGACCGTGTTGATCCTGCCAGCCTGAGCACTTACATGAGCCTTGCCGATGAAAAATACAAAGGCAAAATTTGTGTTCGCTCCGGCTATCATAACTATAACGTGGCTCTGATCAGCGCCATGATCGCCGAGAATGGTGCAGACAAGACAAAAGAATGGCTTAAGGGGGTAAAAGGAAATCTCGCCCGCAAACCTCAGGGAAATGATCGTGCACAGGTTCGTGCGGTATCCGCTGGAGAATGTGATATTGCTATTGGGAATACCTACTATATGGGCAAGATGCTGGAAAACCCTGAGCAACGTGACTGGGCTGCTGCTGTGGGGATTTTCTTTCCTAATCAGGAAACCACAGGTACCCACGTAAATATTACTGGCGGTGGTATTCTTAAGGCGGCAAAAAACAAGGATAATGCGTTAAAACTGCTCGAGTTTTTTACTGGAAACCTTGCTCAGACCATGTATTCCCAGGTTAATCATGAATATCCCTTGAAAGAAGGCGTCGGTTACTCTGGTATCGTAAAATCTTTTGGTGCTGGTCAAGAAGGTATCAAGAAAGGCGTGTTTAAAGCAGATCCCCTTGCTATGGACAAGATTGCCGCAGAAAGAAAAACCGCCCTGAAGCTGTTGGATGAAGTAAAATTTAACGAATAATTCATCAATTATCGTACACAGAGGCTCCCTGTATCGTCTTTGACTGTGTGGACGATACAGGGAGCTTTTTTGTGTGAACAAAGTTCAAATTTTTTTCTGATTTGTTGTGGTAAGTCTTGTAGTAATATGAGAAAGGTCAACGCTCGTTAATGAAAACAGATTATTCTCGCCCCTGGATTGTCATAGCCGTCCTGGCATCGGTTATCAGCGCCTTGCCTTTGCTGACGATTATTGTTCTTTCCTTTATGCCCGGTATCGACGGGACTCTAACGCATCTGTATAATACTGTACTTCCCGGATACTTGTTGACCACGACAAAACTGGTATGCGGCGTTGGTTGTGGTGTCCTTATCCTCGGCACCAGTACGGCCTGGCTGGTAACCGCCTATGATTTTCCGGGCAGGGCCCTTTTCAATCAATTGCTGTTGATGCCGATGGCGATGCCGGCTTATCTGATTGCCATTGTCTATATTGAGCTGCTGGATTTTGCCGGTCCTGTACAATCCTTTCTGCGACAAGTCTTTGGCTGGCGGTCGATGACTGAATATTGGTTCCCGCAAATTACCTCCCTGGGCGGAGCTATCTTTCTGCTCTCTCTGGTGTTGTATCCCTATGTCTTCCTGATGGCGCGTACCGCTTTCGGTGAACAGGGACGCCGCCTGATTGAGGTTGGTCAGACCCTCAACCTGTCTCCCTGGACTTCTTTTTATCGCCTGGTGCTGCCTCTTTCCCGGCCTGCCATTGTCAGCGGGCTGCTGCTTGCTATTATGGAGACGGTGGGAGATTTTGGTCTGGTGCAATTATTTTCGGTAAATACCTTTACTGTCGGGATTTACAATATCTGGCTTGGAGCATCAAACCTTCCCGATGCCGCGCGTCTTGCAACGGGGTTGCTTTCCCTGATGATGCTGCTCATTTTTCTTGAGTACTTGTCCCGCAGGAACAAACGCTATGGACAGACAGCAGGCGCGCCCATGCCTCTGAAACGGCTCTCAACAAAGACCGGGATACTGGCCTCACTCTGGTGTCTTTTTCCTTTGTTTTTTGGTTTCTTTCTTCCTTTTTTCCTGCAAATCTTCTGGTTTATTGAAGGCTTTGCAGATATCCAGAAACAGACCTTTATCAGTGACGCTAAAAATTCCCTCCTTCTTGGGGTTACCACTGCTGTGCTGGGACTTGCAATTGCGATCCTTCTTGCCTATGGAAAAAGGCTGGCACCGTCAAGGATGCTGCATGGGGTTATTCGTTTTGCCACCATCGGCTATGCCTTGCCCGGGCCGGTTGTTGCCCTTGGGGTTTTGATCCCTCTTGCCTGGCTTGACCGTCAGTTGATTGCCCTGGGAAAACAATTTTTAGGCTGGGATCCGGGGTATCTTCTCAGTGGTTCCATTTACATTCTTGTTTTTGGGCTGCTTGTCCGCTTCCTGGCCATGTCTTTTGGCAGCGTTGACAATGGATTGGAACGGATCCCCTACCATTGCGATGAAGCCGCCAGGATGCTGAAAACGACCCCATCGGGCATCCTGACCCGTATCCATCTGCCATTGCTGCGGGGTAGTATGTTAACCGCTGTACTCATGGTGCTGGTGGAAGTTATGAAGGAACTCCCGGCTACCTTGATGCTCCAGCCGTTTAATTTCAGTACTCTGGCTACCCGGGCATTTTCCTACGCCTCGGAGGAAATGTACAAGCAGGCGTCTCTCTGGTCGGTGACCATTGTCCTGGTGGGAATTCTTCCCATTTTCAGTATTAATCAGCGTCTGCTTTCCAACCTGAAAAAACGAGAAACAACATCTGACAAATGAGCGATTCAGAACAAAACACACTGCTTTCCTGTGACGGGTTGGTAAAGATATTTGCCGGTGTTACGGCCGTAGATCATGTTAACATGTCACTTTCACAAGGCGAATTATTGGCGATTCTTGGTCCATCCGGCTGCGGCAAATCAACCTTGCTGCGAATGATTGCCGGATTGTCACAGCCCGATGCAGGAACCATCCACTATCAAGACAAGATCTGGGCGAATGGTCATCAGTTTATCAAGCCGGAACAAAGGGACTGCGGTATGGTTTTTCAGGATATGGCCCTTTTCCCCCATCTCTCCATTGGTGATAATATTGGTTTTGCCATTCATGGGGCAGAAAAATCCAGCAAGGTAGAGGAGATGCTTTCTTTGGTCAATCTTGAAGGTATGGCACAGCGTATGGCCCATGAGTTGTCCGGCGGTCAGCAGCAGCGTGTAGCCCTCGCCAGAAGTCTGGCTCCAGGGCCGGGATTGTTGTTGATGGATGAACCCTTTTCCAGTCTGGATCTCAGACTTCGTCAGGTTATGCGGCGGGATGTACGAAATATACTGAAGAGACAGGGTGTTGCCTCGATTTTGGTGACCCACGATCAAAACGAAGCCTTTGCCTTTGCCGATACTGTGGCGGTGATGTTTCAGGGGCGGATCGAGCAGCATGCTTCCCCGGAGGTATTATACCAGCAGCCGGCGACCCAAAATACCGCCGCCTTCGTTGGTGATGCCAATTTTATTGAAATGGAAAAGGCACTGGTGTTGTTTCCTGATCTTCAAAATCTTGAGGGCCATTTGCAAGAAGCCAACAATGTTTTTATGTGCCGTCCTGAAGACGTTGCTGTTAATCGGGGCGGGTGTCGCGCTGAAGTCCTTGATATGGAATTTCAGGGATGTTGGCGTGAATTGACCATCAGTTGCACCAATAACAATTGTCAGGCAGACTTGATGGTTCGTTCAGAGACGACAAGATCATGGAGAAATGGTGATAAACTGACGGCTGTACCGCTTTGTGGATGTATTTATTCTCCAGATGGTCAGCTGCTGGGGACTGCAAGTTTCCAGGAATAGCCATTTATCTACGCATATTTGACAAACATAGTCACTCCAGGACTTTGAGCCTGCCTTTGGGGATGGAGGTCTTCAGGTGCTTTTTCAAAATCAAGTTTTACGAAAAGCGCCTGGAGTTTTGGGTTGGAAGTGAGGGATATAAAACGCTTGTAGCCCATTTCCTGCATCTTTTGCAAAAACGCTCTCACTGTGTATAACCCGATACGCTGGTTTTTGAAGCGGGTGGAAATCGCCAGAGCCCCGAGCTCAACAGTTTGTTCATCAATAATTTTTTGTTCAACGCAACCGACGATGATGCCGTCTATGGCGGTCACAAAGAAACGGTTGCGGTGTCTATCCACATAATCCTTACTCCTTGGTTTTAAAAAACCGGTTCGCTTATACATGGAGAGAATGCGGTTGACTATGGCGACATCTTCGTCACTGATAACCTGACGAAACTCCTCCTGAAAGTTGTTGGCAATTATTGTCCCCGAACCCTCTACGGTGAACAGCTCATGCTTAATGGTGTTTTTCCCGGCAGGGAGGATATGAACACGTTCACACAGGTTTTGTTCAATTTTTTCACAAATTTTGCCAAGAGCGTTTCGAAAATTTACATTACCAACGAAATCTTCGGCATCAATCATTAATTGCCGCAGCCGCTCGGTGGTAAAGCTGTTAATCGGCTGCTCCTGCGTATCGCAGAGATAACGACGCTCCAGGAAGATCAGCTTTGAAAGGAAAAATTTTTCCGTATGCGTAAGGACAGCTTCGTAAAAATCGGAATCCGGTGCGATCCGGACGAGAGTGGTCCGGGGGAGTTTTTGCTCCAGCTCTCTTATTAACTTCTGGTTGGCAAAACGGTTGGGGAGGTTGTGGTAGAGAACGGTCTGGATTGTAAACCGGTTTAAAAATTTTATATCGGCAACAATATCACCAAAGGTATCTCGCAGAATGCCTTCGCGACAGGCAATTCCAACACGTTTCCCTGAGAGATTTCTGGAGTATTCTTCAAGATAAAGCTGTGCCATGGTGGTGTATACCTGATTTTTCGGTAGCTGATTTTATCAAATATACCAGCTACCATAAGGGAAATTTTCCATACATGCGAGCATACAATCGAAACCTGTCGCTATTTTCAATCATCCTTTGCGGATGCTCACGGATTTATAACCATTACAGTTTTGTAATGGTTATGAAAGATGGAGGTAATTTTTAGTAACTATAATGTGAATCGTAAAGTCAGAAAACCACTGTAAAAGGACTCCATTAATCAAAATTACTTACCGAGGTCAATTATGACAGACACAGTAACAGCCCGGCCAAACGTACAGGGCAACGATGTATACAACTCTATCCAGAAGATAAATGAGGCAGTAAGGGAACACTCCGCCTGGGTTGCTCCCCTTAAATATGAACTTTCAAAGGTTATTGTGGGGCAGGAGCATCTTATTGAGAGGCTGGTGATTGGTCTGCTCTCCGGGGGGCATCTCCTGCTCGAAGGTCTGCCCGGACTTGCCAAGACCCTGGCCGTCAAGACTCTTGCCAGCGCAATCCAGACGGATTTTAGACGCATCCAGTTCACCCCGGATATGCTTCCTGCCGATATCATCGGAACCCAGATCTATAATCCTCAGGAGACCAGTTTTGAAGTCAAGCAGGGACCGATCTTTTCTTCCATGATTCTCGCAGACGAGATTAACCGCGCCCCGGCCAAGGTACAGTCTGCCCTTCTGGAAGCGATGCAGGAAAAACAGGTAACTATTGGGGATCAGAGTTTCCAGCTGCCGGAGCTTTTCCTGGTTCTTGCCACCCAGAATCCAATTGAACAGGAGGGAACCTACCCTCTCCCTGAAGCCCAGGTTGACCGTTTTATGCTCAAGGTTGTTGTGGGCTATCCAACCAGGGAGGAAGAGCGTCTGATTCTTGATAGTTTTGATCAGACCGATACGGAAAAACAGGTCGCCCCGGTGGCAACACCGGAAGACATCTTGAAGGCGCGGCAGGTTATCAACTCCATCTATATGGATGACAAGATCAAGGATTACATCGTTTCCCTGATATACGCCACCCGTGATCCGCAAAGTTATCAACTTGATCTTGAGGATTATATCGAGACCGGAGCATCCCCACGGGCAACCATCAGCCTGAAAGCGGTTTCCAGATGTATCGCTTTTCTTGCCGGTCGTGGTTATGTCACCCCGGATGATGTAAAGGCCGGGATTATCGATGTGGTCAGCCACCGCCTCAGAATAAGCTATGAAGCGGAAGCAGAGGGAATTTCCAGCGAAGATATCATCCGCAAAATCCTCGATACCGTTCCCGTACCGTAATTTAAAAAGATGCCATGGATACACAATTAACCAGGGATATTCTTAAAAAAGTCCGTCAGATTGAGGTCCGTACCAATCGGCTGGTCAATGACAGTCTGGCCGGCAGCTACCAGTCTGTTTTCAAGGGCCGGGGGATGAACTTTGATGAGGTTCGGGAGTATGTTCCCGGCGATGACATCCGCTCCATTGACTGGAATGTTACTGCCAGAACCGGAGTTGCCCATATCAAGAAATTCACCGAAGAGCGTGAACTCACCATCATGCTCATGATAGATATCAGTGCCTCTGGAGAGTTTGGTTCCGAGAACTGTTCCAAAAGGGAACTGATGGCCGAACTGGGGTCGATCCTCGCCTTTTCTGCGGTGAAAAATAACGATAAGGTAGGGCTGGTTCTTTTTACCGACTTTGTCGAGTTATATATCCCTCCAAAGAAAGGGCGTAGTCATATTCTGCGAATTATACGGGAAATTCTCTATTTTAAACCCAAAGGCACAAAGACTGATATCAAGGTTGCGCTGGATTTTACCAACCGGGTCGTGAAGAGGAAATGCGTTGCCTTTCTCATCTCTGATTTTTGTTTGCCGGGCGATTTTGACCAGGAGCTGGAACAACTGCGGCCAAAGCTGCAGGTGTCAAACAGAAGGCACGACCTGATTACCCTGCTTGTCAGTGATCCACGAGAATTTGAGCTGCCCGATATCGGTTGGATTACTCTTGAGGACGCTGAAAGCGGAGAGCAAATTGAACTCAATACTTCCGATGCCGCCGTGCGCAGGGAATACAAGGCAACTGCCGCTGAACGGTATAACAGGGTCAGAAAAAATATACGTACCGTGGGAATTGATCTTCTTGATCTCAAGACAGATAAATCCTATCTCCCACCTCTGGTAAGCTTCTTTAACAAGCGTAATCAACAGGGAGGACGGGTATGAAAAAAACGATGATGATACTCCTGAGCCTTGGTGTATTCTATTTTGTCCATTATTCCCCGTTGCAACCTGCCTTTGCCGAGGAACAGGAGGAACTTGCCTTAAAACCGCAAGTCAGGAATGCACCAAATAGCCAAAATACTCACAACCCTGGAGGGATTGTGGGGAATACAGGAAGCATCTCAGGTACACAGCTGCCACCGCAGTTATCACAGCAGCTATCTCCGCAATTACAACAGCAATTACAGCAACAGTTGCAGCAAAAAGGCCCTGGTCAGATGCCGCAACAAATTGCGCTCCATGATATTTATGGGCCGGTGGAGGTTCCTGAGCCTTTTCCCTACATCAAGGCGGCTCTTATCGCTGCGGTACTATGTCTTGCCGGCTTGATCGCCTATCTCTTGTGGAGACGGCATAAAAACGCTCCGGCTCCGCCAATTCCACCCTGGGATCTTGCCTTGCATGAGCTTGCAGAGGCCAAGGCTATGCGCACTCCAGACCAAGGCCTGGCCTATATGAACCGGGCGAGTTTGATTTTACGAAACTATATCGATTCCCGTTTTGAGATAAAGTCCACACGTCAGACGACCATGGAGTTTCTTCACAGTGAGGAACTGGCCAGCGTCGCTGATCTGCACGATTTTCGCTCCGAACTCCAGCAATGTCTTGAACAGGCGGATATGGCAAAGTTTGCTCATCTTATCCCGGATAAGGAGGATCTTGTGAATATGGAAGATTCGGTAACAAATTTTGTTATCAAAACCAGGCCGCCTCAGAGCGGGAAACAAATCGCTGTACCGGAGGTGAACCCATGAGATTTCTCCATCCAGAACTGCTCTGGCTGCTTGCTCTTCTGCCGGTAATTGCATTTTTCTACTCGAAAAAGGGGGCCGCACCGGCACTGTTATTTTCAACGACATCCATCGTCAAAACCCTGGGCAATGGCCGAAAGGTGAAACCTGGTAAATTGAGCCTTATTCTCAGGCTCATCACTCTGAGTTTACTTATTGTTGCCATTGCTCGTCCACAGCTGGGTTCGAGTACTACCGAGATCGAGGCCAGCGGGATTGATATTCTTCTTGCTGTCGATGTTTCAGGCTCTATGGAGGCAATGGACTTTACCCTTGGCGGTAATCCGGCCAACAGACTTGACGTTGTGAAAAAGGTCGTTGATGAATTTATTGAACAAAGACCCAACGACCGTATTGGCTTGCTCGCCTTTGCCGGGCGTCCGTACCTGATCAGTCCGCTTACTCTTGATCACGACTGGCTGAGAAAACGTCTGGAATCTCTTTCCATTGGAATGGTAGAAGATGGAACAGCAATCGGCTCGGCAATCGGCAGTGGAGCCAACAGGTTGCGTGACCGCAAGGCAAAGTCACGAATAATGATTCTGCTCACCGATGGGGTGTCCAATGTCGGTAGAATCCCGCCTCTGGCTGCGGCAGAAGCTGCCGAAACCCTGGGAATAAAGGTGTATACCATTGGTGCGGGAACCCGTGGAGAAGCTCCAATTCCGGTAGTTGATAATTTTGGCCGCAAACGGTTGGTACAGGCAAAAGTGGATATTGATGAAAAGACCTTAAAAGAGGTGGCCGAGATGACGGGTGCCATGTACTTCCGGGCAACCGATACCAAATCTCTCACCAGGATTTACGAAGAGATTAACACCATGGAAACAACGACCAGAACTATAAAGAAATTTGAAAATTACCGGGAACTTTTCCCCTGGTTTGTTCTTGCTGTCCTGATAGTTCTTGGACTTGAAATATATCAGACACGAAAGAGGATGCCATGAGTTTTGCACAACCTGTATGGCTGGTGGTTGGTGGTTTTGTCTGCCTGGGTCTTGGTTTTCTTTTCCGATATCTTCGGAAAAAACGACAGGCTGCACTGGCAGAATTTGCAGCCCACCAGCTGGTGGCTCAGCTGACCAGAAATGTTTCTGCGCGCAAGCGCCGTTATAAAAATCTGCTGCTTCTTTTTGCCGTATTTTGCATGTTCATTGCCCTTGCCAGGCCGCAATACGGCCACCAGTGGGTGGAGGTCAAGCGTAAGGGGATAGATCTGCTCTTTGCTCTGGATACCTCAAGAAGTATGCTGGCGGAAGATATGAAACCCAACCGTCTGCAGCGCTCCTACTTCGCGATCCTGGACTTTGTGCAACAGCTTGGTGGCGACCGGGTTGGCTTGCTTCCTTTTGCCGGTTCCGCCTATCTTATGTGTCCGCTGACCATGGATTATGAGGCGTTTGAGCAATCGCTGGCAGCGGTGGACACGAACCTGATACCAACGGGTGGAACCAACATTGCCGGGGTTATCAATAAGGCAAAAACTCTCTTTGCCGACAGCGCGAACCATAAGATTCTGATCATTATTACCGATGGAGAGAGTCTTGAGGGAGATACTATTCAGGCTGCAAAAGAGGCCAAAGAAGTGGGAATGACCATCTATACTGTCGGAGTTGGGACAAGCAGCGGTGAGCTTATTCCGCTGCCGGGAGGTCAGGGTTTTGTCAAGGACAGTGCTGGTAACTTTGTCACCTCCAGGCTGGATGAAGAAACTCTTAAAGCTATCGCAGCAGCTACTGATGGTCTTTATGTTCCTTTGGGTGCGGCCGGGGAAGGGCTGGAGACTATCTATCAGGAAAAGCTGTCACGTATTCCGAAGGAGGAGTTGGCAGAGCGACGCCATAAGGTTCCTGTTGAGCGCTTTGAATGGCCGCTGGCCGCCGCCCTTATCCTTCTTGTTCTGGAGTTTATTCAGGGTGAGCGTAAAGGGAGCAGTATTGGTAGAAACCTTGGCAGATCTGCATCCAGGGCTATGAACAAAGTAAAAAAATTGAGGGCAAAATCAACAGATACGAAAGAAAGCAGGAGCAGTCTGCAAACAACAGCCATGCTGTTTATCATCCTGTTCAACTTTCCTGCTGCATATTCCTATGCTTCAAAGGGGGAGGAAGCCTTTAATGCCGGGGATTACCTGCAGGCATCAGAATATTATTCAAAGAGGCTGGAGCAGACCCCGGATGATCCGACCCTCCACTATAATTACGGAACGGCCGCCTTTAAAAATAATATGTATGATGATGCCATTGATTCTTTCTCCCGGGCATTAAAGAGTGATGATCTTGGTTTGCAGGCAAAGTCCTATTTTAATAAGGCAAATTCCCATTTTATGAAGGGCAGGGAAAGTGTCCAGGGAGAAACCCAAAAGACCGTTGAAGAATGGAAGCAGGCCCTGAAAGATTATTCTGCTGCTCTTGAACTGGCTCCTGAAGATAAGAAAATTCAACAGAACTACGATCTGGTTAAGAAACAGCTTGAGGAGCTGGAGAAGCAACAGAAACAGCAACAGCAGCAAAATCAGGATCAAAACCAGGATAAAAATCAGAACCAGGACCAGCAGCAGAATCAACAAAATCAGCAAGGTGGTCAGGGAGATCAAGACAAGAAAGAGAGCCAGGGTCAGCAAGAAAACGAGCAGGACAATTCTGAAAACTCACAGCAGGACGCATCCCGACAGGAAAAACAGGAGCCTCAGGCACAAACTGGCGACCAGGGCGACCAGGATGAGCAAAAACAAAAAGATCAGCAGGCTCAGCCAAAGAAGCCTCAGGAACAGCCTGGGGAAAAGAAAGATGAAGAAAAAGATGGAGAAATAGCGGCAGCAAACCAGAAAAAGCAGGATGAAGAGGAAAATAAAAACGCTCAGGATGCCCTGAGAAGACAGCAGGGCAAGATGACCAGAGAAGAAGCAGAACAGCTGCTCAACGCCTTGAAAAACGAAGAAGGCGAGCTTAATTTTGTCCCCGCCGCAAAAGACGATCAACCACAAAAAAACTGGTAATAGCCATGCGATATGCCTCAATACTGTTCACCGTACTATTTCTATTCCTTACCTCTGTACCCCAGCTCAGGGCAGCAGATGATATTGATGTTGACGCATCAATAAGTCATACACGTTTTCCCCTGGACAGGGCTGCACGGCTTACCATTACGGTAAATGGAGCTGCGCGGGGTATCTCTGTCCAACTGCCGGAAGTTGAGAATCTGCGCTACCACTCCAGGGGGCAGTCCAGCCAGATCAATATGATTAACGGCAATGTCAGCTCCTCGGTGAGTTATAATTATCTTGTCCAGGCTATGGAACCGGGTAGTTACACCATCCCGCCCGTCACTGTTTCGGTCGGTGGAAATGAGTTTGTCAGCAAAGCCATAGATTTTGAGGTGACTGCTCCCGGTGCTGGCAGCAAAAATAATAGCGGGCAGGGCAGGCCGCAGAAAAAGGAAAAGGCCCCGGTGAGCGTTGAAGACATTGCCTTTCTTCAGCTTTCGGAGACCGGACCCCATTACCCCGGAGAGGTCGTCCCTGTAACTCTGAAGCTCTATCTCAATCAGAAATACCGAACAGAAGTGGACTCTCTGCCCCAGCTCAGCGGCGATGGTGTGGTGGTAGAGCAGCTCAGCTCCAGGCCCGAACGGACTCAGGAGCGTATCGGCAATGAGCTTTTCCATGTCCTCACCTGGAACACAAGTCTTGTCGGTATCAAGGAAGGGGAACATCCTGTTGAATTTACCATGGATGCGACCCTGCTCATCCCCCAGCGGCGCCGCTCTTCCTTTTCGCAGTTTGGCAATGGGTTCTTTGGTGACTCGCTCCTTGACGATTTCTTTACCAGTTATCAGCAGAAACCGATTACCATATCCTCAAAAAAACGAAACTTTACCGTGTCACCGCTTCCTCAGGAGGGTAAACCGGAAAATTTTACCGGTGCCGTGGGCAATTTTGAACTGAGCGTAATCGCCAGCCCGACCACTGTGGATGTAGGGGAACCGATTACCCTTACCATGACTATTTCAGGTAAGGGTAATTTTGACAGGGTTGAAGCTCCCGTTCTGCCCAAAAGCACACTCTGGAAGAGTTATACCCCTGCCACAAATTTTGAAGAAGGGACAGCTCCTCTCACCGGTCGTAAAATCTTTGAGCAGGCTCTGGTCATAAAGTCCGACACGGTGGATGCTGTTCCGCCCATTGAGTTCAGTTATTTCGACTCTCAGCAAAAAAAATATATTACCAAATCCAGCAGGCCCATTCCTCTTTCGGTTAATGGTGGCAGTCTAAAGAACAGCGGTTCACAAGGTGTTTCGAAACCACAGCAAAAAACAGTCGTAAAAACACAGAACCAGTCTGGGAAAAATGATGTTTCCCCAGTGGTACAGCCGCATATCTCCGGTCTGGCTCCGATAAAGATAGAGCCTGGAGTTTTTCGTGAGGCCATTGTCCCCATCTGTTTGACACCCTGGTATCTTGCGGTAGTAATTGTACTCTGTCTGCTTATCCTTGCTGGTCTTGTTTTACTCTTCCTGCGGCGAAGACAGCACCGCAATCCTGACCTGCAAATGAAAAAGAGCGTAAAAAAACAATTGCAAATGGATCTTGATACAATAAGAAAATTTCAGGAAGATGGCGATGCGGCAGGTTTTCTTTCTGCGTGCAGAGCAACTATCCAGAACCAGATGGTCCCTTTGACA
>PDWJ01004421.1_pt1 | contig 12416 bp, 13 predicted proteins | sample 1430881 | NCBI WGS metagenome assembly PDWJ01 (sample SAMN01162460, study PRJNA174530) | Oral metagenome, whole genome shotgun sequencing project. | biome: Marine environment; feature: Marine mammal; material: Swab sample of the gingival sulcus; isolation source: swab sample of gingival sulcus... | reverse complement strand
TGTATGGGGCTACGGGGCTACATGCTAATTATCACATCGCTTTTTGTGAAGGAGTATGGTAACTATAAAAAATAAATACACCTGTATTTTGAGATCGTAAGGGAATTGGCAAACAAATACGGGGGTAATCGGCTTTTGAACGGTATCGTTCAGGCCTATGATCGTTAGTCGTTTTTACGTTTTTAATTATGTTTTCAACTAAGGAGGTAGTACAAATGGCAGAACCTAAAGATATGTATCAATGTCAGGTGTCAAACTGTGGATATATTTATGACCCCGACCGGGGAGATCGGAAGGGAAAAATTAAAAAGGGCACCAAATTTGAAGATTTGCCCGACGATTGGCGCTGTCCTGTATGTGGTGCATCCAAAAAGAGTTTTAAATCTCTGGGTTAATCACTGGTTTAATAAGGGGCAACGATGAAGTGGATGCAGTTTTTTACACCGGTGGATTCCATTGGTTTCAGTGAGACCAAATCCATCATAGATAATTCCGGTGCGGATAATGTGACCATTCTGGATGTACGCCAGCCCGTGGAATATCAAAAATCTCATATCCCCGGTGCTGTCCTGATCCCGTTGCCTCAACTGATAGACAGGATGACGGAGATCGACCGGCAAAAGCCTGTTTTGGTTTATTGACGGATAGGGGGGCGCAGTCGTGTTGCTGCGCAGATGCTGGCCGCAAATGGATTTAAAACAGTGTATAATGTTGCCGGCGGTATCAGGGGCTGGCAGGCCGAGACAGCAGTTGGTCCTAAAGACCTTGGTGTTCATTTGTTTTCAAATACGGATTGTCCCAAGGCGATCCTCAAGGCGGCGTTTTCATTGGAGGCGGGACTTCAGGACTTTTATATAGAGATGGCAGGCAGGGCAGATAATCCAAAGGTTAAATCCCTGTTTGAAAAGTTGTCTGCCATTGAGGTTAAGCACCAAGAGTCTATTGTTGCGGCTTATCAGGCGTTGGGAAATCCAGAAATAGGTGTTGAAGAACTGTCAAAAATGGTGACTGACCAATCCATGGAAGGCGGTATGACCACCGAAGAATACCTGGATCTGTTTAAGCCGGATCTTGGGTCTGAAATAGACGTGGTCTCCTTGGCCATGTCGATTGAAGCCCAGGCACTGGATCTCTATCAGCGACTGGCTGTAAGAATCGACGCCCAAGCGTCAAAATCTGTGGTTCTTCACATTGCCGATGAAGAAAAGATACACCTGGCAAGCCTTGGCAGGTTGTTGGATGAATTATAATCATTCATAGCACCTTTAATCCACCGCTCAGGATACCTTAATTGAATGCAGCCACACAACAATTTGGAGACAGTTTTGTCTCTGAATCGTTGCCTCTATTTTTGTATCATCTTTGGTTCTGTTTGTTTGGTTCTGTTTGAATGAACACCATTAAAAATTTAGTATGACAGATCCATTTAAGAAAACGGGCTGTTATTATATTCTATCAACTCCGTGTGTCTTTTAGGCACGCTTTATGCTACAATTTTATATAGTTCGTAGGAACAATGTATAACCCATAACCGTATGGAGGTAACATGAGACTTCACGATATAAGAAAAGATCACAAGCTGGTGAATTCCGTGGATTGGGATATGACCCCTGAAGAAGCCATTGCCCTGCATCTGGAATGGGGGCCGCTTAGATCTCAAAGCTATTATAACTCCCGGGACAACAATAACGAAACCGTTTATTTTGTTATCAATACCTGGAAAAAACACCCCATTGTTACCCTCGTCAGAAGAAAAGGGTTTGACTCCGAGGAATTGGGAAGTTTCGAATTGCCCAAAGATCTTGAAGCAGAGTTTATGAGTAATGGTATGGGTAAGCATAAAGGGGTTTATGCGGTAGAAGGCAATATTAAGGCGTGGCTGAAAAAGGAGCTCAATGCTTCTTAGCGTAAGGATAGGAACTTGAGACTTGAGCGTTCCGGACCCTTAACTCATTATCACTGGAGATAGAGGTAATAGGATATATTGTATTCTTTTATCGCTCAAAAAACAGTGTACCTTCAAAAATAGATTGAAGGCACTATTATAATCTCTATCTCCAGAGGCTGTAATTTGAAAGACCGTTGCAGACATTATTTGTTATGGGCAGAACTCGGTGAAAGCCCAGGTCGGCCCGTGGCCATCAAGACAACTCGCCAGCGGCCCCTGTCTTAAGTGTACGGTAACAGTAAAGTTTAGCTCTTTTGATCTGTTTTATTTTTTTGCATTCTCCATAAAATCTTTCACCATTAAATCACCTAATTCCTTGGCACGTTTGGACGCGGATTCAACGGCATTAATCAATGTGGTCCGAAGGCCGCCCTGTTCCAACGTATGAATGCCGGCAATGGCTGTACCACCGGGAGACGCTACCCGGTCTTTGAGTTGGCCGGGATGCTCTTTGGAATCCAGTAATAGGCGGGCTGCACCCAGAACGGTCTGAGTAGAAAGAAATAGGGAATTCTTTCTAGAAAGGCCCATCTTAACACCGGCATCTGCCAAGGCGTCTACAATGGTAAAAATATAGGCTGGACCTGACCCGCTTAATCCGGTAAATGCATCCATGAGGACATTTTCTTGAATGAAGACGGTTTCACCAACGGAATCAAAAATTGCCCGGGCCAGTTCTACATCTCCATCCTGAACAAATTCGCCGGCGGCAATGGCTGTGGCGCTCTCCTTAACAAAGGCACATATGTTTGGCATGGAACGAATCAGCCTCAGTTCTTTGTTTAGACCGGCGGCGATGGCTGCCAGTGGAACACCTGCGGCAATGGATATAACCAGCTTGGATTTATCTAACGCAGGTGCCGTTTCTTTGAGCACTGCGCCCAGGATCTGCGGTTTGGTTGCATAGACGATAATTTCGGCTTTCTCACAAACTTCTATATTGTTGGTCGTGATTTGTACGCCGTATTTTTTTTGCACTTCTTCCAGCAGCTCGGGATCGATATCGGCACAAATAATATGTGCCGGTTTGGCTGCCTTTGACAAGACAAGGCCACTAACCAGGGCCTCGCCCATGTTGCCGCTTCCGATAAATCCTATTTTTTTATCCTGGAGCATCTGTGTTTACCTGTATTAAAGATGATTTGAAAATATTACACTAAATATTGCATGCCTTCCAAAGCCTTGTATATCCGCCCAGAGGACATTGTCAGCATTTAGGTGATAAAAAACTTCTTATTTGTTTGGGTTGTTACTTTTTAACATTATCATTATACGTCAGGGGGCTTTGGGCAACAAGACCCAAAGCCCCCTGAGTTAAAGAATATCGGGTGAACTAGAATTCTATAAGTGGTTTCAATACATTATCTTCTTTGGTCTTCATGAGAAGATATCCTTTTTCGATCTCGTCAAAGGGGAACCGATGTGTGGTCATGGCCGTCGGATCAATCCGATTCCGTTGCAAGAGTCGGAGGAGACGCCCCATTCTTTCGCTTCCACCAGGGCACAGGCCGGTTCGAATTGTCTTATCCGCCATACCTACGCCCCATTCTGCGCGAGGTATTTTGACATAGTCGCCATCACCATGATATCCCGCATTGGAAATGGTGCCACCAGGACGAGTGGCCTTAACACAATTTTCAAAAGTAATTTGTGAACCCAAGGCTTCTATGGCAGAGTCAACGCCTTCTCCGTCAGTGAGGCGCATGATTTCTTCAATGGTGTCAACCTTTGTAAAATCCACTATTTCGTCTGCACCAAATTGTCTGGACAGCTTTTGGCGTTCAGGCACGCATTCAACACCGATAATCAAACCCGCGCCTAAAAGTTTTGCACCTGCTGTGGCCATCAGGCCAACAGGACCCTGTCCAAAAACGGCAACCGTGCCACCCAAGGGGATGTTTGCGTGCTCAGCCCCCATAAAGCCTGTGGACATCATGTCTGTTGTGTAGAGCGCCTGTTCATCCGTAACATCGTCAGGAACCTTGACCATATTGGCCTTGGCGTCGTTGACATGAAAGTATTCGGCAAAGCAACCATCTTTAATGTTCGCATACTTCCAGCCCCCTAAGGCTTCCTCACATTGGGAGGTGAACCCCCGCTGACAGTTTGTGCACTGGTAACACGGGGTAATCGCATTGATCACAACGCGGTCGCCTTCCTTAAACCCCTTCACTTCGCTCCCCAATTTGTAAACAACACCCATACCTTCGTGACCAAGTGTGAGGTTGTATCTGTCACCAATCGCACCAGCGACAGTATGAACGTCAGATGTACAGACAAGTGCTGTGGTGGTTTTGATGACGGCATCATTTGGGCCGGGTTCCGGAATGGGTTTATCCACGATACCTACCTTACCAATACCCTGCATAACGAATGCTTTCATGTGCGAAACCTCCTAATATTTGGTATGAAAGAACTTGTCTAAGCGGCCAGGCTCTTTCATTGGTTGTTAAGGACAGGCCTCGTTGGAATTCCAGGCCTGCATATGGCCGTTAGAGGAAACTCAACAACATCTAACCGATATCAGTTAAAAAAAAAGGCGTCAACCCATCTTTTTCAAAATCTGCTTTAAAAGTGGCTGAATTGTCTCAATTTAAAGGGGTTTGGTATAAAATATTCAATTAATTCAATAAGTAATTTTTTTTAGTAAAAATAAATTAATTTTGTATATGCGATGTAAGCAGGTCTGTGTTTTCCTTAATGACGCTCGCTGCATCTGTTTCACCTTTGCTTTACCGGACAAGTAACGTTTAGAATCTTTCAGGGCGTTGTTGTTTTGAAACCGTTTCGTCTGCATGGCCTACTTTGAACGTCCTTATACATTTGCCATTCGGCATATTGTGATTACGTTCTTTAAAGCGTTACAAAATGAGGCGCAGCGAAATATGTCTGGCGCATCGTTTGGGGTGCCGTGGGTAATATTTCTGATGCCGTGATGCCTTGGTATGGCGGTGCTATTTAATGGAGGATTCAAAATGAAGCAAATATATATAATCGCATTAACCTTTTTAGTCGTTGTAGCGCTCTTTTTTTTTAACATTGAAAAACCTACCGCACGGGAGGAAATGATGAAAGACACGCTTTCTTTGCTTGACAGGCACCGTATTATCAAAACAATCTATTTCGCAGGGGGATGTTTCTGGGGCGTTGAGGCCTATTTCTCGCGTATAGAAGGTGTTGTTGATACCATTTCAGGATATGCCAACGGAAAAACCGAGACACCTTCGTATGAAGATGTGTGCTACCGCAATACCGGCCATGCTGAAGCGGTAAAAATTGATTACGATGAAACAGTGGTGACGCTATCGGAACTTTTAATTCATCTGTTCAGAATTATCGATCCGATCAGTGTAAACAGACAAGGCAATGATATTGGTACCCAGTACCGCACAGGGGTTTATTATACAGAGTCAAAACAGTATGACATTACCCGTCGTTTTTTTGATACACAACAAAAGGCGTATCAGCGCCCTTTGGCTGTTGAATTGGAACCGGTCCATCAGTTTTTTCCAGCAGAAGCGTATCATCAAGATTATCTTCAGAAAAATCCGGGAGGATATTGTCATATTAATTTGTCTCTTGCAGCAAAGCCCATTATTGATAAGGAGAAGTATCGGAAACCCGATGACGATGCCCTGAAAAAGCGCTTGACAAAGCTGCAGTATAATGTCACCCAGCTATCGGCAACAGAACGGCCGTTTTCCCATGAATATACGACCAATAAAGAACCGGGCATCTATGTGGATATTGCCACAGGAGAGCCGTTATTTGTGTCCACGGATAAGTTTGATTCTGGTTGCGGCTGGCCATCGTTTTCAAAACCAATCACCGCAGATTCAACCAAATATTTTGACGATAATTCCCTTGGGACGCATCGCATTGAAGTCAGGAGCCGTGCGGGAGATTCACACCTTGGGCATGTTTTCTTGGATGGCCCTAAGGAAAAGGGTGGACTAAGGTACTGCATTAATGGCGCGGCGTTAAAATTTATTCCGCGGTCTGAAATGGAACGGGAAGGGTACAACGCCTATATTGATCTTGTTGAACCCCAATGATTATGCATCGCCATGCAGACTGCCTGCGTCTATGAAAAGTAAGGCGATAAAACACCTGGCCTGACCGTTTTGGAGCATTTAAAAATCCCATCGATCTATAGTTTACAGCTGGTATTATATCAATGTAATGCCATAGGTCGCAGGCGATCTTCACTATATAAGAATGATGGGTGCTTTGGTGTGGGATGGTGTTCAATTGGTGGGGTAAAGATGGGGATATCTCATTTCTGTCAATACCCATGGGAAAAATAGTGTTGACAGAAATGGAAATGGATGCTAATTGAAAATAATTATCATTTATATTAAGGGGCTGATAGGTGACCGCACATAAAGATCGATTTAGCACGATGATTGAAAAACTGAGGGAAAATGGACACAAGATTACGCCTCAGCGTATGGCCATTGTGAAGATTCTGGCAAACAGCGATACCCATCCCAGTGTTGAGGATATTTTCAATCAGATAAAACATGATTTCCCAACCATGAGTCTTGCCACAGTGTATAGAAATATTGTTTTAATTAAATCCCTTGGTGAGGTTCTTGAACTGGGATTTCCGGATGGGAGTAATCGGTATGACGGCAATAAACCCTATCCCCATCCGCATGTGGTGTGCATTAAATGTAACAAGATTGTTGATCCAGACTTGGAAAGCCTGGATCATATGACCCAGGAAGTTGCGGTAGAGACCGATTTTAAAATTTTGAACCACAGACTGGATTTTTTTGGTATTTGTGGGGATTGCAGGACTGAAAAAAAAGGCGGATCATACAGCTAAATTTTTTTGCCTTATAAATGATAATAGTTATTATTTGATACATTATTGTTTTTGGTTATGATTAACAAATGAAAGGAGCACGCATGTCAAACAATGAAATCAGATGCCCCGTAACGGGTAAAGCCGCTCAAGACGACACACCCAAAGCCGTGGGAACAACCAATCGTGACTGGTGGCCCAATCAGTTGAATCTTAAAATTTTACACCAGCATTCATCTAAGAGCAGCCCCATGGGTAGGGCGTTTAATTATGCCGAAGCATTTAAAACACTTGATTACCATGCGTTGAAAAACGATCTTAACGCATTGATGACGGATTCACAGCCCTGGTGGCCCGCTGATTACGGTCACTACGGCGGTCTTTTCATCCGCATGGCGTGGCATAGCGCCGGTACCTACCGCATGGGGGACGGCCGTGGGGGAGCAGGCACCGGAAACCAGCGTCTGGCGCCCTTAAATTCCTGGCCGGATAACGTGAATCTGGACAAGGCACGTCGGCTGCTATGGCCCATCAAGCAAAAATACGGCAATAAAATTTCATGGGCAGACCTGATGATACTGGCAGGCAACGTTGCGCTGGAGTCCATGGGATTTAAGACCTTTGGGTTCGCAGGCGGCCGGGAAGATGTATACGAACCTGAAGAGGATATCTACTGGGGCACTGAGACCAAATGGCTGGATGACAATCGGTACTCCGGGGAACGGAATCTTGAAAATCCCCTGGCTGCCGTTCAAATGGGGTTGATTTATGTAAACCCCGAAGGGCCCAATGGCCAACCTGATGCCTTGGCATCGGGAAAGGATGTTCGGCAAACCTTTGCCCGCATGGCCATGAATGATGAGGAAGCCGTCGCTCTGGTGGCTGGGGGGCACACATTTGGTAAATGCCATGGTGCCGGCAGCCCTGAACATGTCGGACCGGAACCGGAAGGGGCCGCCACAGCGCAACAGGGACTGGGCTGGAAAAGCAGCTTTAAAAGCGGTAAAGGCGACGATACGATTTCAAGCGGTATTGAAGGGGCATGGACGCCCCACCCCACTCAATGGGATTCCGGTTATTTTGACATGCTCTTTGGTTATGACTGGAATTTGGTGAAAAGCCCTGCAGGTGCGCAGCAGTGGGTACCTGTGAATCCGGAAGAGAAAGATTTGGCCCCGTCAGCGCATGATCCGTCTAAAAAGGTAACTACCATTATGACCACAGCGGACCTGTCACTCAGGATGGATCCGGTATACAGACCCATTGCTAAGCGGTTTCATGAAGATCCAGACGCCTTTGCCGATGCATTTGCCCGGGCCTGGTTCAAGCTGACCCACAGAGATCTGGGGCCCCGCTCACGGTATCTGGGACCCGAGGTGCCCAAGGAGGAACTGATCTGGCAGGATCCCGTGCCTGAAGTGGATCATGAATTGATTGATAATGCCGATATTGATAGCCTTAAGGCCAAACTCCTGGCATCGGGGCTATCGGTTTCCGAGCTGGTGTCCACGGCCTGGGCCTCGGCATCTACCTTCCGTGGCTCCGATAAGCGGGGCGGGGCCAATGGGGCCCGCATTCGGCTTTCGCCCCAGAAAGACTGGGAAGTGAATCAGCCGGAACAGTTGGAAAAGGTGCTTGGTATACTTGAAGGTATCCAAAAGGCATTTAATGATGGGCAGTCTGGCAGCAAAAAAGTATCACTGGCCGATTTAATTGTTTTGGGTGGGTGCGCCGCCATTGAGCAGGCCGCAAAAACCGCAGGCAGAGACGTCACGGTGCCATTTACGCCAGGCCGTACCGATGCTTCTGAGGCCCAGACCGATGGCGCCTCGTTTAATGTGCTGAAACCTGCGGCAGACGGGTTCCGCAATTATCAACGGGCAAAGTTCAGTGTGCCAGTGGAAGAACTGCTGGTGGATCGTGCCCAGTTGTTGACCCTGACCGCCCCTGAAATGACAGTCCTTGTGGGTGGCCTTCGGGTTCTGGATACTAATTTTGGACAGTCCGATCACGGCGTGTTTACCCAAAATAAAGGTTCCCTGACCAACGATTTTTTTGTGAACCTTTTGGATATGGGAACGGAATGGACACCCAGTGACGGGGATAAAGATATTTTCGAAGGGCGAGATCGGGAAACCGGGGTGCTGAAATGGACTGGCACCCGTGTGGATCTGTTGTTTGGCGCGAATTCCCAACTCAGGGCCATTGCAGAGGTGTATGGTGCAGATGATGCCAAAGAAAAATTCGTGGACGATTTTATCTCGGCATGGAATAAGGTGATGAATCTGGACCGATTTGATCTTGCCTGATTGCCGTTACCCCAACGTTGCAACCGTCGTGAACACTCCAGATGGCCATGCAACGTTGGGGATGACAACACCGATTGGCCACATCCCTTGACATTCAAGGAGGAGCTGGGGCATTCATGGAGAGCGTGTGGTGATGGGTTCTGATTCCCATTCACCATTTGTTGTTGAACAGGGAAAGGGTACTTGTTGCGGTCAATTCAGCAAAAAGATGTACCGTTATTGGTCCGTCCCCTCTTCTCCCTGAAATGCTTAAACATGAATTTTAAAAGATAGTTATATGAATCAAGATCAAATAACGGTCCAATCGGATGGACAATACGGATTAGCACTTAAAACAGACCGGCCTTTAAAGCTTTTGGTCATCAACTGTGGCTCTTCTTCTCTGAAATTTGCAGTGTTCGATACCATGGATACCGATACGTTTGCCCGGGGAGAGGTGGAGCGTATTGGATTGGCCAATACCCGGCTGACGCTTACCGCGTCTCAAGGGGAAAAGGTCCGTCTGCTTGATGACAACAGTCATCAGGGGGCCCTGGGGGCCATGCTTGATACCCTTGAAAGCGTTGGGATTGTGCAAGGATTGGATGACATAGCGGTCGTAGCCCATCGCAGTACCTTGGGCGGGGAGAAATACAAGGGCGCCGTTGAAGTGACAGATCAGGTAATTGGTGTGATGGAAGGGTATATCCCTCTTTTTCCTGTGCATAATCCTTCAATTATCAAGGGCATACGGCTGGCACAGGCACTGTTGCCCAATGCCGTGCATTTTACGGTGTTTGACAGTTCTTTTCACAGTACCATCCCCGACTTTGCTTATATTTATGCGCTGCCTTACGCGTACTATCGAGACAAAGGATTGCGCCGGTTCGGTTACCACGGTAGTTCCCACCAATATGCATCGCTGAGATCCGCCCAATTCCTGGGACACGCGGTAACAGCCCTTAAAACAATTGTCTGTCATCTTGGGAACGGGGCATCAATCTGTGCCATAGACGGTGGCCGATCCGTGGATACTACCCTGGGATTCTCCCCGGTGGACGGGCTGATCATGGGGACCCGGGGCGGGGAATTGGATCCGGGACTGTTGCTCCATCTCATGAAAGTGGAAGGACTGCAATATGACGCACTCGCTGAATTGATCAATCAAAAAAGCGGCTTGCTGGGGTTGTCCGGGATCTCCAGCGACATGCGCGAAGTGGAATTGGCTGCCATCCAGGGCAATCCCCGTGCCTGTCTTACAATCAATGCCTATACCTACCGAATAAGAAAATATATAGGCGCCTATATTGCGGCCTTGGAAGGCCTGGATGCCCTTGTATTCACCGGTGGTATTGGCCAGGGCAGTGCCAGGGTAAGACATCTGGCATGCCGGGGCCTTTCACACATGGGCATCCGCCTTGATGAAGAAAAAAATACTACAGCCGACGGCTTTAATGAAATCACCGACATTGCAGCGAAGGATTCACTGGTGCGGATACTGGTCATCCCAGCCGATGAAGAGCGAATGATCGCAAGAGAGACGCTGAGCGCCTTAAAGAATTGTCGATGCGCATGTTAAATTGAGCCAAAATTGGTCATTTGGAATTGAGTCACGAGGGCAGTTGAACAGGGGCACTTCAAGTTCATCCCCCCCCCCTGTTCAATTTCCCGGGTAAAACCGATGTTAATAGTTTTATCCGGGATGATAGTGGCGCATATTATGAAAAAGGAGACCATTTTGAATCTGCACAGATTTTAAATGAATCCCGAAAGTTGAGTCAACTCCTATATTTGATCTTCTTGCAGGTAAGATTATATTTATAGTACATCACGAAGTCAAGCCATTGAGAACGTGTCAATGGGCGCGAAACATGACAGGAGAAACAGGTCGGGCAGCGGAGTATATGAGATGATCACGGACGGCCTGGTTCACCATGCAGACAATATTGCCGAACTCTTGACAAAAGACGGATATGAAATTGCGCCTATATCGGTGTGGGCAACATGAAGATCACCTCACCAGTCCTGTTTGGCGATATCCTGAAATCCGACGCCCGAGTAGTAGATCTGAAACCCACCAAAAATTCTGACCGGTTCCTGTTTTCCTATAAGAATCAGGCCGATAACCAGCAGGTGATTGAATACCAGGCCACCATGCTGATGGTAAAACGCACCAGGTAAGCCCCCCCATAAAAACAATTGTGGGCGGGCCAAGTGAAAATCTCGTCCCGCCCACAAGCGTTATTTAGTCAGACTCAGTTTACTGAAATCAGCATATGACATGCTGTGATCTTAAAGGCCGTTTGGTTGATCGGCAAAGGGTCGTGACGCCATTTTCTAACAAACGTCCGACAGTGACTGGCCCTGTACCCTGCTGGTGGGAAATCGCCTTAGTATATAAAACCTAATCAGCGACTTTCCCATGCACTACTCTTAAATCATCAAACGTCTATTCTGCTTTTTCTACCTATCCCAGTTACCCACAGCAACCCTGCGCCTAACAGTATGATTGCACTGGGTACCGGTACCAAAGAGACTTGTCCGGTACGAACGGCAAGCCCGCCTATACTGTTATACGAACCGTAGGGAGCCGTCTGACCGTAGTACATGTTGAAAAGCCAGGCATTGTTGGTGGCCTCTCCAGACAGTGTTTCAGACCAATACCACTGCGACCTTAAATTTTCAAAAACGCCTGTATTCGTTAGACCAAATACGGATTGCTGATTACCGGAGGTATCATACCACCCTGAATTGCCCAATTCCTCATAAAACAAATGGCCCATCTCGGAAGTGGTAATATTATACCCTGCCGTGGTGGTGCCATCATAGCCATTTACCACTGGGCCATCGACAATGTACGGCAGGCGCCAGGAGGAACCACTCCAGTCTACGGTGTATTCAGCATACAAATTTACAGTAAGGGCTGTATCCAAACTTGATGCCCAAATCATCTGATAGGACCAAGGATCATCTTCATGTCTATAATCCAGCCACACCACGGACCTGCCGTTATTGTCATCATCCCAGATCAGCTTGTAGTCCTTCACTCCTGACCCATCATCGTAACTGGCGGTTCCAATTGTTGTCAACGTTGCCTGCGCCACACCTGACATGTCCTGAACGACACTTGACTTGACAGTGGTCATATTCCCTGGGTTATTTTACTGAGTCTTTTGCCGTCGTTTCGCAGATAGTATGGGGAGCCGGATCTATCAAGGACAAGCCCTGCGGGTGCTCACTGCGTTCACATCCTTGACAGACCCAGCACCCTATGCTGTACAAGTAATCAACGACGACAAAAGAAACTTTCATCAATCAAACTCAGGGAGTTTGATTGATGTCGTTTACACTGGTGTCTTCATTTTTTCAA
>PDWJ01004419.1_pt1 | contig 12417 bp, 9 predicted proteins | sample 1430881 | NCBI WGS metagenome assembly PDWJ01 (sample SAMN01162460, study PRJNA174530) | Oral metagenome, whole genome shotgun sequencing project. | biome: Marine environment; feature: Marine mammal; material: Swab sample of the gingival sulcus; isolation source: swab sample of gingival sulcus... | reverse complement strand
GCAGGTGATAAAAAGATTTAACGTTAAAGCAGGCGTTGCCCTGAATCCGGCCACACCGTTGTCCTCCATTGAATATATCATAGATATGCTGGATTTTGTCCTGATCATGAGTGTCAATCCCGGTTTCGGGGGCCAAAAGTTTATAAACAGCAGTTTAAAAAAAATCACCACATTGTCTAAAATGCTGTCTGATGCAGGCTCCAATGCCATCATCCAGGTGGATGGCGGCGTTAACAATGAGACCATAGAAGCCGTTTCAAGGGCTGGTGCCCATTGCTTTGTGGCAGGTTCTGCTATTTTTAAGACCCCTGATTATAAAGCAACCATCAATGAACTTCGCGCGCTTGCTGACAAAGGCAAGAGATGAAAAAGCTGCCCATCGGGATTCAGCCTTCAGCGAAATTATAGAAAATGACTACGCATATGTGGACAAGACCGGCATGGCTGTTGATTTGATTGGCCGTTACAAATACGTGTTTTTGTCCCGGCCCCGGCGGTTTGGAAAAAGTCTTTTCGTAGATACCCTGCACAATCTGTTTGAGGGCAAAAAGAAGTTGTTTACAGGGTTGGCAGCAGAAAATACCCATGACTGGTCAAAAGTCTATCCGGTGATCAAGATCTCCTTTGGCGCTGGAAAATTCCGTACCCAGGAAGATCTGAATGAAAGAATATTACTCAACTTTCGGTGTTTATTTAAAATCATTTAAATTTAAATGGTTAATTTCTTTAACAGCTTGATTTTCTCTCATTTTTGAATTGTACTTTTAGTCGCTTTTAATTCTTATCTATCTGTTATTATATAAAAAATATACGTTTTATAAAGTCCGAAAGTTGAGAATATTATTCCTCCTGGAAGAGGGCGCATTTTGAAAAAGTAGGCATTATCACAGTTCACGAATATAGTGAAAAGGAAAATGAGGAGGGGCATTGGGTTGCGGGTTTCCCACTTTAGATTGTTTTTATATGAAAGAGATAAATAACTTATTGAATTTCTTTCATTATTTGTTGTGGGTCGAAGCCTGGGTGATGATCAACTAAGGGCGGCCCGTGGCCGTTATATCGCTCATTAACACCTTACGAAGAAGGCGTTAAACAGTTTTTAACCAAGCTCTATTTAGGTCAAATACTATATCGTACAGAGACATAAACGTTTGTATTTCCTTCAAATTGTCCAAAAAAGGTGTCATCCTTTTCTCCTATAAAGATATTAGCACCAGTCTCCATATTGATATTATCAGATACAGAATAACGGACTTTGGGCCGCAAATAGGCATCCTGATCACTAGGGGAATAATAGGCACTCAGCGACAATTCAAGCGTCTGGTTCATAAGCAGTTGGGTAATCTGAAAGGTGATAACATGCCTGAATCGATCCCGTATGGATTCGCCGTTATAACTGTGTTCATATCTATGATAATCAAGCATTTGTTCGATATAATTCTGTATGCTGACATTAAGATTGAGAGTCAAATCACGGTTGTATCCGATCAGATAACGCATTTCACTGTTATTGATGGTCGCAATTTTCCCATCGCGGTCATCCACTGAATCATAACAAGCCACCTCAAGATTGCCGATTCCGCCGAAAAACTGCCCTCTGAGACTGACGCCATAGACGTTCAATTGAGGAAAAAACGGAATTCCGGAAGGTTGTTGCCCAACGGGTCGTTTCCAAAACCCCCAATAGCCGTACAAGGCCAACTCATAGTTTTTGATATTTTTATAGATGCGCATCGCCAGTTCATCATCGTCAAACCATGTATCCGGGCGATCGGCATGGATTATATTATCCTCTCCGGCGAATCCGCCGGTGGCAGCATCCCAATAGGATATATACGCACCAGTAATATACCTGTCCGCATCGAACCGGGGCGTGTAGACCAGGTCTATGTTCACCCAGTCATTAAACATACCGACCTTTACAGCATCGGACGGGGCTTTGATATATTCGCTGTCCCGTCCGATGAAGTAGGATTGCCAGTCTTTGGGAAACAGATCGTTTAAAAAGACCAGATCTCCGGTTCCCCAAGTGATAATCTGACGCCCGATTTTAAGATCCAACCAATTAAACGGTCGTACAAAAAACCAGGCTTCACGCAACTGACCTTCCCCTTTTTCGGTAACTGCGTCTGCCCATACATCACCTTGCAGTTTAAATTCAGCCCAATCCGTACAAGTATATATATCCGCGGAAAGTCGGGTCTCTAGGATGGAAAGATCTCCGGCATGGGGATCATCCTGGGTACGCATGCCTACCCGAGACTCAAAAAAGCCGTTTATTTCCGGAGGCGGGAATATATCCAGAAAATCTGCTGCCTTTTCACCGGCAGCATACACATTAGATTCCTCCGACAGCAGAAGCAAAGGAAGTATCAGACAGGTCAATATCAGCACCCATTTCATCACATTGCCTCTCTTGGCGGTCTTCTTAAATATCGCTCTGAAAAGATATTGAGACCGACACCCTGGTTATAGGACACATTGGAAAAGACCATTTTAGTCGTACTGCCGTTTTCCAGGTCTTTGGCAATGGAAACAGCGACGGTTGGATAAACCACGGATTGACCGTCACACTCGGCAGTTACCTCATCTAACTGTACCACTTCAATTTGGCGATAGAGCCGGTCGCAAGGTTTAAAAAAGTCTATTTTCATTGGCATAAAATTGTGTGTATCAATATAGGCAACATAATAAACAAACTCTACGCTATCCGGTTTTTTGGGTATATTTTTAATCACATAATAAGCCTGCGTTGTTTCAATCAATTCATGCAGATCATCATCGGGACTGCGACCTGAAATATCCTCATATAGAAAATCTGATCCCACAAAACTTGTCCGTTTGTCACTTGCTGCGATTCGTTTAACCAAATCCAACCCCGGCAGATAGAGCCATCGGTCATCGTCCTTAGTGAGATCGGCGTGCTTGTGAACCATGAAAGCCATATTTCGTACATCAGCCGGACGTTTAAATAGCGTGTAGTACATCTGATCGCTGTCCCGGGTACCAATATTTTTACGCAATATGCTAAATTCACGCACACGTGTTATTCCGTTTTTGTCGGTTATGGTCATATGAACATGCCCCTTGCTGTCAGCCCCCTGGTACAGTGCCATGTGATTGGCTTTGATCACGATGTCCTCAACGGTAATGGCCTTGTTTGACTGCGCGGCAACAGCAGTGTGCCAACACACGCCAAAAAGCCATAGAATGATTATTTTTCTCATATTTTTTTCCTTTTTATTTTTTGCTGTGACTAAAAAGCAGGGGTTCCGCTATTTTCATAATTGCAGGCAGGACAAGCAGGGTGACCACGCCCGAACATAAGAGAATCGTGAATAGCATCACACCGGTCGTTTTATACGGTACCAGCGACGCCACTAACAGAGGCAAAAATCCAATGGCAATAACAAGTACGTTCCTGCTGATGGCACGGGCCGGTTCCCCGAACATAACAGGAACGACATCTTTCCAGAACCCCATGGATGCATAGGCGACCCGGCTGCGCTCTAAAAAATGTATGGCAAAATCTACAGCCATACCAATGGACAAAGCACTGAGAACGGCAATGGGCAGATCATAGTCTTTCCCGACAAGCCCGGTAATGCCGTAAATGATCACCAGGGTAATGGTCAACGGCAGCATACACAACATGCCCCATAATGGAGAACGAAAAAGCACACTCATCATAAAAAAAACGATCAAAAAACTGCCTGCAAGGGATTTTAAAAAGCCCCATACCAATTTGGCTTCCAGTACAAGGTTAATGTAATGCAATCCAGCCCATTGATAGATTAACGCGGTTGGCGGGGCATGGGCTTTAAAGAAAGCATCAACAGCCGCTACCGTCGCCCTGGTATTCATACTGTCACCGGTGGGAAACTGCATCCGGATAGAGGCCGCTTTATAGTCCGGTGTGACAAGATGCCACAAATCATGGGGACGATGACTTTGCTGATATTGCAAGTAGCACTCGGCAACACCCTGCAGCGTATCAGGAATACAAAAGTGTTCCGGTTTTCCATTTATCAGTTCCTGATTGACCTTACGGACAACATCTGCCACGGATGTGCTTTTCCCGATCAAGCCCAATTGTTTCAGGTGATCCTGCAGCCTTGCCATATATGTAAGCACAGCGGGTTGCTTGAAAGGGCTCAATTTTTCTTTTTCCATCTCCAGATATACCAGCAACTCCTGCATGGCATCCCATTGTGTTTGCGCAGCATTCCGGCTCACTCGCAGGCCGTCTTCGATAGCGACCTTCAGCAGATTGCTGAAGCGATCCTGATTCGCCGCTGCAAGGCGTATTTTTTGATTTAGCGTTTCCGCCAGTATCGGTGCTGCCGGATAAGCATCGGCAATGCTGTCAGCGTATTGCGCCAAGCCATGAACTAAATCATTCACAACGGATGCGCTGATGGCATCATCACCACTGCCTTCCAAAACCAGATAGGCCACATAGGTGCCGTCGAAATGACTGTTCAGCGCCACATCTGCTTTACGAATGGCATGGCTGTGGGCAAAACGCTTGGCATAATTATCATTGACCTGGATTCTGGTAATCCCCCAGACGGACAATCCAACAAGAATGGAAAAAAGTATCAATATTTTTCCGGCACTCGAAAAGGTTCGCCGGCCCATTGCCGCCATAAAACAGGACAATCGGCTTTGTCTGCCCTGTTGCATTGCCCTCAGGCCAAATGATTTCAGCATATTTTTTGGAATTATCATGATATATGTCGGCACAAACAACACGGTAACGCACCAGGCAACCATGACCCCTATTCCCAGAAATATGCCGAAGATACGGGCCGGAGGAATGGGCGCCAACGTCAGGGAAAGAAAACCGGCTGCCGTGGTCAGCGAGGTATAAAGCATGGGTTTAAACAATATGTCCATCACCTCAACAATTGTCTGCCTGCGCCCTTTCTCCTCCGTGTACACATCAAAAAATTCGGACAGCACATGAACGGAATCGACCATGGCAATGGACATAAGGAAAATCGGCAGCATTGAGTTCAGAATATGAACCGGATAGCCGCATCCAATCATGATCCCCATAGTCATCACAATTGACAGGGTGGCGATAATCAGGGGCAATAGGACAAGCACCCATTTACGAAAAAAAAGCAGCAACAACAGACAGATAAGTACCATGGCCAGGGGAGATGCGATTGTCATCTGGGAAAACATTTCAACCCCAACAGCGCCTTCAGCGACGGGCAACCCGGCGACATGGTAAGATTCATCGCCCTGCAAGGCGTCTATTTTTTCCCACAACGCCTTATAGACCCGGTAGCTAAACAATTTCTCCGAAACGGGCAGATATAGGCAGATGGCCTTGCCATCCGACGAGACCATATGGCCCTTTAAAAGGGGATTGGACAGGGCCTTCCTTTTTATCTCCCGGGCCTCTTGCCTGGTTTTCGGAGGGGTACGCATCAACCATTCAAAGGCAATGCTTCCCGGCCCTGTCTGTTTCATATGATCCACCATGGATGGCGCGATCATATCGACGTCAATGACGCCTTCCAGCTGATCCGGGTTCTGTTTTCCCGGCCAACGAAGTGTTTTTGCAAACTGGGTGAGATCATATATTCGTTCCAAAGTTGCAGGATTGAACACGCCATCCGGGTCATGTTCGTTGATAATCCCTAACACAACCACCTCGCTAAGGTTGAAACGGTTTTTGGTCTGGTTGTGGAAAAGGCGGGCCGGTTCATCATGTTCAAGCATGTTCTCCGGATCTGTGTCCAAAATAACTTTAGGGAAAAACGCCCCTGTCGCAATTGTGACCAAAATGATTGTCAGAATTACCCTTTTAGGACATTGTGTTAAGATGTCAATAAAATTACGCGCGAATATTTTCATTTAGATATTCCTGTTGTAAAAAACAAATTATATGGACCTTATCCAACACCACTTTCAACTGGCACATTTATCAATGGAAAACATAGTCTCATATGCTTTTCGCGCACCATCAATCAGATCGTCAGGAAGAAGGTGTTCAGAAACTAAGGATCCGATACCATTTTCATAATCAATGATTGACTGAAAACTCTTGGCCACATCAGTAAGATCAGTAATACGTAAATCCCCGCATACGAGATCGGTTCGGGGAGAAACGATAGTTTTATCATCAAATTCATATGCGGCTCTTGACACCCAAGTATCAACCGTAACAATACCGAGACAAGCCCCGGATGGTGCGGTTTTTATTTTTTCATATATTTCCCCAACAAACCCTGTATCATCACATAAATCTTTTAATTCCTCGGCACATTCCTTATGCGCTATAATTTTTATGCCTTGATCCTGGTATTTTTTCCTTAAATTTTTAATGTCGTCGACAGTATATTTTTTATGAACAAAACACTCTACATTCCAGGCATAGATTTTTTTACCGTCTGGTATGTTTTTAAAGTCTGTTCTTGAATCGACCACATAAACCTGATCATCCGGCAAATTCAAAGCTGTAATAATATTAAACGCATCATTGGCAGGAATAAAAAAGACGGATTGAGCCTGATCCAGATAATATTTTATAACTTTATATGCATTCCATGGCATGCAAACACTGCCGTTATTCTCCCCGCAAAAACTTCGAAGTTCACTGCTAGCAGCCACATTTAAGGCAATATTGCTCATGGGAGTGAAAAAAATTGATTTTTTCTGTTCAAAAAAATATTCAATAAGATTGTGTGCATTAAACGCTGTGCAGCAGGCCCCATTATTTTTGCCGCAAAAACTTTTTAATTTATAGCTTCCTGTAAAGTAAATCATAGGGACAAGTTCGTTTGAGCATATTTTTTTCAGACCGTTGAATATGCGCTCTGTTTTCTCCTCATCGACATCATTTGTTAACGGGCAATCCGCTTTCATGTTTGCCTGAATAACTGTTTTTTCAGAACAAAGAATCGCTCCAGCCTCTGTAAAAAATCTTGCACCACAATACACAAGATAGGCGGCCTCTGTCTCTCTTGTCATTTTTAACAATGACGAAGTATCATCAACAACATCAGCAAATTGAAGAAGATCATCAAGCTGAAAATTATGTTCAAGAATACATAAGTCTCCTTCCAGTTCCTTTTTTTTATCATTAATAAAATGTATTAATTCATCTCTACTTAAATTATGAAAATCATGCTCGACCCGTCCTGCTACTAATAAATCTTCCATGGCACCCCTTTTTTATTGAGTCGTAAAAAAATTGAAAAATTAGACGTTGTTAACATTCTCTTTTCACACAATCACACCCAAAGTTAGATGTAACTAATAAAGCATTGCTTGAAAAAGCAAAACTGTTATAATGCAATTAAAATATATAATTCTACTCGTGACGCATTTATTTTTGCCCCTTTCCACCCGAAGGGATGCAGTCATCAACTTGAACACAGGAGGCGCGGTTAAATAATATGGAAAATACAAAGCTGTTTATTTTCAAGGATGGCAGATCTGGTGTGTCTGGAAGCGATGTCCCAGGATTTGAAAAACATGTCCGGCAGGAAACAGCCATTAAACCGGGGTTATGGCTCAGTCGCATTAATTATGCTGTACAGGAAGAAATTCGTATTAAATATAAACGACAATTTCCGGTTATTGATTTTGGTTTTGTGATTTCTTCAAATATGAGAAGGGATATTGACATGAATGACTGTGAAACCAAAAGATTGAAACTAACAGATGGGATCAGCGGCATTCAGTATGCCAAGGATCAGGAAGGGATGGTAGGTTTCAAGCCGGGGAAAATACAAAAAATACTTCATATCCATATGAGTATTCCGTATTTAAAACTATTATTTGAAAACAATCATTGCGTCTTACCTGCCAAACTCAGCTCCATTCTCAAAACCGGAACACCCCATGCTTTATTCGGATACAATACCATGTCGCCTGAGATTCAGGGCATTGCGTATCAACTGATGCATCCACCAAGGACGAAGGGATTGCAGCATCTTTATCTGGAAGGGAAGGTATTGGAGCTGCTCTCCTTGCAAATTGCTGCCCTGAATGCAGGTTCTGAAAATACATACTATAAAATCGTGTTAAATCCCGAAGAGAAAGAAAGAATCCGTAAAGCTGAAAAACTTCTGGTAGACAATTTACAATCTCCGCCCTCCTTGAAACACCTTTCCATGGTGGCGGGATTAAATGCCAATAAACTTCAGGCCGGATTCCACGAGCGCTATGGAAAAAGTGTATTCGAATACCTGAGAGAATATAAAATGCAGACCGCAAAAGTGCTCTTAGAAGACGGTCGTTCAAATGTCAGTGAAACGGCCTGGCATGTCGGTTATGTCAATGTGAGTCATTTCAGTGCCGCCTTTAAAAAACGATTTGGGATTTTGCCCAAACAATATTCAAAGCATATACTGGGTAAAAAATATCGACAGCGGCAGTAGTCACGAATCACATTGTCGGCAAGAACGGCCAAGGGTCGCCCCTGATTGATTATCACTCAAATGGCGTCTTTTTTTCCTGCCCGGCTTGGTGTCCCCCATCTTCCCAGACAAATTCAGTCACGTTTTTTTCTTTGCTGGAAAACCCGATACCAATCAGGACAATCTGTTTGCCTTTGGCCTGGTATTTTTCCGCATACCCCTTGGCTTTCACCTGCCCAAGGATCTTTTCTTCGGGCATATCCACCTTGAATTCGATCAAGTATATGGTCTGTTTTGTTTCCACACTCATATCAATTCTGCCCTTATTGGTGCAATCTTCCACAAAAAGCGATAACTGAGAGGAAGACAGCCAGGCAAAAATCACGCTGGCGTAGAACCCTTCATAACGGGCGATATCGTTATTGGTATAATTATGATACGGAATAGCCGCAAACAGGGCATGAATGGCAGCCTTGAACTGCGCCATCCGCCCATCTTCCAATGAAAAACACAAATTTTGCTGTATATCATTGCGACCAGATGATTCAGAAAACAAGCCAAGCAGGGAATTGGTAAATGCTGCCGACACTTCCAGATTGGGAAACCCCAGGATATAGGAAACAAAAGTGCCTCGCCTGAGAACATCCTTTATGGTCAGATACCCGGTCTGAAACAGCAGGGTAATAATCGAGATATTGTCAATATCAAAGGACGTTAAAAGTTCTTCTCCAGCCTTGATCATAGTCAGTTGCGGCAGAAAAAATCGCTGCTGCCCAAGTAGTTTGACCAGAAGGGAAGGGGTGCCGGTTTCAAACCAATAGCAGCTAAACAGGTGATCATTATCCAGAAACAACAGAATATCAAAGGGATTATAGACATGGGCGCCCATAAAATGGTATCCGTCATACCACGCTTTGACCGTTTCCATGTCCGCACCTTGCAGGTGATCGGCAAACACAGTTTCCAGTTCGTGCTGGGTATAGCCGCAGATCGTTCCAAATTGTGTCTTCAGGCTGATATCCACAATATTGTTGATCCCGGAAAATATGGAGACCTTGGAAAACCTACTCACTCCGGTCAAAAAGGCAAACCGGATGCTGGCATCGTTGTCCTTGATGACAGAATAAAACGCCTTGAGCTCTTCCCTTGCAAACACCGCCATTTCCGGTTGATCCAGATTGTCCACAATGGGCTTGTCATATTCGTCAATGAGTATGACCACAGGCTGTTTGTATCGTTCGTATACTGTCTTTATCATGCGTGAAAATCTGGCGGAACCAACCGAAATTTCACAATGGATGCCCAGACGTCTTTCATTGTCTTTCAGCGCTTCAAGAACAGCAACCTGAAGCATTTCCGGAGACCGAAAATTCCCCCCGCCAAAGGAGATCTTGACCACCGGATACCTCTTTGACCAGTCATGGCTTTTTTCCGCAGCCAAACCCGTAAACAGCTCTTTTTTTCCCTCAAACAGATTGTGAAGGGTATCCAGAAACAGACTTTTTCCAAACCGTCGGGGGCGGGACAAAAAAACGTATTTGTAGCGGTTGATGAGGTCAACAGCAATGCCAGTCTTGTCCACATACACATAATCGTTTTTTCGGATTTCACTGAAGGTCTGAATCCCAATGGGAAGTCTTTTCATGGAAGGTCTCCTGATTCCTTCAAAATCTTTTTATTCCGGAAAACATACCACAGTTTCAGGCAGATGCAAAGGTATCCGCCCTCTCCCAAAGGGCTTACGCATGTAGATCTAAAAAAACTTCGTGGTCTTCGTGGTTTAATCTGTATTTGTTCTACCACGAAGATCACGAAGGACACGAAGGATTAATTCGGGTTTGGATCACGAGAGATCCGGAGATATGGCACTTTTTTCCGCTGATTAAATCATAGGAGGCCTGGAAAGTTTGCATGCATTAGCCCTGTCACCCCCAAACCGCCATCAGTTCCACCGATGGCAATTCTTTTAATGACCCAGTGAATCAGGGTTTGTTTTTCCATAAAAGGACAATTCATGTTGCGAAACGATCAAACCCAAACGGTTCACACTCAAGGCCATATCGTTTCGCAACTGCTGTTCATCAGGCTTCTGTGTCAAAGCGATCTGCGTTCATCACTTTTGTCCAGGCGGCGATAAAATCCCGGACAAATTTTTCCCTGTTATCATCCTGGGCATACACTTCCGCATAGGCCCGCAGAATGGAGTTTGAACCAAAGACCAGATCAACCCTTGTCGCTGTCCATTTTACTTGGTCTGTTTTACGGTCCCGGATTTCGTAGAGGTTCTCTCCCGTTGAGCCCCAGGTATTGGCCATATCCGTAAGGTTAATAAAGAAATCATTACTTAATACACCCACGTGATTGGTAAAAACACCTGGGTGAGCTTAAACCAGGCCCGCGCAAATATTTTTGAAAAATAATCGGGATCTTTATGAAACCGCTCAGAAATCTTGCGATATTCAGGATCCATTTTCATTGCCATGTCGGCATCGGTCATAATGATATTTCGGAGGATGGAAGCGTCTTCAACATCAGGGGCCTTGTCTTCATCCTTTATATCCACGGGTTCCCACTGCCAGGCCCCGGCCGGACTTTTTTTCAACTCCCATTCATAGTTGAGCAGAAGGTCAAAGTACTCATTATCCCATCGTGTGGGGTGGGTTGTCCACGCGCCTTCAATGCCGCTGGAAACCGTATCCCGGCCAATTCCCCGCCCGGACTTGTTCATCCAGCCAAGCCCCTGATCCTCAATGTCTGCACCTTCCGGCTCTGCGCCCAGCAAAGCAGCATCGCCATTGCCATGGGTTTTACCAACCGTATGACCGCCGGCGGTAAGGGCAACCGTTTCTTCATCATTCATTGCCATACGGGCAAATGTGATGCGCACGTCACGGGCTGTTTTAATCGGGTCGGGCTCGCCGTCCACGCCTTCGGGATTCACATAGATCAGTCCCATCATTACCGCAGCCAGAGGATTTTCAAGATCACGTTCGCCGGAATAACGGCTGCCTTCACTACCGCTAGGGGCAAGCCACTCCCGCTCTGACCCCCAGTAGGTATCTTTTTCAGGATGCCAGATATCTTCCCGGCCAAATCCAAAACCAAAGGTTTTCAGTCCCATGGATTCATAGGCAATCAAATCGGCCCAGCTTAATTTGTTGCCGTATTTTTTCTTGATCGGCCACAGCAGTCGGCGGGCCTTATCAAGATTCACGTTATCCGGCCATGAATTCAGCGGCGCGAACCGCTGATTGCCGCTGTTGGCTCCGCCCCGACCATCAGAGATCCGGTATGTTCCGGCTGCATGCCAGCTCATGCGGATCATAAAGCCGCCATAATGTCCCCAATCTGCCGGCCACCACTCCTGGCTGTCGGTCATCAGGCGCAGCATATCTTTTTTAAGCGCCTCGAAATCAAGTTTTTTCACCTCTTCCCGATAGTTAAACTCATCCCCCATGGGGTTGGTTTTTTTATCGTGCTGATGAAGGATGTCAAAGTTCAACGATTTGGGCCACCATTTCTCATTTCCCATATCGCTGACTACCGGCGATCCATGGGAAAATGGACATTTTCTTTCACTCATAGCATCTCTCCTTTTTTTTCAATGTGTAGAATTTCAGTAGATCCTGTCTTCCTCTTCATACCTGAGCATAAAGAGAGAAGAGATGACGAAATTCATCACCGGGAAGGGGCATATTGATTTTTTGTTGTGCCATTGTTTTTCTCCTTTATTTTGAGGTTAAAAAAATGAACGGAATGCACTTTTTTCTCTGACGTTTTTTAGAATGCACCCTTTGTGCCAAAAAATAAAAGGAATAAAAACAGATAGGAACTTGCTTTTTGACTCCCAAAGTATAAAAAAATATCAGAAGCTTGAAATATGCCCTCACCCGGTCACAGGTACAACATGTTGTGCCTGTGACCGGGTGAGGGCATCCTCCGAAAAAAGGGATGTAGCAGGACAGAGGCAAAAGGACAGTCGGTATCATAAATCTCCAAAGCAAATATGAAAACTCCCAAATTTAAGCTGATTTTA
>PDWJ01004417.1_pt1 | contig 12421 bp, 11 predicted proteins | sample 1430881 | NCBI WGS metagenome assembly PDWJ01 (sample SAMN01162460, study PRJNA174530) | Oral metagenome, whole genome shotgun sequencing project. | biome: Marine environment; feature: Marine mammal; material: Swab sample of the gingival sulcus; isolation source: swab sample of gingival sulcus... | reverse complement strand
GGTTCTCCTTATTCCTGTTCACCTTCGCCGAAATGGCAAACTGGCTCAATACATATCTAAAGAGGCCCAAAAACGAGGATTAGGCTTGCTCGAACACCTTCTTTTCCACGGCTGAAACGGTGAATCCAAAATGTTCACAACAGGCTTCTAAACTACGAAAAGATGGGCCAAAGCCTTGGGGACAGAGGTGAATAACCTCTACCTGACGACCAATACGATTGCACACATCGTAGACAAAGGATTTGAGAATCCCCGGATTGGAATCTTCTTCAATCACACAGACACGAACCGTATTTTTGAGGAGTTTCTTCCAGTAGTCATAATCAACAGGACCGTTGAACACAGATTGCACAATGAGCCCCCACCGATCAAAGGCTGCCTTTGAAAGACAGTCCTGAGCAAGCTGAGTAGCCTCTCACCAAGCATCTCCCCATTTTCAGAAAACACATAGGTGGAAAGCCTTTTTACCAGCTCTTCTCTCAATGGCCTTATGGTCTCTCTTGCCTCTTTTTCAGAGGATTTCATTGTAGATAGTCTTATCTTTATGATTCCATCGCCAGCATATATTCCCATACTGGGATCATTCTGTTCCTTGAACAAATCATCTATCTTATCAGCACAGTTGGATTCCCCTATCCCGTACATATGTATAAATTCGCTGTAAAGCTTGTTGGCTTCCCCCCTCAGCATTGGCACTACTATCTTCATCATACTATAAAGCTCCCTAGGTGGTCCTGGGAGAGCCAATATAGAAGTTTTTCCCTTATTCACAATAAAACCAGGAGCAGTACCAACCTTGTTTTTCAGTATTTTAGAACCCTTTGGGAAAAACGCCTGCAGCTTATTATTAGGTGTCATCTGATAATTATTGGTTTCAAAAAAACTGAGTATATCGTTCATGCTTTCGCTATCTTCAAGCAGTTCTACTCCACAAAAATCAGCAACAACCTCCCTCGTAATATCATCCACAGTAGGTCCAAGACCTCCTGTGCATAATATGAGGTCTGAAGCCTCACCTAAAAATTCCAGTGCAGATAAGATCCTATCCCTATTATCACCAACCGTAAGATGATAATAAACCGAATAACCTAAATCGTTTAGTTCCTTGGATAGGTAGTTGGCATGGGTATTCAATGTGTGCCCAACGAGTAATTCGCTCCCTATGTTTAAAATTGCAGCTCTCTTCATAGTATTAATCCCTCAAAACCTCTCTGTTTTTGTAAACGTAATTAAACCCAGAAAACACCGTAAGTGCAACCGCTAAATAAAGACCAAGTATCCCTATAAAAACAGCCTCTACAAATTCAAATGCGTAGCCAAATAATATCAGCATCGTAGATAGCATCTGGGTTATGGTCTTTATCTTGCCGTATATATCAGCCGCTATCACGACGCCCTTCTGTGCCGCAACAGCCCTGAAAATACCTATCATAAGGTCTCTTGATAAAATAACGATAACCACCCAAGCAAAGACTATCCCCCTCTCTACTAGGATTACCAAGGCAGAGAAGACGAGGACCTTGTCAGCTAGTGGGTCCATAAGCTTACCTAGCTGGGTAATCTGGTTGTACTTCCTAGCAACATACCCATCTAAAAAGTCGGTGAGGCTAGCCAAAATAAATAGAAAAAAAGCTATCTGATAATATATCCATCCATCCATATAGAATAGAATCACAAACGCCAAAGACATCACAAACCTAGACAGGGTCAATTTGTTTGCTGTATTCATAGAAAAAATCTCCCTCTCGCTTAAAATCGTATGCCTAAAGTGTACAGTAAAAACCCAGTAATGACAAGGAAAGAATGTGGATTTATAGGGGGATGGGTTTTATAGTAATAAAAGCAATAAAATTTGCCAAAAACCTAAACTAAACATTGAAAGAAAAACACAATAGTAATACGCAAAGATTATTTTGATAACCTTTTTAGTAGGGTAGGCAATAAAGACAAACTAAGCGTTGCTGATACTATCATCGCCAGCCACATTAAAATAGAAATATAAAAATGTACTTTTAATGGAGATAACATTAGCGCAGATAGAGCTAGCGCAAAACCAAGCGCATTCGCAATAATTGGTCTTTCGACGTAGTGATATGTTTTTGCTACAATATCTTCATTTAAAGCACCGCTATTGCTAAAGTTATTGTAAACGGATACAAAGTGAATAGCATAATCAATACCAACTCCGATTGTAATACTAAAAATAGTTGCGGTAAACAAATTTAGTGGAATCCCAGTTAGCCCCATAACGCCATATAAAAATAATGCTGTTATGGCGATTGGCAAAAGTGCAATTAGACTGATTATTAATTTCCTTAGGCTTAACAGTAATGCCAACCAGACTATGACAAAAGCAACTATAAGACTTATGTGTTGTCCAGCTAACATCTGCTGATTTAATTCGTACATATTTAATTGTGTCCCTGCCAGTTTAATATTTGAAAATTTTTCTGAAACCGAAATAATACTTTCAGTGGTTTCAATACTTAAGTCCTTTGGATAGATTATCAGCCTTATATAGTCATCGCTAATTGCATTTTTGTATAATTCGGATGACTTAATGAGGTTAAAGTTGATTCGCAAGTTAGTCGGAATATTATCCTTAATCATTTCAAAAATACCAATTGGATTAATTATAGTGCTAACATGTTCGCTCTGCATTAACTCCTTGGAAAATTCTTCTATTTCAATTGCCACACCTTCATTAAACGGGTTATCTTGATAGGGTACCAGTGCGTAAAGTGGCACAGAACCACCATTGATTTCCATCAATTTGTTGAAATTTTTAGCAACTGCTGTATTGTCCTTATAGAACATCAATTGGTTAAATTCGTTATTCAATTGAGTGATGCCATACGCTGATAACAAACATATAATAATACTTATTAAAATAGCAGGGCTACCTATTAATTTAGAAAACGGCAACTTGATATTTAATTTTGAATGTATTTTTCTAATGTCTATTTTCTCTAAACTATGGATTGTTGGCAACATAACAAAAGTCATCAATCCAGCCAAACTAATTCCGATTGATGAAAAAATAGCTAAATCATGTAATGCAGGTGCATTTAGCGATAACAGTGCAATAAAACCGGCGACAGAGGTAACCGTTGTAATTATCATTGGCATCCCGACTATTTTTAAGGTTCCTCCAATTGCAGAATGGTTATCTATGCCCTCATTTAAGTGTTCTTGTAAGTGGGCGTTAAAGTGTAATCCATCTGCGCTACCTATGATAATTGTAAAAATAGGTGCCAAAATAGTTAAAATTGACAGCTGATGACCGAAATAGCCTGCTATACCCAAAGTCCATATTGAACTAATTACCGCGGGGAATACTGACAATATCGTTGCCTTTAACGATTTCATTTGTATATAAAAAATTCCGAAAAGGATCGTAATAGCTAGGGGCGGCACAAATAATATAATAGATATGATGTAGTCAAAGATTTTATTTTGCATATAACTGTCGCCAGCAATATAATAAGTCAAATTTTCTGCGATTAGATAATCTTCCGTTTTCTGTAAATCTCCAAAGTTAAAATTGTCACTTAAATTAAGTAAAATGTTGACATAGTCTCCATTTTCGGTTTTTTTAATTGGAGAAAGTTCGTCAATTTTAAATGGTAAATTATTATAGAAGTTCAAACCATGCACGCTTCTAACCTCAGCTAATTTAGTAACTTCTTTTTCAAAATTGATGATGTCAGCTTCGTTATTACCATAATAATCTACAGCTATTATCATCTGTTTGCTATCTCCAAATTGTTCGTTCGCAAGCTGACTATTTGAAATATACTCACCACTTGCCAGCTTGAATACGTCAAAATCCGTTTTGATATTGATACGTAAAATACCGGCTAGCGCTATTAAACTTATTATTAAAAACCCTAGCATTATTTTTTTATTGTATTTATAGATAATCTTTGTGTACTTAGTCATAACTGATACCTCTGAAAAATTGTTCTTTTAAGCTGTTACAAAGTTCAGTTTTGTCCGCTGTTTTATAATCATCTGTCAAAACAAATATTTTGACAAAACCAAAGAAAAAGATACTGATAAATCGATCAAGCAAAAACTGGTTACTGTAGCCTTCTAGGTTATCATTTTTTCTGATTTGGTCGAATATTCCATATAATATTGAGCGAATTTTTTTAATCTGTCCATCAATAAGTTGATTGCGCAGATTATCGTCATATAGCAATTCTTTAATTAATACACTAAATAGTTTTTGATTTTTTTTAATATAATCAAACCTGTTATCGAGAAGGGTATTGATAAATTGTTCTAAAGTTTGATTTTCCACGGAACCAACTTCACTGAGAAATTCTTCAGTAAGTTTGGGCTGCAATTTAATTAAAAATTTCAACAAAATATGTATCAATAAGTTTGGCTTAGTTTGATAATGTTTAAAAATGGTTCCTTCAGAAACATTAGCACGTTCAGCAATAGCCTTGCTACTAGTGTTGCTGAAACCTCGTTCAGCAAATAATTCAATTGCAGCAGAATCTATTCGTTTAAGCGCATCAGTCTGTTTTGAACTTTTGCGTGTATTTTTCAATAATTGTTCTAAAATATCAGTCATACTATCCCCCCCCAAAAAAACAAAATGAGTGACTACTCACTTAAAACGTTGACTAAGTCAACTATATACAGGCTGCCTGTAACGCCTTAGTTCTAGGAACTAGCAAAATTAAGGCTCGCAGTGTACTTAAAGCGTACATAAGAGACTGAATTTTGTGTATTCCTAAAGAAATCAGGGGTTTACAGGCAGTCTTGGTGAGTGATTACTCACTTATTATAACCCTTTTAAAAAATTTGTCAATCCCAGCTTTCTATAGTGTTCAAAAACTTAAACCGCACTTTAAACATAAAATCTCTAAATAAAATTGCTAAGAGGCTCTAAAGATGGTATCATTTCTTAACCGCACATAAACTTAAAAAGCTTAGCTTTTAAAAATGATGGAGAGAATAATTGAAAACCAATAACCAAGTAAAAAAAGCCGTTTTTATAATGATACTTTCCTCGTTCGCCTTTTCGCTTATGAGTCTTTTTGTAAAACTATCAGGAGATATATCTACCCCACAAAAATCAATGATAAGGACAATGGTAATAATGGCAGTCTCTTATATCATACTCAAAAAAAGAGGGATAAAAATAGGCAAAATAAAAGAACCCAAATGGTTATTTATAAGGTGTGTAGCGGGTACTGCTGGGATTTTGCTAAACTACTACGCATACGACCACTTGATACTATCTGATGCGGCTATAATATTTAGAATATCAACGGTTATGACCCTTGTGTTCAGCTATCTTTTACTGGGAGAAAAGATGTCAAAATTACAGTTCTCAATGGTAATTTTAGCTCTTATAGGCGTGGGATTTGTAGTAAAGCCAGAGTTTAGATCAGATACAATAGACTACATATACGCCGTACTAGGAGCATTTTCTGCAGCCCTTGCATATACTGCGCTTAGACCATTAGGTAAGGTTATGGATTCTGGAGTTATAGTATTCCTATTTGCCTCATTCACTTTTATAATTTTGTTACCATATGTTGCACTAAACTTTGAACCTATGTCTCTATACCAAACCATCACCCTTATACTCGCATCCCTATGTGCCACCGTAGGTCAGTTTGCAATAACTATAGCATACAAAGACGCACCAGCGAGAGAAATTTCCATATACAATTATACGGGGATAGTCTTTTCAGGAATATTTGGATATTTTATTTTCAACGACTACCCTGATTCTATAAGCCTTGTAGGTTATGCGATTATATTTGCATCATCTTATATAATATATAAAAATAAAAAAGATTAAAAACTTACCTAACTTCAACAACAACGTCGTGGATATCTACTACACCAACTACCCTTACTTCAACGATATCTCCCTCTCTTAAACTGCCCTCTTCGGCAGCTATGTAGCTTATTCCATCTATATCAGGAGCGTCTGCAAAGGTCCTTCCAACGTAGTATTCACCGTCAAAGTAATCGATTATTACCTTCTCAATCTTACCTATCCTAGCAGACTGCCTCTCCTCAGATACTAGCATTTGAAGTTCCATAAGCCTACCCTGTCTAAGAGCCTTATCATCTTCTGAAACCTGTCCATCCAAAGTTGCAGCTAGGGTATCTTCTTCACTTGAATACTGGAATACCCCTACCCTATCTAACTTATACTCTGAAATAAACTCACACAGTTCTTCAAAGTCTTCTTCTGTTTCTCCTGGAAATCCAGCTATCAGAGTTGTCCTTATGCAGGCGTGTGGAATAGACTTTCTTATCTTAGATATTAGTTTTTTTATACTGACCTTATCAGTATTTCTACGCATCCTCTTTAATACGTTGTCGCTTATGTGTTGGAGCGGAATATCAAAATAAGGCAGAACCTTTTTTGATGAGGCAATATAATCTACGAAGTTATCTTCCACTATATCTGGATATAGGTAGTGTATTCTAATCCACTCTATGCCCTCTATTTTTTCAAGCCTACCCAATAAGTTTATAAGCCCTGAACATGGGGGTTCATCCCTCCTAGCTCCGTCTATTTTAAAGTCAATACCATACCTAGAGGTATCTTGGGCTATTAGGATAAGCTCCTTCACTCCGTTCTTAGCTAACATCTCAGCCTCTTTAATAAGGCTATCCACGGTTCTAGAACGGTACCTTCCCTTTAGTTTTGGAATTATACAAAAGGCACAAGCATTGTTGCACCCCTCAGAAATCTTAAGGTAGGCATAGTGCCTAGCCCCAGTCAAAAATCTATCTGTCTTAGGTTCAAATAACCTGTTTTTATCACCGGTAAAATTATAGAGCTTAGAATTAGCTTCTATTTCTCTGAGGACTTTAACTATTAAGTCGTAGTTTGCTGTACCCACAAAAGCGCTTACCTCAGGAATCTCTAAACGCAGGTCCTCAGCGTAACGCTCCGCAAGACATCCAGCCACTATAAGTGACTTGCTGGGGTCTTCAGATACTAAATCCGCCATCTCAACTATCAAATCTATAGACTGAACCTTTGCATCTAGGATAAAGGAACAGGTATTTACTATTATGTGATCAGCTTCCTCGGGATAATCGGTTATTTCATACCCAGCATCTACCAAGTACCCAGCCATATATTCGCTGTCAACGGTATTTTTAGAACAGCCCAAGGTCTCTATCGCTACCCTCATTCTGCCACTTCTCCTTCATCGGGAGGATTGGCTATATCATAATTACTTAGGTATGAGGTGCCAACCAATACTTCTCTGGGCTTTGATCCCCTACTAGGTCCTACAATACCTCTTTCTTCCATGGCTTCTACCAGCCTAGCAGCCCTGTTATATCCTATCTTAAACTTCCTCTGAACCATGGATGTGGATGCCTTTTCAGAACGTATTACAAACTCTATAGCAGCATCCATAAGTGCGTCGCTATCATCTGCTGAGCTCATATCCAAAGCTTGTATGTTCTTTATATCTAAGACTTCTTCGTCATAGTCCGGTTCCTTATCAAGCTGATTCTTTACAAAGCTAACCAGGGCTTCAACCTCTGTGTCGGTTATAAAGGCTCCCTGAACTCGTGTGGGCTTTGATTTTCCAGCATTTAAGAATAACATATCTCCCTTTCCAAGGAGTTTTTCTGCCCCCTGTTCATCTATAATAGTTCTAGAATCTATATGCGAAGATACTGAAAAAGCTATCCTAGACGGTATGTTAGCCTTTATAAGCCCTGTTATTACATCTACTGACGGTCTCTGTGTAGCAACTATAAGGTGCATTCCCGCAGCCCTTGCCATCTGAGCTATACGGGCTATAGATTCTTCTACTTGATTTTTAGCAACCATCATAAGGTCTGCGAGCTCGTCTATTATTATCACTATCCTAGGCATAAACTCCACATCCATCTCTGGATTTTCCTCACGCTTAGAATTAAAAGAATTTATATCCCTAACCTTGTGTTCTGCAAATAGTGTATACCTCTTATTCATTTCATTTACAGCCCAACCCAAGGCTATCGAAGCCTTTGAAGCATCTGTAACAACTGGTAGCAAGAGGTGTGGAATCCCATTATATATATTGAGTTCGACAACCTTTGGGTCTATCATTAAGAACTTAACTTCATCGGGTTTTGCGTTAAATAGTATAGAGCTTATTATCGTATTTACACAAACGCTCTTTCCAGAGCCCGTAGCACCAGCTATAAGTAGGTGAGGCATCTTGGATAGGTCCGCAACTACGTTTTTTCCAGATATGTCTTTTCCAAGTGCAAACTTTATAAGAGAATCTTCTTTATTGTATTCATCTGACTCTATTACATCCCTAAGTCTTACAACGGAAACGCTCTCATTGGGAACCTCTATTCCCACAGCAGCCTTTCCAGGTATTGGAGCTAGTATCCTTACATTTGTAGCTGCAAGCCTCATAGCTATATCGTGGTTTAAAGAAGCAATCTTACTTATCTTTACCCCTGGCATTGGCTTTACTTCAAACCTGGTTACCATGGGCCCCCTCTCTGCGCTGACAACCTTTGCGTCTACCTTAAAACTCTTAAAAGTTTCTTCAAGAATCATATACTTTTCTTTGATGTCTTTTTTACCGCTGACGTCCGAGCCAGATTTTCCTTTTAAGAGTATGCTAACAGGGGGAACCTCATAGCCCTTAAATTCTTCCTCATCCTCAATTAAATCTATATCTTCATCTTCAGAGTCTTCTTCATCTACATCCTCTACCCTGTATGTTTTAGGTTCATTCTTTGGTTCTTCTATAAAAGGCTTTTCATCTCCGAGTCCTTCTATAGGGTCCTCATCATTTTTTTGTATCTTTCCGTCAAATCTATCTGCTGGTATCTCTATAAACTCAAAGCCCCCACCTTGTTCAGGTTTATAGTTAACTTCTTCATCAAGCCTTACAAAACCTTCTGGCTGTACATTAAAATCAGTTTCAGAATAAATTGGCTTTTCCTCATCCGAAAATGATAGGCTATCTATCTCTTTAGCTTTGTCTTTCTTGGGCTTTATAAAGGCATCTATAATATGGTCTGATTCTTGAACATCCTTATCTTCAATATACCTATATTCGTTCTCTTGTCTATCGTCTTGAATCTTCTCCATTCCTACAGATATGGCATCCCCTATTTTTTTACCACCTTCTATTGCCTTGTCACCTGTAGTTTTTGCCGCTTTTCCAAAAAACTTCATGATTTTTGAAAAAGTAAGCTTAGATACCAGTGTCAAAAACACGAGTGATAAAGCTATTATTAAGAGTATCACCCCAATATTTCCCAATATTGCGTGTAGTGGAGCAAAGAACAAGTTCCCTATGACACCCGCATTTTGAAACTTTTGACCAGCTGAATATATTTCTCCTATAGAGAATAGGTTAAAGACAGCAGACATCCCATTTTTATTTGTTGATATACCGACAAAAAGTAGCTGTGCAAAAAACAAAACCACCAAAGAGGCATAATACCTTTTAGCAAACTCATTGAGCTTTTTGACATACCTTATAGCCAGTGCTGCTATGAAAAAGTAAGGTATTAAATATACCGACACAGAAAATAGCCCTGACAAAAAATCCTTAATAAATTCTCCTACTAGGCCAAGGGCAAAACCATGTACGGAAAGTAACAACACAACAGAGATAAGGGATAAAAATATAAGCCTTATCTCAAATACAACAGCCTTGTCATCCTTTTTCTTACTACTCTTCTTTCTCGCCATATCATCCTCTATTTCTTAAATAACTCTATTTCATCTGAATCTACAAGTTTAGGTAGGTCAGCCAAGGTCCTGATGCCAAACTGTCTTAAAAAAGAACTGGTAGTCGCATATAGGCTTGGTAGACCTGGGGCGTCCTTCTTACCCGCTACCTCTACGAGTTCAAGGTCTATAAGCCCCTGTACAACCCTATCACTCTTTATTCCCCTAATCCTCTCGATGTCTCTTCTTGTAACTGGTTGCTCATAGGCTATTACGGATAAAACCTCTAGTTGTGCCTGAGTAAGTCCCTTTTTAACATCGTTTTCAAAAAGCTTATCTACAACATCTCCATACTTTGACCTAACAACTAATTGTAGGGATAAGTTAACCTCTATAACCTCTAAGGCTGAACCCAAATCAACATACCTTTTGGCAAGGTCTTCACCAGCCTTCTTGGCAACATCAAATTCAATATCCAAAATTGACATAATTTTTTTGTATGACAATGGCTCCGCATAAGAAAATAAAAGCGATTCTAATTTTGAAACATTATTATCCATAAATAAATAATCCCCTTCTAAACCGAACCTTCGTCCATATATTCAAGCAATATATCTCCATATTGTTCTCTCTGTACAGCTTTGACTGCCCTGTCCTTAATTAAGTCCAAGACAGATATAAAACCAACAATTAATTCTTCTCTTGTCTTTATGCCCTCTAAGAGTTTAAAAAATCCTATCTTCTTTTCTACCTTTAGCCTACACCTTATCTTGTCAGTCATCTCCTCTACACTTATTATGTCCCGCTTTATAGTATCAAAGTAGCCAACACGGGTTTCGTCTTCCATAGGCATCTTCATAAGTAGGCTAGTAAAAAGTTCTCCAAGTATAGCGGGTTTTATAATATAATCATCAGCGTCTTCTTTTTTTCGAGAAATTGTCTTGACTTCCTTTTGTTTTCTATTGCCATATTCTTCGTATAAATTGTGTAGATTTTCTCCAGCAGTCCTATAGCGCTTGTACTCCAATAGCCTTTGCATTAGTTCATACCTAGGGTCTTCATCTGACATAAGTACCACATCTTTATATGAATCCTCACTGCCTGGTAAGAGCATACGAGATTTAATCTCTAGTAGGTTTGCAGCCATAACTATAAATTCGGAAGCTATGTCCATCTCATTTTTTTCACAAGCTTTCAGATACTCCAAAAACTGGTCTACGATTACAGATATTTCTATATCGTAGAGGTCTATATCATTCTTTTCTATAAGGTGGAGCAAAAGGGGCAGTGGTCCGTCAAAATGTTCCAATGATAGATATAAGTCTTCCAAAATACAAACTCCAATTCAATATTAAAAACAACACAAAAACCGGCACCTCAAAATAGATGTCTACCGCTAGTAATTCTATACAAAATAAAGACGCAATTCAAGTTTACTATCAAATTGAAACAATTGATTTATACTAAAAAAAGATTAATTATCTACTTACAAACATCAACCCAATCCAAGGGCTTTGCGTATTTTTCAAGTTCTGGTATGGTAAGCTCTATGGCACTATTTGAACTACCACAGGCGGGGAAAACCGTATCGTAGTTCTTAAGAGACACATCCAAATAAACCTCTACCCCATCTTTTATAGCAAAGGGACAAACCCCGCCCATCTCATGACCTATCAAATCATTTAATAGTTCAGGTTTTATCATCTTCAGCTTTCTTCCGAATTCAGCTTTGCACTTCTTATTATCGATTCTTCCAAGGTAGGAAGAAAATCGTAAATAAGCGTAGCATTACATTCTTTTAAAATTCCTAAAGGCTGACGTTCGTCCATTGCCATTGCAGTAATTACCTTGCTAAATGGTGTATATTTTGTCTTGGCTGTTTTTAGGTTTTCATCTTCAGTATTGTTTTTCGGTTTGGGAAATATCTTAGGAAATCGATTAGTAATATAATTTCTTACCGATAAATATACCATTCCAATCTGATACATCTTTTTTATCGGCATTTTATCGGAAATATTCGCCACTTCGGGCAACTTTAATTTATCGAAATCACCCAACCGGTAAAGTGCTGCACAAAGCTGACGTAAATATATTTCTTCTCCGGTATCTCGCCACTTAAAGAAAAGCGTGTCGGCAACCGAAAACTGTTGAATAGTAACATCGTTTAATCGATCGCCCGGCTTACGTAATTTTTTTACTTCCGGGAAAACAAATAAGTCGGGAACTTCAGTCAAAAACTTACCATATGGTAAAAGTTCTGACATGGGTACCTGATTAAACAAACGAGAACTTTTCAGTAAATTATTACTTCCCTTAAACAGCATATATACCATTTGTAGAAACTGCTCCTCGAAATTTTCTTCTGAAGCAGTCAAATACAAATAAGCAATATCCTGTTGTTGCTTATCGGTTAATTCACTCCACTTTTTAGGTACTGTAATATTCATTTTTTACGCCAAAATTGCCACCATTTTTTTGGTTTTCTCTGTTCTTTCAATGTATCGTTATTTACAACTTTCATTGTGTTTTCAGGCGTTAGCTGAATTTTACCACCTTTTTTAATCTTTGCATCTACAGCATTAGTAATACTGTAGGTGTCTTTTTCCGATAGCTTTTCGATTAAAATATGTTGCCTATCGATAGTTAAACTCAACTGCTTTCGTAATTGCTTATTTTCCTTTTGCAAAGGTTTCAAGCTAAAAACATATAACAGCAACACAATAGTTAGTG
>PDWJ01004951.1_pt1 | contig 12422 bp, 17 predicted proteins | sample 1430881 | NCBI WGS metagenome assembly PDWJ01 (sample SAMN01162460, study PRJNA174530) | Oral metagenome, whole genome shotgun sequencing project. | biome: Marine environment; feature: Marine mammal; material: Swab sample of the gingival sulcus; isolation source: swab sample of gingival sulcus... | reverse complement strand
AAACCGGCATTGAAAGCAATGGAAACCAGGGCATCGAGGCTGAATTTATTAATTCGGCCTTTCAGCAGGTCATTTAAGCGAGGCTGTGTGATGCCCAGTCGTTTTGCTTTGGCTGCCTGGGTTCCTTCTGACTTTTCCAGATGATCGCTGATTGCCATCATCAGGCCAGAACGAATCTTCATGTTTTCAGCCTCCTGGGGTGTGTCTTCCAGTGCATCCCATACACTGTTAAATCCTTTTTCTTTCATCGCATTAACTCCGAGTAGTGGTGTTTGGCCTTGTCGATCTCTTGTTTCGGTGTCTTTTGTTGTTTCTTCTTGAATGCGGTCAATACATAAATTCCATCTTCCAGTTTGACGACGTAGATTACCCGGTAAGCTCCGGTTTGATCTTTCACTCTAATCTCTCGCACACCTTTACCAATGGACGCCATCGGCTTCCAGAAGATTTTTTTCATGTCTTTAATTATATCAGTGTTGATATAAAGCGCAATGCGTTACCCAGCCAGTTGAAATTTTTTTTAAACTATTTGCATTTTTGGCACCAGTGAGCCATACTAAAGCATATAGGACGTGATCTTTGTATCTAAGGGAAGGCTGGCTTACTAGACCGGCCTTTTTTATGCCTGAAATTTAAGTTGAGAACCCGCTAATTGGCGGGTTTTTGCGTTTTGAAGAGATAAAAATGAACAAAACCATCTACCAATTCCATAAAAAAGTAATGGCTACGCCCATGAACTGGGTAGAGTACAACGAGTACCGCGACTGGGAGTTGCCTTACGATGGATATAATACAAAGGAAGGCTATCTGGTGGAATATCTGGATGGGAGCAAGCCAAATCATCCAGACCACAAAGGGCGTATCGTATGGCTCCCCAAAGAGGAGTTTGATGCCGGGTATACGGCTATTACCGATGGTAACAATAAAGTTCCCCCTTCCCGAATAGAAGACCTACTCTCCAAGCTAGAGTACAAATTTGCGCGTGTAGACGGCACGACTGTTACCGCTTGCTGGTCATTTTTACCAAACGGGTTCTCGGTTGGATATGGGGAATCCGCGTGTGTTGACGCGGCCAATTACGATCAGGAACTTGGTGAGAAGTACGCCCTGGAACGCTGCAACAGGAATTTGCTTGGCGTTCACCCCGATCTGGTTCCTATCGTTGAGCACGCCATTCATATTACTCGGGTAGATTTTACGGTAATCGAAGGGATGCGCTCCATCGAACGGCAACAAAAACTGGTCAGGTCAGGCGCATCGAGCACGATGAATAGCCGGCATCTGACCGGCCATGCTGTTGATCTTGCCGCATGGGTGGATGGTCGAATTGATTGGAGCTGGCCGTTGTATTATCAAATTGCGGACGCCATGAAGTGTGCTGCCAAAAAACTCAATACTCCCATCGAATGGGGTGGTGACTGGAAACAATTTAAAGATGGGCCGCATTTTCAATTGCCCTGGGTTTCTTATCCCATAGAGACAATAAGGGAGTGCGGGTAAGTGGATCACTCGACAATCGATAATCGACGAAGTGAAGACTATCGGCTAATCCGGATTGAACAAAAATTGGATAAAATTCAAGAAGTGCTGGTCTCTATGGCGCGAATTGAAGAACGCCAGGCGCAATTTGATAATCGGAGCCAAATTTTGTTGAAAAGAATTGATAGTGATCATCTCAAGCTGGAGCAATTAGAAGCCCAGGTGAATCAAAACTCGCTGTGGGCGAGCGCGTTATCCCGGCTAGGCTGGCTGCTCGTGGCGGGATTGGTCGGGGCAATCATAAATGGATGGGCGAAACTATGAACTGGTTATCTGGCATTCCGATTGTTTCTGATTTGATTCATCTTGTCTCGACATACATCAAAGGTAAAAACGTCCTGAAACAAGCGAAGATTGATGCAGAGACAGCTGTGTTGATGAGAGTTGCTGACAATGTGGCAGATTGGGAGAAGATTCGAGCAAAAGCGGCTCAGTCGAGTTGGAAAGATGAATATCTTGTTTTGATTCTGTCATTCCCGTTTATCGCCTCGTTTATCCCTGATGCGGAGCCCTACATTCAATCGGGATTTGAGGCAATGAGCAAAACTCCTGATTGGTACCAGTGGTCATTTATGGCGGCTATTTGTGCGAGTTTCGGGATCAAAGGATTAAGAGGAATTACAGGGAAATGAGCGACTTCCTGTGGTTTGTAATTTTATGTTCGGGGGTGAATTAATGGCGGGAGGGAACCTACTGATACATGAGCATGTTGTCACTTCTAGTATTCGCTTTTACCGAGAAACGGGGACAATCAAAACGGCAGAACAGGCGTACAAAGAGCGGGCAGATTACGATGCAATCATAGAGTTGCTGTATGAGTCAGATAAAACGGTTTATGCCCGCGCGTTACTTGCAAACAAGAGTTCTGACTGGGGCTTAACAAGAGCGGACAGGGACAGGTTTATGGAGTTTTTAAGACAGAAAAAGTTGGAAACAGCCCGGTTTGAACGGCATGGCAAGATTATTGAAGTGAGACTGTAATAACTGGCTGGTTGAATGGCGATGGCTTTAACAGCAAAACAGCGTTTGTTTGTTGCAGAGTATTTGGTTGACTTGAACGCGACGCAGGCGGCTATACGAGCTGGATATAGTCCAAAGACAGCTCAGCGCATAGGGTCAGAAAACCTCTCAAAACCTCTTATTCAAAACGCAATCGAAGCCGCAAAAAAAGAGCGCATAGAGTCGGCAAGAGTTGATGCTAATTATGTGCTGAGGCGATTGGTCAGTATCGATCAAATGGACGTGCAGGATATTCTGAATACGGATGGCAGCATCAAGGCAATCAGCGACTGGCCAAAAGTCTGGCGTCAGACTGTCAGCGGCGTTGATATAACGGAAATGACTGCAAGCGACAGCGAAAGCCAAACACAGGCATTGTTGAAAAGAATCAAATGGCCTGACAAGCTCAAGAACCTGGAAATTTTGGGTAAACACATCGAGGTGCAGGCGTTTAAAGAAAACATCGGTGCAAATTTGAGCGGCACTTGTGCAATTATGCCAGTGCCCACAGCAGCTAGCGCAGAAGAATGGGAAAAGGCGGCGCAGGGGCAACAGGCCGCCGCTAGGTAAATGAAATATAAAATCGCCTGGAAGCCGTTGCCCGGTTCGCAAAGTCTGGCGCTTAGTTGCCCATGTGACGAGATTTTGTACGAAGGCACACGCGGCCCCGGTAAAACGGCAGCGCAACTAGCGAGATTTCGACGTAATGTCGGTGTGGGCTACGGCTCGTTCTGGCGCGGTATTATTTTCGACCTGGAATATAAAGACCTGGCTGATTTGATTGTTCAGTCAAAGCGACTGTTTCGCGCGTTCGGTGACGGGGCGAGGTTTCTGCATTCACCCTCTGATTTGAAATGGGTGTGGCCAACCGGTGAAGAGTTGCTTTTCAGGTATGGCAAGAGTGAGGACGATTACTGGGGGTACCACGGGCAAGAATTTCCGTTTATCGGGTTTAACGAGCTGACGAAGCAGAAGGATGACGGTTTGTATGGAGCCATGTTTTCTTGTCGTCGTTCCTCGTTTCGGCCTGAAGATCACCCGCGTGAGGACGGTACTCTGTTGCCGCCGATACCACTGGAGACGTTTAGCACAACCAATCCGTTCGGAGTTGGTCACGCCTGGGTAAAGCGGCGGTTTATATCGCCAGCGCCACGCGGCACGATCCAGCGACTACGGCAGTCGGTTTTTAACCCTCAAACCAGACAAGAGGAAGAAATTGAGCTGACCCGCGTGGCCATACACGGGTCGTATAAGGAAAATCCGTACCTCGACCCCGCGTATATTGCCACCTTGCTGAAGATGAAAGACCCAAACAAGAGGGCTGCCTGGGTAGACGGTTCGTGGGATGTCAACTCGGGTGGCCGGTTTGATCATCTGTGGGACGAAGAGACTCACGTTATCAAGCCGTTTACCATTCCGGCCGATTGGCTGGTCAATCGCTCGCACGACTGGGGCGAATCGAAACCATTTTCAGTGTTATGGTGGGCTGAGTCTGACGGAACGCCGGTGGAAATTGACGACAAGCCGGTACGATACCCGGCGGGGACGCTGTTTTTAATTGGCGAGTGGTATGGCTGCCCTCCTGATGAGTTGAACACCGGTTTGAATATGCGGTCTGTCGATGTTGCCAGGGGGGTGAAGTGGATCGATGCAGCGATGACAGGTCAAGCCCCGGAAGATGCGCCAGCGTGCTTAAAACAGGGGCAAATAGCCGTCACCCACAATATATGTAAAAAAGTAATCGCTGGCCCAGCAGATTCATCAATATTCAACGTGGGTGACAATGAACTGTCCATCGGCCAGAAAATGGCGAAAGAGGGCGTTCGCTGGAAAGAGGCGAATAAAAAACCCGGCTCACGAGTCAACGGGGCAGCGTTGTTTTGTGATTTATTGAGTGCATCGGTCGAAGCAAAGAAGAAAGAATCCAGGCTCCCCGAGGAGCCGGCTTTTTTTGTATTCGACAACTGCCGTGGTTGGATTAGCCGAGTGCCGATTTTACCGCGTGACAGGAAGAATCAGGATGACGTGGATACGGACGCAGAAGATCACGACTGGGATGCCACACGGTACCGGGTTCTGGCCAGCAAACGCGAAGCAAAGACAATCAAATTGGCGTCGGGAGTTTAGTATTTATGACATTACAGGTAGCGAAAACGTATCATTCGAGATTGCCCGGCTCAATTATCGTTACTAACGATGTAAAAACCAGAATCGCCTGCCCCTATAATGTGATATTAGCTTTGGTTGCTAAATAATGGCGAATTATGCATTAAATTTTGACGGCATTGATAACTATATCAATGTAGATGTACCTGAAAACGTAGCAGGCATTTCTGTCGAGATTGATTTTCATTCTGATATTGTTTCTCCGAGCCAACAGGGGACAATGTATGTAATTGACATGCGTGGTTCAGGGAGCAACGGCTATCTGCTCCTGAGCAGCAGTGGTAGCGTCCAGGTCGGTTCACCAAATAGTGGCGGAATTCGTAATATTCGCGTAGATGGGATCCCTTTGGCAGTGAATTACGGCACGTATTCTACTACGTTTGCCCTTGCTGGTTCCGGCTTGGACGCTCTGGCAGGGAAAACTTTAGGTTTTGATATTACAGGGTCAGACTCTCCTCCTGTGTTGCTGATTGGTCGCCGATATACAGGCATTCAATATCTTAAGACTTCTATTTCAGCTGTCCGAATTCTTCAAGGCGGAGCGGTAATTCGCGATTATGGGATGAACGAAGGCGCCGGCACAACGCTAATTGATAGTGTTGGGGGCCATAACGGAACAGCGTACAATATTGAGCCATCAGATTGGATATTGTTGCCTGGGGGCGGCAGCACAACAATATCAACACCAGTATCCTGGAGAATACTTAACGGGCGATCTCGGGAATTAGCATGGCGTGCTTACAATAAAGCATCAAAAGCTACTGGCTGGTTTATCAAAGCCCGTTCTGCAGTTGGTACAGCCTGGCGCGTTTACAATGCGTCTTATCGTTCGACAGCCTGGCGTATTTTCAACGCCAAAAACGCGGCAGCAGAAACAGCCTGGCGCATTTATAACAAAACATTCAGAGAGTTAGCCTGGCTGATTAAAGCCAGGTTCGCAGTCGATACAACGACGTCGATTTTTAACGCTATTCAGAAAAACATAGCCTGGCGTATGTTCGAAAAAGAGACTGTGGGCTCGGATACAGCATGGCGGATTTATCGTAATGCCAGCATCGAATCAGCCTGGGCAGTTCTCGCGAGTATCAAAACCTGGGTTCAGTGGCGAATATTCAATACATCAAGTGTAACGTCCAAGTGGCTGATTAAAAATCAGATTAGAAAAAACCTGGCATGGAAGATTTTCACCACCTGGACGCAGGCGACGGCTTGGGTGCTCGAATCCGAGCATGTCCCCAAGCCGATCAAGGTGTTTGTGGCCAAGGCCCGAGCACTTACATTTTTTAGAAAAGACAGGGTATGACTATGCAGTTTCGACTGACTACAAACGGCCTTGGCGGAGCGGCTACAGCCGTGCAGGTGCCAACGGTAGCAATGAATAATATTTTTGATAACGTGTCTCCTGCTGAAGCGGAGAACGGTTCAATTGATTATCGAGCTATTGACGTATTTAACGATAGTGCCAGCGATGTTACCGGCGTTAAGATTTACATGAGTGTCGAAACGTCCAGCGCTGATTCCGAAATGGATATGGGTGCCGAGGCGTCGGCATTAAATGCAACGACGGGCATTGTCGATGAGACAACAGCGCCGCCCGGCGTGACGTTTGCGCATCATTTGGAGTCGTCATCCTTGGCGTTGCCTGATATCCCTGCGGGCGAATACGCTCGTGTATGGTTGCGCCGCACTATCAACGCGGGCGCGGCAAACACAAGCAGCGACCAGGGTACCATTGAGGTTGTTTATGCCTGATTTGGTCATGACTGACAGCGAAGCGTTGTTGATCGCTGGCGATTTCTCGCCTCAGTTAACAGAGGGCGAGACGGTTGTCAGTAGTAATGCCAATGGAGTCAGCAAGGTGGAGGTGCTGGATTCCTCTGGAACGGTGCAGCCGCACATGGTTGAACCCGGCAGTGTGCAGGTTGTCGGTAACACAGTCCAGGGACGAATCGAAAACGGTGTACCCCGAAAAGGCTATTTCATTTCGTTTTTTGCTGCCACGTCAGGGGGCAACTATCTCGAAATTAAAGTTATAGCTAAGGTGCAAGACTAATGGCTGACGTAACGCACCGGCGTAAAGATTTTACTCACGCACTAACAGACTGGCAGCTGGTCAGCGACATCTGCTCAGGTGAGCGGGTAGTTAAGGCAAAGAAAGAAGCCTACCTGCCGAAACCAAACCCGAACGACACAACCGATGCAAACGCTCGAAGGTACAGTCAGTACATTGACAGAGCTGTATTTTATAACGCCACTGGTCGCACTCTTCAGGGTTTGGTAGGCGCTGTATTTCGCAAGTGGCCAACGCTGACCGTACCGGCGATACTGAATTACGCTGGTGATGATATCGATGGCGCTGGGGTGAGTATTTACCAGCAGTCACAATCGACATTGGCCAATGTACTGAAAAAGGGTCGTCATGCTTTGCTGGCTGATTATCCGAATGTTGAAGCGCCAGCATCAAAAGCACAGCAAGATGCTGGCCTGATTCGTGCCAGTATTGTCGGCATCGATGCCGAACAGGTGATTAACTGGCGGACCGAGAAAGTCGGTGGCGTACAACGCTTGTCACTGGTAGTTATCTGTGAGAGTGCCGAGCAAGTGACTGAAGATGGTTTTGGCTCCCAGAGTATCCCTCAATATCGCGTACTCAAGCTAGTTGAGGGCGTTTATACGGTCGAACTCTGGCGGCACCTGGCGGGTAATTGGCAGGTGGTAGAAGTCTACCAGCCGCGAACGGGCAAAGGACAGTATTGGAACGTTATCCCGCTGATTTTTATCGGCGCACAGAATAATGATACCGAGATAGATGAGTCTCCCTTATACGATTTGGCACGACTGAACATGGCTCACTACCGCAATTCAGCGGACTATGAAGACAGCGCGTTCTTTGTTGGTCAGGCGCAGCCCTGGATTAGTGGGCTAACAGAGGAGTGGCGTACCCATTTGGAAGAATCCGGTATTTATATCGGTTCGCGTACACCCATTCTGTTACCAGAAGGCGGGGCGTTTGGTTTTGCCCAAGTCAACCCGAACACCCTGGTTAAAGAGGCGATGGATCAGAAAGAGCGCCAGATGGTGGCTTTGGGTGCTCGTTTGGTTGAGCGTGGTCAGGCAGTGAAAACAGCCACCGAGGCTCAAGCCGAAAACGAAGCGCAACATTCTGCGTTGTCTCTGGTTGCCAACAACGTCAGCGAGGCCTACACGACCGCGCTGGGGTGGATGGCGCAGTTTATGAACGCTTCCGAAAAGGTTGAATATACGCTGAATCAGGACTTCATTGAACAGACTCTGGATGCGCAAATGCTGACTGCATTGATTACTGCATGGCAGTCTGGCCGGATGCCAAGCTCCGATCTTTGGATGCAGTTCAGAAAGTTCGGCATTATCGATCCTGAAAAAGACGACGAGGGAATCAAGGCAGAGCTGGAAAGCGAGGACGCAGGGTTAGGACTGGACGATGACGGCGAGTAATGCCCTAACCCGGTCAACCACACGGCATGCAGTCATGCTGGAAGGGTTGAAAACCGAAGAAGTAAACCAGTTCGCTTCGACATTGAAGAAAATCGACAGACATTTGCGCCTGTCGCTATCTGGTACTGACTTGACCGAGTTTAGCCGTACCCGCATGGAAAAACAGCTTAAGGCGGTTGAAAAAGCGTTGAGCGAGATATTCAGCAATTATTACGATAAACTGGCTGGCCATTTGCTCCCTCTGGCTGATTACGAGGCCGAGTTTGAGGCCCGCAATCTGGACAATGCCATTGCACAGGATGACGTTGAGACGGTGATTCCGCCGCCCAGGCAGGTCAGAGCAGCGGTGTTATCGACACCGTTATCCGTGCGCGGCCCCGATGGGGGCAAGTTGCTGGAGCCGTTTATCAAAGACTGGACGAAAGTCGAGAAAAAACGCATCACTGGAGCGATTCGCCAGGGGTTTTTTGAAGGCCAGACCAACGCGCAGATTATTCAGGCGATCCGTGGCACTCGTAAAAACGGCTACCGTGACGGCATACTGGCAATCACTAAACGAAACGCCGGAGCCGTTGTCAGAACATCGGTACAGCATGTAGCCTCCGCCGCACGCTTTGAAACGTGGCAAGCCAACAGCGATCTGGTGGTCGGCTATCGCTGGACTTCCACCCTGGACGGCAGGACAAGCAAACAGTGCCGGAGTTTGGACGGTGCGGTATTCCAATTTGGAAAGGGGCCGAGGCCGCCGATTCACATTAATTGTCGATCGACTACTGTTGCCGCACTGGATAGCCGTTTTGATTCGTTAAAGATCGGCAGGAAACGTGCCAGTAAAGACGGCCCCGTTGATGGCAACATAACCTATTACGAATGGCTGAAAGGGGAGTCTCCCGAGTTTCAGGATGATGTTCTTGGCCCCACTCTGGGGGAAGTGTTTCGCCATGGCGGTCTGAGCGCCCAGCGGTTTGCAGAACTGAATCTGGATCGCAACTTCAGGCCGATAACGATAAGGGAAATGCGGGAAAAAGAACCGCAGATATTCGCTACAGCGGATAGGGGCGTAAAAGCCGAGCCTGTTACGGCAAGCAGTTTCAAGCGGGTTCACAGGCTGTTAGAGAAGCAGGTGCCAGAACATAGTGACCTGGGCACACTTGAACTCAGAAACAGGCTTGCCAAAGGCTACAAGTGGGAGGTTGCCACATTAAGTAAAGAGACACAGAAGCTTTTTGGTGCAAAAACCAACAAGGTGTGGGTGTCAGATGATACGCTGGTCAAGCAGATTCGCAATCGGAAAGGACAGCCTATCACGTTAGAAAGTTACCAACTTGTTGACGGCATAATTTCCCATTCGGATGATGTTGTTATTTTAAATGAAAAGAACGTGTCGTTTTTAAAGCGGGACAATGGTAAGTGGTATCAGGTCATTGCCAAGACAACGGCAGACAAAAAAGAGATATACGTTGTTAGCTTAAATAAAGTACGAGACAGTGACTATTTGCGGATAGTAAGGAGAGGCAAGAAGAAAAGATAGTAGCGACTAGATGGGCTGCTGGCTCCATCACGCGTTCATTGCTGTTGCAAAGACTACGGCAAGCAGATTCACCGTGTTTTAGCCGCTACAGTTACAGTATAACTGATTGACAAATGATCAGGCAATCCCTACTGACCGTCCATCGAGGCGGTTTTTTTTCTATCTGGCCTGTGGCCAAAACCAACTGGAGCAGTGCTCATGAGCTTAAAGTTAAAACTGGACTCCCTTGACGGGGTGGATAAAAACCTTCATGCACTTTATGAGGAGAAAGAAGGTAAATACTACCTGAAAGTCGAAGGATTGGAGGATACCAGCGCATTAAAACGGGCAAAAGACCACGAAAAGGAAGCACGAAAAAAGGCTGAACAACAGCTCAAGGCTATTCAGGATGAATTGAAAACCCTGAAAGACCAGATCGAGGCGAATAAGGATGATGACGCAAAAAAGAAAGGCGACATCGAGGCGCTGGAAAAATCATGGAAGGAAAAATTGGAGAAGCGCGAAGCCGAACTTCAGACCAGGCTGGATGAAATGAGCAATGGCACCCGTACCCTGCTTGTTGATAAAGAGGCGGTGCGCATTGCCTCAGAACTGGCTGTTGAGGGTAGCGCGGATGTTCTGGTCCCCCACATTAAATCCCGTCTTGGCGTAGAACAGAAAGACGGTCAGTTTGTCACCGTGGTTAACGATGCGGAAGGTAAGCCTTCCGCCCTGACTCTTGACGAACTGAAAAAAGAAATTGCCGGTAATGCAGCATTTGCGCCTGTTATTGTCGGCTCGAAAGCGACTGGCGGCGGTGCTGGCGGTGGCAAGCCCGGCTCTACAGAGGTGTCCTCTGAAAGTAGCCAGGTAACAAAAAGCTATATGTCACAACTTAGAGGACAGTAACCATGCCCATTCAATTTGCGGACATTTATGAACCGCTTAAATTTAACACCATGGCGCAAGAAGCCCAGATTGAAAAAAACGCATTCATTCAATCCGGTGTCCAAACGCCAAATAGTGACCTGATTTCCGCCAGTTCTGCCCCTGGCTGGTCAGGAGATACCGACAACATCCAGCCGCTGACCTGCGATGAGCCGGATTACACTAACGACAACCCCAACGATAAAGCCGGAGCAGGTAAGCTGGGAACGCAGCTGCTCAAATATCGTAAAGCCGCCCGCCACAAAGCCTGGTCAGCCATGAATCTGGCACAGGGCATCGCACTTAATGACCCGATGAAAGGCATCACCGCCCGCGTTGGTCATTACTGGGCTGTCGATAACCAGCGACGACTGATCCACTCCTTTGTGGGTTTGCGCAACCTGGTCGCGACCAGCCATAGCGGCGATATGATCCACGATGTATCGAACGATGCTGCCGGTGCGGTTTCAGATGCCGAGCGTGCCAGTGCGGTGAACTTCCTGAAGGCTCTGGAACTGAAAGGGGATATGGACAATATCGCCGCTATCGGTATGCACTCCTCTGTGTATTATGGTCTGCGTCAACTGAAGGCGATCAAAGACCACGACCACACGGAAGATGGCGGCACAGCATTCAGCACCTTTGAAGGCAAGACGGTGATTGTTGACGACGGCCTACCTGCCGAAACGGGTACTAACCGGGTCAAATTCACCTCCATCCTGTTTGGTGCGGGAGCGATTGCAGCGGGTGAGGGAAATATGCCGGGTACGGTTGCCAGTGAATACCATCGTGACCCGGCAGCGGGCAATGGTGGCGGTCAGGACACCCTGCACACCCGCCGCACCGATATTCTGATGCCGGTTGGTTTCAGCTTTATCGGTGACCCGGCCAGCGGGACAACGGCCACCTATGCGGAACTGGCGACGGCGACCAACTGGCAACGGGTGTGGGACCCTAAAAATATCCCGGTATCCTTCCTGATCACCAACGGCTAACCCGTATGCAGTGCGCCCCATGACGGGGCGTAGCTGCTTTAGGAGAATTGAGATGACCGACACAGCCAATAAACGCCAACAGCTTGAAAAAAAAGTGCTGGATGCACAGCAGCAACTCAGCGATGCCAAAAATGCGTTAAAATCGTTCTTGCGGGATCACCCTGACAGTTTGCCGAAGCAAGCTACGCTTCAGGAAATCCGCGAATTTAAGAGTCGCAGTACAAAGGCGGCAAAACCCAGGGCGGCAAAACCGAGAGAGTAAAACATCATGGCGATAATCGTAGAAGACTGCGTCAGCGGCAACCCAAATGCAAATAGCTATACCACCGTGGAAAATCTCCGTGGTTATGCTGACTTGCGCGGGGTTGACCTGACCGGGATGACAGACGCCGAGTGTGAGGTTCTTCTGATTAAAGCCATGGACTATATCGAAGCCAAAGGCGACCGGTTTCAGGGAAAGAAAAAGAACCCGGAGCAGCCGCTACAATGGCCCCGGCTTGGCGTTGTTGTGGAAAGCATGCCGGTGGGGTCAGTGTCTATTCCCCGAGAATTGGAATACGCTCAGTTCGCCCTGGCCGTTATTGCAAAAGACCACGATTTACAGCCAAACGTATTGCCAAACCAGCGCGGCGCAGTGGTGCGCGAGAAAATAGAAGGGGCGATCGAGGTGGAGTATGACAGGCAGGGGCGTGCCAGTTATGTTCCTGCCTTTGCCAAACCGGAATCTTTACTCAAGCCTCTGTATAAACACGGCGGACTGGCTTTGGTGAGATCATGAGCATTTACGAGAACGGCCAGGCAACGGCTTTGGA
>PDWJ01006468.1_pt1 | contig 12424 bp, 9 predicted proteins | sample 1430881 | NCBI WGS metagenome assembly PDWJ01 (sample SAMN01162460, study PRJNA174530) | Oral metagenome, whole genome shotgun sequencing project. | biome: Marine environment; feature: Marine mammal; material: Swab sample of the gingival sulcus; isolation source: swab sample of gingival sulcus... | reverse complement strand
GGGGAAGCGACCGGTGCAGCCCACGGGCAGGCCCCGGTATTCGAAGGCCGGGGCCACCTCCAGCAGCCCGAGCGCCCGGGCCAGGCCTGCGCTGTTGCCGACGTCGGGGTGGGCGTCGAGGGGCAGGTGGTAGCCGACGAGGGACATCCGCGCCTCGATGAGGCGGCGGATGCGGCGTCCCAGCGCGCCGGTGACGGTGTAGGGCCTACCGGTCCAATAGATGCCGTGGTGGACGACGAGGAGATCCGCGCCCAGCTCGGCCGCCGCCTCGATGAGCGCGAGGTTGGCGGTCACGCCGGTGACGACGCGGCGGACCTCGGCGCACGCCTCGACCTGCAGGCCGTTGGGGCCGTAGTCGTCGACGGGCGTCGGCTCGAGCAGGGCGCGCAGCCATGTGGTGATCTCGCTGAGCGGGTAGGCGGGCATCGCGGTCCTCCGTGTGAGGGCGGGAGCGTATCACGAGGGTGTGCCAGCGCGCCGCCCTCGAGGGGCCCGTGTTTCGCGGGTGCGCCGGCCAGCTGACACAGGTGTGCCAGCGGGGCGGGACAGTGACACAGAGACGAGTCTTGTAAGTGCTTGAAGTCATTTGCTGAGCCCGTTGGAACGCCCCTTGCTTTGTCCCTGGGTGCGGCCGCAGAGGCCGCGAGGAGGGCAGGACGCGTGACCGCAAAGGCAATCGGCATCGGCATCATCGGCATCGAGGGCTACCCGGTGGAGGTTCAGGTTGGCTACCAAGACGGCCTGCCCGGCATGGACGTGACGGGGCTGCCGGCGGCGAGCCTGAGGGAGGCGCGTTACCGTGTCCGCTCGGCGGTGCGGGCGGCCTCCTATGGTTGGCCCGAGGAGCGCCTCGTAGCCAACTTCGCTCCTGCGGACCTGCCCAAGAACGGCACCGGCTTCGACCTGCCGCTGGCGGTCGCGGTGCTGGCCCTGTTCGACGTCATCCCAAAGGAGGCGCTGGACGGCCGCGCCTTCTTCGGCGAGCTCGCCCTCGACGGGACCGTGCGTCCGGTGCCGGGAGCGATCAACGCCGCCCTCGCGCTGCGCGGCACGGATAGGAGCGCGCTGCTGGTCGCGCGCGAGGACGCCGAGGAGGCCGCGGTGGTCCCCGGCGTCGAGGTCTTCGGCGTCGGGAGCCTCGTCGAGGTCGTCGAGATCCTGCGCGGCGACCGAGCGGTCCGCGAGGCCGCTGCGCCGTCGCGCGGCGAGGTCTCGGTCGCCACGGTGGATCTCGGCCAGGTCCGTGGTCAGGCTCGGGCGCGTCGGGCCCTCGAGGTGGCGGCCGCTGGCGGGCACAACCTCATGATGGTGGGGCCTCCGGGCTGCGGAAAGACGCTCCTGGCGCGAGCGCTGCCCGGGATCCTGCCGCCGCTGGCCCTCGAGGAGGCCCTCGAGGTGACCCGAGTCCACAGCATCAGCGGGCTCACCTCGGGCAGGGGGCTCGTGGCCTCGCGGCCCTTCCGGGCCCCTCATTCGACGGCCAGCTTCGCAGCCCTCGTCGGAGGCGGGAGCCCTCCGCGGCCCGGTGAGGTGAGCCTCGCCCACCGCGGGGTGTTGTTCCTCGACGAGGTCGCCGAGTTCGGCCGCCACTCCCTCGATGCGCTGCGCGCGCCTCTCGAGGACCGGGAGGTGCGGGTGTCGCGCGCCGGGTACAGCGTGATGTTTCCGGCGTCGTTCTCGCTGGTGTGTGCGATGAACCCCTGCCCCTGCGGGCACCATGGCGACCCCAACCGCGCCTGCCGCTGCTCGCGCGGAAGGATCGAGGCCTACAGGCAGCGCCTGAGTGGGCCGCTGCTCGACCGGGTCGACATCCACGTGGAGCTGGGGGGGGTTCGGCCGGAGGAGCTCGCGGGCCGGACCCGCAGAGAGGCGTCGGAGGTCGTGCGCGCCCGCGTCGTGGCCGCGCGCGAGCGCCAGCGTTCGCGCAACCGTGTGCGTGGACGCCCTCGGGTCAACGCGGAGCTCGACGTGACGGGCGTCGAGCGTTACGCCGCGCTGGGGCGCGAGGAGGGGCTCTACCTTGCCCAGGCCAGCCGGGCGCTGGGGCTGAGCGCCCGTGCTTGGCACCGGGTCATCCGGGTCGCCCGCACGGTCGCCGACCTCGCTGGCGCCGAGGCCATCTGTCGCACGCATCTGGCGGAGGCGCTGACCTACCGCCCGGTGGCCGACCTGCCGGCGTCGCCGCGCGCGGCGGCGGCGGGCTGAGCGCAGAGCCGTGAGCGCCGGGTCGATGGTCGGCCCGGCCTCCCGAGACCACACCGCGCGCGGTCGCGACCGCGCGCCCATCGTGGAGACAGGAGCTGAGATCATGAGGAAGCGGAAGGACAACGGACGCGAGGGCGTCGTGGCGGCGCTCGAGAAGCGCTTTGGCAAGGGGGTCGTGATGAGGATGACGGACCGGGCGGACATGAGCGTCGAGGTGGTGCCTACCGGGTCCCTCGCTCTCGATTTGGCGCTGGGCGTCGGGGGGCTGCCGCGGGGGCGGATCGTGGAGATCTACGGCCCGGAGGCGTCGGGCAAGACGACGCTCACCCTCCACGTGGTGGCGGAGATGCAGCGCGCGGGTCACACCGCCGCCTTCATCGACGCCGAGCATGCCCTCGATCTCGGCTACGCGAACAAGCTCGGGGTCCAGGTCGACGAGCTCATGGTGAGCCAGCCCGACTCGGGCGAGGACGCGTTGGACATCGCTGAGGTCATCGCCCGCAGCGGCGAGGTCGGGGTCATCGTCGTGGACTCGGTGGCGGCGCTGACCCCGCGGGCGGAGCTGGAGGGCGAGATGGGGGACGCTCAGGTGGGGTTGCAGGCTCGGCTCATGGGTAAGGCCCTGCGCAAGCTCACGTCCGCCGCGAACTCCACGGGGACGACCATCGTCTTCGTCAACCAGCTGCGGCAGAAGATCGGCGTGATGTTCGGCTCGAACGAGACCACCACCGGCGGCAACGCGCTGAAGTACTACGCGTCGGTCCGGCTGGACATCCGCCGCATCGGGACCCTCAAGGACGCCAACGGCGAGCCGATGGGCAGCCGCACCCGGGTCAAGGTGGCCAAGAACAAGCTGGCGCCCCCGTTCCGCAAGTGCGAGTTCGACCTGATCTACGGCAAGGGCGTGTGCCGCGCCGGCGAGCTCCTCGATCTGGGGGTCGAGCACGGCGTCGTCGACAAGGCCGGCGCCTGGTACGCCTGGGACGGCGAGCGCCTCGGCCAGGGGCGCGATCGGTCGCGCGGGCGCGGGCGCTCAGGCGCAGGCGGTCGGTGAGGCCATTGACGTCGCCGCGGCCGCGGCCTGAGCTGGAGGAGGTGAGCGATGTCACTCAACACCGTGTTCCTCGTCGGCAACCTGGGCGGCCCGCCGGAGATGCGCCGGACCGCCGCCGGCAAGTCCGTGTGCACCTTCAGCGTCGCGACCTCCCACTGGGACAAGCGGACTCGGAAGGAGGTCGCCGACTGGCACCGCGTCGTGGCCTGGGAGCGGACCGCGGAGACCTGCCACCGCTACCTGGAAAAGGGCAGCAAGGTCGCCATCGAGGGCCGCCTGCGCTCGAGCAGCTGGACGGCCCCCGATGGCACCAGGCGGTCGCGGGTGGAGGTCGCGGCGATGCGGGTCATCTTCCTGACGCCGAAGCGTCAGCGAGCCGGGGGTGCCGCGGTTGCTGATGGCCCTCCGGTGGGGCAGGGCGTGGCGGCCGCGACGCCAGCGCGAGCGAAGCGTGGCGCGAACCTGGGGGAGATCGACGACATCCCGTTCTGACCTGTCTCCTCGGGTCGCCGGGACCGCTCGCCCCGTCGCTACGGGTTCGACTGCAGCGGCGGGGCGAGCAGCGCCGCGTAGACCTCGGCGATCAAGCTCTCAAGGGTCTTGGCGTCGGTCAGCGCGGCGTGCTCGGCGCCGACGAGGCGGCCGGTGGGGCTGCGCCGCATCATATGGAGGCCGTGGGAGGACTGCTGGACCCAGGGCTGGCCCCGAGTGTCGTCGACGACGCGCCATACGCCCTGGCCGAGACCGCAGGGCACGTGGCCAGTGGTGGTCTTCTCCAAGAAGAGGATGACGCGCTCGCCGCGCCGGAACCTCGGCATGCCGGGCACGGTCAGGGCCATGCCGTCGTCGCCGACGCCGCCGACCAGCCTCAGGACGTAGCGGGCCGGTACCGCCTCGCCCTTGTAGACCTGGTCGATGGTGAGGGTGACGTCGGTGAACAGCCCCGCGCCTTCGCCGCGCAGGTCGGCGTACCGAACGTCGGTGACGCGCGCCTCGACGACCCACTCGCTCGTGGCGGTCATCGTCTCGACGTCGACCTTGAGCACCGTGGTGGCGTGGGCCGAGGCGACGGCCATGAGCGTGAACAGCGAGGTGAGGGCCGGGGTCGTGAGGCGACGGGTGGTGGGCACAGGGCCTCCTTGGGACACGGCGAAAAATAGCGCCGGCGAGCGCGGACGATCAACGTCGGGTCTGCCCGCGCGCTGGCGGCGGGTGGGATCGGGAACGGGGCCGGCGCGCGTCAGCGGCCGCGATCGCGCCGCGCGCGGGCCATCTCGCGCTTCGCGTCGCGCTCCTTGATGTCTTGACGCTTGTCGTACGCGCGCTTGCCGCGCCCGATACCGATCTGGAGCTTGGCCAGCCCGCGGATGAAGTAGACCTCGAGGGGGACGCAGGAGCGTCCCTTTTCGTGGATCGCCTCGGCGATCTTGCGGATCTCGCGCTCGTGGAGCAGCAGCTTGCGGGGCCGAGTCGGCTCGTGGTTGTGCCGGTTGGCGTGCTTGTACTCGGCGATGTGCGCCCCGACGAGGAAGACCTCGCCGGCCTCGACCCGGATGTAGCCCTCGCCGAGGGTGAGCGCGCCGTCGCGCAGCGACTTGACCTCGCTGCCGAGCAGCATCAGCCCCGCCTCGAACGTCTCCTCGATGTCGAATTCGTGCCTTGCTCGGCGGTTGTTCGCCACGGTCTTGCGCGTCGATTGCTTGTTCGTCACCGGCAGCTCTCCACGGCGGTCGTCGGACCTAGGTAGGTAGCGACCAACGCGCGGGCGTGCAACCAAGGTGGCCGCGCAGGTCGCCGCAGGCCGCGCAGGCCGCGCAGGTCGCCTCAGGCCGCGCAGGTCGCCGCAGGTCGCCGCAGGCCGCCGTGGCTATGTCTCGCCTGGGCGCAGCGAGCCGCAGGTCGCGGCGGCTGCGTTTCCCTCCGGCGCATCGACCCGCAGGTCGATGGCGGCCCAAGGGCCGCGATCGTAGAGTCATTCTCATTGGTTCCGAACGGCTATCCACAGGTCATCCCCAGGGCGCGCGGGGCCTGTGGACGGCAGATCGTTTTGATTTCGGTGGGGTTGCGGCGTTGGTCGCGCGAACGAAGCCCTCGGCGCCGCGATGTGTCAAAACGTCCGAGCGGCCTGCGTAACCCAGCGGTCCCGGGCCTGTTTCAGAGTCACCGCGCCACCATATATGGCCCAAGATATCGCGTTTTCTTGGACATCCAGCCGCTACATGTTGACGATGGTGGCGCCTTCGGTCATCTATCGAACGCCGCTTGGAGCCGAGCTCAGCGCGCTAGCAAGCCGTCACGCGAAGCCCGAGTCGAAGACCCCTCGAAGCCCGAGTCGAAGACCCCTCGAAGCCCTGCGCGTCGGCGTCTGCGCTGAACGCGAGGGCGCCCTTTCGTGTGCGCCGCGCCGCGCCGCGCCGCGCCCCCGTAGGCTCGCTTTACACCGCCGAATCGCCCGAGCTCACCATGAAGATCGACCGCCGCTACACCCAACCGGGGAAGGGCCCCTTCTCCGACATCACGTTCGTCGAGCGCTCCTCGAAGATCACGAACCCCGACGGGTCGACGGTCTTCGAGGCGCCGAGCGTCCAGGTCCCCGCGGCCTGGTCCCAGGTCGCCGTCGACGTCCTGGCGCAGAAGTACTTCCGCAAGGCCGGCGTCCCGCGGGCGACGCGCACCGTGCCCGAAGAGGGCGTGCCTACGTGGCTTCAGCGCTCCGAGCCGGACACGGCGCGCATGAAGAGGGCCCCGCAGGGCGAGCGCTCGTGCGGTGAGACGGACGCTCGTCAGGTCTTTCGCCGCCTCGCGGGCTGCTGGACCTACTGGGGCCACAAGCACGGCTACTTCGACACCGAGGATGACGCGCGGGCCTTCTACGATGAGGTCGCCTACATGCTGGCGACTCAGATGGTGGCGCCGAACTCGCCTCAGTGGTTCAACACCGGCCTGTACTGGAGCTACGGGATCAACGGGCCCGCTCAGGGCCACTGGTACGTCGATCCCGACACGGGCGAGGCGCGCCCCAGCGACTCGGCCTACGAGCACCCACAGCCCCACGCCTGCTTCATTCAGTCGGTGGGTGACGACCTGGTCAACGAGGGTGGCATCATGGACCTGTGGGTCCGCGAGGCTCGTTTGTTCAAGTACGGCTCGGGCACTGGCAGCAACTTCTCGCGGCTCCGCGGCGGCGGCGAGCCCCTCAGCGGCGGTGGGCGCTCGAGCGGGCTGATGAGCTTCCTCAAGATCGGTGACCGGGCGGCGGGCGCGATCAAGTCGGGCGGCACCACGCGGCGGGCGGCCAAGATGGTGATCCTCGACGTCGACCACCCCGACATCGAGGAGTTCGTCAACTGGAAGGTCATCGAGGAGCAGAAGGTCGCGAGCCTCGTCCTCGGCTCTCAGGCCTATAACCGCCACCTCAACGCCATCCTCCAAGCCATCGCCGACGGCAAGCGCCAGGGTCTCAACGGCGAGAGCACCCGCGCTCGCAACAACCCCGCCTTCGCCAAGGCGGTGCGGCAGGCGCGCGCCGCGGGCATCTCCGAGAGCTACATCCGCCGCGTGGCCGCCCTTGGCGCGCAGGGCGTCAAGGAGGTCTACTTCCCCGAATACACCACCGGCTGGGACTCGGAGGCCTACTACACCGTCAGCGGCCAGAACTCGAACAACTCCGTCCGCGTCACCAACCAGTTCATGCGCGCCGTCGAGACCGGCGGCGACTGGGACCTCATCCGGCGCACCGACGGCGGCGTCGCCCGCACCATCAAGGCCGCCGACCTGTGGGAGCAGATCGGCTACGCCGCGTGGAGCTGTGCCGACCCGGGGATGCAGTTCGACACCACCATCAACGAGTGGCACACCTGCCCGAGCGATGGGCGAATCAACGCGTCGAACCCGTGCTCCGAGTACATGTTCCTCGACGACACGGCGTGCAACCTCGCCAGCGCCAACCTGATGAAGTTCCGGCGCGTCGATGGCAGCTTCGACATCGACAGCTTCACCCACGCCGTGCGGCTGTGGACCATCGCCCTGGAGATCTCGGTGTTGATGGCCCAGTTCCCGTCAGAGGCCATCGCCCGCGGCTCCTACGACTTCCGAACCCTCGGCCTCGGCTACGCCAACATCGGCTCCCTGCTGATGGTCGGCGGCATCCCCTACGACTCCGAGGAGGGCCGCGCGGTCGGCGGCGCCATCACGGCGCTGATGACCGGGACCGCCTACGCCACCAGCGCCGAGATGGCCAAGGAGCTGGGGCCCTTCGTGCGCTACGAGGCGAACGCCAGCGAGATGCTGCGGGTCATCCGCAACCACCGGCGCGCCGCCTACCACGCTAGCGACGACGAGTACGAGGGGTTGTCCATCACGCCCGTCGGCATCGATCCCCGTCACTGCCCCCGCCCGCTCCTCGACGCCGCGCGCCGCGCCTGGGACGAGGCCCTGGCCCTCGGTGAGGAGCATGGCTACCGCAACGCCCAGACGACGGTGCTCGCCCCGACGGGAACCATCGGCCTCGTCATGGACTGCGACACCACGGGCATCGAGCCCGACTTCGCGCTCGTGAAGTTCAAAAAGCTCGCTGGCGGCGGCTACTTCCGGATCATCAACCAGTCGGTGCCCGAGGCGCTCATCCGCCTGGGCTACACCCAGGAGCAGGTCGAGGAGATCGTCAACTACACCCGCGGGACCGGCCGCCTCGCGGGCGCGCCGCACATCAACCGGGAGTCTCTGCTCGACAAGGGCTTCACCCCCGAGCTCATCGATCGAATCGATGACGAGTTGTCCCGCGCCTTCGAAGTCAGCTTCGCGTTCAACCGCTGGAGCGTCGGCGACGACTTCATCGTCGAACGCCTCGGGGTGTCGCGCGAGGACCTCGACGCTCCCGGCTTCGATCTCCTCACGGCGCTGGGCTTCACCAAGGCCGAGGTCCGCGAGGCCAATGACCACATCTGCGGACGCATGACGGTCGAGGGAGCGCCTCACCTACGCAACCACCACCTCAAGGTCTTCGACTGCGCCAACAGGTGTGGCCGCTACGGCAAACGCTTCATCGCCAGCGACGGCCACGTCCGCATGATGGCGGCGGCCCAGCCGTTTGTATCGGGGGCCATCTCGAAGACCGTCAACCTGCCCAGCGAGGCTCAGATCGACGAGATCGAGCACGCCTACATGCTCAGCTGGAAGCTCGGGCTCAAGGCCAACGCGCTCTACCGTGACGGCTCGAAGCTCAGCCAGCCCCTGTCGACCTCGTCAGCCGCCGACGAGGCCTTCGACGCGGGCGATGAGGAGCAGCCCCAGGCTCAGCCCGCCTCCATCGTGGACAAGGCCGAGCAGCTCGCCGAGCGCTACGTCGCGACCCGCCGCAAGCTCCCCTTCCGGCGCGCCGGCTACACCCAGAAGGCCGCTATCGCCGGCCACAACGTCTACCTGCGCACCGGCGAGTACGAGGACGGCACCCTCGGCGAGATCTTCCTCGACATGCACAAGGAGGGGGCGGCCTTCCGAAGCCTAATGAACTGCTTCGCCATCGCCGTCTCCCTGGGCCTGCAGCACGGCGTGCCCCTCGAGGAGTACGTCGACGCCTTCCTGTTCACGCGCTTCGAGCCGAACGGGGTGGTCCGTGGCAACCCCTACATCAAGATGACGACGTCGATCATCGACTACATCTTCCGTGAGCTGGCGGTGAGCTACCTTGGCCGCCATGAGCTCGCGCAGGTCAAGCCCACGGACATCGGGGGCCCCGGCGTCGACGACCTCCACCAGGGCGTCCACGTGCCCCGATCCGGCAAGCTCGACCTGGGTGCGGTGTCCGCGCCGGAGCGCCCCGCCGCCCCGGCGCCGCCTCCTGCGCAGCGCTTCGCCGGCGGCGGTGCGGTCGAGCTGGCGGCGTCGACCGCGACGGCGACCCGGAACGAGGCGGCGGACGTCGCTCGGCTCAAGGGCTACGAGGGCGACGCCTGCCCCGAGTGCGGCCACATGACGCTCGTGCGCAACGGCACCTGCCTCAAGTGCGTCACCTGCGGAGGCACCACGGGGTGCAGCTGATCCGATTCGTCAAGGCCGGGCGCGGCGAGGCGCCCGGCAAGGCCATCGTCCTGGGCGAGCACTTCGTCGTCCACGGCGCCCCCGCCTTGGCCGTGCCCGTGCAGGGGCGCGTCGTCCGGGTGGCGGCCTCTCCGGAGCCTGGGCCCTGGCGCTGCGATCCGCGTGCGACGCCTTGGATCGAGGGGATGTTGCGCCACCTCGGCCTCGACCCCGATGCGGTGCGGATCGAGGTCGACGCCACCCTGCCCGTCGGCGCGGGCCTGGGGAGCTCGGCGGCCCTCGCCGTCGCCCTCGTCCGGGCGCTCGGCGTCGAGGCGACCCCGGAGGTGCGCAGGCTCGCCCACGAGCTGGAGAAGCTCGCCCACGGCGACCCCAGCGGCGTCGACGACACGGTGGCCGCCTACGCCGCGCCCGTCTGGTTCGTGCGTGGCGCGGCGCCCGTCCCCATCGACGCCGCGGCGCGGTTGCCCCTGTGGGTCGCCCTGACCCCCGCGGGGCCGCCGACCAGCGAGGCCGTCGCCCGCGTCGCGTCCTGGCGTGCGGCCGCACCGGGGCGCTTCGCCGACATCATCGCGTCGGCCCAGCAGATCGCTGAAGCGGGGCGCGTCGCCCTCGCTACCGGTGACTGGGCCGCCCTCGGCAGGCTCATGAGCCGCGCGCAGGCCCACCTACGCGAGGTGGGCGTCAGCACGCCGCTCCTCGACGCTCTGTGCGAGCGCGCCGTCCGTGAGGGCGCGTGGGGCGCAAAGCTCACGGGCTCTGGGTTGGGCGGGGCGATGATCGCCCTCGCGCCGGTTGGGGTGGACCTCGACGGTCCGCTGAGCGAGGCTGGTGCCTCGGAGGTGTTCCGCGCATGAGCGGCGATCAGATAGACGGCTACGGAGGCCCGGCGGCGCAAGGGGACCTGGTGCTCGATGGCGCGGTGCGCGCGCGGGCGAACATCAACGTCGCCCTCATCAAGTACTGGGGCAAGGCGTCTGCCAAGGCCCCTGAGGACGCCAATCTCCCGGCCGTGCCGAGCCTGTCGTTGACCCTCGATGGTCTCTACACCGAGACCACCGTGCGCTTCGCCCCGGATCTCGAACAGGACCGCTGCACGCTGGGCGGCGCGCCCCTGACGGGGGAGGCGCTCGCGCGGGTCAGCCGCGTCCTCGACGTCGTGCGGCGGCGCGCGGGTGTCGCCTCGGCTTTCGATGTCCGCTCCTTCAACCACGTCCCGACGGCGGCGGGCCTGGCCTCTTCGGCCTCGTCGATGGCGGCGCTCGCGGCGGCGGCCTCCCGGTGCGCGGGGCTCCCTGACGATCCGGCGGCGATGAGCGCCCTTGCTCGGATCGGCTCCGGCTCCGCGAGCCGATCCATCTTCGGCGGCTGGGTCGTCTGGGACGGCCCGGCGGCCCGCCCCGTGTATCCGGCGGGCTACTGGGACCTCGCCGTCGTCGTCGCGGTCGTCGACGCCGGCCGCAAGAAGATCGGCTCGCGCGCGGCGATGAACCGAACTGCGCGCACCTCGCCCTTGTACGGGCCCTGGGTCGAGCAGGCCCGCGGCACCCTGGAAGCCGCCCTCGAGGCCCTCGAGGCACGCGATCTCGGCGCGCTCTGCCAGGCGATGGAGCTGTCGACGATGCGGATGCACGCGTCGGCCATGGCGTCGTCGCCACCGATCCTATACTGGCAAGCGCCCACCCTGGCGGTGTTGCGCGAAGTTGAGCGAATGCGTGAGGGCGGGGTACCGTGTGGCTACACCATGGACGCCGGCCCCAACGTGAAGATCCTCTGTGACGTCGCCTCAGCTCACGCGATCGCCGCACGCGTCGGCGCCACGGCCGGGGTGCGCGAGACCTACGTGACGACGCCGGGGGGCGGCGTCTCGGTCGAGCTCGTGACCCAGGGGGCCTCGTGATCCGCGCCACAGTGCCCGGCAAGCTGATGCTCGCCGGGGAGTACACGGTCGTCGACCCGGGTGGGCCGTCCCTGGCGGTGGCTGTAGGTCGCTACATGACGGTCACCGTCGAACCCGGCGGCAGCCGCTGGCGGGTCACCTCCCCGGGCATGGCGCTGTTCGAGGCCGAACCCGCGGCGGTCCCCATCGTCGGGGTCGCCCTCGACCGGATCTCGGGGCTGCCCGGCGCGGGGCTCATCACCGTCGAGAGCGATCTCGGTGTCGGGCCCACGAAGCCAGGCCTCGGCGCGAGCGCCGCGCTCGCCGTGGGCGTCGCGGGCGCCCTCGAGGTCCTCGCGGGCCGAGGACGGCCCTGCCTCGAGGTCGCGCTCACGATCCACCGGGCCGCTCAGCGCGGTCTGGGCAGCGGCTATGACGTGGCGACCTGCCTGCAGGGCGGCGTCACGGTCTTCGACAACACGCTGGCGACGCCGCGGGTCCGCGCGCTCTGTTGGCCCTCGGGGCTGCGCGCCGTCGCCTTCTTTACGGGGCAGGGCGCCTCCACCGTCGCACTGCTCGAGCGGGTCGCCTGCTGGCGAAGCGAGGACCCCGAGGATCTGGGCGAGCACCTGCTCCCCCTGGCCGAAGAGACCCAAGAGCTCGTCGCCGCCTGGGAGTCCGAGGACGCCGAGCGCATCCTCACGGCGGCCGCCCAGGTCCAAGAGGAGCTCGACGCCTTCGATCGCGCAGGTGAGATCGGCATCTACGGCGGCGGCCAGATGCAGCTGCTGGGGGCGATCGAGGACGCGGGCGCCGTCGCTCGCACCTCGGGCGCGGGCGGTGGCGATTGCGTGTGGGCGCTGGCGACGCGCGAGGTCGCGATCGAGCGCGCCATCGCGGGCGCGCGGGCGCTCGGCTTCGAGCCGCTCGAGCTCGACTTCCCGGTGTCGGGGCTGAGGGTCGAGACCCTATGAGCGGCTTCGAGGGGATCGACCACGAGCAGGCCTGTGCGCGCTTCCTCGCCCCGCTCGAGGAGCGCATCGGTGAGGCGCTCAGCGGCGGCGCTCTGACCGACGTCGCCGCGCGGTACCACATGGCGACGGGAGGCAAGCGGCTGCGCGCGCTCATCCCCGTGTGGGCCTGCGCCAACCTCGGCGGCGACGCCGACGAGGCGCTCGACATCGGCGCGGGTCTCGAGCTGCTTCACAACGCCACCCTCGTCCACGATGACCTCCAGGACGGCGATC
>PDWJ01004416.1_pt1 | contig 12425 bp, 12 predicted proteins | sample 1430881 | NCBI WGS metagenome assembly PDWJ01 (sample SAMN01162460, study PRJNA174530) | Oral metagenome, whole genome shotgun sequencing project. | biome: Marine environment; feature: Marine mammal; material: Swab sample of the gingival sulcus; isolation source: swab sample of gingival sulcus... | reverse complement strand
ATATTAAATAATTATTCTGCTTTCAGCAAGTAACGCAAGTAATTGATTTGTTGGCCTAACGTCATCAATTTGCACTAAAAAAGTGACTTGGGTCACTCCATGTCACTTTTTAGAGTTTAATACTAATATTAGCACTGAATCCCTCATCCTCCGGCGAAACAAACTCTACTGTACCGTTAATCGCAGACAGCCGTTTTTTAATGCCAAGCAGTCCATTTCCCTCAACCAACTGTGCGCAGCCAACGCCATCATCAATATACAATACATCGATGGTAGCAGACCGCACGATTACTGAAATGAAAATTTCTTTGGCTTTAGCATGCTTGATAGAATTGCTGACCAGTTCAAGACAAATGCGGTTAAGTGCATCGTATACGCTACCATCGATTAAAAAGTGTGCTCCCCTAAAACGCAATTGCGCCTTGATGTTACTGCTGGCAATACGACGCAACATGTCCTCAATATCACGCTTTAATGTGTCGCCGTAGAGGCGCGCTTTATCACTGCTGACTTCTCCCATCAAATTGATGCCCGACTGTAAGGCAAGCCCGCCATCGAGTAATGCTTTACGACTAGCTACGCGATCAATTTTATAATACATCTTAGTTACTTCTAGGGCCTTAATTGCCACAACTAAGGAATGACCAATAATATCGTGCAACTCTCTGGCGACGTATTTGCGAGCGCCAATTTTTGAACCCTTTTTAAGCTCTTCAATGACATTGTGTAACGCTTGATTGGTTTGACTGAGGGCATGCTGTTCATTGATAATGTCTAACTCCACTTTTTTATAATCACTAATATTGTTAAACCGCATAATATACTGTTTATTAAACAATACATCGACCGGCCGTACAAACAGATCGTAAACCTGATTATCGATTATTTGATTGCTCGATTTATTGATGATATCGACAATACTTATTTTGCCAATTGCCTGTTCAATGACACGCTTAGCATTTTGTCCAAAAGCCTGCATGGCTTTTTGATTGGCGTAAATCACTCGAAATTCTTTATCAAGCACACAAATAGCCGTGTCCAGTTGACGAATGATTTCATGTTTCATAATCGGCGATAGTTCTATTAACTGATGGTTAAACGTCGCATACATAAAAATTGAAGTCGACAAAACAAATACCAATGGTGTAATGTCAGTATCAAAGGTAAAAGTAATGCCAAACAAACGCAACAGTTGCTCTATTTTGCCAGCGACAAACAAAAAATTAAAGCTCAGTGGATATAGCAATGCCGTTGCCATTATTATTTTGTACCACAAAGGCGAATCAGAAAAACGTCGCTTAAAAGTTAAGGAGCAATAAACGACACCAAGCAACAAAAGCGTATAGGCGATAGCTGTGTGAACATAAAATAGTATACCAAATGTATCTGTCCAAAAATCAAAAGTTGCATAAAATAAATGATGCCATGGGTTAGTCAACACGCACAAAAATTGCAGCGAAGCAAGCACATACAATCCATAGCGCACAGGCTTTATGAGCGGCCGACCCTTATAATAAGAAAAAGAAAACTCAAAAAAAGTAACCTCAAAAAGACAAATGCAAAAATAATAGGCAACAATAAAAAGCCAACGCAAACTTTCAGTCGGCGATACCGTTTTAAAAATTTTAAATATCATCCAAAAAATTGTACTGGCTTGCATAACGAGAAAGGCCTTAATGGCATAATCACGTCGTGCCTTAATAAAAATTGTCATAGCAAAAGCTAGTGCCAACATAATAGCTACGATATGGACAACGCTAATAACCGCAATTTCTATTTTTAGTTTCTCACTGATCATACAATATTATTTTCCACAGCATAAACAGCCAATTGTAAGCGATCTGTCAATTTCAACTTATCGTAAATACGGCTGACTTTATTTTTAATAGTACCCTCTGTATAACTTAGATTGGCGCCAATGTATTTATTGCTTTTACCGTCGACAATCATTTTAATAATGTCTATATCCTCGTCAGAAAGCGTTTCAATGCTATCGTCAGTGGGCATTGCTCTATTCTTAAAAGTATCAACCATAATCATTCTGACATTTTCGTGAATAACCGCTAAACCATAACTAACACACTTTATCGTGGCAATTAATTCTTCGGGGGCTATTTCCTTGGAAATGTAGCCATCGGCATTGGCTAAAAAGGAGGCGATAATGTTATCTTTACTATCAAAGGTCGTCAAAATGATGACGCGAATATTTGGATATTGCTGTTTAATTTGTTTAAGTGCAGTAATACCGTCCATTTGCGGCATTTCAATATCCATCAATACAATATCGGGTTGATGAACGGCGCAGAGTTCCAATGCTTGGCTGCCGTTTTCGGCCATCGCTACGACGCTAATCTCTCGATCGATGCTGATTAACTGCGCAATCGACTTGCGTAATAATTCTAAGTCGTCGACAATCATAATTTTAATCACTTTATTCTCCCTCTCCATAATAGTTTTTGTACGTCGTCACCGCTTGTCTGACATTGCTCAAATTTGATTTTGCTCGCGCAATTAAGCGATCAATTTTACTTTCAAATAGCACATCGTCAATTGTTAATTGCAAAATGTCATGTCTTAACTCTGCTAAAGCCTTTTCCTGATTATTGGCAATTTCGTTCAACAAATGGCTTACCTCTTTGTCACGCTCAATCTGATAAACTTTATCCTTATAACGGCGTAACCGAACATTGCTTTTAAAGACGGCCTCACGTTTTGCTTCGTAATCATCGAGCATTGCGATTAATTCACTAATATCGACAAATGTCAAAATATAGCCGCCCAGTTTGTCATTTGAATAAATTTCCTTTTTATGAAATTGAAAATAATAGGTTTTATCGGCCTTTAAGCGAATAAATTGCTTAGCAAAAGACTCGCGCATGGTAACATGGCCGTTAAAAAAACTGTCAATATCCGCTAAATTCATCTTATTTTGTAAGCTAAAAAAAGCTGAATTAGTCGTCTGCTCAGAAGCATAAACGACATTGCCCCTGGCATCGGTGATAATGACATAATCCAACACTATTTTTTTAATGTCAGTAAATAAATTGACACCCAAACTATGTGAAGTCAGTTGGCTTGACAATAAAACGTATTGCAAAACAAAAAGTCCTTCATATAGCCACCAGGTTTGCGGTGCAACCAACCATATCAAAACGGCAGCCCCAAAAATTATCAAAGCAACCGGTGATGGTTTATCTTGTCGCCCCTTTTTGGCAATAAAGGCAGTTAAAAAATAATAGATGATAAGTAGGTAGTATGCAATTAAAAATAACGTTTTGAACGCTAAGTAAAACTCAATCGATGAGGTAAGTTGAATAACTTCAGCGATAAATTGACTAAATAACGCGACGATTAATGCAAAACCACTTAAACCAATTTGACGGCGTTGTATGCTAATTTTGTAGTAACTATCAAGCAGTGTAATGACGCCAAGCACAATTAACGTTGTTAGCCAAACAACAGCGCCAAATTGCGACATGGTGTAATATCTAGTGTCACCCATGAGTTCTCCAGTTTTTTAGTTTAATACATTTTAACATATCTCAATTGATAAATACAGAAAAAGCGGTACTTTGTCAGCACCGCTTTTTGCTATCCTATATGCTAAGGTTAAATCATGTTAAAACAGACCCGAAATATTGCCGTCTTTGTCGATATCCATATTCATCGCAGCCGGTACTTTTGGCAAGCCCGGCATCGTCATAACATCACCAGTTAAGACGACCACAAAACCAGCTCCAGCCGAAATTCTAAGGTCTCTAACTGTAATATTAAAACCGGTTGGGCGTCCTTTCAGCGCCGGATCATCTGATAACGAATACTGCGTTTTAGCCATACAAATCGGTAAATTATCAAAGCCCAGCTCTTTAATGGTTTTCAATTTTTTAAGTGCCGCAGCAGAAAAATCAACACCATCAGCACCATAGATTTCCTTGGCGACGGTTTCAATTTTTTGCTTAACAGGCATATCTAATTGATAAAGCGGCTTAAAGTCAGCCTTACCAGATTCGGCCAATTCAACAACTTTTTCAGCTAAATCGACGCCACCTTCGCCACCTTTTGCCCAAACATCAGACAGCACGACATCAACGCCCAGTTTTTTACAGAGTTCGTCAAGTAGTTTTAGTTCAGCATCAGTATCAGCCGGAAACTTATTGATGGCAACTACGGCCGGTACGCCAAATTTTCTAACGTTTTCAACGTGCTTCTCAATATTCTCAAAACCGGCTTTTAAGGCTTCTAAGTTTTCGTTATTTAAATCTTTTTTAGCGACACCACCATGACTCTTTAGCGCTCTTACCGTACCAACAATAACGACAACTGATGGTTTTAAGTTGGCATAACGGCATTTGATATTAAAGAATTTCTCAGCGCCTAAGTCAGCACCAAAACCGGCTTCTGTTATGACATAATCAGCTAATTTTAGAGCTGTCGTCGTCGCCATAACACTATTACAACCATGTGCGATATTAGCAAATGGTCCGCCGTGAATAAAGGCCGGTGTATTTTCTAAAGTTTGCACCAAATTAGGTTTTAAAGCGTCTTTTAGCAGTAGTGCAACAGCACCGGTAGCCCCCAACATCTCAACCGTAACCGGTTTCATCTCAGCTGTGTAAGCGATGATAATGCGACCAATGCGCGCTTTTAAATCTTCTAAACTGGTTGCCAAGCATAACACTGCCATAATTTCTGAAGCCACTGAAATATCAAAGTGATCTTCACGCGGCATACCATTAGCACGGCCGTTTAAGCCAATGACGATATTTCTTAAAGCGCGATCGTTCATATCGACGACGCGCTTCCAAGAAACGCGACGATGGTCGATGTTAAGTTCATTTTCACGGTGAATATGGTTATCCAATAGTGCCGATATTAGATTATTGGCTGTCGTTACAGCGTGAATATCGCCCGTAAAGTGTAAATTGATGTCTTCCATCGGTACAACCTGCGCATAACCGCCACCAGCTGCACCGCCCTTAACGCCAAAGCACGGTCCTAAAGAAGGCTCACGTAAGGTTGTAAAGGTCTTTTTACCAATCCTATTGAGGCCCATGCTAAGGCCAATATTGGTTGTCGTTTTACCTTCGCCAGCTGGCGTCGGATTGATAGCTGTCACCAAAATCAGCTTACCATCCGGCTTATCCTTTTGTTGTTCAATAAACTTTAAGTCGACTTTTGCCTTGTAGTTACCATAGAGTTCGACGGCATCTTCAGGTATGCCAATTTTATCAGCAACTTCAACAATCTTTTTCATTTCAGCGCGTTGCGCTATTTCAATATCCGATAAAAATTCTTTCATGTTTCTCCTCCAGTTAGCTATTCTCTAGCGACAGATAACAGCATTGCCATTTTTTGTCGCACTCCTTACATGGTTACCCACTAATAATTTCTAAAAACAATTTTTCACGAGGTGTGCGCTGACAAATTGGGTCTAAATAATACCCATCTGCTTGCCAATCGTTTCAAAAATTTCAACCGCTTTGTCGAGCTGCTCTTCAGTGTGTGCCGCCGTGACCATACAACGTACGCGCCCGGTGCCACGTGGTACCGTTGGAAAAACAATGCCTGAAACAAACACGCCCGCCTCTAACAACGCTTTTGAAAAGTGCATCGTTTCGGCTTCATCACCGATAATAACCGGTGTAATCGGCGTTTCACTATTACCGGTATTAAAGCCCAATTTACTTAGTTTTGACTTAAAGTATTTGGCGTTATGCCATAACTTATCAGTGTATTCTGAACTATTAGTTAGCATATCGAGTGACTCGATAATTGCACCAACAGCAGCTGGCGGCAATGCGGTTGAAAAAAGAATCGGTCGACCGCGATGACTTAACCATTCTTGCATTACTTTTTTGCCGGCGACATAGCCACCAATCACACCAATCGCCTTAGAAAGTGTACCAATGCTAAAATCGACGCGGCCGTGTAAGCCAAAGTGGTCGACAGTACCACGTCCATTTTCACCCAACACCCCGGAACCGTGCGCGTCGTCAACATAGGTAAGCGCGCCGTATTTTTCGGCCAACTCGACAATTTCCGGTAGTTTGGCAATATCACCGTCCATGCTAAAAACGCCGTCGGTGATAATTAGCATATTGTTGTACTTGCCGCTATTCTCTTGTAAGACGCGCTCCAAATCAGCCATATCGCTGTGTTTATAAACAGCGCGTGATGCCTTTGACAAACGAACGCCGTCAATGATAGAAGCGTGGTTTAATTCATCGGAAATGATTAAGTCGTCTTTGTCTGTTAACGCCTGAATAGCACCGGCATTGCAGTTAAAGCCCGATTGAAACACCATAACCGCCTCTTCGCGCTTAAAAGCGGCCAGCTTTTCTTCTAAGATTTCATGTAAATCCATATTGCCGACAATCGTACGAACCGCACCGGCGCCAACGCCATATTTTTCAACCGCTGCAATGGCGGCTTTTTTTAGGCGTGGATGATTGGCAAAACCGAGATAGTTGTTTGAACTTAAATTGATCACTTCCTTGCCATTTAACAGACAAACCGCTTCATTGGCGCCATCTAAAACCGGCAACTTGCGATAGACACCATCCGTTTTTAGTTGTTCAACCTTGTCTTTTAGATACTGCAAATCGTGAATATTTTTCATAATCTCTCCTTTTCAATATCACAAATGGTCATTTCTTCATTTACTCTAACAGTATATCACAATACGCTAAAATTTTTTATAAAAAAGTGGAAAGTTCATTTACCAAAACCTTATACTGCTCTAACAATAACGGACTGCGTTCGATAATCGCGCGATAGGGTTCTAAGGCGGCAATGCCAAGTTGCTTAGACAACAAAACCATGGCATTGCGCTTGAGACGCGTCAGGCCTAAATAACCATATGATTTGGTTTGATGGTATTGTCGAAAGCTTTTTTTGGTTAGTAACATTATCTCATTTAAATCGATTGCGCCATCATCAACTGATTCGACGGAGTTATACGGACAGACGTACTGACAAATATCACACCCGTAAAACCAATTGCCAATTAAATCAATTTCGTGACTATCTAGCGTTCCCTTTTTTTGATTAATTGACGATCGACAGCACTGCTGCAAAACAGAGCGATTAGTTAAGGCATTATTTGGACAAGCCGCTTCACAGCGATTGCAATTAAGGCAATAATCTTGCTGCGGCATAACCGGCTGCGTTTCTTCTACTGCCAATGTTGACAGAATATAACCGATATTATGAGCCGTACCATACCGGTCGTTAAGTAACATTGAATTTTTAGCAACCCGTCCCAAGCCGGCTTGTAGCGCGAATTTAACATCATCAAGCCCGTCCTTATCGACAAAGATTTTATAGTCAAAGTCTCCTACTAAATCGCTGAGCACGACGACAATCTGCTCTAAATAATTGGCCAGTGCAATGTGATAATCAGCATGATAACCAATTGAGGCCAGCTTAGCACTATTAGCTACATCGGTTACTTTGACCAGCTGATAGGGATATAAAAAGACAATCGCCGAGCGCGCACCCGCCACGTGATAATGCGGATTATACTTAAAATCCCAACTGGCGTCAGCATCAACTGGGCGCACTAGCGCGTCATCAATTTTGGCAAAACCAAACTTAACCATTGGCAGACTTAGTTTTGCCATCAGCTGCTTGATTAGCTGTTTTGTAATTATCAACTGCTCACCAAATTGACTTTGCACGACTCACTCACTTTCATTTTATCAATCTGAGTATAACAAACTATTGCTTAGAAGTAAAAGCAAAAAGCGCCTGCTGCTCGTCTAATGACAAACAATAGGCGCAATTTGTACTAATTAACGTTTGCAATTTATAGTTTTTATGCTAACCCCAGTTGGTTTCAGCTTTTCAATAGCCGTATTCAACGGTAACCGTTGCATTAATTCTTAAACCGCCGGCTTGAATCGGCGTACTGCTCGCCGCACTATCCATCATTTTGGCCTCGTACACATTTCTGCCATAATCGTTACCATACTGAACTTCTGACACACGTAGTGGCAATTCGACCGTTTTACCAAAAGTTGAAGCAATGGCATTGGCTTTTGCTTTGGCGTTCAACATTGCTTTTTTAAGTGCTTCTTGATAATATGTATCGGCCTTAGACGATTCAAAATCAATACCGTCGATGCTATTGACACCTGCACTGGTGGCGACATCGATCAGTTTGCCGACTGCGTCAATATCTGTCGTCTTAATGGTGATACCGTTAGAAACTTGATAAAGACGCATTCCCTGTCTACCATCTGTTGCATAAGCAATGTCTTCATAAACTTGATAAATATTATAGTGTGCTGTTGAGATATCATCTTGCGCAACGCCGGCTTTTTTTAGCGCCTGCATTACATTGTTCATTATCTTTTTGTTTTCTTCTTGGGCGATCCTAGAATCACCATTCTTGGTCTCAACACTTAGATTAATTTTTGCGATATCCGGTTGAACAATTACAGTGGCTTCACCTTGTACAACAATCGCATTAAGAGACTTTTCATTTACTAATTGCTCTGCATTCACTTTACCAACTCCCATTACATTTCCTGCTACTAAGGCACTTGTAAAGACCAGTGCCATCACCAATACTAAAGCTATTTTTTTCATTTTTTCTTCCTCCACATTACTAATGCGATGACGATAATTACTAAAAGTGGTATCACAATCGGCAGTAAGCCAACTATGCCGACAAAAATATCTTCTAAAAAGTGGATTAAACCGTTTAAGCTGCCAACAAAGGCGCGCTGAGCGCGACTCCACAGGCCGTCATCAATTGGCTGAACAACGGCATCATCAGGTTGTTCGCTAATTGTCAGCTGAATAGTCGACATGTCGATTAGGCGATCCCACTGTTGCAAATTACCGGTTAAATCGTTGATTTGACCGCGCACGCGCGACAACTCCGCTTCAACCGTGATAATGTCTTCAACGGTTTCAGCTTGTTCCATAATTTTACGCAAGGCCGTTTCGCGCACTTCTAAATTTTTAACCTCGTTAACCGTATCGCGATAGACATCGGTTAAGTCGTCACTGGCCTGCTCTTGAAAACTGACTTCGCCAACCTTTAATAACTGTGCAAATGCCGCTTCAAACTGTTCGCTTGGTATGCGTAATACCATATGCCCCTTACGATAGTAGACGACCCTGCTATTTGCGTTGTTTTGATAACGCGAGACCGTGCTGTTTTCAACGTAGCCGTTATACTGGCCAATTAAACTTTTGATATTGTCGAGCGCGCTGTCGTAATCGACCACCGACAATTCAATTGCACCGCGCTTTATCAGCTTGCGGGCCTGTAAATCATCTGCCAGTTGAGGAGCTGCATCTCTCGACATTTCAACCGTACTGTCATTGTCAAAAGCCTCTTCGTTGTAATCCATCTGCTTAGCTTCGGCCATTTCATTGCCGCCGCCAACCATGCCCTCGCCGTACTCAGGGGCCGCTTCTTCATAAACCGCTCTATCAGTCATTTCGTACCAAATATCGTCGAGTAGTGGCATAATACTAACTGCCACTATTAAACAGGCGGCGATGGCAATTAGCCATTTTTTATGGTGTTTAAATAACTTTGCTGCTGACCCTACCGGTCTTTGCGGTTTAACATTTGCCAGACGTGCGCTCAGTTCGGCACTATAGCCATTAGGCAGCGGTTTTAAGGGCATATTTACCAATTGTTCGGCAACAGCTTTTTCGGTTTGCAGTGCCCGTTGGCAATGCTGACACTGCTCAATATGTGCTTCAAATGCAGCACTTTCATCAGCCGACAATGCGTCTGCTAAGTACTGGCTGATTTGTTTATTATATTGTTGACAAGACATTATACGACCTCCTTATCGGCAATTAAGTCGTCGCTAAAAGCGGTATCACTGCGCACAATTTCACGCAGTTTATTGCGCGCCCGCATTAAACGCGATTTTACTGTGCCAAGCGGTAGGTTTAGTACCGCCGCCACATCGCCATAAGACAATCCCAAATAGTCGCGCAGTACAATTGGCAGACGCTGCTTAACAGATAATTGCTTGATACTACGGGCAATAATCACCGACAATTCATTTTTTATTACCTGTTTAACCACATCATCATGTGCTGTTGCCAGCTGTTGACCAACCACATCGTAGTCGCCGTCAACTAGGCGTAGTTTTTTCTGCTTTTTAATAAAATCCAAACAACTGTTGACGACAATGCGATAGAGCCACGTCGAAAAAGTAGATTTTTGGTCAAAAGTAGCTATTTTTTGAAAAACCTTAAGCAACGCTTCTTGTGAAACGTCTTTAGCATCTTCTTCTGATTTAAGCATACCAAGCGCAATATTATAACAATAAACTTGGTAATCGGCTATCAACTGTTCAAATGCTTTAACATCACCTTTTTTAGCGCGTTTAATTAACATTTCTTGCTCTGACAAAGCCAACCTCCATCCTAGGCTCAAGTTGTATCACTTGTCGGTTGTATTAATTTGACGACAAAAGTATAAAAAAAGTTCCATATAATCTATAAATTTATAAACAGCATCATTATAAAGCCAATAAATACAAAAGGCGCCAACGGCAGTTGTTGCTTAAAACTGGTATGTTTTGTTAGCATTGTAAAAATCAAATAAACAGCTGCCACTAGAAAACTATAAAAAATAATATTTAAGCTGGTTTTAAAACCAAAGCTGTAGCCTATGACAAAAAATAGTTTAATATCGCCAGCACCCAAGCCCACTTTAAGTAGTTTAACCAATAAAAAAAATAATCCCCAACCCAAACCGACGACCAAATGGTAAAACCATATTTTCAATAATGGTAAACCTGCGCTATTGGCTTGCCAAATAATAAGCGCGCTGGACGTAACTAAATTAATGGTTAATAAATGGTTGGGAATAAGGTGCAACTTAAAATCAAATAATGCCATTAACGCCAGTAAAGCAAAGCTAATAGTTAAGCCAATTAATCTAACCGGACTAGTAAGCTGCGTCGCTAAGTAGCTGTATACTGCCAGTGATAACAGCACTATTAACAAGACAAGTAACCCTATATTAACTTTTAAGTTTCGATAATATTGCAGTAGTTTTGTCATCTAATTTTCCATTTCAGATGGTTGACTATTGCTTTTTATAATAACGATAATAGTCTAACGCCATCAAACCCTCACCTATTAAACTAAGTGCAAATCCCAACAAAACAGCAGCTGTGCGATACTTTATCACCAAAATAGCCGTGACGATAACCGCCACTCCACCGATTAGCAATCTGACCTGACGACGTTTTTGATCGCGCAGTTGATTGCGCTCTGTTGCAAACCTTTCAGACAACTTATTTTGGCGTTTTTGTTTTTTATTTGTCTTCATTTTCTCCTCTAGCAATTAATATCAGCAATTAGCATTGAAAGCAGTTTCACATTAACTGTATTAAAGAAATAACAATCTGTCAAGCCAACTAAGCGATTTGTAAATAATTAATAATCGCATCATAAATCGATTGATTGTATGCTATAATTAGCATATCAAGACAGTCTTAGCTATATGTTTATGAGGTAATATGAGGACAGTTCTACGCGGTTTGGCAAACCTAACATATAACGATGCCGACAATATTATTATCGGTGGCAATCAACAACAGTTTGCTCAATTTATTCGCCGTTACGACGGTTGTGGGCCGATAGCAGCCGTCAATATTTGGCTGTACTTAAATTTTTCAAACGACTTAAAACTAAATATTATCAAGCTACCGCTTAATCGCGCTAAGATTATAACACTGGCTAATAATATTTATGACCGGATGCCGCCACTACATCTCTATCGCTGTTCGAGTTCGCAAGAAATTATCTCATTCAAGTTGTTTGGTTATCGCTTTACAATAACGCCCTCTTTAGGCGTTTATAGCGTGCGCCGCTTTCGCCGCGATATGAAACGACTTGCTCAATCATTCGGTCAGCCAATTGTCGAACACGTCTTTCAACAGCATTATTTTAATGACGATTTGACGCATTGGTATCACTTTATCGTCAAGCATTTAAATGCCGGCCGGCCGATTGCGCTACTCAACAGCTTTCAAGCTGTTGAAATGAAGTTTTCACAACCTTTTAGTGATCGCACTGTCAATGAGCAATTTAAGTTGCACTGGGTGGTCATTATCGGCATTGAAGCATTAGACGACGACTATCTGTTGTCGGTTATGTCATGGGGTGGCATTGCACAAATCAGCTTAAAATCACTCTGGCAAGCCAATCACCACAAGTGCTTTTTTAGGGCCCAAATGATTGCCTATCAAGTAAAACAGCAAGTTGAAAACTGAGCAAACTAAAAAACTGCAAAAAACATTTGCAATTTGCGCCTTGATAGTTTACAATACATAATGTGCGTGGGGGTATAGCGCAGTTGGGAGCGCGCTTGACTGGCAGTCAAGAGGTCAGGGGTTCAAGTCCCCTTATCTCCACCAAAAAAGAGTTTATAACCA
>PDWJ01004415.1_pt1 | contig 12428 bp, 12 predicted proteins | sample 1430881 | NCBI WGS metagenome assembly PDWJ01 (sample SAMN01162460, study PRJNA174530) | Oral metagenome, whole genome shotgun sequencing project. | biome: Marine environment; feature: Marine mammal; material: Swab sample of the gingival sulcus; isolation source: swab sample of gingival sulcus... | reverse complement strand
TTCGACGCGCGCGTGAGCTGGATCGCGCCCGCCGTCGACCCGGTGCGCGGGACGGTGGAGGTGCGCCTCGACGTGCCGCGGCCGCCCGCGGGCTTGCTGCCCGACATGACCATCACGGCCGAGATCGAGGTCGCGCGGAAGGCCGAGGCGCTGACCGTGGCTCGCGAGCTCGTGCGGGACCTCGCCAGCGACGCCCCGTGGGCGCTGGTGGTCGCCGGCGATCGCGCCGAGCGCCGCCCCCTGCGCCTGGGGCTGCGCGGCGAGGACGCCGTCGAGGTGGTCGCCGGCCTCGACGCCGACGACCGCCTCATCCCGCCGAGCCTGGGTGGCCCGGAGCCTGGGGACAAGCTCCACCTCGTGGCCCGCGAGGAGCGCTGAGGTGCGCCTGACCTGGCTGCTCGCCCTGCGCTTTCTCCGGGAGGGCCGCATGCAGTCGCTCCTCATCGTCGCCGGCGTCGGCGTCGGCGTCGGCGTGATCATCTTCATCACGGCGCTCATCTCGGGCCTACAGGCCAACCTCATCGGGACGACCCTGGGCTCTCAGGCCCACGTCGTGGTCCGGCCCCCCGAGCAGGTGTCGCGCCGCCAACGCGCCGCCGGGCCCGGCGGCCCGGTCGTGCTCGCGACGATCGACAAACGCCCCCAGCGGGTGCGCTCCATCGACCGCTGGCAGCAGGTTCTCACGCAGGTCGGCGCCACGCCGGGCGTGGTCGCGGTCGCGCCCATCGTGTCAGGCCCGGCCTTCGCCGTCCGAGGTGATGCCTCGCGGGCGATCCTCGTGCGCGGCAGCCCGCTCGCCGACCTGGAGCCCATCATCCCCTTCGCGGAAAACCTCGTGTCAGGGGCGGCGCGCCTGCACGGCAACGAGGCCTTCGTCGGCGTGCAGCTCGCCGACGAGCTCGGCCTCGCCCCCGGCGATCGCGTCCGCTTCGGCCTCTCCGTCGACGCCGGCGAGGTCTTCACGGTCCGCGGCGTCTTCGACCTTGGCAACAAGGATGTCAACAGCCGCTGGGTCATCGTCCCCCTGCGGGCCGCCCAGACCCTGATCGGGCTGCCGGGGGGCGCCACCGAGATCGCGGTCGCCATCGACGAGGTCTTCGCGGCCGACCAAGTCGCCGCGGCCATCCACGCCCGGACCGGGCTCGCCGCCGACAGCTGGATGGCCCGAAACGCCCAGCTCCTCGTCGGCCTCCGCTCCCAGTCCAGCTCCAGCACCATGATCCAGGTGTTCGTGGTCCTGGCCGTCGCCATGGGGATCGCCAGCGTCCTCATCGTCTCGGTGGTCCAGAAGTCCCGCGAGATCGGCATCCTGCGTGCCGTCGGCGTCAGCCGCGCCACGGTCCTCGGCGTCTTCCTCTTCCAGGGCGTCGTCGTCGGGCTCCTCGGCGCCGCCATCGGCGCGGGCCTCGGCGGCGCCCTGGCGCTCTTCTTCGAGAGCCTCGCCGTCAACCCGGACGGCTCGGCGCGCTTCCCCGTCGCCCTGGATCTGGCGCTCTTCGCGCGGACCACGGGCCTCGCCGTGCTGATCGGGCTGGCCTCCGCTGCGCTGCCCGCCCGGCGCGCCGCGCGCCTCGATCCCGCCGTGGCCATCCGCCATGAGTAGCGCGCCGCTGGTCCGCCTCGAGGGCGTCGTGAAGGACTATGGAGACGAGGTCGTCACCCGCGTCCTCCACGGGGTGGACATGCGCGTCGAGCCCGGCGAGTTCGTCGCGCTGGTCGGCCGCTCGGGCTCGGGCAAGAGCACGCTGCTCAATATCCTCGGGCTCCTCGACCGCGCGACGGGCGGCGCCATCTGGCTCGGAGGCCAGCGGGTGGACACCCTCGACGACGCCGGGCTCACGGCGATGCGGGCTCGCACCCTGGGCTTCATCTTCCAGTTCCACCACCTCATCGGCGCCCTGTCGGTCCTAGAGAACGTCATGATCCCCCTCGCCGCCCGCGACGGCCGCATGCGCCGCGACCACCGGCGCCGCGCCGAGCAGGCCCTGGCCGCCGTCGGCCTCGCCGACCGCCTCGACGAGCGCCCGCGCCGCCTGTCGGGCGGCCAGCAGCAGCGCGTCGCCGTCGCCCGCGCGCTCGTCGGGGCGCCGCCGCTCATCCTCGCTGACGAGCCCACGGGCAACCTCGACTCCGGCACGGCCGACGAGGTCTTCGACCTGCTCCGGCGGATGACCCGCGAGCGCGGCACCGCGGTCATCATGGTCACCCACGACCGGGGCCTCGCCGCCCGCTGCGACCGCATCGTGACCCTCGTCGACGGGCGGGTCGCGGCCGGCGTGGTCCCCGCGACCTGGTGATGGCCGCCACCGGCGCGGCGGCGGGGGAGGCGCCCGCGTCGGCGGGCGGCGGCTTAGTAGGGGCGGCGTCGCCGGTGACGTGGCCTCGACCGTCACGGGCTCGGCGCTCACTCGGCGTCCACGGCCTCGCGCTGGGTCGGCGGCTCGACGGCGCCCGGGCGCAGGGCGACGCCGCGGATCGCGCCGTGCTTCGGTAGATCGAAGGCGACCAGCAGCCCCTGCTCGCTCAGCACCTGCTGGTCGAGGGAGGTCGGCAGGTCGCGCGCGACGTCGCCGGGCCAGGCGGCGGCGTCGAGGCGGCCGTCGCGCTTGCGGCCGAGGCGCCGATCGTGGACCGCCTCGGCCCGCCGCCAGCGGCGCGGGCTCACGGTGCGCACCGGGTGGCCGCCCTCCATGTGCAGGGCGTCGACCTCGGCGAAGAGCGCGCCCTCCTGGGTCGCCACGGCGCCCAGGCTGCGCGTGTAGCGCCCGGCGAGCTCCTCGACGCCTGTGCGGCGCACGATCATGGCCATCCCATGCTTGGCGCCGCGGCGCCGGCCGAACAGCAGCGCGCCGCCGTCGATGGGGACGACGCCCAGCCCTCGGCGCGCCTCGAGGCGGGCGATGAAGCGGAGCTTGCCACGCGGGGTGCCGGCGCCCGAGAGCGCCTGGGCGACGACGCGCGGGGCGCGGCAGCGCTCGACCGCGCAGGTGCCGCCGAAGAGCAGGTACCCCTCGGCGCCGCTCGGGACGAGCTTCCACGGCGGGTAGCTCTTCATCCCGCGGATCGCGCGCCAGCTGGCCGCGTGGCCCTGTCGATCGACCCGGGCGCAGCGAGGCACCCAGCGGCCGTCGCGGGTGCAGACCAGCCACCCGCCGTCCCTCGCCGGGGCGACGATGGGGCGGTCGACAGGCTCGAAGGCGGCGCCGTCGTCGGGCGCGAGGGTGCGGTGGTGCGGGGCGTCGGCGCCGCGCCCCAGCACCACCAGGGCGAGCTCGCGGCCGGGATGGGCGCGCTGGCTCCAGACCGCGAGCACGCGGTCCCCCGAGGCGCTCACGGCCATCGGGCTCGGTCCCAGGACGGCGCCCTGCCAGGCGACCACGCCGGCGTCGTCGTCGGCGACGTGGGCGGTCACCCGCAGCAGCGCCGGGTCGATGAGGGGGCGCTCGGCGGCGCGCTGGGCGGCCACGTAGAGGACGTCGTCGGCGGTCACGGCCGCGCCGTCGAGCTGGGTCGCGGCGACGCTGAAGGGCCACGCGTCGACGGCGAGGCCCAGGTCGGGGCCAGCGGCGGCCTGCTCGATCGCGCCGTCACCCATGGGGTCGCTGTCCTCGCCGCGGCTGACGGTCCCGTCGCCGCGGCTGACGGTCCCGTTGCCGGCGGTCGGCTCGGGGTCGGCCCCGAACCCTGCCACGGCGCCGGCGGCCTCGGCGGGAGCGGGCGGGGCGCCGTCGCAGCCCGCGGTGAGGGGCGCGAGGAGCAAGGCGAGAGCGGGCAAGATCAGTCGCACCTGCCGTTTACAGCACCGGTCCGCGGCCCTGTCCAACAAACCGGGCGTCGGGCCGACCGGGCTCCGCGTCCATGTCGCTTTCGTCGCCGCGCTTGGCGCCAGCCGTCGCCGCGCTACCCCGCCCCGTCGTCGCCTCTGACCCGCTGGCGGGCGCGCCACTCGGACAGGCGGATGACCTTGCCGCCGATGGGGCCGCCGACGCGGACCTCCTGCCACGACACGCTCGCTCGGGTCCCGCTCCGGGCGAGGCGCTGGACCAGCCGGCCGCGCACCCACGCCGGGGAGTCCTCGGGCGGCGTCTCGATGGCGGCGTCGATGTCGGCCTCCTCGACCAGCCGCGGGGCCAGCCCCCGGGCGTCGAGCTCGGCGAAGTAGCCCGTGCCGAGCTCGTGGTAGCGCAGGTCGATCTTCTTGTTCACCGCCTCGCTCGCGCCGAAGCCCGCGCGCGCGATGAGGGTGCGCTTGGTCACCCAGTCGATGCGGCCGACGAGGGCCTCGGGATCGGTCTCGAGTGCGTCGAGGGTCTCGCGCCAGGCCGTGAGCACCTCGCGCGCCTCCAGTGAGGTCGTGGGCGCCTCGGCGAGCCACGCCCCGGCGGCCTCCAGGTACCAGCGCTGCAGATCCAGCATCCGCATCGGACCGTGACCCACCGTGTCGACCGCCAGCGTCAGCGTCGGATCGGCGTTCAGCCGGCGGAAGTCCGCCACCGGCCGCGCGAGCTGCGGCGCGCCCCCGAGCCGCCCGGCCTCGGCCAGGTCGATGACCAGCATGGTGGTCCCGAGCTTGAGGTACTCGGCCACCTGCGCGCAGTTCGAGTCCGACAGCCCAAGCTGCAGGCGCTGGCGCCGCCGAAAGAGCGCCAGCAGCGGCCGCAGCTTGAAGGTCGCGGGCTTGGTCAGCCCCTTGACGAGGTTGCCCGGGTCGAAGAGCGCGCGCTCCACCGGCAGGGCCGTCGCGCGCGCCGTCCGGGCCAGCGCCACGCCCTTTTCCGCCAGGTGCAGCGCACCAGCCTCCAGGGTGCCGGCCCCCGACAGGGCGGCTCGGGACAAGAAGAACGCCTCGCCGCCGCGGCGCACTCGGCGGAAGGCGAGCCACCGCACGAGCCAGACATAGGGGAGCAGGACCGGCCACCACATCACCAGCTCGAGGCCCTGGAACACCCGCATGAGCCACAGGTCCGCCTTGGCCCCGAAGGCCTTGCCGTCGAAGCGGGAGGCCCAGCGAGCGACGGCGGGGACGAGCTCGGCGATGACGCTGCCCACGATGACGACCACGATCGCCGCGGGCACCAGCGCCAAGGCCACCCCGAGCAGCCCGAGCGCCAGGGCCCAGGTCGCCAACACGCTCGCCACCAGGGGGATCATCAGCGCCCCCAGCAGCGCCCGGTAGGCCAGCAGCCGACCGCCCGAGGCGAGCTCGGCGTCGTAGTTCTCCTGGGCGCCGTAGACGTGCCCCTCGGCGTCGCGGCAGTTCTTCAACAGGCCCAAGGTGCCCGGGTGGCCGGCCGCCTCGAGGCGGCGCTCGGCGTCGGGTAGAGCGCGCTGCAGCAGCGCGTCCTGAGCGCGCTGATAGAGCAGGAGCTGACTGGGTCCGCGGCACTCGGGGCTGCCGCCCTCGATCACCCCGCCGGTGAGGTTCGACGGGACGGCCTCGTAGTAGATGGAACCGCCGTTTTGGGTGAACAGCTGCTTGTGGAGCAGCCGGCGACGCCCCGGCCGGGTGCCGACGATCGCCGACACCGACGCCGCGATGGCGTCGTAGATCGCGTCATTCGACGGCCGGCCACCCTGGCCCGCCGGGCTGAAGCGGATGGCGTACTCCGTCTCGAGCCCGGCGAGGCGGTCGAGCATCTGCGGCACGCGCGGAGCGGCTACTCGCCGCCTCCGGGCACCCGGGTGTCCTCGTGGTAGGCGACCGGGTCGCGGCGCGCGTCCTCGGCGATGGCCTCGAGGGCCTCCTCGAGGGGGCGCCGCTCGTCGACGGGCGCCTGCGGTTGCGGTGGCTGCGGCTGAAGCTGCTCGGCGGTGCTCATCGCGCGTTCTCCGGTGGTCGTGGCCCTCGAAGGTACAGGAACCACCTCACCTCGAGCAATCGGCGAGTCGTCAGCGGTGATCTGGGTGGACGCGCGCCGCGGTGGCCTGAGGCAGGCGCCGCGACGTCGTCGCCGCGTCGGCGATCGCGAACGCCGGCGCTGACGGCGCCCTCGGCGTCAGCTCCTCACCCGTCCAGTCGGAGGAAGATCGCGTCGAGGTAGCGCAGCTCCGGGCAGGCCAGGGGCGCCGGGTGGTCGGCGGGCTGCCCGTAGACGCCGAGCACCTCGGCCCGGCGGCGCGCCTGGCCGACGCCCTCGGTCACGACGTCGACGAAGGCCTGCGAGGTGACGTGGGCCGAGCACGAGGCCGCCACGCACACGCCGCCCGGCGCGGTCACCCGCGCCCCCGCCGCGACGAGCTTCGTGTAGGCGCCGATGGCCTTGCCGCGGGCCCTCTTCGACGGCGCGAAGGCGGGCGGGTCGAGGACGACCAGATCCCAGCGGCGCCTGGCGGCGGCGGCCGCCTCGAGGAAGGCGAAGGCGTCGCCGGCGACGCCCTCGTGGCGATCGGGGGGCAGCCCGTTGCGGCGCCAGTGGGCGTCGGCGTCGGCGATGGCCGGCGCCGCCAGGTCCACGGTGGTGACGTGCGCGGCGCCGCCGAGGCCCGCCAGCACGCTGAAGCCGCCGGTGTAGCCGAAGACGTTGAGCACCCGGCGGCCGCGGGACAGGCGCCCCACCCGGCGGCGGTTGTCGCGTTGGTCGAGGAAGAAGCCCGTCTTCTGGCCGCGCACGAGGTCGGCGGAAAAGCGCGCGCCGTGCTCGCGGAACGCCACGGGGGCGGCCGGGGTGGCGCCGACCAGCGGCCGCCCCGCCGGGCCTGCGCGGGTGCGGAAGCGCTCGTAGATGGTGGTCAGGCCGGGGCGCCGCTCGGCGATCCACGCCGCGACCCCCGCGCTGTCCCAGAAGGCCGCTGCGACGGGGCCGTCGAGCTTGAGGACGGCGGCGTCGCCGTAGACGTCGACCACCAGCCCCGGCAGGCCGTCCCCCTCGCCGTTGACGAGGCGGTAGCCGTCCGTGTCGGCGTCGCCGCCGAACAGGGCCTCGCGCAGCGCCAGGGCGCGGGTGAGGCGTCGCGCGGCCCAGGCGTCGTCGACGCGCTCGCGCGGATCGGTGGTGCAGATCCTGAGCGCCAGCGGGCCGCGGGGGTCGAGGTAGCCCGCGGCCAGGGGTTTGCCACGCTTGTCGGCCAGCCGGCCCACGGCGCCCGCGTCGACGCCCGCCGGCAGGGGCCGCAGGGCGTCGCCGAAGACCCATGGGTGGCCGCGCAGGATCGCACGCCGCAGGTCACGCGCCAGGCTCACCCGCGCCGGCTCGCCCTTGGCGACGTCGGACAGCAGCCCCACGGCTAACGCCCGCCCGCGCCGCGCCGCGCCAGGCCGAAGCGGCGGTGGTCGGCCATGGTGCAGCGGGATTGGATGACATCGAGGCCGGCCGCCGCGAGCGCCGTGGCGACGGCGTCGTGGCGCACGCCCGACTGCAGCCAGACCGTGGTCGGCGCCGGGTTCATCGCCAGGATGTCGTCCAGGTGGTCGGGCAGGTGCTCCGAGCGCCGGAAGACGTCGACCATGTCCACGGGCGTGTCCAGCTCGGCGAGGGTGGCGCGCACCGGCTCGTCCCACAGGGTCTGCCCGATCAGGCGGGGGTTGACGGGAAAGAGCCGGTAGCCGGCCTCCGCCAGGTAGTCGGGGACGTAGCGAGCGGCCTTCCGCGCGTCGGTGTGCGCGCCCAGGATGGCGACGGTCCGGGCGCCCTGGAGGGCGGCCCGGATCGCCTGTGGATCCGTCAGGATCGCCACTACACGATCACCCGGGCGTCGATGGCGACGAGGCCGCGGTCGGTGATGACCAGGGGGTTGAGGTCGAGGGCGGCGATCTCCGGGAAGGCCTCGACGAGGTCGGAGATCCGCAGCAGCACCTCGGCCAGCTCGGCGCGGTTGAGGGTCGGCCGCCCGCGCGCCCCGTCGAGCAGCGGCTGGGCGGCGATCTCGTCGATCATCCGCAGCGCCTCGCGGCGATCGAGGGGCACCAGGCGGAAGGATACGTCCTTGTAGACCTCGACGAAGATGCCGCCCATGCCGACCATCAGCAGGGGCCCGAAGGCCGGGTCGCGGGACATGCCGACGATGATCTCGGTGCCGCTGACCATCTCCTCGATCGTGAAGCCCGTGATGCGCGCGCCGGGCTGGTGGGCCGCGACAGACTCGCGGATGCCGGCGCAGGCCTCGCGGACGGCGGCGGCGTCGGGGACGCCCAGGGCGATGCCGCCGACGTCGCTCTTGTGGACCACGTCGGGGGAGATGAGCTTGATGGCGACGGGGTAGCCGATCTCCTCGGCCACCTCGACCGCCTCCTCCTCGTCGGTGGCCGTGCCCGAGGCGTTGTAGCGGACGCCGGCCGCCTCGAGGACCTCGCGGGCGTGGGCGAGGTCGAGCACCGTCTGGCCGAGCTTGTTCGCCTCGGACAGGGTCTCGCGGGCCCACGAGTGGTCGGGAGCGGGCAGGCCCGACAGCGGCGCCACCTCGCGCTCGCGCTCGCGCAGCCAGCGCCCGCGCGCGGCCAGCGCTCCCATGGCGCTGACGGCGTCCTCGGGGGTGTTGAGCTCGGGGATCCCGCGCTCGTCGAGGTAGCCGCCCACCTCGGAGCCGACCAGGCCGATGAAGCTGGCGGTGATGGGCTTGTCCCAGCTGTCCGCGGCGGCGGCCTCGGCGATGGCGCGGGCGGTCTGCAGGGGCGCCGTCATCGCCTGGACCGTCATGATGACCACGACGCCGTCGACCTCGGGCGCGCGGCCGATGATCTCGAGCGCGTCCCGGTAGCGCTGGGGCGTCGCGTCGCCGATGACGTCCACGGGGTTGCCGTGGGACCAGACCGAGGGCAGCACCTCGTTCAGCGCCGCCAGGGTCTGCTCGGAGAGCGTCGCCAGGGTCAGCCGGTGCTTGGCCGCAGCGTCGGCGGACAGGACGCCGGGGCCCCCCGCGTTGGTGATGATGGCGACGCGATCGCCCCGGGCGGGGGGTTGGTTGGCCAGGGCGTGGCTCCACGACATGAAGTCGCGGATCGATGGCGCCTGCAGGACGCCCGCTTGGGCGAAGGCCGCGGCGTAGGCGGCGGCGGAGCCCGCCAGGGCCCCGGTGTGGGAGGAGGCGGCCTTGGCGCCGGCCTCGCTGGCGCCGCCCTTGATGGCGACGACGGGCTTGACGGCGGCGGCGGCCTTGAGGCTCTCCCAGGCGGCGCGGGGCTCGGTGAAGGACTCGGCGTAGACGGCGATCGCGCGGGTGCTGGCGTCGGCGGCCAGCCAGTCGACGATGTCCTGATCCTCGACGTCGGCCTTGGCGCCCAGGGAGACGGCCGCCGACAGGCCCAGGCGCTCGACGGCGGCGTAGCTGATGATGCCGGTGATGAGGGCGCCGGACTGGGACAGCAGCCCGATGCCGCCGGGCCGCGGGGCGCCTGCGCCGAAGCTGGCGTTGAGCCGGCCGGCCGGGCGCAGGACCCCCAGGCAGTTGGGGCCGATGAGGCGGACGCCGTGGGCCCGGGCGCGGGCGAGCATGTCGTCCTGAAGCGCCTTGCCCTCGGCGCCGATCTCGGCGAAGCCGGCGGAGATGACGATGACGTTGCGCACGCCCTTGGCCCCGCATTCATCGATGAGGCCGGGCACGAAGCGGCCGGGGATCGCGACCAGGACGAGGTCGAGGGGCCCCTCGATGTCCGCCAGCGAGGCGTAGACGGGGCGCCCGAGGATCTCGCCGCCTTTGCGGTTGACGGCGTAGACCGCGCCCTGGAACCCCTTGGCGCGGTCGTCGGAGTCGACGGCGCCGTACAGCAGGTTGCGCAGCAGCGCGTGGCCAACGGACTCGGGGCGGGCGCTGGCGCCCACCACCGCGACCCCGCGCGGCGAGAAGAAGGCGTCGAGGGGGGAAGGCGTGCTCACGGGTCGTCCTCCATGGGTGCGTCGTCTCTGCTGCCTGGATCGCACAGATGGTCCGCGGCGGCCAGCGCGCCGGCCGGCGCGCCCATGGCGGCCAGGGGGCGGCGCAGATCGTCGGGGATCGCGGCGGTCGCCACGACGCGCTCGCCGGAGCGCGGGTGATCGAAGGCGAGGGCGGCGGCGTGGAGCGCCAGGCGGTGGAGGTCGAAGTCGGCGCGGAAGCGGCGGTTCTCCTCGCCTCGCCCATAGCGGACGTCGCCGATGATCGGGTGGCCCAGCCCCCGCAGGTGCCGCCGGATCTGGTGCAGGCGACCGCTCTTGGGCGTCGCGCAGAGCCAGCTGTAGCGGCGCTCGAAGACCCACAAGCGCTCGACCTCGGTGCGGGCCGGCTTCGGCGGGGCGGCCTTGTCGCGCTTGTCGCCGAGGGGGCGATCGACGACGAAGCGCTCGGGGGTGACGCCGCGCACCAGCGTCAGGTAGCGCTTGCCCACGCGGCCGGCCTGGAACTGCGCGGCGAGGGCGCGGGCGTCCTCGGGGGACAGGGCCATCAGGAGCGCGCCGCTGGTGGCCGCGTCGAGGCGGTGCGCCGGGTAGACCCAGGCGCCCAGCTGGTCGCGGACGACGGTCATCGCGTAGCGCTCGGCGCGGGCCCAGCCCTTGTGGACCGCCAGCCCCGACGGCTTGGCGACCACGACCACGGCGTCGTCGAGGTAGAGGATGGGCAGCTCGGCGGGGGCGTCCACCGGGTCTCCCTACCAGAGCCGAGGCTCGCCGGGTATGGTCGCGGGATGGAAGCTGATCTCACCGCGGCCCAGCTCGCCGAGCTCGAGGCCGCCCTGGTCGCGCTGAGGGCGCAGATCGAGATCGCCCTGGGGCTGACGAAGGTCGGCGCCCAGGCCGTCGACCTCGACCAGCCCATCGGGCGCATCTCCCGGGTCGACGCCCTGCAGCAGCAGGCGATGGCCAAGGCCAGCCGGCAGCGCCAGCAGGTGCGGCTCAAGCAGGTGGCGGCGGCGCTCGAGCGCGTCGCCCGCGGCGAGTACGGCGACTGCCTCCGCTGCGCCGACCCGATCGGCTACCGCCGCCTGCGGGCCTACCCCGAGAGCCCCAACTGCGTCCGCTGCCAGTCGAACCTCGACAAGCGGCGGTAGCGCCGAGCGCCGACAGGGGTGATCGCCGCGTCGCGCGGGGCGCGGCGCCGCGCTAGGTGCGCGCAGACGCCAGCGTGGCTGATAGGCGCGGCCGCGGGCTCGGCCAGCGCCATGAGGAGGGGATCGCCCGGCAGGTGTTCTGGGCCGTGAGCGGCACGAGCGCCGCGGCGCTGAGGCCGCCCCAGAGCGCGCCCCAGGGGCCCGCGAAGACCCAGGCGCTGGCGCCGGCGAGGAGGATGAGGAGCAGCATGAGGGCGCCGGAGCGCAGGGCGCTCTCGCGTCGATGGGCCTTGATCCTGCGAGAGGTCGTCATGCCCAAGACCCTGGGCACGCGGCCGGCGGCGGTCCAGCCAGGGGGCGCCCCGTCCGTCGGCGGCGCCGAGGGCCCGCGCTCGCCGGCGCCGCGATGTGGGCGCGGAGGCTCAGGCGGCTGCGCGGCGCCTGGCCGGGCGAGCGCCACGCGACCGGCCGGGCCCTGCGCGCGCCTCCCTCACCGCCGGGCGCCGCGGGGGACGGGCGGGCCCTCAGTCACGCCGCCCAAGCCACCGACGCCGCGAAGAGGCACTGCCCCCCATAGTACAAGGGCAGCCCGACGAGCCGGTTGGCAAAGGCCTCCGCGACGAAGCGCTGGCGGGCGACGGCGAGATCCGAGAGGTAGAACATCAGGGAGGCCGCCAGGACCACCCAGTGGGGGCGGTCGCCATAGCTCGCGAAGGCTGCCGCCACCATCAGCGAGATGACGATGATGTAGGCGAGGACGGGGACGCGCATCCCGCGTGGGAGGTGGGCGCGGAGCCAGCGCCAGACGACCCAGGCGACGGCCGCCGCGGCGACGCCGGCCACCAGCCCGGCCGTGGGCTCGAGGCCCCGCACGCGGAAGGCGACCGCGTAGCCGAGGTGGCTGATGAGGAAGGCCATGATCCCGAAGGCGAAGACCGGGCGGCTGTGGCGCGGGATGAGCAGGATGTCGCCGGCCATGGACCAGGCGAGCGCCAGGAAGACGGCGTGCCCATAGGCGGTCTCGAAGGCGCCGGCGGCGACGGCGCCGCCGATGAAGCCCGCCGAGGCCAAGGGCTTGAAGACCCAGACGAGGGCGCGCTTGCCGAGCCTCTCCCCCAGCAGCACGAGCGCCAGGGACAGGCCTGTCACGAGGAACCAATGGCCCATAGGGAGTATCTTATCTATTTGGGATCCACAGGAGACCGAAGAAGGCTGACTCGATGCCCTTGGGGGTGAGCCTGAGGTCGACCATCTTGCACGCGGCCAGCTTGTCCATGGCGGCGAACTCGACGTCGGCCGCCTCGCGCTCGCTGATCCCCAGGAACTTGTCGCGCTTGCGCAGCAGCTCCTTGTATTGGGTGATGCGGTGCTTGGCGCGGGTGAGGGCGCGGTCGAGGGCGTCGGCCTCGCCCTTGGTCTTGAGCGCGGCGATCTCGCGCTTGTCCATGGCGAGCAGCTCCTTGAGCTCGTC
>PDWJ01007684.1_pt1 | contig 12429 bp, 8 predicted proteins | sample 1430881 | NCBI WGS metagenome assembly PDWJ01 (sample SAMN01162460, study PRJNA174530) | Oral metagenome, whole genome shotgun sequencing project. | biome: Marine environment; feature: Marine mammal; material: Swab sample of the gingival sulcus; isolation source: swab sample of gingival sulcus... | reverse complement strand
TTTGCATTGCCCACCTCAAATAAAAGGGCGTATAGAACATTTTATCTCGCGCAAAGCTATGAATATAGACGGTTTGGGCGAAAGCACTATAGAACTGCTCTACGATAAAGGCTTGATAAACAAGCCCTCAGATCTGTATGGGCTTAAATACGAAGATGTTTTTGGTTTGGAAAAAGTAAGCGTGCAAGATAATGGCCAAGAGCGCCGCATAGGCTTTAAAGACAAAAGTGCCACAAATCTTTTACAAGGTATAGAAGCTTCTAAGCAGGTGCCATTTGAAAGACTGGGTAATATAGACGCTTTGCAACAAGCTACTTACGACGATTTGATAGCCATAGACGAGGTGGGCGATAAAATAGCCAATAGTATTGTAGACTTTTTCCAAGATCAGGATAATATAAGAGAGATAGCAATACTAAAGGCAGCCGGGTTGCAAATGGCAGTTGCTGAAAAAGCCAAACCGGCTTCTGATGTGTTGCAAGGCAAAAGCTTTGTGATAAGTGGTGTGTTCGCCCATAGTCGCAACGATTTGAAAGCGATGATAGAAGCCAATGGGGGCAAAAATGTATCTGCTTTGTCAAGTAAAACAGACTTTTTGTTAGCAGGTGACAAAATGGGACTTGCCAAAAGAAAAAAGGCAGAGGATTTAGATATCAGTATTATAAATGAAGAGACTTTTTTGGCCATGTTAGGCAAATAAATATTGGCGTTAAAAAGTATTTAGAGCTTTCTGACAAAACTATGTAAAGGGGAAGCAAAAAATATATACTTTTGTGCCTTCATAAAAATTAAATGTTTTAAATGGAAACGGACAACAATAACTATTTCAATTCCACTAATTTGTTAGTATTTCTATACAAATGGTATAAATTGTATTTAGGGATTATTATTTTATCCATATTGTTGTCTGTAATTTTTACGGCTCCTTATTTTATACCACCTCAATACAAGAGTGTGGTAATTATGTTTCCTACAGCCTCTAACTCTATTTCCAAAGCACTGCTCAACACTCGTAGCAATGCTGAAAAAGATATATTAGAGTTTGGGGAAGACCAACAGATAGAGCAGATGTTACAAATTTTAAACTCCAATACTATTAGAGATAGTATTATACAAATGTTTGATTTGTCGCATCATTATAGGATAAAAGATAATGACCCATACCGTAATACCAAGCTGTTTAAAGAATACGAAAGCAATGTAAAGTTTAGAAAAACGGAGAACAGTGCTGTCAAAGTTGTAGTATATGACGAAGATGCCCAATTAGCGGCTGATATTGCCAATACCATTGCTCATTTGTATGATGTGGTAAAGAACAATATGAAGCGCCAAAGAGCTTTGCAAGGTTTCTCTATTGTAGAAAAGGAATACCTCAAGCTTAAAGCGGAGATTGCAGCCAAAGAAGATTCTTTGGGTGTGCTTAGGCGTTTGGGTGTGCATGATTATGAGTCGCAGTCGGAAATGATAAACAGACAGCTGGCTATGGAAATAGCTAAGAATAAGAATTCGGTAGCTGTAAAAAGTTTGGAGGCAAAGTTAGAATTGTTGGCACGTTATGGTGGTGCCTATGTCTCTTTGCGAGATGCTTTATTGCATGATAAGAAACATTTGAGTGAGCTTAAACTTAAATATGAAGAGGCTAAAGTAGATGCCGAACAAAACTTGCCTCAAAAGTTTGTGGTAAGTAAGGCTTATAAAGCAGAACGAAAATCATACCCTATTCGTTGGCTTATTGTATTAATGACTACCTTGGGAGTTGTTTTTTTAATTACAATTTGTCTTGTATTTATAGAGCAAATAAATAAGTTGCCATTAAAAAAAAAAGATAATACCCAACCTAAGCCCAACCAAACTCTTAAGCAACTAAAACCGCAAGTTTATCGTAAAGATAAATTAGTAAGAATAAAAATAAATCAAATAATAATGGAAGAGAATTTTAATAACTTAAATGTTATCAACACTGTGTTAAGATGGCGTGTGCATTTGATTGTAATTTCTATACTAGCTATTGTTGCCGGTATTGTTATATCATCACCTATGGTTATTACACCTCAATATAAATCATGGGCGGTGGTTTATCCGTCTAATATTTCCCCTTATTCTGAGGAAAGTGAGACAGAGCAAATGTTTCAGCTATTACAAGCCTCATATATTAGAGATCATTTAATTCGTCGTTTTGATTTAGGTAAACATTATGATATTTCTAAACAAAGCCCTCATTATATTACTTATTTAAATGATGAATATAATGATCATGTGAGTATTTCTAAAACTACAGGTGAAGCTATTCGTATACAAGTGTTAGATAAAGATGCACGTTTGGCAAAAGATATGGTAGATGCTGTTATTATTGCTTATAATCAGCGTGTAAGGCAACTGCACAAATCTAAGTTTAAAGAAGTGTTAGACCTGTGGTCACGAGCCAAACAGCGTAAGTTAATGGTTATTGACTCTTTGAAAGTGCAATTGAATCAATTGGCACTAAAGGAAGGTTTATGGAATTATGCTCAACTTAGCGAAGAATTGATAAAAGGTGTGTTGGGAACCGTAGAAGGCGGAAGCACTCGTATCAATAAGGCAGAGGTAAAGCGAATGCAGAAAGCGATACAAGATAAGGGTGGAGCGTTGTTATACGTTGATCAATCGTTAAAAAATGAATTAGACTTATATAAAGGAGTATGTCATGAATACGATAAAGCCCTTTTGGCCTATGACAGAGAGTTTACTTATACCAACATTGTAGAAGCCCCATTTGTGTCTGATAAAAAAGCCTATCCTGTAAGATGGGTAATAGTAGCTTTAAGTTTTGTAGGTACCTTGTTCTTTAGTCTTCTTGTAATAGGTATTATAGAAAACATTCGTTTGCGAAAAATAAAAAAACAAGCTTAAGTGTCTGCTAAAATAAAAATAGCAATTGTTTACTTGATAAGTTTGCTCTTTATCATGGCAAATATGTATTTTGTTGCTAAAGAGCAATATTATGCATTTGCTTTGCCCTTTGGGCTCTTATTTCTGTTGTTGTATTTTTTTGCTTTAGACAAACTTATTTGGTTTATTGTATTTTTTACTCCCTTAGCCATTACTATAAAAGATGCTAATTTTGGGTTGGGGGTGTCTTTGCCTACAGAACCTTTAATGGCAGGTGTTTTAGTATTATTTATTATTAAGTTGTTTTTTGATTGGCAGTTTGATAAGAAATTTGTTTTTCATCCTATAAGTATAGTACTCTTTATACAGTTATTGTGGATGTTAATAACTACTATGAGTAGTGAGTTGCCAATAGTTTCTGTTAAATATTTGGTATCTAGGTTATGGTTTGTAGTGCCTTTTTTCTTTTATTTCAGTAAATTAATAAAAAAACAGCAAGATATTAACAAATTTATTTGGCTCTATCTTATACCTCTTATTATTGTTATTATTTATACTACTATACATCATGCTACTTTGGGATTTGATAATAAGGCAGGTCACTGGGTTATGACTCCTTTTTATAATGATCATACTGCTTATGGTATGATTCTGGCCTTTTATTTACCATTGAGTTTAGTTCTTGTTTTAAATTATAAGCATAATAGGTTGTTGAAGGTGTTGAGCATAGTGGCATTTTTTATAGTAGCATTTGCACTCTTTTTATCTTATAGTAGAGCAGCTTGGTTGAGTATGATAGGTGCTATAGGGGTATGGTTTATTTTGTATTTTAGAATTAAGTTTCGATACATATTATTCATTACCCTAGGTTTGTTTAGTTTTTTCTTTGTTTTTCAAGATCAAATTCTGGATCGCCTTTCTAAAAACGATCAAGATTCTTCCGGCGATTTTATGGAACATGTGTCCAGTGCCAGTAATATTGCTACTGATGCTTCTAATTTGGAGCGTATCAACCGTTGGGCTTGTGCCATTCGTTTGTTTGAAGAGCGGCCTATGTTGGGTTGGGGTCCCGGTACTTATCAATTTGTGTATGCCCCTATGCAAAAGGCTAAAGAAAAGACTATTATTAGTACCGATTTTGGTGATGGAGGTAATGCGCATAGTGAATATTTAGGTCCTATGGCCGAACAAGGTGTGTTAGGTATACTTATTATGTTTGCTTTGGTAGTTGTTATTATACAAACAGGTGTTAAAATTTATCAAACAACTTCAGATAAGAGAGAACGTATATATGCTTTAATGATATTGCTCGCTTTTGTTAGTTATTTTATACATGGTTTATTAAACAATTTCTTGGATTCTGATAAAGCTTCTGTGCCTTTTTGGGGGTTTGCGGCTATTTTGATTTTGATGGATAGAAAAATGATAATCTTTTTGGCATGATAGTTGTATAATCTATGACATATAGTTTTTAAGATAGAAATAAAAAATCATTATGAATATGAAAAAACTTACTTTTTTTGCAGGGTGTTTGCTCTTCTTATTTGGGAGTATGCTAAATGTAAGCCATGCTTATGCACAAACTCTTGACAATAAATCCGATATGTTTACTGTGGGAGATGGTGCTTTGTTATCTGTATATGGAAAAACAAAAAATGGAGATAATGCAAAGTTAACCGTAAAGTCTAAAGGTATGGTAAATTTACACGGAGATCTTGATTTAGACGATAATAGTGAATTTATACTTGTATCTACTTCAGAGCAAAATACCGCCTCTTTGATAGGGTATGCCACTACTACTACTGCTCTTAATAATGGTACTGGTATTATAAGAAGCCAAAGATATATTACCGGATCTGATGATGCTACTGGTGCTAATCCTTCTGATGCTAAATGGCATTATTTCACTTCTCCTGTAAGTGGTCAAGCTATTAATATTGATTGGGTGGAAAATAATAGGATAGCTTATTGGAACGATACTGATGATCAAACGCTTGACTTCTGGCGTTGGGATGAGCCAAGATCTAGTTGGATACGTTATAATAATCCAAATTTTAATGACGCTTCGATTACAGATAAATCTAATCATGATTATCATACTACTTTTGAAAGTGGTAAAGGCTATATAGCTGCTGTAAAGGCAGATGGTAGAACAGCAACCAAAGGTACGCTTGAGTTTGAAGGTAATACGTTTAATGGCCCTTCAGCTGCTGCCGGTGTTACTGTGCCTGTCTTTTCAGAAGGCGTAGATCAACCCACACAGTCTTGTTGGAACGGTTGGAACTTGATAGGTAACCCTTATCCTTCTGCTTATAATATTAAGAAGTGGGTGGAAAATCACTCTAATGAGTTAAATGAATGTCATCAAGCTGTTTATTTATATGTGGAGCAAAATCCTAGTCAAGCGCCAATACAAGGGCAAGGTGATTATGATGGTGTATTTTGCTCTGTACAAGATTACAAAGTAATATCTAATAATGGTGCAGGTTATGATTATTACTACTATTACATAGATAATGCTGGTAACCACCATTATTTAAATTCATCGTTCGAAGAATTAAACGCAAATACTAATCAGTATTTGGCTGTAGGTCAGGGTTTCTTTATAAAGGTAAAAGATGATGGTGCTACAACTATTGATTTCCCTGTAGGTAATGCTGCTGATCCTTCTACTACACCTATTGATGGTATGAAAGATAGTGAAGATTACAGAGCACATGCTTTTGCCAATGCTACCTATAGAGGTAGAGAAGAAACAGCTTGGCCATCTTTTGCTATCTTGGTAAACGATAAAGACGGTAATGCTACCTCTTCTGTGGTATCTTTCAACGAAAAAATGACAACAGGTTCAGATCCTTCTTATGATGTAACCCGTTTTGAAAATGCAGCACAATCGGTAGCTGTATATACTCAGCTTGTAGACAAAGATAGTGGCTGTGGCGATTTGATAATGCAAGCTTTACCTTTTATAGAGCAAAACAATGATAGAGGTAATGAAGAAGATATTTTGCCTGAGGTAGGCTATGTAATACCTGTAGGCTTAGATGTAAAAGAGACTATGAACGTTAACTTTAATGTAGCAACCGATCAGTTAGATGATCAAGCTATTATTTTAGAAGATAGAAAGTTGAATGAATTTACTGATATCAAAGCTGGTCACTATGCTACTACAGCAGATAAATCAGAAAATGGATATGGTAGATTTTATATTCACTTTGGTCCTAAAGCTGATCCCAATATGTCTTCTGATAATCTTCAGATAACAGCTTATATGATTGATAAGCATCAGTTGAAAATATTAAACCCAGCTACTGTAGTAGGTGATTATCAAATATTTGATGTGAATGGAAACTTGTTGTATGATGGTCGTCTTGATGGTAATGATGAGCAAATTATACAAATAGATTTAGCTATGGGCATGTATTTATTACACGTAAATACAGCTGCTAAATCTCAAGCGTTTAAGTTTATCAATAAGTAGTAAGATAGAGGGTTTAAATAAAAAAAGTAGATAATGAAAAAAATTATAGACATGAAAAAAATACTAAAGATAAGCTTAATTATAGTTGCATTAATGTCTTTCGTAAATACAGATACTTATGCTTGTGTACATTGTCCACCACCACCACCACCTGGTCATGGAGTAGCAGGAACAAGTGGTTCTGAGAGACCTCCAGGGGGGTGTGTACCTGTAGATGGTGGTCTTACATTCCTTTTGATAATGGGAATGGCTTATGGAGGCTATAAGACTAAGAAATTAGTTTTTGACAACAAACAATAATAAGAGCATTAGATTAGCTTTGTTGAGAAGCTAAGAGAGAGTATATATTGCTTATCAAAGCTATAAAGTTGGTAGAATTCTACTTCAACTTTATGGCTTTTTTTTGTGTGTTCAGATGCGTTGATGCAAATTATACTTAATCTTGTATTCCTAGACTTTTTAAAATTCAGTTTGCATCGTTTTAAAACAAAAAAAATCCAAGGTATTTCACTTGGATTTTTTTGTTTTAGTTTGTGTAATTAATGAGATTTGTTTGCTAAATCTGTTTTGTCTATTAGGGATTACCTTCTGCGTCTGCGGGTAGATGAAATACCAAATACACCTAACAAACCTCTTGTTAGTTCACGTACTACAGTGCGTCCTACAGAGCTGGTTAAAATTTTCTCAAAGGTAGATTTCTCGTTGTATTTGCGGTTTTTTTTAGTTTTTGGGGTCGACTTTTTTTGTTTCTCTGCTTCTTCTTTTGCTATCGTATTATTGATGCGTTCTATCAGTATTTCATGTGCAGATTCTCTATCTATAGCTTTGTTGTATTTAGGAAGCAGTATAGATTGTTTGAGCCATTTGTTTTGTTCTTCCGGGCTTAATATACCCATACGAGAGTAAGGGGGGCGCATTAAGGTATGGGATACTTCTGTGGGTCTTCCTTTATGGTCTAAAGAAGTAATGAGGGCTTCGCCTATGCCCAACTCTGTGAGCAGTGTCTCTATATCGTAATGCTCGCTCTGCGGAAAGTTTTGAGCAATAAGTTTGATCGCTTTGCGGTCTTTGGCCGTGAAGGCGCGCAGAGCATGCTGTATTTTAAAACCTAATTGGCTGAGTATATTTTCAGGGATATCGTGAGGCGATTGGGTAATAAACACCACGCCTATACCTTTGGAACGTATCAGTTTTATAATGGTATCTAATTGTGTGAGGAGTTCTTTAGAGGCATTTTTAAATATAAGGTGCGCTTCATCTATAAACAGCATAAGTTTGGGTTGCTCTACATCTCCGGCTTCGGGAAACACATCAAATATTTCTGCTAAAAGTGCCAGCATAAAGGCCGAAAATAGCTGAGGCTTAGACTGCATATCGGTAAGCCTTAGTATATTTACCATTCCTTGCCCTTGAGTATTGGTACGGCAAAGGTCTATCACGTCAAAAGAAGGTTCTCCAAAAATAATATCGCCTCCTTGTTGTTCTAATTGTGATAAGCGGCGCATAATAGCATGGGCAGAGGTGGTAGGAATAAGTCCGTAGGCATTTTCTATCTCTTTTTTACCTTCTTTGGCAGCATAGCGCAATACGGTTTTTAGATCGTCTATATTTACCAAGGGAAGTTGCCTTTCGTCGCAAAACTGAAAGAGCATAGACAATAAGGCCGATTGGGTTTCGTTGAGCGATAATATCTTAGCCAAGATAACGGGACCAAACTCCGAAATAGTGCTGCGTAGTGGGCAGCCTTTTTCCTCCGATATGCTGAGAAATTCTACAGGAAAGGCTGTTCCTTCCCATGACATGCCTATATGATTAGCTCTGCTTTCTATTACCTTATTGGTGGTTCCTTTGGCGCCCAATCCGCTAATATCTCCTTTTATATCCATTACTAAAGAAGGTACGCCTATTTGCGAAAGGTTTTCAATAAGTATTTGCAAAGATTTGGTTTTTCCTGTGCCGGTAGCTCCCGCAATTAAACCGTGACGATTTAAGGTACTAGGATCTATTTCTATTTTGTTGCCGTCAATAGCTTGTGCGTTGCGCATCAAGCATCCCATAAGTAAATGATTGTTCATAGTTTTGTATAAAGGATGAGTGGTAAGCGATAGGTAATGATTAGTTAATTTTCAGCACCTAGTAATTGTATTTTGTTTTTTGGAATGGTTTTTGGTATTTCCTTCCCCGAAAACAAATGCTTTGTATCAAGTATTAAAAATAATTTTTTTTAAGTGCTACAAAGATATGGCATTTTTTTCAGGTATTAACTAAAAAACAAATACAGATGATAGAGAATTTAATAAAATCAGCGTTAAGTAGCGAAGGTGGTAGCCTTTTGAGCAGCTTAGGGTTAGATTTAGATAAGCAACAGCCAGCTATGGATTTGGCCAAAGATAGTGTGTTAGATGGTCTTAAAAGTGCAGCATTGTCTGGTGGTATAAGTAGTATCACTTCTGCTATTAGTGGAGGAGGCTCTGGTTCTTTGGTAGAAAGTATTACCAGCAATTATGGAGCTTCACTTATATCTAAGTTGGGTGTTAACGAAGGTTTGGCAAAAACCATTAGTACAGCCCTTATTCCTATGATATTTAATTTTATAAAGAAAGATAAAACCCCTACAAATTCAGATAGTGATGTGCAAAGTATGTTGGGTGGATTGATAGGTGGAGGTAGTGATGGAATGATGGATAATGTAGGCGGTTTCTTAAAAGATAAACTTAATTTTTAATTTAATAAATACTTGAACGTATGGCAAAGAAAATCACTGAAATAGAAGGTATAGGCCCCGCTATGGAGGCAAAATTATTGAAAGCTGACATTAATACTGTTGAAAAATTGTTGGATAAAGGTTGTACAAAAGCTGGTCGTAAAGAGTTAGCTGCACTTACAGGTTTAGAGGAATCTAAAATACTAGAGTGGGTAAATATGGCCGATTTGTTCCGTATAAAAGGTATTGGTAGACAGTTTTCAGAATTGTTGAAAGCTGCAGGTGTAGATACCGTGAAAGAATTGCGCACTCGCAAATCGGAAAATTTGCATGCAGCTTTGGTAAAAACACAAGAAGAAAAACGTATAACTAAAGCAGTACCTGCTTTGAACCAAGTTATAAATTTTGTAGAGCAAGCCAAAAGCTTAGAGCCAAGAATAACATACTAAATAGGATATTAATCCGGTTGTTATAAGTTAGTAGGTCTCACAGGTTTTCAAAACCTGTGAGACCTCTTTTTTTTATACCGAACAAGCGCCGCCTGCGCAGCCATCGTCTTCGTAATCTATTATTTGGGTATCATTATCGTGTTCAGAATCGTCTGCTTGTGCCTGCTCTTGCGATACTTCGCCTGAATTGTCGTTGCTATTGAGGTAGTACAAAGTTTTGAGACCATATCTATAGGCCATGCTTTCTTCTCGTATTAAGAGTGATGCTGGTACTTTATTATCCTCAAATTTGGAAATGTCGTAATACATATTGGTACTAATACTCTGGTCGAGGAACTTTTGGAACACAGCTACAAACTTCACATACTCTTCGTTATTTATATCCCAAGCTAATTGATAATTTTGTCTATAGCTTTCAAAACCGGGCACCAATTGTTTTAATGGGCCGTATTTACTCATTTTGGCAATCAATAGCTTACGCACAGGATCTATACCGGGTGTAGAATTAGATACAATAGAACTGGACGCTGCCGGTGGAATGGCACTTAAGGCAGAATTTCTTAATCCGTATGTACTTACCTCTTCCCTCAAAGCATCCCAATCGCATAACAGTGTATTGGGTGTTACTTCATCTACATTTTTCTCGTAGGTATCTATAGGGAAAATATTATCGGCATATTTGGTACGATTAAAATATTTACAAGCACCTTTTTCTTTGGCCAAACTTGCAGACGCTTTGATAAGACCATATTGAAAACGTTCTACATATTGGTGCACTATAGCCAAAGCGTTTTTCTCGTTGAATTTGAGATTGTTTTTGGCCAAAAAGTTAAACACGTCTGATAATCCTATACCCAAACTTCTGCGGTTTTTGGTCGATTTTTCAGCTGTTTTTACAGGATATTCTTGGTAATCTATCAATTCATCCAAGAAACGTACCAATAGCTCTGTTAATTCATCTATTTCCTCTATTGTTTCTATCTTGCCCAAGTTGATATTGCTCAAAATACACATGGCTATCTCGCCATCGGCTTTGTTTACATCTACAATAGGCTCTGTAGGCAGAGTAATTTCCTGGCAGAGGTTACTCATATATATATTGTCTTTGAAAGAGCTGTGTTTGTTTACGTGGTCGGCATTTAGAATATAAATACGTCCGGTTTCGTAGCGTTCTTTCAATATGGCTAAATATAATTCTCTGGCATTGATACTTTTCTTTCTTACTTTATAGTCGTCTTGCTCAAAAGCTTTGTAAGTGGCTTCAAAAGCCTCATAATCGGAGCTATAGAATAGGCGATAAAGTTCTCTTGTTTCTTCAGTAGAGAAAAGGGTTATATTTTCGTTGTTTTTTACACGTTCGCGGAACAGTTTGTTCAGCGCTATGGAATAATCCATACGACGCACTCTGTTTTCGTCATTCCCTTTATTGTTTTTGAGCTGTATAAAGGTTTCTATTTCCCAATGGAAGAAAGGAATGGTAGAAGTAGAACCGCCGCCACGTATAGAATTTTGGGTGAAACTCTTGGTAGTAGCTTCAAACATTTTAAGAAAAGGAATAAGACCTGTATGTACTACCTCGCCCCCTCGTACTTGGGCGTCTATACCACGAATGCGTCCAAAATTGAGCCCAATACCCGCACGTTGAGCAGTATAATAACCCACAGCCGTATTAGAGTTCATAATAGATTGAATAGAGTCTCCTACATCTATCAAGCAGCAAGAGCTGAATTGGCGTAGTGGTGTACGTACACCCGCCATAATAGGCGTAGGCAAGCTTATTCTAAAGGTAGACAATGCATTGTAAAGACGTAGCACATACTCTCTACGTACCGATTTTTTATAATTCATAAACATAAACATCCCTATCAGCATAAAAGCTTCTTGGGGCGTTTCGTATATCTCGCCGCTTTTGCGGTCTTGCAATAGGTATTTATCTACCATCTGGCTCAAACCGGCATAGGAAAACAAGAAATCTCGGTCATAATTTATCTTCTTACTTAAAAAGATAATGTCTTGTGTGCTGTATTTCTCTAATAATACCTTGTCGTATACTCCTCTGTAAATATTATTTTTAATCAGGTATTCAAAAGGGATAGGGTCAGCTTGCTTATACACCATTTTGCGCAAGTCCATAAGCAACAAACGTGCCGCCACATATTGGTAGTTGGGTTGTTCTTCCGATATAAGATTGGCAGCCGAGCGAATCATTACTTTCTGAATGTCAGAAGTAGTCATCCCTTCGTAAAATTCTATTTTAGATTTGATTTCAATATCAGATACCGACACATTATCATAGCCGTTACAAGCCCATTCTACGGCTTCGTGTATCATGGCCAAATCTAAGGGGGCACGTGTGCCATCGCGTTTTACAACGTGTATATTCTCCATAGTAAGTTCTAATCTGTTGTGAATTAAGGTGTGTTTTGGTTGATGATAGGGTAGTTAGAACACCCTTATAAGTGATTGCAAATATAATAGATGATAAGCAACAGATTTTTTTTACACTCTTTTTTTATCAACAGAATAATAAACAATAGGGGAAAAAGGCTCAGTGATGAATGGTAAATTGGTGTATAGTGTTGATTATAAAAGTGGATGTTTGTCCTATGTGTTTTTATAATGTATTGCGTTTCTCTCTGACCAAAAGCAGCCCCAAGAACATAAGCAAACCATTTATTATCAACAATTCAAACCCAAATTGATAGCCCCACAATATTTTAGGGGCATAGATTTTTATCGCATACGACAAGGCAGGACTTATGATAGCAATAATGGGTACCCATTTGTCTTTTACGGTATAAGATGTAAAAATACCAAAGCTAAATAAGCCCAACAAAGGTCCGTAGGTAAAACCTGCTATGGTAAATAGCTTATTGATAATGGCTTGGTCGTTGATAAGCGCATAGCCCATAATTACCATGCTCAAT
>PDWJ01005218.1_pt1 | contig 12430 bp, 5 predicted proteins | sample 1430881 | NCBI WGS metagenome assembly PDWJ01 (sample SAMN01162460, study PRJNA174530) | Oral metagenome, whole genome shotgun sequencing project. | biome: Marine environment; feature: Marine mammal; material: Swab sample of the gingival sulcus; isolation source: swab sample of gingival sulcus... | reverse complement strand
GAGTTCTTCGGCTTACGACAAATTCAACTCGTACAGTGCAAACAATTACATGTCTAACACCAAACAATCCAGCATTAGTTTCAGCAAGTTTTGGCCGGGAACTCCTTTTACTTTAAACATGACCTTGCAACACTCTCAAAACAACAGAGACAGTACCATAACCTTAACTTTACCGAACCTCAGCTTTTCAATGAACCGAATATATCCGTTGAAACGAAAAAATCGTACCGGCAAAGAAAGGTTTTATGAAAAAATAAGCATATCCTACAATATGCAATCGATGAACCGAATTACAACCCACGAAGACTCATTGTTAAACATAAAACTTAATAAATTTGACAATGGTATCCGACACAGTATCCCAATCAATGCAAATTTGAAAATTTTTAAATACATTACCTTAAATCCCTACTTTAATTTTACCGACAGAATATATTTTAAACAACGAAATTTCTATTGGGACAGCCCTCAAACCAAACCCATAGAAAATGAAAATTACGGATTTTTTAATGTATGGGATTACAATACGGGAGCGAAATTCAACACTAAAATATATGGCATTTGGCAATACAAGAATAAAAAATTTCAAGCCTTACGCCATGTTATAACACCAAGCGTTGATATTATGTATTATCCCGATTTCAGTGCGGAACGCTACAAGTATCACGCCAACTATATTACCGACATTTATTACGATCAAATTACCGGACAATACGACACCATTTCTTCGACATACGACAAATACAGAGGCTATGTTTACGGCTCGGCTCCTTCGTCGGGTGCAGGTTCTGTCCGATTTAACCTAAACAACAATTTAGAAGCAAAAATCGGAACTCCCAAAGACACAACCAATCAGGTAAAAAAAATAAAACTATTGGAATCGTTAAGCTTTAACACAAGTTACAATATGTTAGCCGACTCGTTAAATTGGTCGCCCGTTAATATGTCGGGACGTACAAGCATCGGGAAACTCAACTTAAATTTCAATGCCTCTTTTGACCCTTACACTTATAGCATAGACTCATCGGGCAAAGCATCAAGGGTTAATGAATTTCAATTTCAACGAGACGGACGTTTGGCTCGAATTACACGAGCAGGCTTAACTTCAAGCATAATGTTTTCAGCCAAAGGTATAGGTGGCGAAAATAAAAACGCCAACCAATTTCTTTACGGATATCCACACTCTTATGTCGATTTTTCAATTCCGTGGAGTCTTTCGCTAAATTACAACTTAAATTACACCAAACTTTACGACAAACCGCAAGTAATGCAAACCATAGGTGTACGAGGCGATGTTAATTTAACCGAAAAATGGAAAGTTACTTTCAGCAGTGGTTACGATTTTGTAAACAATAAAGTAACTTACACCAACTTTGAAATTCACAGAGATTTACATTGTTGGCAAATGAGTTTATCGGTTATTCCGTTCGGAGCAAGACAATCGTACTCTTTCCAAATCAACGTAAAATCGGGATTACTGCAAGACCTTAAACTGCAACGAAGAAAAAGTTGGGTTGATAATTTTTAGAGTTTGTAAAGACCTCCCGATAACCATCGTCCCGATAATTATCGGGATACAAACTTTCTAACTTTATGAACTTTAATTAAAAATTATCATGTAAAAATTATCATGTATATTTATACAATAAAAAATGTGAATTCTAATTTCGTTTGAATTTAAAAGAAATAATGAAAAGAGTAGTATTCATTATTACCATGGTGTTTTTGGCTGTTTCTTTGGGGCAAGCACAACATCTTTTTTCCGAAAACAAAGGGCAATTGCCTGAAAAGGTGCTGTATAAATGCCGTTTAAATTACGGAGCTTTGTTTCTTGAAAAAAATGCTTTGACTTATAATTTTGCCGATATTAATCAGTATCAACACTCGTATGCTCATCACGGGAAAGCAGATGTTAAACACACACATCATAAAGGAAATAAAACCGACTTGCCGGATAAATTAAATTTTCATGCTTATCAGGTAGAGTTTTTGGGAGCTTTGTCGGAGGTTAAAACCAAGGGCGAAGAAAAGCAACCCGATTATGAAAATTATTTCATCGGTAAAAATCCAAAGCATTGGGCAAGTAATGTCGGACGTTACGCCAAAGTGTGTTACGATGATATTTATCGGGGTATTGATTTGGTGTTTTACGATAACGGAAAGGGTTTAAAATACGATTGGATTATTGAGTCGGGAGGAAACCCCGACCATATTCGTTTGAGATATAAGGGTTTGAGCGATATTAAGCTTCGGCGGGGAAATCTTATTTTAAAAACCACCCTTACTACCACCAAAGAACTTGCCCCTTATGCTTATCAGATAATTAACGGTGATAGCATTTCTATAAAATGTCAATATGTTTTAGAGGACAGTGTTGTGAGTTTTGCTTTTCCAAACGGTTACGATACTTCATCAGATTTAATCATTGACCCGAGTTTGGTTTTCTCGACTTATACCGGTTCAACTGCCGATAATTGGGGATTTACCGCCACATGGGACTACAACGACAATGTTTTTAGCGGAGGGATTGTTTTTGATTTTGGCTATCCTGTTTCGTTAGGAGCTTATCAAACCGATTTTGCAGGAGGTGTACCGCCAACAGAAAACCCTACTTACTACGCTAATGGCTGCGATGTGGGCATTATTAAATACAATGCAGACGGAACTCAACGATTGTTTGCAACTTACTTGGGAGGAGCTTCCGGCGAAGAAATGCCACATTCTATGATTGTTAATAATAACAATGAATTGATTGTTTTTGGAACAACCGGCTCGTCAGATTTTCCGGTAACCGCTAATGCTTACGATGATAGTTTTAACGGAGGCGATTCGTTAAGGTATGACAATGTTATTTCTTTTCCCGACGGTTCGGATATTTATGTGGTTAAATTCAGCGAAGACGGAACGCAACTTTTGGGAGGAACGTATTTTGGAGGGTCGGGAAACGACGGCTTAAATTTTAAAATAGAATATGCACAGTCCGGTTACATTCAAATGTATGGCAACGATTCGTTGTATTATAATTATGGCGATGGTGCCAGAGGCGAGGTAATGGTTGATGATGAAAATAATATCTTTATCGGAGCCAATACCTTTTCAACGGATATTCAATCCGGTTTAAATGTAGGATTTCAACCCTCAAATTCGGGTGGTTTAGATGGCTTGGTTGCCAAATTTTCTTCCGATTTAAGTACCTTGCATTGGTTCTCTTATCTGGGCGGTAGCGAAGACGATGCCATTTATTCCATTTACCCCGATTTAAATTCAGATGTTTTAGTTTCCGGCGGAACGTGTTCTACTGATTTTCCCACCACTGCGGGAGCGTATCAAACCAATTATTTGGGCGGAAGTACCGATGCATTTGTGTCTAAAATAGAAAAGTTTGGCAACACCTTAAAGGCTTCGAGTTTTTATGGCAGCGATGAATACGATCAAGCGTATTTTGTTCGTACAGATAAAGATAACGATGTTTACATTTACGGACAAACCAAAGCACAAGCCAATACCTTAGTCTATAATGCCGCTTATTTTGTTCCGAATTCGGGGCAATTTGTTGCTTGTTTTAACGAAACGCTTTCTTCTCGTTTATGGTCCACGGTTGTCGGACGAGGGGCGGGACACCCTATTTTATCGCCGTCTGCTTTTGCCGTTGATGTTTGCAATAGAATATACCTTGCAGGCTGGGGACGTGAATGGGTTTACACTTATTATGACAATGATCAGAATTATTACACATGGGACGATGAATATGGTACGAAAAACTTACCGATAACCTCCGATGCTTTACAGAGTACAACCGACGGACAGGATTTTTATATTATGGTTTTAAGTCGTGAGGCTTCGGCTTTGGAATATGCTACCTTTTTTGGTGAATTGCATGATGACGATTGCGGATACTCGGGACGCGACCATGTTGATGGCGGAACCAGCCGTTTCGATAACAAAGGAAATGTTATTCAGTCGGTATGTGCAAGTTGTGGCGGTTGTCAGGGATTTCCCACTTATCCTAACCCGGGGGTTTGGTCATCAACCAATGAAAGCACAAATTGCAACAATGCAGTATTTAAAATTAACATTATTGAAAATTTGGCAGAAGCAAGTTTTCATCCCGTTCCTAATACTTGTGTTTCCACCGAAATAGAATTTGTGAATAACAGTTTGGGGATAAGTTATCTGTGGGATTTTGGTGATGGAACGCCAACTTCAACCGAATTTCAACCTTCACATATTTATACCGAAGAAGGAACTTATACCGTTACTTTAATTGCTTACGATTCTACGGCTTGCAATTATTCCGATACCGTTTATCATACCGTTACGGTTGAGTTGCCACAACATATTGATTTGCCGGAGGAACAGATATGTCCCGGAGAATCGGTTCAAATCGGACCATTAGATAATTTTGGCAACGATGTTAGCTTTGAGTGGTCTCCAAGCAATGGATTATCTGCATCTGATGTGCAGAATCCCATAACTTCACCCGAAGTTGATACCGAATATATTTTGTTGGTACACGGTATTTGTACCGATACTGTTTTTCAAACCGTAAGCATTAAACCCATTGATTTAAGCCTTTTGATGCCACAAGACACGAGCATTTGTCCCGGAGAAACCATTAATTTTACCGCCGAAGTTCAAGGAAATTATTCCGGTAGTATTTGGTCGGACAATGAAAGTTTTACCCATGTAATATCAAGTACCCTAAGTTTAACAGCCCAACCTGCCGAAAGTACAACGTATTGGTTTCAGGTAACAGAACCCGAATGTAATACAAGTCTAGTTGGTTCTGTCAATGCAAATGTACATCAATTTAATTACCAATTAACGCCCGATACAATCATTTGTTTGGGCGATACAATAGAACTTTCCATTGTAAATCTTAACGCTTCCGATGTCCTTTCTTATAACTGGTCGCCGACAGAGTATATTGTTTCGGGTGAAAATACGGCAAGCCCTACGGTACAACCTAATGTAGCAAGCGTATTTACCGTAAATATACAAAATCAAATGGGCTGTGTTACTTCCGACGAGGTTTCCGTTAGTATTGATAACATACAAACAAACATTCAAATTTTGCAAGATATTTTGTGTTATGGTGATTGTATCGGAGCATTATCGGTAGAAACTTCCGGCTATCCTCCTTATCAATATCTGTGGAGCAATGGTGAAACCGAACAGAGTATCAGTCAGCTTTGTCAAGGTTTGTACCATGTGTCTGTTACCGATTCATTGGGTTGTAGTGTTGTTGACGAAATTAACATTAAAGAGCCTCCCGAGTTAGTGACTGAGTTTGTTTCCGTTCAGCAACCTATTTGCGATGGTATAGGTTATGGTGCGGCTACCATTTCTGCAAGTGGCGGAACACCCGATTATTATTATTCTTGGGACGACGGAAGTTACAGTGCTGAAAATGTAAGTTTATTAACGGGAGAGCATGTGGCTATGGTTACCGATGCTAATGGTTGTGATACAACTTTAAATATAGAAATTATTCCACCCAATGGTTTAGAAATTTCCCTTTCGGGTTATCATAATAACGAGTGTTATGATGAATGCAGCGGAAGTATAACCGTTGAAGTAACCGGAGGAACAACGCCTTATTCTTACCTTTGGAGCAATGGTGCTACCGATAGTACCATCAGTAACCTTTGTGCGGGAATTTATTCGGCAACTGTTATTGATGCCGATAATTGTGTTATTCATGAATGTGCTGCCATCACAGAACCTGATGAGTTGAAAACCTTTATTGCTGATGGTACTATTGCTTGTTATGGTGGTAGTACCTGTGTTCAATTGCTGACAAGCGGAGGAACTATGCCTTACACTTATTTGTGGAATACAGGAGAAACCTCTTGGTTTCCTACTAATATTGTGGCGGGAAATTATACAGTTACAGTTACCGATGCACACGGCTGTACTGAAATTATTGAGTTTTCCATACCTCAGCCTGACAAATTGGATTTTGAAAGTGAGGTAGTAAATATGTTGTGTGATGATGTGTGCAATGGAGAAATAGTCGTTACTCCTTTCGGAGGAACTCCTCCGTATGAGTATTTTTGGGTCGAAAATGACACTTATGGTAATACTCTCTCGAATTTATGTGCCGGCAATTATGTGCTTTTTGTCAATGATGACAATCATTGTTTAGCCGTTAGTGATTTTACAATTATTAATGAAATGTATTTCCCTCCTTTGGATATTACTGCCGATAGAGATACGATTTTTGTGGGAACAAGCACTCCGCTTCATGCAACCAATACTGAGCTTTATTCTTATCATTGGTATCCTTCCGAAAGTTTATCTTCCGATAGTTTACCGGATATTAATGCTTTCCCTACGGAAACTACCACTTATTATTTAGATATTGTTGATAACAGCACCGGTTGTATGAATAAAGACAGCATTGTCATAAGCGTTCACGAGATAAGTTGCGGCGAGCCTTATTTGTACGTGCCCAATGCGTTTTCTCCCGATAATGACGGTGAAAATGATTTTTTCCGTCCTTATGCTCCGGTAGGAGTGATACGTGAAATGTATTTTGCCGTGTATAATCGTTGGGGCGAAGTTATGTATGAAACAACAAATATAAACGACAAAGGTTGGGACGGAACATTTAAAGGCGAAAAATTACCTCCCGATGTTTATATTTTCTTATTTAAAGCCACGTGTATAGATAACGAGCAATTTATCAAAAAAGGAAACGTAACGCTGTTGAGATAGCTGAAAAAATAAATGTAATCTTTTTGTTTTCAGTACAATTTTTACAATTTTGCAAGACAATTAAATACTTAAGAAAAATGAAATATGATATTATTGTTGTAGGAAGTGGCCCCGGTGGCTACGTTGCTGCAATTAGAGCGGCTCAATTGGGTTTAAATACTGCCATTGTTGAAAAATCGAAACTTGGCGGTATTTGTTTAAATTGGGGGTGTATTCCTACCAAAGCCCTTATAAAGTCCGCACAAGTATATAACTACATGAAACATGCCGACAGTTATGGTTTGGAAATTGAAGGACAAATAAAACCCGATTTCACTAAAATTGTAGAGCGTAGTCGTGGTGTTGCCGAAAAAATGAGCAAAGGCATTCAATTTTTATTGGAGAAAAATAAAATTACGGTTCACAATGGTTTCGGAAAACTTGTGGGTAATAAGCAAGTAGAGGTCAGTAAAAACGACGGCAGTAAAGAAATACTTGAAGCCAATCATATTATCCTTGCAACCGGAGCACGCTCCAAAGAATTACCGAACTTAAAACAAGACGGCAAACATATCATTGGCTATCGTAAAGCCATGACCCTTGAAAAACAGCCCGAAAGTTTATTGGTTGTCGGTTCCGGTGCTATTGGTTCGGAGTTTGCTTACGTGTATAATTCTTTGGGAACAGCAGTAACTTTGGTTGAGTTTTTACCGGAAATTGTACCCAACGAAGATGAGGACGTAAGTAAAGCTTTGGCTCGTTCGTTTAAAAAAGCCGGTATTAAAGTTATGACAAAATCGGCGGTAAAATCGGTTGAAATAAAAGATGATAAATGCCACGTTAGCATCGAAACCAAAAAAGGGATAGAAGAAAAAGTGGTTGATGTTGTGCTTTCTGCGGTTGGTGTAACACCGAATTTGGAAAATATCGGTTTGGAAGAAGTAGGCGTAGAGCTTGAAAAAGGGAAAATTAAAGTTGACGATTATTATCGTACCAATATTGAGGGGGTTTATGCCATTGGCGATATTGTTCACGGACCTGCTTTAGCACATGTGGCTTCTGCCGAGGCTATTACTTGCGTTGAAAAAATTGCAGGACAAAATCCGAAACCTGTAAATTATGGAAACATTCCGGGTGCTACTTATTGCGTTCCCGAAGTGGCTTCGGTAGGTATGACCGAAAAACAAGCCACAGAGGCGGGTTATGAGTTAAAAATCGGCAAATTTCCGTTCTCTGCCTCGGGAAAAGCAACCGCTGCCGGAAATAACGATGGTTTCATTAAATTGATTTTTGATGCTAAATTGGGCGAATTGTTAGGTGCACATTTCATTGGTGATAATGTAACCGAAATGATTGCCGAAATGGTAGTTACCAAAACCTTAGAAGGAACAGGACACGAACTTATTAAGTCAGTTCATCCGCACCCGAGTATGTCGGAAGCCATTATGGAAGCTGCCGCCGCTGCTTACGATGAAGTTATTCATCTTTAAAATTTCCAATATAAAAATATGATGACAGAAGAAAATAAAATATTAGAAGCATTTGAAGAAAAAAATTGGGTAGAAATAAAATCGCATGACAGTTGGGAGTTATTTAAAATTATGTCTGAATTTGTTCAGGGATATGAAAAATTAGCCAAAATAGGTCCTTGTGTCAGTGTTTTTGGTTCGGCACGCACTATGCCCGATAGCAAATATTATAAAATGGCGGAAGAAGTTGCTCGAAAATTAACCCATTACGGCTACGGAGTAATTACCGGCGGTGGTCCCGGTATTATGGAGGCAGCCAATAAAGGTGCTTTTGAGTCCGGCGGAAAATCGGTAGGTTGCAATATTATTCTTGAATTCGAGCAAGCTGCCAATCCTTTTATTCCCGAAGATACACTCATTACTTTCGACTATTTCTTTGTTCGTAAGGTAATGTTTATGAAGTACAGTCAAGGATTTATTGTTTTCCCCGGAGGCTTTGGTACATTCGACGAACTTTTTGAGTCTATTACTTTAATACAAACCCGAAAAATTGCCAAATTCCCCATTATACTTGTCGGAAAAGATTACTGGGGCGATATGAAAAAGTGGGTGGAAAATAAAGTTTTGGAACAAGGTAATATTTCTCCTGAAGATATTGATTTGTTTCATATTGTTGATACCCCCGGCGACGCTGTGAAAATTATTAACGATTTTTATCAAAAATACGACCATAAACCGAACTTCTAACAATGAGATAATGAGATAATGAGTTAATGGGATAATTAGTTAATGAATAAAAAGTTAGAAAGTTTACGAACTTTATGAAGGTGTCCAAAAAGTCGTAATTGCGACCACAAGGAACGAAGTGGGAAGCAATCTCAATGTCTAAGTTATTGGCTTGTAGATTACTTCGAAATTTGAAATTTCTCGTAATGACCGCATTTCTTACTTTTTGGACACCCTCATTCTAACTTTTTAAACTTTCTAACTTAGTAAATTATGTTGATTTTAATTTCTCCGGCAAAGTCTTTAAATTTTGAAACGCCAACTCAATTAAAGAAATTTTCGCAGCCCGATTATTTACCGCAAGCTGAAAAACTTGTGAAAGTATTGCAAAACTATTCCGCAGATGAGTTGAAAAGTCTTATGGGCATAAGTTCTGATTTAGCGGAGTTAAACCGAGAGCGTTTTTTACTTTGGCAGAAAGAAGCTTTGAGAAAAGATTGTAAACAGGCTTTAACCGCCTTTACCGGAGAGGTTTTTAGAGGCATTAATGTTTCGGATTTTAATGACAAAGATTTTGATTTTGCTCAAACCCATTTGCGTATTTTATCGGGATTGTATGCCCTGTTGAAACCTTTGGATTTGATACAGGCTTATCGGCTTGAAATGGGAACGAAGCTTGAATTTAACGGCTATAAAAATTTATACGATTTTTGGGGCGATACCATTACCGAAAAAATAAACGCTTTGGCAAAACACGGGCAACCTATTGTCAATCTTGCATCGAATGAATATTTTAAAGCGGTAAAGTCTAAAAAACTTAAAGCAAGAATAGTTACGCCTGTTTTTAAAGATTACACCAAAGGAAAATTAAAGGTTGTGGCTGTTTATGCAAAAAATGCTCGCGGACAGATGGTTCGTTACGCCGTTAAAAATCGCATAACCGATGTTGAGCAGTTAAAACTTTTTGATGTTAACGGTTACGAGTTTCACGACGGTTTGTCCGATGAAAATACGTGGGTTTTTGTTCGGGGATAATCGTTTTACTATTGTTTTATAACCGGCGAATCGAATAAAAATTTATTCACGGGGTTGATGCTTTTTTCGTCTAAGTAAGCGATATAATCGAGCAAACGATTGATGCTTATGTCTTTGGCTATAATTTTTTTGTCGGCATCTAAAATGTACAAACGAGGGGTTTTATGCGTTCCGTAAGCGTATAGTAGGTTCGGGTTTTGGTTTGGATTCCAAAGATTTGTAAATTTTAAATTATGTGTGTCGGTAAAATTCTCCCAGATGGTTTTATTATTGTCTATATTAATGCCAATCAGGTGAATGTTCATCACTTGTAAATCGTCGTAAATATTGTTTAGTTTCGGCGTTTCTTGAAGACATAAAGAACAGTCCGGCTCATAAAACCATAAAACGGTATATCGGCTTTTGTTTTCGTGCAGTTCGTGCATCTCTCCTGTTTTGTCGGGAAACTTTAAGTTTTCGGCGGTTTTTCCGAGTAAATTTCTTTCCAACAAAGCGGCTCGGTTTGAAACTTCTTGAATCATTGCTTGGCTTGCCCACGGCAGTTTTCCCTGTTTAAAATATTCTTCGCTTAAATACACAAACAAAGCGTCCATACCAACCATATCGGGTTGTTCGTAACGTTTCATTAAATAACTGACAACGTATCGTGAGGCTGTTTCGGAAGCCGATGCTTTGTTGAGTAAAAAATCGACATCGGCTTTTACCAAGTGTAAAGAGTCAATCCGAGCGTTTAAAAAATAAGTGCAATATTGCTTTAAACGGTTGTGAAATATATGGGCGGGAGCATTAAAAACCGCAGGGTTTGAAAAATTTACGTTGTCAAAAAAATGACGATTGATGTAGTTGAAATGTTTGCGAGGCTCGGTTTTTTGCCACATTTGAACGCCTACCGGTGTTTCTACGGGTATCATCGCTTTTATTATATCTCCAAAACACAATCCTTGAAAAGTTGTTGATAAAGAATCATATAAAGCCGTGCGATGGTTTTCAATGGCTTTTAAGCGATTTTCAAACGCTTTTAAAGAGTCGCTGTTGTTGGCGTAAAATTGTTTTTCGATGCGAAGCTGTTGTGATATTTTATTCGCCGAAGCCATTTCTTGTTGAAATTTAATGAAAGCCGTATTCTGAAAGTCGCCTTCAATTTTCAGCGAATCTAAGCTATGATATTGATAGGTATGGATTTTTAGATTTTGTTTTTCGGTAATTAAAAAGTCAAAGTGTGCAGACGATGGCATAACTAAAAAATATACGCCTTTTTCCAATGGTTTTTCCCCTGACAAAGTGGCTTTCCCAAAATTGTCGGTAATTGCCGAGTCAACAACAAAAACATCAGCTCCCGAATGGTAGCCGATTCTAACGATTTGATTTTTTAAATCGGGAATTTCAACATCAATGTTATACGATTGAGCTTGAGTAAATTTCAACCCAAAGGTTATAAATATTATAAAAATAACCAAAACTTTATTCATCTTAACTTTTCTGTTTTTTTCGTTCCTCTCGTTTTTCATGAAACTCTATGAATTTTGTAATCTTTTCAACATCAATGCGTTTAGCTATAATGCGTTTGTTTTTATCAAGAACATAAATTACAGGCGTAGAGTAAATGTTATAATTGTTGTGGAAATTTGAAACGCGGTAAGGGTCATATACATTATACCATAAATCAATTTCTTTATCTTCAATAAACTCTAGCCATTCTTCTTTATCAACATGCGTATAAACGGAAAACACTTCAATATCCATAGCTTTTAGTGTGTCTTTATACAGTGTGTGAAGTTTGGGAACAATCTTTTTGCAATGCCCGCAATTAGGCTCCCAAAAAACCAAAATGGTGTATTTGGCATCAATGGCATGCAACGAAGCATATTCGTTATTATAGGTAGGAACTTTGGCAATATCGGGAGCAATTTCTCCTAAAATATTGGGCGTAATTTTTCGGACAACGCTGTCAATCTTATGCTTGAAATCATCGTCAACCCAGAAAGCTTCGCCTGATAAATACCACGTTTCAGCAATGTTGGCAAACACTTCGTCCATTCCCATAATTTTAGAGGTTTCAAAGTAGTTTAATAAATGCGAGGTCGTAAATTGAAAAACCACAGAGTCTTGACGACTTTTTTCAATCAAGGCATTCACTTCGGGAATAATGCTGTCGGCTTCGGGCGGAAGAAAGTTTTTAAAATAATGGTCAATTCTCGCTTGATAAATGGGTGTTCTTAACAATCCCCTTTCCGAAAAATCAATGTTGTCGAAAAAATGTTTTCTGAAATATCGATACTGAAATGATGAGTCGGTAATGTTTCCGTTGGCATCTTTGGGTGGTTCGGGAATTTCAGGGTCCATTACCGAACGAATAATTTTTCCGAAAAGATTGTTGTTGTTATCTGCAACCACTTTTTCCATGTATGTTTTTCGGTTGCTGTTGATTTCTGTAATAAGGTCTTTGTATATTTGAGTTGAGTCGGCATCTTGTCCCAAAGCTTTTATGCGATTATTGTATT
>PDWJ01004414.1_pt1 | contig 12430 bp, 8 predicted proteins | sample 1430881 | NCBI WGS metagenome assembly PDWJ01 (sample SAMN01162460, study PRJNA174530) | Oral metagenome, whole genome shotgun sequencing project. | biome: Marine environment; feature: Marine mammal; material: Swab sample of the gingival sulcus; isolation source: swab sample of gingival sulcus... | reverse complement strand
CTGTTCTTTTTTCATGTAAGAAAGGCCCATGTACATAAAGAGAGAGGCATGTTTTGTCTTTTTTTCATATGCCTTTGTGAGATATTTTATTGCCTCATCGGGTTTGTTGTCTGAAAACATGAGCACTCCCATTTGATAAAGAACATCGGGGTGGTTCTTGTTGAGTTTCAGGGCCTTGCTGATATATTTGAATGCCATATCAAAATTTTGGACAGTGAGATATAGAATCCCTATTCGATAGTTTGCTTCAAAATTTTCGCCATCAATGGCCAATAAAACTTTATACAGCTCCTCGGCATTGTTCCAGTCCTTCTGTTTCTCATAGACCTCCGCCTTGTTTTTGTAGTGCTTCTCTTTAATGGACAGATTTCTGTTTATATATGCCCTGAGCTCAGTTTTGATCTTAGCCAACTTTTGAATTTTAACAATGGAATCCGTTTCGTTTTTGTAGTCATTTGAAGCTTCGTATAGTTCTAACTTTTTGAAAAGATTGAGAACCTCTTTGTTTTTTGTAAAAAATTTAGTGATTGTTTGCCTTAACTCATTGGTCTTTTTTGCCGGTATGAGCATGTTAAACCATTCCGGCTGATATGATATGAAGTACTCTTTAAGAATGGAAGAATGGGAAGCAGGAGCTTTCATTTTGTCCCCATTGGGGCAGAAAAAGGGAAGGGCAAAGTCAATTCCGGTGAATAGAATGTTGTTTAGAATTTGCATGGGTTGAAAGAACAGTCTTTCCGAATATTTTTTTGTTAAAAGTCGCTTTATATTTTTTATGGATTGTTCTTTTATCTCCAGAGATTTTATATTATCAGAGGAGACAACAACAAAAAAATTGGCAAAAAGAAAGGCAATGTTATTTTTAAATGTAGCCCTTTGATTTATGAGGGCCTTCTCCATTCTCCCGGTAGGGCAATAGTTGAGGTCAAAAACTTTTATGTAAACTCCTCCCTTTTTCAGCCCCTTTCGCAGTCCCCGCAGGTATTCTTTCAGAAATCTGTAGTCACTGACTTGCTGGTCCCGTATATTGGGAACATCTATAATTATGTCATAGAGTCGTTTGTTCTTTCTGAGAAATAACAGAATATTGCTGTTCGACGATTCATATTTTATATTGCCCAGAACCGGAAGTTTTTTCCCGTCCAATTGTTTTGACGGAATATTGTTTATGCACTTAAAGTTTTTAAACAGATTGTAAACAGGATTCTTGAAAAAGGGGAGATTGCTGTCAATTGCAAGAATATTTGCCCCATGGCGGGCATAGAGAAGGGCTACCGATGCAGCTCTCTTCATATTCAGTATTCGGCTGTCATTTATTTGGAAAATCGGCTGATTTTCATAAGAAACAATGTCGTCGGCGGTTATATATGACTTGTTGTAGTTCGTCTTTCTCAGTGACTGAAAATTTGTAATATTTTCTATGAATTGACCCTCCGTGGTTTTCCCCCGGAGATACTTATGATTGAAAATGACAGTGGGGATTACCAATATAAGAACTATGATGTATATGATTTTGGTTTTTATGCTTTTTTTAAGGCTGAAAATGAATATCCCCGGGATTAGGAGATTAACCGTCATTATGGCATATAAGAGTCCAAAGAATGTGCTCTGTGAAAATTTGGTAAAAGAGAGAATTATCAGTATGGGTATTGGAAGAATGAAAAGGGAAAAATCGCAGATATTGTATCTCTTTGTATGACCAAATTTTTGTACTATATTGTTCAGGGTTTGGTTCAGAGAAAACCCGTATATTAAAGATGGAATATTTATCAAAAAGAGTGCTGACAGGGGCGAGAGGTCTAAAACTCCCCATTCTATGAGAAAAAATGAAGCAATGAAGGAGAGGGGGAAAAGAATTTCGCTGAATATATGCCAGAATTTTAGCTTAAACAGGGAAGAAAGGGCCATTGCCAGAGCAAGAGAGCCCAGGGCAAAGCCTGTGAAGAGGAAAAGATTTTCAGGACTATTCTTTGTTTTTTGGACAAAGAGCATGTAGCTCAGAAAAAGGTATATTATAATAAAGGAAAAGTTTATATATGTGAATAGAAGATCGTCCCTTGTTTTTATGGGGGATTTTTCAGGAGACTCTTCGTCCATGAAGTGCTGGGCAAAGAGGGCCTTGGGATTGTATTCAAAATTGCCCATGAAAAAGGAAGTGATAAATGTCAAAGAAACAACTCCGGCAATGCCATATATATAGGTCTGCTCGCCCACCACGGGGAGGAGATATACAGTTGCAAAGGCTCCCAGGGAAATGGCAAAAAAGAGAGAGAAAGCGAAGGAGACCGTGAGGTTTTTGTCATCAATGAAGTCTCCCGTGCTTATTTTAAGAAAATATGGCGTTACCACTCCTGCAGTAAATGACGGGAGGAGTAGTAAAAGTCCCAGGGGAATGAGTTTATCAATGAAGAGCATGATAAAGGGAAATTGAGAAGGAACCGTTTGGAGAAAATAAAAACCTCCTACAATTGTAAAAAAGAAGACAGCGATGAAGAAAATGGTTATTCTTCTGGATTTTAAAAACTTTTTATAGATTGCTTTCCCTAAAAAATTACCAATAAAAATGGAGAGGGCAGAGGCAGAAATTATATACTTGGCAACATTTTCATAGGGGAAAATTATCTGCAATTTTGTTATTAAAAGAGCTGTGACTGCCGTAAGACAGAAGAAAATAAGAAAGGATAAAAAAAGAATGAGTTTTCTTTTAGAAATTTCAGGATAGCTGAATTTTTTTATGTGACTCATTATATGGAAACTCCTGATGAAAAACTTTAAAAAAATTATTTGATATATACGAAAATAAAAAGACAACAACTTTTTTATCTTCTTGTTTTTTCTGGGCTTTTTTGATATTTTTGTAGGAGATTTGGACCGTGAAATATAGGAGGTTTCTCAATTCTGACTAAAAAAAATATATTTGTCAAGTTAACTCTTCTTGTCTTCTTTTTCTTTTCTCCCCTGGGAACCGTCTATGGCGATGATTTCATCTCCCTATATGACCGGGGAAGGTACTCGGAATCTCTTAAATTAATTGAAAAAGAGCTCGATTCTTTTTACTCTAAGAGATTGAGGGATAAGAAAATCCCCAAAGGGCTTGTTTCCCTTGAAAAGGTCGATGACAGGGAAGATCCTCTGACCACATATAAGAAAAGAAAGGCAAAAAGTTTCTTCATTGAATCTAATCCCCGGATTTCTCAGCTCCATTACTACTGTGGTCTCAATTTTTATAAGCAGAAAAGATATAGAAAGGCTATTTCTCACCTTACCCAAGCTCTTCGATTTACCAAAATAAAAATGAAAAGGGACGACAAAATTTTTTATATGATAGCCAGGGTCTTTAAATCCATGGTGAGCCCGGAAACAATGGAATATGAGAAGGCCTATTTAGATGCCCTTGAGCAGGCTGTTTCGCTCAATAGCGATGACCTTGCCTATTCAAGGGAGTTTGGTCTTGCCCTCTCAACAACCCGAAAGAAGACCAAGGCTGTTTTTCATCTTGAAAAATATCTTCATGGCGATGGTAATTCCCAAGACACCAAAATTCTTCTTGTTTTGGCAGGACTCTATGAGTCTCTGGGCAAGTATTTGCAGGCCCTTCGGGTTTACCAAAATTTTTTGGTACTTAAACCGGATAATAGGCGGGTGCTTTTTGCCCTGGGGAACCTGGCATATTCTCGTACCGGAAATTTTCCCCTTGCAAAGTCATGTTTTAACAAGGTTCTCTTTGGCAAAGGGGGAGGAGATGAAAAAGTCTCCCTTGATGTGAAAGCGAAATGCAATGAGTTTTTGGGTGATATGAATTTCAGTGATCAGAGATATGATGCAGCTGAGAGGAACTATCTCAGTGCCATTGCCTTGCTGAATAAAAAATACGAAATGATATTGAAAATAGAGGGGACCATTGAAGACAAGAACAGGGAAATAGATAGGCTGAAAAGTGAGCTAATATATGACTCCAAATTTAATAAATTTCGGGAGTACGAAGCTCTTAAAGATGACAGAGGACGCCTGGAAACGGAGTTTTTCACTCTCAAAAATGAATATAAGAGACTTCACGGGGGAAAGATTCACTGGAATTTGGCAGAAATTTATATAAAAAAAGAGCAGTACAGGCGGGCTATTTTCTTTTTCAGGGAATGTTTGAGGTTTAACTATAAATCTAACCTCGCCCGGAGTGCTATTACAAAATTAAAGTTGAAAATAAAAAGGGGTTATTGAAATATAGCGTAAATTTTGCGGTTTAAGAGGTAATCTATGGCAGGACATAGTAAATGGGCAAATATAAAGCACAGAAAGGGTGCTCAGGATGCAAAGCGGGGTAAAATTTTTACCAAAATAATAAGGGAAATAACCGTTGCTGCTCGGGCAGGAGGGGAGGACCTTGATTCAAATCCTCGATTGAGAACTGCTGTCTTAAAGGCGCGTGCAGCTAATATGCCCAATGACAATATTGATAGAGCCATTAAAAAAGGAACAGGCAATCTCGATGGGGTGTCCTATGAGGAAGTTCGATATGAGGGTTTTGGGCCGGGAGGAGTGGCTATTATGGTTGATTGTCTCTCTGACAATAAAAACAGAACCACTCCTGAGATTAGAACCATTTTTAACAAAAATGGGGGTAATCTGGGCAGTACAGGTTCCGTAGGTCATATGTTTGACAGAAAGGGAGTCATTGCCATTCCCGACGGGCAAACAAATGAAGACGAAGTGATGGAACTTCTAATTGACTATGACATTGAAGATATTGCCGCTGAGGATGATGCTGTTATTGTTAAAACTGCTCCCGAGGCTTTTACCGAGGTTTCAGAAACTCTCCTGGAGAAGGGTTATGATCTGTCTGTTAATGAGATAACCTATGAACCCCAAACAACGGTTGAACTTGATGCCAAGAAGGCCGAACAGTGCCTTCGACTCATTGGTCTTTTGGAAGATCATGATGATTCACAGGATGTTTTTTCCAATTATGACATTCCCGATGAGATAATGGAACAGCTGAGTTAGAGTTTTGCGAGTTCTCGGCATTGATCCAGGCTATGATATTGTGGGTTGGTCTGTGGTGGAGGGGGCTTTCCGAGCTCTAAATTATGGTATAATCAAGACCGACCCAGAAAAGAATTTTGAGGACAGACTTTTGTACATACACAGGGGTCTGTCTTCCATTATTGAAGAGTATAAGCCGGAAGTTGCTTCAATTGAAAAGCTTTTCTTTCAGAAAAATACAACAACTGCCATGAAGGTGGCAAATGCCATGGGAGTCATTTTGCTCACCTTTAAGCTATATGACATTCCCTTCCATGAATATACTCCCACTCAGGTTAAACAGGCTCTTACCGGCTTTGGCAAGGCAGAGAAAAGGCAAATGGAATTCATGGTTTCTAAAATCTTTAAGTTAGATCAACTTGAAGGCCCCGATGACGGGGCAGATGCCTTGGCAATAGCTGCCTGTCACTGTATCAGGAGATAACTCTGCAATGAACTTCATCACAGAGTTGTCTCCTTAATTGCTTCTAAAGTTCATCAATTATCATGTTTATCATCTCTTTTACATCTTTTATGTCTGCTTCTATCTGCTCCATTGATTTATTGCTTTTTCCTTTCTTTGCATTTTTGTATTTGCTCGCAAGCAGTTCCAGGGTCTCCTTAAGTGCACCTAGCTGTTTATCCGTGGATTCATATTCAGAACTGTCCGCTTCGGTGTAAGAAGAGAATTCAGAACGCATTGTTTCAAGGTCTAAAATTTCTCCCCATCGTGGTACATGGGTGGAGAGGTTGAATTTTTGACTTATTATTTTTGAGAATGTGAGAGCCGTCTCCTCCTCCCCATGGACAATAAATACCTTGGCAGCAGGGTTATTGTTTGTGCTCAACCATTTTAACAATCCGGCTTGGTCAGCATGACCGGAGAAGCCTCCCAGGGTATAGACAGAGGCGTTTACGGCAATGGTTTCTCCATAGATTTTTACCTGTTTGGCTCCGTCCACAATTCTTCTTCCCAGGGTTCCCTCCGCTTGGTAACCCACAAAGATGATACTTGATTCAGGTCGATACAGATTGTTTTGAAGATGAAATTTTACCCTTCCCGCTGTACACATTCCACTTGCAGAAATTATAATGGCGCCCTTGGCTCCCTTGGTGAGAGCTTTGGACTCCTCCTTTGTTCTTGTAAATATGAGATGAGGAAAGTCCAGTGGAGAGTCTCCGGAAATTATCATTTCCTGAGTTTCGTCATCGAAACAGTCTCTGTTGGCACGAAAAATTTCTGTGGCAGAGATTGCCAGAGGTGAATCTATGTAAACCGGAATGGGAGGTATTTTTTTCTCATTGAAGAGTTTGTTCAGGGTATATATTATTTCCTGGGTTCTTTCAACTGCAAATGCCGGAATGATAATATTTCCATTTTTGTTTATGGAATTGTTTAATATCTCGGCAAATTCTGAATAGGTGTCTTCCTTTGGTTTGTGCATTCTATTTCCATAGGTTGATTCAATGAGAATGTAGTCTGCATCTTCGAGAACTTCGGGATCTCTTATTATTGCCTGGTTTCCCGGGCCAATGTCTCCGGAGAAGACGATTTTGGTTTGTTTCCCCTTTTCTTCAACCCACATTTCCACAAATGAGGACCCAAGTATGTGTCCCGCATCTCGAAATCTTATTGAAACTCTGGGGTGTACCTGAATTTTTTCACCATAGTTTACGGGGACAAAGTTTTCAATGCATTTCTGTGCATCCTCCGAGGTATATATGGGTTTTTTTTCCGGCCTTCCGAGTTTTCTGTTCTTTTTATTCTCCCAAAAGACATCCATTTCTTGAATGTGACCGCTGTCTGCCAGCATGACAGAGCAGAGGTCTGTTGTGGCCTTTGTTGCGTAGATATTTCCGAAAAAACCCTCTTTTACCAGCTTGGGAATAAGTCCACTGTGATCGATGTGGGCATGGGTGAGAATCATGCAATCTATTTTTTTAGGAGCATAGATGAGATTGAGCTCATTTCTTTCAAGAAGCTCTCTCTTCCCCTGAAACATTCCGCAGTCCACCATAATGGAAAAATCTTCATCTTTTATAATATAAGATGATCCTGTTACGGTTCTTGCTCCTCCAATGAATTCAATTTTCATAGTTAATCTCCCTTTTATGTTTTTAAAATGTGATTTAAGAAATTCTGTGTTCTGGTTTGACTTGGGCTCTCAAAGAGTTCTTGAGGTTCTCCTGTTTCTATAATTTTACCATGATCCATGTATATAACCCTGTTTGCCGCTGCCTTGGCAAAGCCCATTTCATGGGAGGCTACAATCATGGTCATTCCCTCTTCGGCAAGCTGTTTCATTACATCAAGCACTTCCGTTGTCATTTCGGGATCCAGTGCCGAGGTTGGTTCATCGAACAACATGACCTTGGGGTTCATGGCCAGAGATCGGGCTATTGCCACCCTCTGTTGCTGTCCTCCCGATAGCTGGGAGGGGTATGCATTTCTTTTGTCAATGAGCCCAACTCTTTCCAGAAGATTCAGAGCGATTTCTTCTGCCCTGTTTTTGCGTATTTTTTTTACTTTCTGTGGAGCCGTTGCGATATTTTCCAATACATTAAGGTGTGGAAAGAGATTGAATGATTGAAAAACCATGCCCGTTTCCTCTCTTATTTTCCTTATATTGGTCTTTTTTCCTGTGACAAAGTCTTCTCCAACCCTGATTGACCCACTGGAGACCTCTTCAAGGCCATTTATGCATCTTAAAAGTGTACTTTTCCCAGCCCCTGATGATCCTATCAAAAAAATTACTTCCCCTGTCTTCACTTCAAGGGAGACATCTTTCAGGGCTTTTAGAGAACCGAAGAGCTTGGTTATTTTTTCTATCTTTATTAGCGAATCCATTTATACAATATGATATTGAATATAAATTTATTCTACAACAAAAATTTATTTTTTCTTTAATATTTAATATTAAGATGAGAAATAAGAAGAAAAAATAAATTTTTTTCTTAACTCCCTGAAGGTTGGCTTCCGAAAATGAAAATAAGGGTAAATTTGCAAAAAAAACGCCATATGGTAAGTTTAGGGTTGTATTTTGACTTATTTTTGTTTAAACAGTTTTAAACGGGTTTAATCGCATTTCTTCGGGGTTAGTTTTGAGATGGGTTTTTCCGAAAAAAAAAGAGTTAGGAAATAAAACTAACAGCCTTGGCAGGGAAGCCGAGGTATATAACAGATTCATGGAGGAATCAGTATGATTATTAACCACAATATGTCCGCAATTAATACTAATAGGGTATTAAAATTCCAACACTGGAAAGTTGACAAAAACATGGAAGCTCTGTCTTCGGGAAGAAGAATTAATCGATCCGGTGACGATGCTTCCGGACTGGCTGTTGCTGAGAAGATGAAAGCACAGATTCAGGGATTGAGACAGGCTGAAAGAAACACTGAAGATGGAATGTCTTTGATCCAAACAACAGAAGGCTATCTTGATGAACTCTCAAATATCATTTTGAGAATGAGGGTTTTGGCGGTTCAGTCTTCCAATGGAATTTATTCTCTTCAAGACAGGCAGTTAATTCAGGTTGAAGTCTCTCAGCTTGTGGATGAGGTTGACAGAATTGCTTCCCAGGCAGAATTCAACAAGATGAATCTCCTTCAGGGTGATTTTGCAAGAGTCAGTACAACCTCTTCAATGTGGATTCACATGGGTCCCAATATGTACCAGAGAGAAAGAATTTATATTCAAACCATGACAGCAAGAGCTTTGGGTTTCAAGAATATGATAGGCAACCCTCTTACTCTTTCAACTGCTGCGGATGCCAATAGAAACATCGGTGTTTTGGACAACGCACTTCAGATGATTGGTAAACAGCGTGCAGATCTTGGAGCATACTACAACAGAATGGAGCATGCAGCCAAGGGTCTCATGATGGCTTATGAAAATACTCAAGCTTCTGAAAGTCGAATCAGAGATGCTGATATGGCAGAAACCATGGTTGAGTTTACCAAGAACAATATTCTTGTTCAGAGTGGAACTTCAATGCTTGCTCAGGCAAACGCCATGCCACAGAGTGTATTGCAGCTACTCAGGTAACAAAAGGATTTATTATCATTTGGTCCGGTGGATTTGGGATAATTCACCGGACTCCTCCTTTTTATTAAGAAGAGAACTCCAAGGAATTATTTCCCTTCAGCCCCATACCCGATAAATTTATAAGTCATATTAAGATTAGTCTTTTCTTTATAATCAATGCAAATAATACAAAAAATTTTTATATTAAAAATTGCTTGAAAAAAGGTTCTTTTGGAGTATTATTTGTGCTGGTCTTTAAAAAGTTTTTGAATTACAATTGACCAGATATTCATCTTTAGTAAGGATGTTCCTTAAGAGGAATTCTTCTTCTGGAATGAAAAGGTTTTTTGAGTACTTGTTTAAACTCTTTAAAGTGTAAAAGGATAGCTGAGGATCAAATGAAACGTTTAAATATTGTAATATCTCTATGTTTTTTACTCATATCTCAGGGCTTTGCCTGGGAAAAATACGATAGAGTTATGGCTACTGTGAACAACAATCCCGTTGTAGAAAGTGAGGTATTGCAGAGACTAAAGTTTTTGAGAAAAAGAAATACCTCCTATAACCGCAGTAGAATGCTCGACAGCATCATTGCAGACCATCTTGTGAGAGAAAAGGCTGAAATGGAAGCTATTTCCATTACCAACAAGCGACTTATTACACAGTTGAGTCCTTTTCTCCATAAGTTTTTCGGGGGTATTTATGGCGGAAAGAAGAAGCTTGAAAGTGTAGTTGAGAAAGTCGGTAAAGATATTGATAAATATATTTCATCAGAGATGGGGGAGAAGGTAAAGACTTCCGGGGATTTTAAGAGGTTTAAAAAATTTATTGAAAAAAAGGAACGCCAATCTTTTCGGGATTTTTTTGAAAACCTGAGACGCAGAATAACCCGTGAACAGGTCATGTCTGTGGCAATTGGAGGAACACCTCCTACAAAACAAGCAGCCAGAGCCTGGTTTAGAAGAAACAGAAAGAAACTGGGACTTGAGGCACGGGTGAAGAGTATTCTCATTATTCCTAAGAATAGCTCCCTTGGGGCAGAAAGGGCTGCAAATGCAAAAATATCCAAGATCAGAAAAAAAATTCTCAAGGGCAAGTCCTTTGAAAGCATGGCTCGAAAGTACTCTCAAGATAGGGCTACGGCAAATTCCGGTGGAGACATGGGCTGGCAGATGCTCGGTCAAATGGATCCCTTTTTGGCTCGCCAGGTCTTTTATATGAAGCGAAGGGGGCAGGTCTCCCGTGTTTTCAAAACTCGAAGGGGATACAATATTGTTAAGCTTCTTGGAAAAAGGGGAGTCTCTTTTGCAAAGGTGGAGAAGATGATTTTATATAAGCTCTACACCGAGGAACTTGAGAAGCGCTATAAAAAATGGATTAGAGAGGAAAAGAAAAGAGCCGATATTAAAATATATATGAAAAACTACAAGGGATAGTATTTTGGGAGATCAAAGGCTTGACCTGCTTTTTTACATTGATGAAAATGCGGAGAAATCCCATTTTTTCTTTGACGGGGCTTTTATACCCCATCGCATAAAGTCGGATCTGCCTCCGACTTTTAAGGATTCCCCAATTCATATTTCATGTCATGAAAGGGATTTGGAATCTTTTAAGGAATATGGAAATGTCATTCCGCGCAAGGGTATGGATGACTTGAAGTTTTGGAAGGAGCTCTTTTCCCTTACCGGCGCTGCTCACATTGCATTTATCCATGCTGATTCCCCATTCTTTGACACAGAGATTTTGGAGGAGATTTTTGAACTCCACTGTGAGTTTCTTGCAGAGTTTACCTTCTCTGAAAATTTACCACAAGGCTTTGCCTGTGAAATTATTTCAGCAGCTCTTCTCAAACAGCTCCCGGACTTTGAGGAGGAAACCCTGTCCCTTTCCCAGGTCATTAAGAAAAATATAAATCAGTTTGATGTTGAACTTTACTATAAATCCCCGGACATTCGGGACAAAAGGCTTTCTTTCAGCAACTCATCGCCCAGAGATGGCGTTATAATGGAAAATCTCTTTCAGCTAACCGGAAAAATCCCCAAGTACACCGACATGGGCGGACTAATTGGAGAAAATCCGGGCACTCTCTTCATTGGTCCCTCCTATGTTGAAGTTGAAATAACCGGTAGGAGTCGTTTTGACTGCATCTTTTCATACAGAAAGGCAATGGAAAACATTCATGAAGACATGACAATGGAAACCCTGTCAGAACTTTTGGCAGGCTTGCGGGAGATGGGAAACAAATACACAATTTGTTTTGGTGGGTCGGGAGACCCCATGGAACACCCCGATTTCTATGCCATGACTGAGTTGGTTCTCAAGGAAAACCTGGTCGAGCGAATGATTCTTGAAACAGATGGACTCCTTGCAGATGCCAACTTCAAGAATTTTTTTGAAAAACACAGAGACCGTCTCATTGTCATCTTTAACATGAATGGCTATGACGGGAAGACCTATGAGTCCATACATGGGCATGATTTCTTTGACCGGGTTCATGACAATATCATCTATGTAGAAGTAAGATTTGCTCCCCTCTTATCTACGGGTAATGGGCTAAGTGCTTATGAGGTATGCGAGGCTGTACTTGACGGACTTAGTGAGGGCAGGGCGCTTACAGGCATAGACTTCGGTATGATAGTTTGTGCTATGAGGCATCATAATATAGAGGATAGCATCCAAATGGCGAGGCAGCTGAGGGATTTACTGGGTTATGGATTATGTGCATTTGATATAGCCGGCAATGAGGCTGCATATCCTATGTCAGGTTTTGCCCCTCTCTTTTCTGAGATTAAAAAACTCGACTATCCATTTACTGCCCATGCAGGAGAATGTGGCTTAGCACAAAATATTGTAGATTCTATAAATATGGGTGCAGGCAGGATAGGTCATGGAATAGCGGCAAGTAAGAATAAAGAGGTCATAGAGCTATGTAAGAGACATCACATAGGCATAGAGATGTGTCCCACAAGCAATCTGCAAACTAAGGCTGTGAGTAGTATGGCAAGTTATCCTATATCTGAGTTTATAGCTGAGGGACTTCTAGTGACTATAAATACAGATAATAGAACAGTCAGTGGTACTACTATGGCAGATGAGATGAGGCTTGTGGCAAGTGATTGTAGCCTTGATACAGATATGCTTAGGAAGATTAGTAGAAATTCAATAGAGGTAGCATTTGCAGATGACAGTATAAAAGAAAAATTATGGAAGATATTATTATAAATATTGATAATTTATAGATTGTGTTGCTGTTGCAACAGACCTGAGCCTTTTATTGCCTTATACTAAACACAGAAACAATATATAAGTGTTTAAGATAGGAGAGGTAATCAATATGGGAATGTTTTGTTATCAATGTCAGGAAACGGCAGGAAATAAAGGCTGCA
>PDWJ01004686.1_pt1 | contig 12432 bp, 12 predicted proteins | sample 1430881 | NCBI WGS metagenome assembly PDWJ01 (sample SAMN01162460, study PRJNA174530) | Oral metagenome, whole genome shotgun sequencing project. | biome: Marine environment; feature: Marine mammal; material: Swab sample of the gingival sulcus; isolation source: swab sample of gingival sulcus... | reverse complement strand
GCCTTGATGCGATCAAAAACTTCTGAAACATAATTGTTCATTTTAATTACCTCTTTCTTAAGTGTAACACTTGTTTTCGCCTATATTCTAACCAAAAATTGACAATAACACAATGATTTTTTTTGTGTATTTTTTTTAATTGTCAGACTATTGCATTCAATATATCTCGAAAGCATTGAAAAAACTATATTCCCCACCCACAAAATTTTATTTTTTCAATAAAATAAAATAAAATTCAGACAATTGCATTCGTCGAATCGCCGTAAAAGGTTTGAATTTACAGCCCATTATTCATTATATTGATATTCATTATTATCTGTTGGTTTTTACAATTTTCTTCGCGATTCTCGTTGATTCTCATTTGACCTTGCGCTATAATGCCCTTGTAAAACATAAAAAAAGATTTTTCGATCGACGTAGTCGTAGGCGACGACATATGTCGAAGTAAAAGAAAAGAGCTTTCTAAATTGGGAGGAATATTATGGCTTATGTAATCAAAGATACTTGTATTAGTTGTGGTGCTTGCGAACCTGAATGTCCAGTTGGCTGCATTTCCGAAGGCGACGGAATCTTCGTTATTGACGGAGCATCTTGCATCGACTGTGGCGCTTGCGCAAACGTATGTCCCGTAGAGGCACCGGTACAAGAATAATTTGATTGCCACTAGGGCAATTGGTTTAAATTAATAACGCATCGAACGAGCGGACTTTCGGGTAAAACCTAGAAGTCCGCTTTTCGTTTTTAGCTTTTTTAAACAATAAAAAAGCACTTCTCAAACGATGTCGAACAAGTGCTTTACTCGCTTATCTCAGAGCGTTAATTGAATTCTAAATAATTCGCCGGATTTAGCGGTACGTCGTCCATTCTGACTTCAAAGTGGAGATGCGGACCAGTACTGCGCCCCGTATTGCCCGATAGGGCAACGCGTTGACCCTTAAATACTTTGTCACCGGGTTTAACTAGCAGTTCTGAACAATGTGCATAGAAGCTGGACATGCGCGCGCCGTGATCGATAATGACAATGCGACCATACGACGTTCTATTGCCGGCAAATATGACTACGCCGCCATCGGCTGCCTTAACCGGCGTTCCTATTGGCATGGCGAGGTCAATACCAGTGTGTCTACGGCGACCGCGCCATACGCCAAAGCGCGACGTAACGATAAATTTATCAGCCGGGTAATCAAACTCACCCGTGCCCTTTTTAGGCGGCGCCACCTTGGTGCCGACGCGCCAAACGGCTGCGATCGGCTCTTCGGTAATCGTTTCACTTAAAATTTCTCTATCGCGCTCGACGCCATTAATACAGTATATCTGCGCCTCGACAGCTTGCTGCCCCTTTTTGCCGATTACTTTTACTTCTTTTTCACCTTCAAACATAGTCGCGGTGCCCTCTTCGATGACTTCGAAGTCGACCGCCTCGCTATAACTAATATTTTCAACTGTCTGAACGTTAATCAGCGGCTGTGGTACAGCTATGTTAACCTGCTGACCAACTGTTAAGTACTTGCGCGTCTGCATACCGGGGTTAGCTACAAAGAAATCTTCCATCGTCATTTGGTTTGCTTCGGCAATATCGACGATTGTATCGCCCTCTTTAACGGTGTAGAATTCGGGTTCAACGCCGCCGTGCTGAATATAACTGACCAGTTCCTTTGTCGTCTTAAAGCCGCCAAAATTGGCAATTTCAATTTTCGCATCGCCAATCGTGACGTCTTCCACAAAAGAAACCGACTGTATGTCTGCACCCACTACTTGATAGCTGCGCTTGAGTAACCACAAGACGCTTTCGGCATCGGCCTGATTGCGGCAATAGGCAATCGGCTCGCCATCTACAAAGATGGCTGTAACATCATACTTGACGTTGAGTGTATTCGCCGTCATATCTAATAAATTGCCAACTTCCCTTACAGTACTGGTCGAACCAACTTTTGGCGACACCTCATCGCTTAATGGTTCGCGCCCGAGGCGTTCATCTAAGTTTCGCATTGAAACCTCGTGGTCGATAACAACTTCACTACCCGACTGCGCATAAATAACCGCGTTGTCACTAAAAACCAATATCATCATCAAGACAGCCATTGCAACTGCCATTGTTCGCCTTAACACATTATACTTATACCGAATCATTTTCACCTCATTAAAAAACGCAATTCTACTAAATTTACATCAACCTTAAGCAAATTCATACTATTACACATCTTATAACATACTATATATCGGCAGCTTTCGCAAGTATATCGACAATATTATCGCTAATTTTAACAAAACTTCTATTTTCTTTTATCATTGTATGATAATATTGTGGGAAGAGGTGTAATATATGTCATTTAAATTAAGTCGTCCAACCGTTGATTTTGGACAAACGGCAATCGAAAATATTTTTATTAACGACTTTATGCCCAATGCTAACGGCGAATACGTTAAAGTATACTTGTTGGGGCATTACTTTGCAAGCACAAATAGTAATGACGCCTCCAACGAAACGATCGCCCAATTCCTCAGCATGAGCATTAAAGACGTCGTCAAAGCTTGGCAGTACTGGGAACGCCAGGGAATCATTGCCATCAATCGCAATGCAGCCAACCATTCCGACCACCAGTTTGACATCGCGTTCTTTTCGATTCGCGAAAAATATGTCAAAGAACGCATTGAACTGCCCAAAATCGATAAGAAAAAATCACTCAAGCCATCCGAAAAGCTGATTGCTGCAATTAGCAATCCACACATTAGACGCATGTTTGAAGACATTGAATTCTACGCGCGGCGACCGCTGACACCACAAGAAAAAGTCAAGGTGCTGGAATTTATTGAAGTCTATCACATGGATGTCGACATGGTCGTCAAAGCGTTTTACATTACTTTTGAAGAGCGCCAAATAAGGGAAAACTTTATCAGCTACGCCGAGGGCATTGTCAAGAACTGGCGCGACGAACGCATATTTTCGAGTGCCACCTACAAAAAGAGCAAAGCGGCGGATAACGCACACTATCAATTGTTGCGCGACGTCTGCCGGGCAATGGGCATTAACCAAAGGCAGATACCGTCTGAGGTGTCCGCTACAGTCGCCGAATGGTTTGATCAAAAGGGCTATCAAACCGACTATATACTATATGTAGTAAAAGAAGCGACAAAGCGCACCAACAACCCCAATATCAATTATATAAACAGTATTTTCAAGTCAATTGCCGAAGCCGGCGAAACGACGAAGAACGCTGCAAAACACTATTTTGAGAACAAGCAAATTGTCAAAAAAAATACAAAGTCACAAGGCAATAAAGTCCAGCGCACAAAATTCCAAAACTTCAATCATCGGGCAACACCCAATCTGGACGATGTAATTAAAAAGAAAGCTAATAAACATAACAGGTGATATCATGAACGATTTAATTCAACAAGTCAATCGTCAATTCGAAAAAAAGCGTCTGCGCAACGATGCAATTGCAAAGAATAGAAAAGAAGAAATTTATAAATCGATTCCCAAAATTAAAGCCATTGATGTCGAAATGGCGCAAATAATGCAAGAAATCATCAAAACAGTGACCGAAAGTCCGCAAAATGCCAAGCACGGTGCACAACAAGCGGCTAAAATCGGCAAATCTCTCAACGCTCAAAAAAGGCGACTGCTAAGTGAAAACGGCTTTGCCGAAGACTATCTGGAGCGCATTTTTGACTGCCCAATTTGTCAGGACGAAGGCTATTTAGAAGATGGCACGCGCTGCAGCTGTTTTCGCAAGGCTCTAAACGATTTGGCGTACCGCCATTCTGACCTGCGCGCCAAGCTGAAAAAAGAAAATTTCGACACCTTTAAATTGGAACTGTTTAGCGACCAAGTGCTGCCCGACGAAGAAATTAGCCAGCGCGAAAACATGACGAATATCGTCGAGACCAGCATGGCGTTTATCGAAAATATCAAAATGCCACACGTCGAAAATCTGCTGTTTTACGGCAGTCCGGGACAGGGCAAGACATTTATGTGCAGCTGCATTGCCAAGGCGTTAATCGACGCCGACTACCACGTCGTCTATCAAACCGCCTATAAGATGTTCGACACTATAAAGGACTACAAGTTCGCCAACGATTTAGCCGCGCGCACGCGCTATCAACTGCTGATCGACTGCGATCTATTAATCGTCGACGACCTCGGCACCGAACTGATCAACACCTTTACGCACACAGAGCTATTTCACATTATCAACGCGCGGCTGCTAGAGCAAAAAAAGACGCTAATTTCGACAAATCTCAGCCCACAGGAATTGCGCGAACACTATGGTGAGCGCATTATTTCCAGATTAATTGGACACTATCGCATCATTCGCTTCTTTGGCGACGACTTGCGATTTAGCTAAATCGAGATTGTCATTTCGACTAAAATAGAGTATTGGTTTTTAATATTGAGGAGAGTAAACACATGAAATTTATCAACGGAAATGTATTTGACGTGCGCACGGGCACATTTGTCAAAAAAGACTTTTGCACAGATGGCAAAGCGTTTAGCGCCGACAGTCCAGATGAGGCGGTTTTCGACCTGACCAATCGCTACATTACGCCTGGCTTAATCGACGCCCATACGCACCTCGGCTTATGGGAGGAAAACGTCAGTGCGGCAGATGGCGACGGCAACGAAATCACTGACCCAATCACACCGCACATACGCGGTATCGACGCCATTAACCCCTTTGACGTCGCCTTTGAAAAGGCACTGCGCGGCGGCGTGACAACCGTTTCTGCCGGACCGGGTAGCGCCAATATCATCGGCGGGCAATGGGCAATTTTTAAAACATACGGCAAGTCGATGGACGAAATGGTGATCGATTATTCCTCGGCAATGAAGTGCGCCTTTGGCGAAAATCCGAAGCGCCTCTACGGCAAGGCGGGCAATGCGCCGATGACGCGGATGGCAATTGCCGGCGAACTGCGCAGTACGATTATGGGTACCATCGACTATATGAGAAGGCGCCAAGAGAGCAGTGCGGTCGCCTTTGACGCAAAATACGAGGCGATGATTCCGGTCATTAAAAGGGAGATGCCGCTAAAAATTCACGCCCACCGCGCCGACGACATTTTGACGGCAATCCGCATCGTCAAAGAATTCAACTTGGATATGTCGCTGGAACACGGAACCGAATCGCATTTGATCGTCGACGCCGTTAAGGCGGCGGGCATTCCGGTCATTACCGGCCCAACCTTTGGCTTTAACAGCAAAATGGAACTGAGTAATAAGACATTCGACACTCCGCGCATCTTGTCGGAAGCCGGCGTACCCTTTGCCATTATGACCGACCACCCAGTGCACCCGCTGTCTTCACTTATGATGTGGGCAATACTGGCGCATAAAGCCGGACTCAAAAAAGCCGAAGCAATGCGCGCCATCACGCTCTATCCGGCACAAATCCTCAAAATCGACGACCGCGTCGGCGCCATTGAAGCCGGTAAAGACGGCGACTTCGTCGTCTGGGACAAAGACCCCTTTGACATTATGGCAAAAGTCGTCGAAGTATGGGTCGACGGCAAACGCGTCGTGTAATTTTAAACTATTCACACCTAAAATACCCCTTACCAAACCAATGTAAGGGGTATTAATGTTTACAAAAACAAAACTGACAAAACAGTCCACAAGCGAAACGCTCGATTAGCAATATCGAAATATTGTAACTTTAGATATTGTAATTTAACTGACTGTCTAAAAATACGCTCACCCAGATTATTCACGCCGGTATGTAATAAACTCGTAAGATTTGTAAAAACGCGGCAAAAAGGACTGCCGCATAGCGACAGCCCCCTTTTACAGTACCTCATATAGTGTAATTAACATTCTAGAAATATTTTGATATCGTCTTGAACTGAATCAATACTACTCAAGCCAAACTTTTCTACCAATACCGTCGCGACGTTGGGCGATAAGAATCCCGGCAAGGTCGGTCCCAATTTAATGTTTTTTATGCCCAGATATAACAGCGCCAACAAGACGATTACTGCCTTTTGCTCGTACCAGGCGATGTTGTAAGAAATCGGCAAGTCGTTGATGTCATTTAGCTCAAAGACTTCTTTTAATTTAAGTGCGATCACCGCCAATGAATAAGAGTCGTTACATTGACCGGCATCTAAAACGCGCGGTATGCCGCCGATATCGCCTAAATCGAGTTTGATGTAGCGATATTTTGCGCAACCCGCCGTTAAAATAACAGTGTCTTTTGGTAGACTATTGGCAAACTGCGTATAGTAGTCGCGCGATTTCATTCTGCCGTCGCAGCCACCCATCACGAAGAACTGTTTGATCGCGCCGCTCTTGACGGCTTCGACGACTTTATCTGCCAATGCGATCACTTGATTGTGGGCAAAACCACCGACGATTGTACCGCTTTCTATTTCGGTTGGCGCCGGCAATTTTTTAGCGTGTTCGATGATTTCGCTAAAGTCCTTCGTGCCACCGGCGACGCGATCGGGAATGTGTTTAAAGCCCGGATAGCCGGCTGCACCGGTCGTATAAACGCGATCTTGATAGCTGGCTTTAGGCGGTACGATGCAGTTTGTCGTAAAGAGTATTGGTCCATTAAAGCTTTCAAATTCTTCTTTTTGTTTCCACCAAGCATTGCCGTAATTGCCGACGAAGTGTTCGTATTTTTTAAACGCCGGATAATAGTTGGCGGGTAACATTTCGGAGTGCGTATAAACGTCGACGCCCGTGCCCTCGGTTTGCTTTAATAGTTCTTCCATGTCTTTTAAGTCGTGACCAGATATTAAAATTGCCGGATTGTTTCTGACGCCAATATTGACTTCGGTGATTTCCGGATTGCCATAGGCAGTGGTGTTGGCAGCGTCAAGCAACGCCATTACTTCTACGCCGTACTGACCTGTCTCTAGGACGAGCGCGACCAAATCGTCTACCGTTAAGCTGTCGTCAATTGTGGCGAGTAGTGCCTTTTCAAAGAATGCCATAATTTCCGGTTTGACCATGCCCAAATTCATGGCGTGTTCGCCGTAGGCAGCCATGCCCTTTAAACCGTAGATAACCAGCTCTCTAAGCGAACGAACGTCTTCGTTTAACGTCGTCAGTACGCCAATCTTATCGGAATCCGCCAATGCGACCATGCCGTTTCTATCAACTTTAAAGACGGCGCTGTCGTGTAGCGGTGCATCTGATAATTTGCCGGCAGCGTGCAACTGTTGCATGAGTTGATCGCGCTTGGCGAGCACTTTTTCGATGCGATCTTTGATTGCCTCCGAGTCAAAATTGGCATTGGTAATGGTCGAAAACAAACCGTCTAATAATAGTCGATCGGTCTCGTCGTCGAGTATATCGCACTGGCGCGCCTGACTGGAAAACGCCGCTAGTCCCTTTAACGAATAAATTAATAAATCTTGTAAATTTGCCGTTTCCGGTTTTTTGCCACAGACGCCGATGCGCGTACAGCCCTTGCCACCTGCGGTCTCCTGACATTGAAAACAAAACATACTCATAAAAATCCTCCCCCATTATTTTTATAAAATATAGTACTTTTTAACTAATTTTTGTTATACTATAGTTATATGGTAGGGAATAATCGCCATTATGTCGGTAACCACTGTTACGAAGATTGCAAATATTCGATATTATATAGATAATCACAATCATTTACGAATACTACAGAGGTAAACATGCACGCACTACAAAACTGTAAGCTTTTCAACGACTTTAACGATACTGAACTAACTGAAATCGCCGAGCGTTACATTACTAAAAAGCGCTTTTACAAAGATAACTTTATCGCAAATGAAGGCGATATTTGCAATACCATTGGCATTGTCATAAAGGGACAGATTGCGCTGCAGACGATTTACCCATCCGGTAAAGTCTTAACACACCTCAACATGAAGGAGGGCGACGTCTTTGGCGAAGCGCTATTGTTTAATCAAAAAAACCACTATCCAATTGATATCCGCGCCCTGAGCGAATGCGAAATTGGCTTTATTGCAAAGCAAAACCTGCTGATAATCTTTGCCGACTACCAGCAGGCATTAAACAACTACTTGATGTTGATGTCACAAAAGCTACTCTTGTTAAATAGAAAAATCCGCAATTTATCGCTCGACACCATCGATAAGCGGATTGCCAATTTTTTGCTGCAATCTTATAGTAAGCACGGCAAAAAAATGTTTAAAACCGGTATGTCGCGCAAGGCAATGGCGCAAATGATAGGCGTACAAAGGCCGTCATTGTCGCGCTCTTTATCTAAAATGCGCAATGACGGCATCATTGACTACGATGGTGATTCATTTAAAATCATCGATTTTGACAAACTGGAAGACATCTTATCCTAATAACTCTTCTAAGCGCCTTTTGTCAAAACCCTGAATGACTTCATCGTCTACTAATATGACGGGAACGCCCATAAAACCTTGATCCATCAGTTCTTTTCTGGCTTCCATGTCGACCGATACGTTTTTCTCGGCGTATGCGATATTGTTCTCATCGAGATATTTTTTAGCTTCGTGACAATAGCCACAAGTGTTTGATGTATAGATGACTACATTTTTCATTATTTCCTCCATTCACAATCTCAAAACGCTGCCCAAATCGCCGACAACAGCATGCTGACAATCCGGGCTTGAGATTTATAACTCACTATAGTATATTATATCCATAGAAATACTGCGTAATCAAAAAAGTAAAAATATGAAGGAATTTATATGACTAAGTGGAATAGTCGCGGTCGACGCGGCGATGCGCTGGAAGAAATCATACTTTTTAGCAATGACTACTACTTAAAAAGAGGCATTGCGCGGGTCGACAAAGCCGCTACCCCCATCACCGCCGTAGAGATAGATGGCAAGGGTCTAATTACCAAGGCGTTTTTTGAAAAGAAAGCCACCGTCGACTTTTACGGCATTGTACAGGGCTTATATATTACATTTGACGCCAAAGAAACCGATTTGCAAAACTTTCCGCTCAAAAATATTCACGACCATCAGGTCGCCTATATGAAAGACGTCACGACGCAAAAAGGTCTTGCCTTTTTGATTATACACTTTAAGTATAACGACAGCTTTTTTTTGCTGCCCTATGAAATACTCGCCGAATACTACAGCGCCGCCCAAAAGGGCGGGCGCAAGTCGATTCCCTACAACGCAATGGTCACAGAGCTTAAAATCGAGCGCAGTAATAACGGCATGCTACACTATCTTAACACTGTAAACGCCTATATCGAATGGAAAAAACGACGCGCGGCAGCTAAACTATATTAAACGCCTTGACGACGGCGCGAACGATTTCGACCGACGTCATGTGATGCGCGTATTCATCGAACGATTCTTTTGACCCCATGCTGAGGCAGGGGTTTTTATATGTCATCGCACTCGCCGTGCCGACTTTACCCGACAGGTGAATTTGCTTTGCGCCAATCGCAATCAACTGGTCGACGACTTCTGAATTGACGCCGCCCCCCGGCATAATCTCAACGCCATTACTCTGAGCAATTAGCGCCTTTAAATTTTGCATGCCACTTTTGACATCTACCGCTCCTCCCGAGGTCAAGATGCGCGCAATGCCCAATTCGGCGGCATCGTGCAGCGCTTTATTTAAGTCGCTCGTCATATCAAAGGCGCGGTGTAAAACGACTTTTGCGGGATGCGCCAAGGCAATGATTTGCGCCATGCGCGCTTTGTCGAGCGCGCCGTCCGGCGTCAATATGCCAGTTACAATTTCGCCGACGCCAAGTCCTTTAAACACTTCAATGTCGTTTAACATCACAGCGTATTCAGTTTTACTATAGCAAAAATCGGCGGCGCGCGGCCTCAACATGGCGACTACCGGTAAATCGACCGCCTCAACGATCGACTTTAATAAGCCATACGACGGCGTCGTGCCGCCAATCTGCAAATCTTGACAAACTTCCAGTCGATCGGCGCCGGCAATTTGTGCGTTTATCGCCGAATCGACGCCATCGACGCAAACCTCTACAATGCGTTTACCCATTTATCGCTCCCCTTCACTTGCGCGCTGATAGACGCATTTACCAGAAACCCACGTACTGACGACGTTTAAAGCCTCGTCCATCACCACAAAATCGGCGACGGCGCCAACCTTAATCGCGCCGTACTGGTGCGCGTCAATGCTCTTTGCGGCATTGCGTGATGCCATGTTGACGGCATCGACTAAACTACAGTCGGTATAGCTGAGCACATTGCGCACGGCGCGGTCCAATGTCAATGTGCTACCTGCCAATTGACCGCACGCCAAGCGCGCCGAGCGCGCGTCGACAAAGACCGTCTGCCCACCTAAGTCGTACTGACCGGTCGGCATGCCGGTGGCGCGCATGCCATCGCTAATCAATATGGCGTTGTCGAGTCCAACGTTTTTTAACAGTATCGGCAATAGCTGCGGGTGTAGGTGAACGCCATCGGCGATGATTTCGGTCGCATAGGGTCTACTGAATACCGCGCCGACGACGCCGGGCGCCCTATGGTGTAAGCCGCTCATCGCATTACAGCAGTGCGTGCAGTGTCTAACGCCCAAATCGTATGCCTGTAATGCCTGTTCAAATGTAGCGGCGCTGTGACCAATGCTCAATTTAACGCCCGGATTATGACGAATAAATTGAAAATCCTGATCCTCTTCGACTGCCAAAGTTATTATTTTTATAATGTCGAGGTAATCCGCAATATCCGACCACTGCGGGTGCCTGATCTGCGCGCCGTCCTGCGCACCGCAAAACTGCGCGCTAATATAGGGTCCCTCTAAGTGCACGCCCAATGGCTGAGCGCCGCTTAAATTGCCTTTGGCAATGACCTGTTTGACATTTTCTAAAGCCGCTCTAATCTGCGCTAGAGGCATGGTCATAGTCGTCGCTAAAAATCGCGTAACGCCCGCCTTTGCAAGCGTCCGACTGATCGCTTCAAGCGCCTGTGGCGCAGCGTCCATTATATCGCCGCCACCCGCACCGTGCACGTGAATGTCGACGAAACCGGGAAATAAATAATGCCCCGCTAAATCGATCACTTGCAAGTCTGCAGCCGCCAGCGCTTCGAACGCCTCTATGCGTTCACCAAAAGTGACGACGACATCGTCCCTTAGCGCGTCATCGATTAATACCCTAGCGTTAACAAATGCTTTCATTGCTCACTCCGTATCACTTACTGCGAATTTAGCGTCGCCCGATAGAGCGCTTGACGATCGATACGATGCGCCTTTGCCAATTCTTTGACGACGTCCTTATGGCGTTCGCCGGCTGCGATGCGCCGCTCAGCCAATGCGACCACTGCCTCTATTGACAAGGCTTCCGCCTCTTGCTGTGCGCCGGCGACGACGAGTACAAACTCGCCCTTGGGCGACCTATCTGTATAGTATTCAATCGCCGACGCAATGTCTAAATGCTGATACTGTTCGTGCAATTTGGTAAGTTCGCGCGCCAGCGTTATCTGCCGATTGCCAAAAGCCGATAGCATCTGCTGCAGTGTTTTTAAAAGGCGATGCGGCGACTCGTAAAAGACCAGTGTGACGGCTAAATTTGCCAGAGTTGCCAGCTGCTTGGCGATTTGCTTGCGGTCTAAAAAGCCGTGAAAGTAAAACGGCTGCGTGACCAGGCGCTCGTTGTGTTCGTGATAGCTATAAAGCGGCTTTTTGATGCCATAGTGGCTGAGCAGTTTGCCACTGGTTCTGGTGTCTTCGCAGGCGATTTCATCAACCGCCTCTAAAACCTCTAAAACGCGTAGCGTAATATCTTTTAAATTGCCAATTGGCGTCGCACAAATATATAGCATTATTTTTTCCTATCACTATTTTTTATCAAATTATTTAATAAGAGCTGTTGATTCGCTAAAGCCTCTGTAGAATTTCTTTTTAAACTGTATTTTGTAGCTGGTCCCTTACCCAAAACCTCAATTTTTCCCTCACTAATTAACTTGTTCAAAATTTTTCTAATATTATGATCACTTAGATTTGACATTGCTTTCAGCTGTTTCTTTGATAGACTTTTTCTCGATTTAACAATATAATTGAATATTTCTTTTTCTTTTTCGTTTAGTTCAGGATAAGAGTCAACTAAATCCACCTGCCAAATTATTAATTCAGTGTAATCAAAATTAGAATCAAGCGAAGGAATACGATAATTGTTCTCTGTCGCATATTTATATATTTCCGGTCCACCATAGCCATATCTTTCAGATAAACCAAGCAGTCTAAACATTTTCATAATCCCTTGATTTCTCGGCAATGATTCTCCACCTTTAAAAAATTGAGATTTATTAACTAACATTTTACCCGGATTGACAAATTTACACCAAGCGTTATTTATCTCTACCCTAACATCGTAGTTATCTGTTTCATAATCGGCATGAGCTAAAGTATTTACCAGCGCTTCTCTAAAGACAATATCCGTTCCTGTCGTTTTGATAGCAACACCATTTTGATCTAACTTAAATGATTCAAAGATAAGTCCTCTTAATTTTTCATAG
>PDWJ01004413.1_pt1 | contig 12433 bp, 12 predicted proteins | sample 1430881 | NCBI WGS metagenome assembly PDWJ01 (sample SAMN01162460, study PRJNA174530) | Oral metagenome, whole genome shotgun sequencing project. | biome: Marine environment; feature: Marine mammal; material: Swab sample of the gingival sulcus; isolation source: swab sample of gingival sulcus... | reverse complement strand
TGCCCGAACCATTGACAATAAATTATCGGCACAGTTTGAACATACCATTTTAGTTACCGACGATGGTTACGAAATTTTAACCGATGTGGGAGAGTACGAAATTTTTAAATAAATAGTAATAGAAAAAATTATAGAGCGTTGAATATTATTAAAATTCAACGCTTTTTTTATATTTGTAGGGTTTTATATTTAGATAATATTGCTATTTTTGTAATTAATAAATTAAAGGATAGACTATTATGGGTGCAAATAAATTTAAAGTAGGAGATTTAGTTAAAGTGTCTCCTGATTTAACGAATCTAAAGGATTGGATTATTGGTAATATTATCAACATTAGAGAAAATCCTTTTTTAGGTACCGAAATTGCTATAAAGGATAATTTGGGTCGCATTTTTTTTGGAGATGCTATATTTTTTCATTCGTTAGATAAAGAAGAATTATGTTCGCAATAGCATTCGATATGATAATCTCTGATTTAGAGAAATATTATGGGAAACCATATAACAATGCTTACTATGAAATATCAAATGTTTTGCAGGAATTTGATTATTATCGTGTACAAGGTAGTCTCTATTTGAGTATTAATTCTGATATGGCTAATTTAATGGAAGCTATACAAACTCTTTCAGAGCTTGAATGGTTTGCAAACTCAGTAAAAGATATAAGAGGTTTTAAAGTAGAGGACTGGAGTAATTTTACGAGAATAGTAAAAAAGAAAGCGACTAATATAAACAGTATCACAAACCAATGAAAACAAAAGGTATCCGTTCAAAACGAATACCTTTTATTTTTTCAACTACAATAAAACTTTCTCTACAAAAAGCTATATTTTTCGCCATATTGCAACATCTGCTGCATAAAGTCATCGGGATAGCTGATTTTTACATCTTTAATTTCGCCGTTTTCTTCCACTAATTCGTAGTAGGGATTGATAAAACCGGCATAAGGAGCAAGGTTTAGCTTTTTAAATCGAGCCAAAACCTCTTGGTGCAATTCTTTATCTACTTTTACGCCGTATTGCTCAACCAATGCTTTTCCGGCATCGAAATCGCCCTCCGATTTTATGCGTTGCACCTCGGCAAGCAAATCGCCAAACAGCTGTCGAAGAGCCAAATAATCGTTGATTACAAAATAGGTTTTTCCTCCCTTTTGTTCTTTGGTAATAATGCTTTTATCCGCACCTTTTTCCAATACCCATTTGGCTATTAGCTGACGGTTTCGCATATGCGATTCCTCAATATCTTTTCCCTCTTCAATGCGAGTTAGTTGCGTTAATAATCCGTTACGGATATAGCCATCGTATTCGGCCTTAGCCACCTCTAACGAAGGCATTAACCCAAGCTCTACCATTTTTTCGTCCATCATATAATAGAGGGCAAACAAGTCGGCACGGGCTTCTTCCAATGTGGAGTAATAATTTTTTAGAGCATCCATTCCCACACCGGGTAATAGTTGTCCCGAACCGTGTCCCAAACATTCGTGTAAATCGGTATGCAGATTTCCGCCAAGGTAACCGTGCTGTTTGGTACGTTCTATCTCTTCGTTGCTGTAAGCAAACTCTTCTATCATACCGCTTTTTAGCGACGACTGATGATAAGCGTAAGTAATATTATCGATGGTTACCGATTTGCTCCCGTGATGTTTACGAATCCACTCGGCATTGGGCAGATTAATTCCTATTGGCGTTGCCGGATGGCAGTCGCCACCCAGCATAGCAACGGTAATTACTTTGGCACTAACACCCTTTACCTCTGCCTTTTTAAAGCGACTATCTACCGGCGAATTATCTTCGAACCACTGGGCATTATCAGAAATAATTTGTGTGCGTTTGGTTGCCTCAATATCCTTAAAGTTTACCACCGATTCCCAGCTGGCTTTTAGTGCCAAAGCATCGCCATACACTTCGATAAATCCGTTTACCACATCAACGTGAGCATCGGTATCTTGTACCCAAAGAATAGAGTATTCGTCGAAGATATGCAGATTGCCTGTGGTGTAAAATTCAATTAATTTCTCTAACGATTGACGTTGTAAATCGCTGTCGGCAAAGGGCAGTGCTTTTTGTAGATAAAATACAATTTTCTCGATTGCAGGAGAATACATTCCTTCTATTTTCCAAACTTTTTCAACTAATTTACCGTTTTCTTTTACCAGTTTAGAATTTAATCCTACCGAAATGGGCTGTTCGGGATTTCCCTTATCCATACCGGCATAAAAATCTTCCACCTCTTTTTGGGTAACACCCTCATAGTAATTATTTGCCGATGCTTGAATAATATCCACATCGGGATTTAGCACCACACGTTTAGCAGCTATATCGGCATCGAAAATAATAGGCAGCAAACGCATCATAAATTCTTCAAGAGTTTCGCCCTGATTCATCGGCAGCAAATCAACATCGGTTTCAGCCAGTAATTCGCCGAAAAATTCCTCGTCGAATTCAGGCAAAAACTTATCCATAGAGTAATGATGATGAATACCGTTGGAAAACCATACTCGCTTGGCATAGGTAATAAACTGCTCATATTCTTTACAGTTTTTCTCGCCGGCATAGGTTTTTACAATGGCTTCTAATGTTTTTCTAATGGTGAGGTTATACTTGTTGTTTTGATCGAACAAAATATCGCGACCGCAATGGGCAGCTTCTGACAGATAATAAATTAAGGTCTTCTGTTTTAAACTCAATTTCTCGAATTTAGGTACTTGATAACGCAATATTTTTATATCTGCAAATTGTTCGGTTTGATATTGAAAATTCATATTGTTTTTATTTTGTATGGGGATTAACATTCTCTTTCATTTGCCAGATTCCTTTTTTCAATTCCAATGCATCAAATGAGAAATCAGGGGCATAATAATCGTATTGGTTTTGATATTGCGGCGACATCGGCTCTAAATGATTAAACACCAATCTGTTTTGCTTGGACTGATGAATGATATTCATTTTTGCTTGTTGAGCATATTCAAATACCACTCGGTGTAGCATTTTATTACGCCATTTTATTACCGGCATTCCAAATACTACAGCTCCGGTTTTGTCGAAAGATAACACATCAATTATCTTTTTTGTTGAAGATAAATTATTGCCGTCCCAGCCCAAAAGCATATAAACTTGTTTTTCTCCCGATTCAAATGGTATTATTTTATAATAAATAGCTCCGTACCAATTGTCAGCTCTGTTCTGCTTGAACATATCGGGTTCGGTACTGTCTTTTAGCACCTCTATTTTCCAATCTTTTTTATATTTCGATTGTACGATTCCAAAATAGCGATATGTTCCGTCGGCAAATTCGCAATTCCAATTATAAATGCGGAAAGCATTATCGGGCGAACGATATTTACCCATTTTTGTTAAGCTGGCAAACGGATAATCAAAACTATCTTTCTGTTTTAAGGCTTGTAATAAGTTTTTTTCGATCTGTTTGCAGACACTTACTTTTAAACTATCGGATGCGGTATTCTGTAGTTCCCAAAAATTGGCTTGCAATTGTTCTTCTGCTTTTTGTAATTGTTGTGAAAATGCAGAAACAACACTAAAAAGTAAAAATATACTTAAAATTATTTTGGTTTTCATTTATTGATGTTTTGGGTTTAGGTTATAGCCCTTTAGCTTTTTAAAAAATTAGGTCGCTCTCACGGAGCTAAATTCTCCTTACAAATTAAAATATTACAAAAAGAAGACTCCTGTGAGGGTAATTACCACATTATCTAATTATCTAATTGCCACATTAATTAAACCTTATCCATTGCTTGAATTAACAAATCAACAGCATGATGAATTTCTTCATCAGTAATATTTAGGGGAGGAGCAATACGGAAAGCATTCGGGCAAAACAAAAACGGATCCATTATAATGCCTACCTCAAAACCGTTTTTCATAATTTCAAACATTATCTCTTGCGATTCTACTTCAACGGCAATAAACAATCCCAATTGGCGGAATCCTTTTATTAAACGGTGATTTTTTAACAGCTTTACAAACAATTCGCCTTTGTGCTGTACATCGGCAATGATATTTTCTTCTAATAGCACCTCTAAAGCAGCTTTTGCGGCGGCACAACATACAGGATGCCCCCCAAAAGTGGTAATATGCCCTAACATTGGCTTACTTTTAAAGCTATCTAATATTTCTTTATCAGAAATAAAAGCTCCAACGGGCATTCCTCCGCCCATCGCCTTAGCCAGACATAAAATATCGGGAACGACATTAAAATGTTCAAATGCAAACAGCTTTCCGGTACGACCGAATCCCATCTGCACCTCATCGAAAATCAATAAAGCACCTTTTTGAGTACAAATATCACGCAAAGTGGTAATAAATTCCGCCGAGGGAATTATCATTCCTCCTTCCGATTGTATAGGTTCTAAAATCACACATGCTGTTTTCTCTGAAATCTGTTGCAGTTGTTCCATATTTCCAAATTCCAAAAAGCGGATATCGGGCAGCAATGGGCGATAAGCATTTTTCATTTCTTCGTCGCCAAGAACACTTAAAACACCCTGAGTACTTCCGTGATAGGCATTTTTAAAAGCTACAATTTCGCTTCTTCCGGTGTAACGTTTTGCCAATTTCATTGCTCCCTCGTTGGCCTCACTTCCCGAATTAACAAAATATACAGCATTTAACTGCTCCGGTAAATTATCGGTCAAAAGTTTCGCCATTTGTACTTGCGGCGATTCGATAAATTCGCCGTAAACCATCAGGTGCATATATTTATCGACCTGTTCTTTAACGGCATTTTTCACTTTTGGGTGTCCGTGTCCGAGATTGCTTACCGAAACGCCCGAAACAAGGTCGATATAAGGTTTTCCGTCGGGAGCGTACATATATATTCCCTCTGCTCGCTCTATTTCCAGAGCTATGGGAAAATCGGATGTTGTAGCAACATGCTGCAAAAATAATTGTCGGTTAGTTATCATTTTAGGTCGATTAGCAATTAATAATTATCAAATTTTTTATCCTCAACTTTTATCTTTTTACTAAATAGACCTCACAGTTAAAAAAAACTGTGAGGTCTTCGTTATTCTTTTCTTATTAGATTTTATTCCTTTTTTTCAACTTCGATTCTCGAATCTAACTATTTGGTTATTAAGTTTAATTCATTCATTAGTTTATCACGATATGATTTTCCAATTGGAATAGCTTTAGTTCCCGATTCGGTCTTCAAAATTATAGCATTGTCTTCTATTAAGTCAATTTTGCTTTTATTGATAATATAGGAACGATGAATTCTAGAAAATCTACCGGAAGGAAGTTTTTCCTCAATGGCTTTCATCGTAAAATGGATAGTGTATTTTTCGTTATGTGTATTTAATACAACATAATTTTCTAATGCTTCTACCCATAAAATATCATCTAAACATAAACGAACTAAAGAGGAGTTGTTTTTTATGAAAATTTGTTCTTTATCATTGGAAATATGTCCTTCTGTCGTTTCAATTAATCGATTTTGTACTTTAGTTACGGCTTTAAAAAATCGAGGATAGGAGATAGGTTTCAATAAATAATCGGTTACATCAAACTCGAAAGCTTCTATGGCATATTGTTCTTTTGAGGAAACTATAATTATTTTGGGTGCGATTTTTAATGTTTTTAAAAAATCAATACCACTCATATGAGGCATTTCTACATCAATAAATATTATATCAATATGCTCTAAAGACCCAATTTTGTTAATTGCATCAATAGGATTAGAATAAGTAGCGATAAGTTTTAAGAAATCAGTCTTTTCTATATAATTTTCTAATACTTTAATAGATAAATTATCATCGTCGATTATTATACAATTCATACAGATTAAACTTTATTTTAAAATAGTGAATTTAGAAATAGTGCTTCACAAAAGTAAAAAAATAAATTTATATGAAAAATATTTTGGCTTTTTTCTCTATTTCAGAGATATTGCATAACAGAGTAAAAAATCTCTAATACTGTGTTAAATAATAGAAATTATCATTATCTTATCGCCATATTTTTATATGTTATTGTTAGATGATATTGTGATTTTTGTGAAGAGAAATAATTAAAACAGATATATTTATGTTGAATGCAATGTTGTTTGCTGCAGGATTGGGAACTCGGTTAAAGCCATTAACCAATAATAAACCTAAAGCACTGGTAAAGTTAAACGGAAAAACATTTTTAGAACATGCTATTATTAAATTGAAAACTGTTGGAGTAACCCGAATTGTTATTAACGTACATCATTTTGCCGATTTGGTAGAAAACTTTATTCGTGAAAACGATTTTGGAGTGGATGTTAAAATATCCGATGAGCGAGAACAGTTGCTTGATACGGGAGGCGGGCTAAAAAAGGCAGCGTCTCTGTTTATTCCAAATGCTCCCATATTGGTATATAATGTGGATATTTTTTCGAATATTAATTTGCAACAGCTATTGAACGAACATAATTCCAATAATGCTTTAATTACCATGGCAGTACGAAACCGAGATTGTAATCGCTGTTTGTATTTCAATAACGAAAAACAACTTACCGGTTGGTGCAATAATCAAACGGGCGAAATAAAACAAGCTCGTGCCGATATGGCTCAATCTAAGCCCATTGCGTTTACCGGTATTCATGTAATAAGTCCCAATTTGTTTTCTAAAATAATCGAAACAGGTGCTTTTTCTATTATTGATTTGTATTTGCGTTTGGCAAAAACAGAAAAAATTATTGCCTTTGCAGATAATTCTGAAATTTGGTTCGATTTGGGTACTCCCCAACAGTTACAAATTGCAGAAAACACATTGAATAAAGAGTTATTACATTAACATGTTGTACATTTAAAATTTATGGATAGGTTAATTAACTTAGATAAAGAACTGTTGCTTGCATTAAATGGGTTGCATTCATCGTATTTCGACTATTTGATGTATACCATATCGGGCAAAGAGGTATGGGGCTTATTGTATATTACCATTATTGCTGTAATTATAAAAAAATATGGTTGGAGATGTGGCGGAACCATTGTTGCTGCTATGGTATTAACCATTGTATTAAGCGACCAAATAACATCGGGAATTATGAAACCGATTTTTGAACGTTTTCGTCCTTCGAGAGACCCCGTTTTAGGCAATATGGTGCATATTGTAAATAATTATAGGGGAGGAAAATTTGGTTTTGCTTCTTCCCATGCAGCCAACACATTTGCTTTGGCTATTTTCTCGGTGTTATTATTTAAAAATAGAAATTTATCGATATTTATGCTGTTTTGGGCAACTGTTGTTTCTTATTCGCGTATCTATTTAGGGGTGCATTATCCCGGAGATATAATTGTAGGTGCAACAATTGGTGCTACCGTTGGATTTGTGGTTTATCGCATTTACAACAAGTTTGTACTGTCTAAATTTAATCATTACGGAAATGTAAAATCATCATTACTATCTATAAATATGATAATAATTATTGGAAGTACTATTTTTTTAACATTGCTGTTATTGGCAAAATCAATGAAGTTATAGAGACTCAATAGAAAAACAAAAATGTTACAACGAATAAAATTTTTAGGAGCAGTTGCTCTGTTTTGGATACTGTTTTTTATGGTATTCCGATTTATATTTTTGGTGTATCAATGGAATATTGCCAACGCCTACAGTTCCGTTGAATTGGCAAAAGCATTTCTTTCGGGAAGTCGTCACGATTTATCGTTGATGGGTTATGTGGTAATGCTTTCCGGATTAATTATTTCGGTAACATTCTTTCTTTCGGGGCGAAAATTAAAAACACTATTTACAGTGTTGTTTTCTGCCATTGTAATTCTGTTTTTATTACTGCTGGTTCCCAATTTAGAGTTGTATCGTAATTGGGGATTTCATATCGATGCCTCGGTTTTAGATTATTTGAAAACCCCCAAAGAAGCAATGGCTTCTACCGTGGCAAGTATCTATTTATTGCAAGCATTTATTTTTGCAGTTTCGTTGGTCGTTGCCATTTGGAGTTTAAGAAAATTTGTTATTCCAAAATTGAATAGGGTAGAGCCTGTTAAATTTACCCGAGTTCCTATTCTGCTTTTTATTACCGCAACAATGATAATTCCTATACGTGGCGGTTTTGGTATTGCTCCAATGAATGTGGGGTTTGTCTATTTTTCGAATTATGCGTTTGTAAACCATTTGGCGGTAAATCCGGTATGGAATTTTGCCTATTCCATGAAAAAGATTAAAAAGAATAAGGTTACTTTTCATTATATGGATAATCAAAAGATGAATGCAGTAATGGACAGTTTAAAATCTCCTTACTCGCCGGAGCGTTTACAGGTTACAAATGCTGAAAAGCCCAATGTGTTGATTTTGATAATGGAGAGTTTTACCAGCAAAGCAACCGGATTAATTCCGCAGGGAGCTAAGGCTACGCCCAATTTAGACAGTTTGGCTAAAAACGGTGTTTACTTTTCAAATTTCTATGGTATTGGCGACCGCTCTAAAATTGGTATTGTGGGGATTTTAAGCGGCTACCCTTCGTTGCCTCGTCGCAGTGTTATTGCTTATACCGATAAGGTGGAAAAATTGCCGAGTATTTGTAAAAAGTTTAAAGAAAAGGGGTATAGTTCTGCATTTTATTACGGTGGCGATATTCGGTTTGCCAATATGAATTCGTACGTTAAAATAATGGGGTTCGATAAAATTGTAACCGAAAACAATTTTCCGTCTGAACTGAACAATACCAAATGGGGAGTACACGACGAGTATGTTTTCGATTATCTGTTAAAAGACATAAAGGCTGCGAAAAAACCGTTCTTTAAAACCTATTTTACGTTAAGCAGTCACGAGCCTTTTAATGTGCCGATAAAACAAATAAAAGGAAATAGCGAAGACCAACGTTTTTTAAATTCGGTGTATTATACCGATAAGTGTTTGGGGAACTTTATGGCTGCATTAAAAAAGACCGATAAATGGGATAACACTGTTGTGATTATTGTTGCCGACCACGGAACTCGTTATTTAATGAAATCGCAACCAACAGATATTATAAAATACCAAATTCCAATGATTTGGACGGGGGGTGCCATTACTGCTAAAGGTGTAACGGTGGACAAATTTGGCTGTCAGCCCGATATTGCCAACACTCTGTTAAACCAACTGGGTTGGGGAAGCGAATCGTTTATTATGGGGAAAGATTTACTGCAAAATAATCAGCGAGGATATGCTTATTTCGATTATAACAACGGCTTTGGATATATCGATGCCAACGAGCGTTCGGTGTACGATTTAACTGCAAAAAAATACGTGCATCAGCAAGGCGATAATTTCAACGGCGAACAATGGAAAGCTATTTTGCAATTTATCAATCAGGATTTTAATAAAAGATAGTTTTTATAAGTTGGAAATTGGAAGACGGAAGACCGAAGTTCCAAGCAAAAAGCCAAAGGCTAACAGCTAAGAGCCAATAGCTAATAGGAATAATACTAATTTCGTTTTACCACTACGCCAATACTCTCCAATAGCTGTTTATCTGTTACAAACATTTTGGCAAATTTTATTAATTCGGAGTAATGTGGGCTGAGTTCGTTTAGTATTTCGTTGCGTTTTTCGGTTATCTTTCGAATTTCGCCCATTTGTTTCTTTTGTTCTATTTTAAGCAAACTAATGGTTTTAAGTCGATTGATAATGCAATTGATTTTTTGTTCGGTTACTCCGGCAGGTTGCATTTTATCCAAAAACATGCTGTTGCTCTGAATTTGAGCATAAAAATGTCGTACCTGCTCGTGCCAACCATCGAAAGTTGCTTTTCTTTTACCGCTGAGTTCAAGTGTTGTTTGGGCTTGTATGTTATCTTTAAAGAAAATACGTGCAAAAGCCAAATCTCTTTTATATATTTTGTCTATTTCATTCCAATTTTGTCGCAATTCATGGGTCTTGGCACATTTCTCTCCCTGTTTTTTCTTTTGTTCTTGCATTAATTTTTCTACTTCGGCTATTTTTCCCAAATAGCCGTTTAATCTATCTTTGGAGTATCCTACATTTTGCAGACAATTTAAAATAGCAGGTTTTTGTGCATTCGAAAATGCAATTTTCATATTTAGAAGTTCCTTTTCGATACTAAATATTCTTATTTTTCTCATAATATTTTAATTTTATCCTTAAATATAGTAATATTTTCTTTTAAAAGAGGAATAAAATAGAAGTTTTAGTCTATATTTTCAGGAAAATAATTGTTGCTTAATGGAATTTATCCATTGCTTAATGGAAGATAGCGGTTGCTTAAAAGAATTTATCCATTGCTTAATGAAAGATAATAGTTGCTTAAAGGAGTTTTATTATTACTTAAAGGAATATAATTGTTGCTTATTGTATTTTTATGGCTTTTTTATATGATAATTAGACGGGAGACGGAAGACGGAAGCTCCAAGCTAAAAGCCAAAGGCTAACAGCTAAGAGCCAAAAACTAAACATTAATTTATCGATTGTAAACTGTTAAAGCTGATAAATTTAGTAGCTCCCTTTCGAATATTAACAGGAATGGTTTGTGTTTGTTGTATTCCATTTTGGGTTTTTAGTTGCAGGGTGACTGTTTTTGTATTTTCGTCAATATCTATGCGGTTGTAGTAAATGGCATAGGGGAGAGTTTGCCAATTTCGGGTATCAGCTTTTTCGGTAATGGCATTAAAAATACCGATAATCATTCCTAAGTTTTTATCCTCTTTTCTGGTATAGCTTTCAATTCCTTTTTTTATTGCCAAGCGTAATAAAGAATTTGCCATTTCTCGCAACATACGGTCACGTAAAGTTTTAAATGCAATGGCATTAATGTCTTCGGCTTTATAAAGCGGATAATTTTTGTTATTAATAACTAAATCGGCTCCGGTAAAGAAAGGAATGCGTTCGTGGTATTTTGGGAAAGCCACACGTATAAAATCTAAATTCTTTAGTGAATTTTGTGTTTTATTGTCTCTGTTTCCAATAAAAAAAGGGAAAGTTATGTTTTCGTCCGAATTGGCTAAAGTTAAAAAACCATCGTTATTTCCCATTGAAGTAAAATTAATACTCCATTCATCTTTTACGGGTCCCAAACCATTCATCCAAAAGAAAACCAAAGTACCCTGATTTTTCTTTTGAGGGGTATATTCCATTCCAAATTTTTGCTTATAAAAATAATAATCGCGATTTAATCCGGTAAGATAGGCAGTGCGTAAAATATCTTTTTTTAGCTGGAAAGGAGCAGGTGTGTTAAAGTTCTTTGTGTAGTTGTTTTCGTAAATTTTATAGGCATTTCGGTAAGCAATAAACGCATTATTATAATCGTTGTTGGCATCGTATATCAACCCCATGATTGTGTGAACAAAAGCATCATCACTGTACCTGTTTTTGTATTTATTTGGATATTTATCGTTTAAGGCATATAGTTTTTCGTTTACTCTACGGCATTCTACCAACGCATCTTCCATTTTTCCCATTTCTAAATAGCTTAGTGCTTGATAAAAATTGGAAAGTACATTTTCAAAATCTTCGGGACGGTAGGGTTTAGTTGCCGGATTAGTGATAAGAGCTAAGCCTTCGTTGAAAACATTTTTTCTTAGGTCTTCAATATAAATATCCGCTTGGTGGAAATAGTCAGCAGCCCTGGCATAATCTTTTTGCAACCAAGCTAACATTCCTTTATTTAAAAGATAAAGCGATTTGTTTCGCTTTTGCAGATTGCTTTTGTTACTTTCGAATGCCTTTTCTGCTTTAGCCATATTTCTGGTTGTAAAATGTCTATTAAAAGTTTCATTCTGCACGTAATAAGTGGCACAGCTCGAAAAAGTAAAAAGAATAAAAAGCAGTATAATTGCTATAATATGTTGGCGTAAATATTTTGCCATAGGTACTTAGCTAAAAATAGGGGAAATCTGTTAGAACAGATTTCCCTGAATATAATTGATTTAACGTTTGATGTATTTTTTGATTTTTTTATCGCCAATCCAAACAATCTCGCTGGTTTCAACATTAGTCAGCTCCACGTTTAATTGATAGAAGCGAACTTTTTCTCTTTTGTGACCATCAATAATCGATGCAATATCGCCTTGCAGTATAAAATCGGCACCCAATTCTTGTCCCCATTTTTTTACCGTTGCTTTCGATGCAAAGTCTTGTTGTTCCGCACGTTCTTGGCGAAGTTGTTCTCTTTTTGCTCCGGCTTGCACCAATCGCACACGACCGTCTCGAATAATTGCCCTTTCAATATCTTTAATATAGGTATCGGCGTCGATATGTTCCGATGTTTTATTGGTAATTAATCCGACAATAAGCACCGGTTTACGGTTGAATTCTTTTTCGAAATTAGGAATCCAATTGGCATCTAATACTTGCTGAATTAGAGCTTCGGCAGTTAAACGAGAATCGGTGTCGTTCCAGCGTCCGCTAATATCAATTTGTTGGTCGGTGTTTACACGAGTAACCTTTCTTGAACATGATGCCAAAGTTAAAATTACCATGGCAAAAACAATTAAT
>PDWJ01004410.1_pt1 | contig 12438 bp, 8 predicted proteins | sample 1430881 | NCBI WGS metagenome assembly PDWJ01 (sample SAMN01162460, study PRJNA174530) | Oral metagenome, whole genome shotgun sequencing project. | biome: Marine environment; feature: Marine mammal; material: Swab sample of the gingival sulcus; isolation source: swab sample of gingival sulcus... | reverse complement strand
CGCCGTCCGATGCCCCGATCGAAGCCGAGGCCGTCGCTCGCGCGGCGACCGAGGAGCGCGCCGGTATACCGCTCGACGACCTGGACTCGGCGCGGTAGCACCAGCGCCATGAGCGCCTCGAATCGCATCCTCGCCGACGTCGCCTCGATCCTGAGGATCCACATCATCTTGATCGCCGTGACGGCGGCGCTGACCTTCGGGTGGCTCTTCACGGGCGCCTTCCCTTGGGGGATCGCCGTCATCGGCGGGATCGACTGGCTGCTCATCAACCTGCTCAACCGGGTGACGGACCTCAAAGAGGATCTGGCCAACGAGATCCGCGGCACGGAACGCCTCGTGGGGACCCAGCGTCTGGTGCTGGGCCTGTGGCTCGGGGTCTTCGCCGGGTCCTTCGCCGTCAGCCACCTGGTGTGGCCGCAGCTGACGCCTTGGCGCGCGGCGGTGCAGCTCATCGGGGTCGGCTACAGCTACCGCATCGTCCCCACGCCGGCGGGCCTCAAGCGCTTCAAGGACCTCTACTTCTTCAAGAACTTCATGTCCTCGGTGCTCTTCATTCACACGGTCTTCCTCTACCCGCTGGTGGCGGCCGACTGGCGAGTCATCCACCCCGGAGGCGCCGCCGCCGTGGTGTTGCTCGCGGTCTTCTTCGTCACCTTCGAGATCACCTATGAGATCCTCTACGACATGCGAGACCTCGAGGGGGACCGCCTGGCGAACGTCCCGACCTATCCCGTGGTCCATGGGCTGCACCGCTCGCGCCAGATCATCGATGGGCTGCTCGCCGCCTCGGCGGTGACGCTGCTGGCGGCGCTGCTGTCAGGCGTCATCGGGGTCCGCGAGGGGCTGATGCTCGCCGCCCCCGCCATCCAGCTGGTCTTCTACCGTCCCCGCTACCGTCGGGGCCTGACCACCGGCGACTGCATCGGCTTGACCTATCTGGGCGCGGGGCTGCTGGTCTTCTTCCTCGTCGGCACTCAGCTATGGCTGGCCGCGGGGATGCCGGCCAACATCTACCTGTGGCCAGGCTAGAGGCTCGCGGTGGCCTCGGCCCGGCGGATGATGCCGAAGGCGCGGTCACCGATCGCCTCGAGGTGGGAGATCACGTCGAGCAAGCGCAGCCCCGGGATGACGCCGACGTCGGTCTGCCTCATTCCGGCGACGTAGCGCTCGCGTAGCTCACCGCGCGCGCGGTCGATCGCCCGCTCGATCTCCTCGGCCGCGTTCAGGTCGCTCTCGCCGACGAGGTAGCTTCCGAGGTTCGCCAGGGAGCGGTCGACCAGCTCGGCGAGGTCGGCGATCTCGGCCAGCGCCTCGGGCGCGAGCTGGTCACCGCCGGCGCCGTGGTTGCGGACGGCCAGCTTGACGAGGCTCTCGCAGTGATCCGCGACCCGCTCGAGGCGGTGGGTGTTGAGCACCATGGCGCCGATCTGGCGTGCGCTGGAGGCGGAGGTCGCCGCCCGCGCGGTCATGGCGAGGACGTCCGTGATCTCGCGCTCGAGGCGGTCGACGCGGTCCTCGTTCGCGAGGGCCTGCGCGACCGCGGGCCCCAGGTCCGCGTCAGGCCGCTGCAGGATCCGCATGGCCTCTGTGAACATATCTCTTACGATCTCGGTCATGTGGCGAAGCTCATGCCCCACCTGAGCCAGCAGCAGCTCCGGGGTCTCGACCAGCGCCGTCGAGACGTAGCGGCTGACTCGATACTCGTCGGGCTCTCGCTCGGGCGTGATGCGCGAGACGAAGCGCGCGATCTGACCGACGAAGGGCAGCATCACCGTGGTGTTGATCAGGTTGAAGACGGTGTGGAAGGCGGCGAGATGCGCGGTCACGACGGCGACGGCCTCCCCGCCCGCCGACAGGCCGGCGGTGGGGTCCCCGGGGACGATCGCGTCGACCACCGGCAGCAGGGCCCACTGAAAGAGCGCGAGCGCCCAGATCACGCCGACGAGGTTGAAGACCAGGTGCGCGCGGGCCGCGCGTTTGGCAGCCGTCGTCGCCCCGATGGCGGCGATGTTCGCCGTCGCCGTCGTGCCGATGTTCTCGCCGAGGACCATCGACGCCGCGAGCTCGTAAGGGATGAAGCCCGACGCCGTCAGCGCCAGCGTCAGGGTCATCGTCGCCGAGCTCGACTGCAGCAGCACCGTCAAGACGGTGCCGATCCCGACGAACAGCAGGATGGAGACAAAGCCCAGGTCGACGACGTCCTGGACCCAGGCCAGCTGCGCCTCCTCGACGCCCGGCACCGAGTCCTTCATCAGCGACAGGCCGAGGAAGAGGAGCCCGAAGCCCACCAGGACCTCGCCCAGCTGCCGGCGCCGCGCGCCCGACATGTAGCTCAGCGCGACGCCCACGCCGACGGCGGGCAGCGCGAACGCGGCGATCTTCACCTTGAACCCGAGCAGCGCCACCAGCCAGCCGGTCACCGTGGTGCCGATGTTGGCCCCCATGACGACGCCGATGGCCTGCTTGAGGTTGAGCAGCCCCGCGTTGACGAAGCCAACCAACATCACCGTCGTCGCCGAGCTCGACTGGACCACGGTGGTCGTGGCGAACCCGGTGAGCACCCCCTTGACCCGGTTCGAGGTCATCCGGCCGATGAGCTGCTTGAGGCGCGCCCCGGCGACCTTCTGCAGGCCCTCAGACATGATCTTCATGCCGAAGAGGAACACCCCGAGGGCGCCGAGGAGGTTGATGATCTGCAGGAGCGTGTCCATGCAGCGATCGTTATCACACCTGGCCGCGAAGGCCGGCGATGATCTGCTCGATCTCCTCGCGATCCTCGGCCCCGGGGGCGACCCGGAGGTAGCCCTGCCAGGCGCCGGCGCGCTCGTCGGCGGCGAGCCCCGCCCGCTCCGAGGCGACGGCGAGGTCGTACCAGGTGTCCGCCTCGAAGGGGTTCGACTCGAGGCTGAGTCGGTAGGCCTTGGTCGCCTCGGCCCAAGCGCCGACCATGCTGAAGGCGGTGCCCAGCAGGTACAGGGCCTGCCAGTCGCCCGGGGCGAGGTCGAGGGCCCGGCGCAGCAGCAGCGCCGCGCCCCGCGGGTCGTCCCGCTCGAGGCGCACGTCGGCGCGCAGCACCAGGTAGTGGGGCTCGTCGGGGGCCGCCTGGACCAGGCGCTCGAGGTGCGCCTCGGCGGCGTCGAGCTCACCGGCCTCGCGGAGCTGGTCGACGAGCAGCACCGCCGCCTCACAATCGGTGGGATCGGCGGCGATGACGCGTTGGAGGCGGTCGATCGCGACCCCTCGCCGATCCAGCTCGATGGCACGCAAGGCCTGGTTGAAAAGCTCGTCGGGGTCGCTCATCCTCGGCGGACCTTAGCACCGGCGGCTGCGCCGTCATGTTTTCGCTCTCTCGACCCGACGGCTCCTGTGCTCCCCCACCCCGACGACACCATCGCCGCCATCGCGACGGCCGCCGGCGGCGGCGTCGGGGTCATCCGCCTGTCGGGGCCCGAGGCCCTCGCCATCGCGTGCGCGGGCTTCTCCGGCCTCCACGCCGACGCCGCGCCGCGCCGCCTGTACCACGGCTGGTGGCGCGACGCCGCCGGCGCCCCCCTCGACGAAGGCCTCGCCGTCCTGATGCCCGGGCCCGCGAGCTTCACCGGCGAGGACGTCGCCGAGCTTCACCTCCACGGCGGCGCGCTGAGCCTGCGCCGCTGCCTCGACGCCTGCCTCGACGCCGGCGCCCGCCTCGCCGCGCCCGGCGAGTTCGCCCGCCGCGCCTTCCTCAACGGCAAGCTCGACCTCACCCGCGCCGAGGCCATCGCCGACATGGTGGCCGCGCGCACCGAGCGCGCCCTGAGCCAAGCCCGAAGCCACCTCGCCGGCGCCCTGCTCGAGGCCGCCACCGCCGCGCGCGACCGGATCCTGCGCCTGCGCGCCCAGATCGAGGTGAACCTCGACTTCGTCGCCGACGACGTCCCCCTCATCGACCCGGCCACCCTCTCGGCCGAGGCCGCCGCCGTGGCTCGAGCGCTGTCGCAGCTGGCCGGCACCTGGCGCCGCGGCCACCTGTGGCGCGAGGGCGCCCGGGTCGTCCTCGTCGGCCGCCCCAACGCCGGAAAGTCCAGCCTCTTCAACGCCCTGCTCGGGCGCGACCGGGCCATCGTCACGCCGGTCCCCGGCACCACCCGCGACGTGGTCGATGAGGCCGTGGACATGCTCGGCGTCCCGGTCGTCCTCGTCGACACCGCCGGGATCCGCGTCGCCGCCGACGCCATCGAGGCCGAGGGCGTCGCCCGCACCCAGCGCCAGGTCGCCCAGGCCGACCTGGTCGTCCACGTGGTCGACCCCGCCTCGCCATTCGAGGCCGCCGACCTCCACGACGACGCCGTGGGCGCGCCGATCCTCGTCGTCCACTCCAAGGCGGATCTCCACGCCAGCGCGCCGCCTCCGCCGGCTCGCGCTCCCGCTGTGGGCCCCGCCGGCCCGAGCCCCGCCGCGGCGGAGCCTGCCGAGGCCCCGGGGCACCCAGGCGAGCTGAGCGTCAGCGCCACGACCGGCGCCGGCCTGCCCGACCTCGAGCGCGCCATCGTCGAGGCCCTCGGCGGCGTGGCCGACCCCGGCGGGGGCCTCACCGTCACCCGCGAGCGCCAGCGCGTGGCCCTCGAGCGTGCCGCCGCCGCCCTCACCGCCGCGGCCGCCGCCATCGACGCCGGCCTGCCCGCCGAGCTCGCCGCCGTCGACGTCCAGGAGGCCACCGACGCCCTCGGCGAGCTCGTCGGCGTCACGACCGTCGAGGACGTCCTCGACCACCTCTTCGGCAGCTTCTGCATCGGCAAGTAGGCGCCCCCATGACCGACATCGCCGCCCCTGAGCTCATCGGCACCTGGGTCAGCGTCATCCCGCCGCTGGTCGCCATCGCGCTCGCCATCACCACGCGCCAGGTCTACCTGTCGCTGTTCCTGGGCATCTGGGCCGGCTGGACCCTGCTGGCCGGCGGCGACCCGCTGGCAGGCTTCGCCGCCGCCGTCGAGGCCTGCGTCAGCGTCTTCGGGGACGCCGGCAACACCCGCGTCATCATCTTCAGCGCCATGATCGGCGCCCTCATCACCATCACCCAGTACTCCGGGGGCGTGGAGGGGTTCGTGGAGGCCCTGCGCCGCCGCCGCTTCGCCGCCCAGCGCCGCGGCGCCCTGCTCCTGTCCTGGGTCCTCGGCGTCGTCGTCTTCGTCGAGTCGTCGATCACCTCGCTGGTCAACGGCGCCGTCTGCCGCCCGCTCTTCGACGACCAGCGGATCTCGCGCGAGAAGCTCGCCTACCTCTGCGACGCCACCGCCGCCCCCGTCTGCGTCCTCATCCCGCTCAACGCCTGGGGCGCCTATATCGCGGAGCTGCTGAGCGACGAGGGCGTCGCCGAGCCCGTCGAGGTCTTGCTCGACTCCATCCCCTTCAACTTCTACCCCCTGCTCACCTTGACCTTCTCGCTGGGCTTCGTCGTGCTCCTCGGCCGCGACTTCGGCCCGATGCGCCGCGCCGAGCGCCGCGTCCGCACGAGCGGCCAGCTCCTGCGCCCCGGCGCCGAGCCCGTCATCAGCGAGGACATCACGGGCCTACGGCCGCCGCCCGGCGCCCCGCGGCGCGCCCTCAACTTCGTCCTGCCCGTCCTGACGATGGTCGCGATGATGCCCGTCGGCCTCTACCTCACCGGCGACGGGGACCTGATGGCCGGCGTCGGCTCCACCTCGGTCCTGTGGGCCGTCATCGCCGCCACCGTCGTCGCCTTCCTGCTGGCCGGCGCCCAACGCATCGTCAACCTCAAGCAGGGCACCGACCTCTTCTTCAAGGGGTTCGGTGGGCTGATGCCGCTCGCGGTCCTGATGGTCTTCGCCTTTGCCATCGGGGCCACGACCAAGACCCTCGGCACAGGCTCCTACGTGGCCAACCTGGCCAGCGAGGTCCTCGCGCCCCAGCTGGCCCCGGCGCTGCTGTTCGCCGTGGGCGCCGCGATCGCGTTCTCGACGGGCACCTCCTGGGGCACCTTCGCGATCATGCTGCCGCTCGCGCTCCCCATGGCCGCGGGCCTCGAGATCCCCGCACCCCTGGCCGTCGCGGCGGTCCTCGGCGGCGGGGTCTTCGGCGACCACTGCTCGCCCATCTCGGACACCACGATCATCGCCTCGATGGCGGCCGGAGCCGACCACATCGACCACGTCAACACGCAGCTCCCCTATGCGCTGACCGTCGCCGGCGTGGCCCTGGGCGCCTACGCGATCGCCGGGGCCCTGGCGATCTGACCCAGCGGCGGCGGGCGCCGTCGCCGGCTACTTGCGCCGGGTGACGACCAGGTGAGGGTGCTGGGCCTTGGAGGGGTAGCCGAACATGAAGGGCAGCTCGCGCCGGGGCTGGGTCGACCAGGCCTCGCGATAGGCGGCCTCGCCCTCCTTGGAGCCCCGGATCGCCGTCGCCCGAAAGCGACCGTAGGTGACGATCTCCCAGCTGTCGTCGAGGTAGTTGGGTGGGATCCCCGTCGAGTCCGACACCATCCACTGGACGTTGTCGAGCAGGAACCGACGGACGGTCTCGAAGTTGCGCCACCACAGAAGGTAGCTGGCCGCCTTTGTCATGGCCGCGATCTTCCCCTTGGCCTGCAGGTGCTTGAGGACGCGCGGGTCGGCGGCGATGTGGGCGTCGTCGAGGTTGGCCGAGATGTGCCGGTAGGTCTGGATCGGGGCCGCGGCGGCGCCCTTGCGCCTGAAGGTGAGCTCGAAGCTCCCGAAGAGCTCGGCCAGCTTGCGGTTGCGCTTGCTGCCCGCGAGGCGCGCGACGGCGGCGTCCCCCTCGGCGATGTCCGCGGCGGTCAGGTAGTGAAGGCCGCCCTCGGGCGCGACGCGGAAGTAGCGGAGGCTGACGGGCTCGTAGCCGTGGGTGGCCAGACCCACCAGGGCGAAGACGATCTGCGAGGGCAGGGGGTCGCCCTTGAGGCGCGCTAGGTCGAGGGTCCGGCTGTGGTTGACGGTGACGAGCTTGTCGAGGAACTGCCGATGGAGGCGCAGGCTCTTGTTCAGCTTGCGCCGGTCGAGCGTGGTGAAGGGGCGAGGATCACCGCCGGCCTCCAGGGACAGGCTCGTCAGCTCCGTCAGGTCCGGATAGATGGCCAGAGCGGTCAACAGATCCGCGCCGCCGAAGGGGTAGACCACGGTCTTCGGCAGCCCCTGGGGGACGAGCTCCGCGAAGAAGGGGCGGGCCTTGGCGAGCCACTGCTCGTCGTAGCGCCCAAAGATCTCGCCCAGCGCCTCGCAGTGGGCGGCGACGGTCTTAGCGTCGAAGCGAGCCTCGTCGAAGCCGCGCCCGTCACAGGCGACGACGGCGGATAGGGCGCGCAGCTCGGCGTCAAAGCGGACGCCCTGCTCAGCAGGCGCCTCGGCCAAGGCGGCGGGCGACAGGGCCAGCAGGAGCAGGGCCGCGGCGGAGGCGACCTTGGCGGCGTGAGACAGTCGGCGCATCGGCGCACCTCATCGGGGAGCAGCGGGGAGCGGCGGGCAGACGGACGTATAGCCGAAGGCGCCGGCCGCCGGAAAGGGACAACGCGCTCGCCGGGCGCGCGATTCCGAGGAGCGGCCCCGGCCGTTTGCCGCCGCTGTCTCGCGACGATAGCTTGCGCGCCATGCCGACGTCCTACGACGACCAGGTCGCCGCCGCGCGGGCCCCCGTCGCCGAGCTCACGCCCGCCGAGCTCGCGGCGCGCCTCGCGGGCGCCCGCCCGCCGCTTGTCATCGACTGTCGGGAGCCCCACGAGGTCGCCAGCGGCGCCATCGCCGGCGCCATCGCGCTCCCGCGCACCCTCCTCGCGCAGCGGATCGCCGACGCCGCCCCCGATCCGGCCGGTCCCATCGTGACGTACTGCGCCACCGGCGCCCGCAGCGCCCTCGCCGCGGCCACCCTCATCGGGCTCGGCTACGGGGACGTCGCCAACCTCGGCGGGGGCGTCGCGGCCTGGCGCGCGCAAGGGCTCCCCCTCGAGCGACCCCGCGACAGCGAGCTGAGCGACGCCCAGCGCGCCCGCTACGCCCGGCAGATCGTGCTTCCCCAGGTGGGCGAGGCCGGACAGCGGCGCCTCCTGGACGCCCGCGTGTTGCTCGTGGGCGCGGGGGGCCTCGGCTCGCCGGCGGCGCTCTACCTCGCCGCCGCGGGGGTGGGGACCTTGGGCCTTGTCGACGACGACGTCGTCGACGCCTCCAACCTCCAGCGCCAGGTGCTCCACGGCGAGGCCACCGAGGGGCTCTCCAAGATCGCGAGCGCCCGAGCCACCCTGGCCCGCCTCAACAGCGCCTGCGAGGTCGTCGGCTACGAGGAGCGCCTCACCGCCGGCAACATCCGCCGGATCTTCGGCGCGGGCTGGGAGGTGGTCGTCGACGGGACGGACAGCTTCGCCACCCGCTACCTCATCAACGACGCCTGCGTCCTGCTAGGGGTGCCCAGCGTCTACGGCGCGGTCCACCACTTCGACGGCCAGGTCAGCGTCTTCGCCCACGACCAGGGCCCCTGCTACCGCTGCCTATACCCCTCACCGCCGCCTCCGGGGGTCGCCCCCAGCTGCGCCGAGGCGGCAGTCCTCGGCGCCGTCCCCGGCGTCATCGGGACCCTGCAAGCCACCGAGACCCTCAAGCTCCTCTTGGGCGTGGGGGCGCCGCTCGTCGGCCGCCTGTTGAGCGTCGACCTGTTGACGATGCGCTTGCGGGAGCTGCGCGTCCGCCCCGACCCGCGCTGCCCGGCGTGCGGCGTCGAGCCCACGATCACCGAGCCCGTCGACGTCTCGCACGCCCAGTAGCCCGCCGCGCGGGCGGTCCTCAGTCCCCTGGGGGTGTGCTCGTGGGCGTCAGCCGGCCGCCGCCGGTGGGATGAAGGTCATGGCGCGCTCGGCCAGCGCGGTGATGGTCAGCGAGGGGTTGACCCCCGGGTTGGCCGAGACGGCCGAGCCGTCGATCACGTAGAGCCCGTCGTAGCCGTGGACGCGGTGCTGGGCGTCGATGACGCCGGCGTCGGGGCCGTCGCCCATGCAGGCGCCGCCGAGGATGTGGGCCGTGGAAGGGGTGCCCAGCGCGGTCTCCGTGAACATGGACCCGACCACGCCGCCGACCTTGGCGGCGAAGCGGCGGGCGAGGTCGGTGGCCTCGGCCATGAAGGCCTCGGGCGCGTCCTCGGGGTCGTCGAGGACGGTGATGAGGCCCTTGCGAAAGCCCGTGAAGAGGTTGCGGCCGAGGCGCATCTGGAGCGCCCCCTCGAGGGTCCGCATGTAGAGCATCACCTGGGACTTCCCGGCGAATTCCTTGACGGTGTAGGCGCGCGCCCACTGGCCCGGGTTGCGGATGAGCTGACGGAGCACTTCCAAAAAGCGGATCAGCGCGTGCTCGCCGGGAGCGTGGGGGAGGATCATGGTGCGGAAGAAGCCGGAGCCTTTGCCGTAGCGGACGGGCTCGAGGTGGCTGTGGTCATCGGTGTGGAGGATGGAGGTGATCGCCACACCCTTCCAGAACTGCTCGCTGGAGTCGGGGGCGATGACCCCGGTGAGGGACTCGCTGTTGGTGCGCACGAAGTCGCCGACGCGATCGGACAGGCGCGGCAGCCCCTCGGGATCCTCCTTCATGGCGAGCAGCAGCGGGACCGTGCCCATCACGCCGCCCGACAAGATGACGTGGTCGGCCGTGAAGACGCGCGGGAAGTGCGGGAAGAGCGAGCGGCGGCACTCGACCCGGTAGCCGCCACGCTTGCGGGGGCGGATGGCGGTGACCTCGGTCTCGGGGCGGACGACGCAGCCGCGCCGCTCGGCGAGGAAGAGGTAGTTCTTGTCGAGGGTGTTCTTGGCGCCGACCCGGCAGCCGGTCATGCAGGCGCCGCAGTAGGTGCAGCCGACGCGGTCGGGCCCCTCGCCGTCGAAGAAGGGATCGGGGGCGGACGCTCCGGGCTGGCCGAAGTAGACGGCGACGTCGGTGGGGTGCCAGTGCTCCTCGCGCCCCATGTCGCGGGCGATGTCGCGCAGGACGTGGTCGCCGGTGGTCAGCCGCGGGTTGCGGGTGGAGCCGAGCATGCGGCGGGCCGTCGCATAGTGGGGCTCGAGCTCGCGCTCCCAGTCGGCCAGGTGGGCCCAGGTGTCGGCCTCGAAGAACGGGGTCTTGGGCTTTGGCAGGGTGTTGGCGTAGGTGAGGCTGCCGCCGCCGACGCCGACGCCGTGCAGGATCGTCACGTGCTCCATGAAGGACATCGAGAAGATCCCCCGCAGTCCGAGCTGGGGCATCCACATCCACTTGCGCAGATCCCAGTTGGTCTTGGCGAAGTCCTTGGGGGCGAAGCGTCTGCCCTTCTCGATGACCAAGACCCGATAGCCCTTTTCGCTCAGCCGCAGCGCCGAGACGCTGCCGCCGAAGCCCGAGCCAACGATGATCCAGTCGTAGTGGCTATTGCTCCTCATGGCTGCTACCTCAGGTGGCTCCGACGCACGTCGTCAGCCAGGCTATGCGGCTCCGACGGGCGGCGCAAGCTGACGAGGGAGCGGAGGGAGCGGAGCGAGGCGGAGCGAGGAGGGCAGGGCCGCGTTGACCCTCTCGCGCGCGGGAGCGCCGCCGAGGGCCACCACCGCGCGCTTGGGCTTACTGTCCGCCGACCTCGAGCTGCCACAGCAGGAACGCCCATTGGTCCGCGTAGGACTCCACGGTCTCCTTGACGAGGTCGGCGCCGCCGTGGCCTGCCTGGCGCTCGACGCGCATCAGCGCCGGGCGATCGCTGGCGCTGGCCCACTGGATGGCGGCGGTGAACTTGCGCGCGTGGAGGGGGTCGACGCGGTCGTCGCTGTCGGCGGCCATCATGAGGAGCGCCGGGTAGCGCTGGCCGCGCTTGACGCGGTGGTAGGGCGAGTAGGCCAGCAGGGTCGCGAGCTGCTCGGCGTCGTCGGCCGAGCCGTACTCCGGCACCCAGGTCTCGCCGCTGCCGAACAGGTGGTAGCGCACCATGTCGAGCAGCGGGACCGCGCAGATGACGGCGCGGAACAGGTCGGGGCGCTGGGTCATCGCGGCGCCGACGAGGAGCCCGCCGTTGGAGCCGCCGCGGATGGCGAGGCGCTCGGGGCGGGTGTAGCCGCGGGCGATGAGGTGCTCGGCGGCGGCGATGAAGTCGTCGAAGACGTTCTGCTTGTGGGGGCCGCGGCCGCTGTAGTGCCAGGCCTCGCCGTACTCGCCGCCCCCGCGCAGGTGGGGCAGCGCGTAGACGCCGCCGCGCTCGAGCCAGATGAGGATCGACGAGGCATAGCTCGGCGTCATCGAGACGTTGAAGCCGCCGTAGCCGTATAGCAGCGTGGGGTTGTCGCCGTTGAGCGCGATGTCCTTGCGGTGGACGATGAACATCGACACCCGGGTGCCGTCGTGGGAGCGGTAGTGCTCGAGGGTCACCTTGAAGCGGGAGGTGTCGATGGGCAGGTCCACGCGAGACCACAGCGCGGTCTCGCCGCTGGCGACGTCGAGGCTGTGGACCTCGGGGGGCGTCGTGTAGGAGCTGAAGGACAGGTAGGCGGTGGGGGCGTCGGGCTCGCCGTGGACGACGTCGACGGTGCCGACGTCGGGCAGGGCCACGTCGTGCAGGCGGGCGCCGTCGAGGTCGTGGACGCGGAGGACGCTGGCGGCGGCGCGCAGGCCTCGTAGGACCAGGCGCCCCCCGATGATGTCGACGGCCTCGATGGTCTCGTCGCTCTCGGGGATGATCTCCTTCCAGGCGGCGCGCTCGGGCGCGGCGGGGTCGGCGACCATGACGCGGTAGCGGGGGGCGCCGTCGTTGGTGAGGATGTAGAAGCGGCCGCCGTGGGCCTCGACGCTGTAGTTGGCGTCGACGCCGACGGCGAGCGCCCGGAAGCCTCGGGCGCGGGCGTTGGTCGCGATCCACCGCGCGGTGTCGAGGTCGTCGATCCGCGCCGCCGCGGGCAGGTCGGTCGGCGAGACGTCGGCCTGGAGGTCGCGGAACCACACGTCGCTCGAGTTCCAGCCGTGCTGCACGTACAGAAACAGCCAGCGGCCGTCACGCGACAGGCTGGGCCACAGGAAGGTCCGGGCGCTGCCGGTGCGCGGGAAGACCTGGGCGTCGGTGGCCGGCGGGGTGCCGACGACGTGGCGGCGGATCTCGGAGTAGCCGGGACGATCGGCGACGGGGACGTCGCCGCTGGCGGGCAGCCAGGTGTAGTAGAAGGCTCTTCCGCCGGGCTCCCAGGTCGGGTAGGCGTATTTGGCGCCCGAGATGACGTCGATCGCGCTGTCCTCGCCGCGGTCCAGGTCGCGCAGGTAGAGGGTGGCCTCGTCGGCGTTGTTGGCCTTGAGGGTGTAGGCGACCAGGCGCCCGTCGTGGCTGGGGAAGGTGCCGCCGAGGGAGACGCTGCCGTCGTCGCTGAGGGTGTTGGGGTCGATGAGCACCCGCTCCTCGCCGTGCTCGCCTTCGCGCCAATAGGCGACGGCCTTCTCGCGG
>PDWJ01004408.1_pt1 | contig 12442 bp, 10 predicted proteins | sample 1430881 | NCBI WGS metagenome assembly PDWJ01 (sample SAMN01162460, study PRJNA174530) | Oral metagenome, whole genome shotgun sequencing project. | biome: Marine environment; feature: Marine mammal; material: Swab sample of the gingival sulcus; isolation source: swab sample of gingival sulcus... | reverse complement strand
AAGAGCATATTCAGGGCGTGACAATATTTTAAAATTCGCTGGCTGTTATCATGGCCATGCTGACGGATTATTAGTGTCATCCGGTTCAGGGGCTTTAACATTGGGCGTGCCGGACTCTCAAGGAGTACCGCAAGCATATGCCCAACATACTTTGACGCTTCCTTATAATGATATAGAAAGGTTGAGAGAGTTTTTTAAGCAACAAGGTGATAGCATTGGAGCGGTTATTGTAGAGCCGGTTGCCGGTAATATGAACTGCGTTCCACCACTAGCAAATTTTCTCCAAACTTTGCGTGAACTATGTACGCAATATCAAGTCGTTCTTATTATGGACGAGGTAATGACGGGTTTTCGTGTTGCTAGAGGTGGTGCCCAAGAGCTTTATGGTATTGAAGCGGATCTAACAACTTTTGGTAAGGTCATTGGTGGCGGCATGCCGGTTGGAGCATTTGCTGGTCGTGCAGAGATCATGACTAATCTAGCACCACTTGGAGGAGTGTATCAAGCGGGGACTTTATCTGGCAATCCAGTAGCAATGGCGGCGGGACTGGCTAATCTAAACTTAACAAATAATCATGATTTTTATACAAATTTGGCAGAGAAAACCAATCAGTTGGTTGAAGGTATTAAAACACTTGCCCAAAAACATCGTATTGAGATGTTAGTACAATCGGTCTGTGGTATGGTTGGGTTATTTTTTACTGACAGATCCAGAATAACAAATCTTGAGCAGGCCAAGTCTTGTGATACTCAGCGTTTTGCCAGGTTTTTTCATTTGATGTTGGAAAAAGGGGTTTATCTGGCCCCATCAGCTTTTGAAACAATATTTGTTAGTGGTGCTCATACTGCGGAAATTATTGAGCAGACTTTGCAAGCTGTTGATGAAGCTTTTACAAATTTAGTGGAGTAACAAATGGATATTAGTAATATTCGTAAGGATTTCGATGCTCATCCTCCTCTTAAAAAAGAAGACATGGATGCTAATCCTTTTATACAGTTTACAAATTGGTTTCAAGAAACATTGGATAGTGGTATTGCCGAGCCGAATGCGTTTGTGCTTTCGACCTCGGTAGATAACCACTGTACACAAAGAGGCGTTCTGCTAAAGTACTTTGATGAGGATGGGTTTGTTTTTTTTACTAACTATGGTAGTAATAAAGCCAAAGAAATAGAAGAAAATCCTTATGTATCAATGCTATTTCCCTGGTTTAGTCTGCAACGGCAAATCCACATTAAAGGAAAAGCAGAAAAAATAAGCAGAGCTCAGTCGTTAAAATATTTTTTATCACGTCCCAAAGACAGTCAAATTGGTGCCTGGAGTTCGGCACAAAGTCATGTTATTGATTCACGCGCTTTGTTGATTAATCAATGGCATAAGCTTAAGGAAAAATTTGCCAATGGTGAAGTACCGCTGCCAGACTTTTGGGGTGGATATCGAATTAGTGGTGACTATTTTGAATTTTGGCAGGGTCAGCCTAGCCGTTTGCATGATCGTTTTTGTTATAGTAAAAATGAACATCAAGATTGGATAATTAAGCGGTTAGCACCTTAATGTTGAGAGATATATATTGTCAACAGGCTCAGTAGATAATCAGTTAAACAAAGCAGATATTACCAGCTTATTTGCAAATTTTACGCTGGAATTAACGCCTAAAATAGTGATGCAAACGTCAAGACTTGGTGAGCTATTAGATAGGCAACACCTTATCTATGTTACATATTTGCCAACCACTAAAGCCTCTGAAACATTAGATGCTTGTGAGCATTTACTCGCACAGGGGTTTCAAGTCAGACCGCATATTGCTGCAAGAAGCATTGAATCAGATGAGCATTGTAAGTTGATATTTACGCGCTTGCAGGAGCTGGGAATTCGGTCAATTTTACTCATTGCTGGAGCGGTAAAAATCCCCAAAGGCCCTTATACCAGTACCCAATCGCTACTGGAAAGGCATGATATTTCGGCATATGGCATCCAGTCGATTTCATTTGCCGGTCACCCGGAGGGGAATCCAGATATTTCATCTCAGGAGATTATTCAGGCCGAACGCCTTAAACAAGAATTTGTTACTAAATATCAGCTTGATGGATCTTTTACCACCCAGTTTTGTTTTGAAGCATTGCCTGTTTTGGCATGGATCGAGCATTTGCGGATCAGTGAAATGAATTTAGCGGTAAATGTCGGCATTCCCGGGGTGGTAAGCACAAAATCTTTACTCAAACACGCGCAAGCCTGCGGGGTTGGCCCATCCATTAATTACCTATTAGGCTATCGGCGCAAATTCAGACAGCTGTTGAGTTTAAATACGCCCGATAGACTTATTTATGACTTAGCCATGTACAAAAAGAAAAATGGTGAAAATACTTTATTCAAACGGCTTCATTTTTTTCCATTTGGTGGTTTGACAAATACCATTGCTTGGATTAATCATATTCGCCGGGGCGAGTTTGAAATACATAACAGAGGATTAAAAGTATATGAATAGGTTGATTTATATTATAGGATTATTATTTATTTTAAGCGCTTGTCATGGTGAAGAGAAATTTCGCAATCCGCCTGTATTAGCCGATGGGGAAGCGGTGACCTGGCATTATAACTGCAACGACAGGGATTCCGGGCTCAATGTCGAATATGCCAATATGGGCGGAGAATATAGCGCTACCATTATTCAAAAAGAATACGGAAAGCGCGTTTTGCCGCAAATCGAGCAAGGCAGGTTTTCCGATGGTGATTGGCTATGGCAAATAGATAGCGATAATTATTTTACTCTCAGCCAAGACAGTAAAGTCATTTCCCATTCATGTCGCGCCTATAATGTGGTCAGAACAGATGGAATTATCTTATTGCGCTAAAGGTTGAAATATTGCTATAATTTATTGTTAGTTCTGAAAAATTCAATGGGATATATAATATGGCTCGAATAACGGTAGAGGACTGTTTAACTGAAGAAAATAATCGTTTTCGCCTGATTATGGCGGCCTCTAAAAGAGCTCGTCAGATAGCAATGGGACACCAACCTCTAGTGCCGGAAGAAAATGACAAACCGACGGTAATCGCTTTGCGTGAAATAGAAGAGGGTAAAACTCACATAGACGAGCTATTACAAATTAAAACGGCCGTTCATGAGGCTTTTGAACGATAATCTTATGACGGAAACCGCCTTATCTCAAGCCATATTATTTGCCGGTTTGGGGGGTGCGGAAGCGCTTGAAGAATCTTATCAAACTTTACTGACTGAGTTGTCATTTTATTTAAACGAGTCAGAAATCCGAGAAGTAACGCGCGCCGTACAATATGGCGCCAAGGCGCACGACGGACAATTGCGCCAATCAGGAGGTCCGTATTTCACTCATCCTATTGCCGTCTGTGTGATTCTTGCTGAACAACGTTTTGATGTTTCGGTCTTGCAGGCAGGACTGTTGCATGATGTGCTGGAAGATACCGACGTTGTATATCAGGAAATGGCGGATGAGTTTGGCGAAGAAGTGACTCGCATGGTTGATGGAGTCAGCAAATTAGAGCGCTTGAAAAATCAAGCGCCTCAAGAAGTGCAGGCTGAAAGTTTTAGAAAAATGTTTGTCGCTACGACAGACGATCCGCGAGTTATCATCATCAAACTGGCTGACAGACTGCATAATATGCAGACGCTTGGCGCGCTAAGACCGGATAAAAGGATTAGAAAAGCCCGTGAAACCTTAGAGGTTTATGCCTCGATTGCCGGAAGATTGGGACTTTTTTATTTTCGCCTGCAATTAGAAGATTTGGCTTTTTCTCATCTCTATCCCTGGCGTTATGCCGTTTTAAAAAAACACTATGCAGCACGTTTTAAAAAAAACGATGTCATTACTCGGGTACGCAACGAGTTAGGTGCTGCGATTCAAGAGCTTGGGATTAAAGCTTCAATTAACAAACGCAAACGCCACCTTTGGGGTTTGTATTTGCGCATGAAGCGCAAACAAAGCTTTGCCGAAGCCTGCCGTACGATTACTTTGCGCATTGTCACCGAAAATGAAGACGATTGTTATCGTATCCTAGGTCGGGTTCATGCTTTGTATCGTCCTATTTCCGGTAAATTTGAAGATTTTATTGCTGCCCCGAAAAGTAACGGCTACCGTTCCATTCATACCAGTGTGCTGATGGCAAAACGTGATGTGCTCAATATTCAGATTCGTACCCGCGATATGCACACTTTGGCAGAAGGCGGGATTATTTCCGTTTGGCACCAACATCTAAAACAGAAAAATCTTCGCTACGAACGCCATACCATTGAGGCGGATAAATATATGCGCGACTGGTTATCACGCTTAAAAGAAGTACAAAATATTACCCATGATCCGTTGGAGTTTTACGAGGCGATAAAAAAAGAGCTTTCCCATGGGGAAATTCATGTTTATACCCCGAAAGGTAAGGTAATAGATTTGCCCAGAGGGGCAACACCGGTAGATTTCGCTTATGCCATTCACACAGAGGTAGGCAATCATTGTATTGCTGCGCGAGTAAATGGTCATGATTATCCCATTTTTAAACCGCTGGAAGTGGCGCAGAGTGTAGAGGTTATCACCGATGCTGATTCGCACCCGAATGCAAGCTGGTTACAGTTTGTTGTTACTGCAAAAGCGCGGGCGGCGATCAATTATCACCTTCGCAGCTTGGCCGAACGTGAGGCTCAGGCTGTTGGCGCTAGATATCTGGATATTGCTTTGCAGCGTCTTGGCAGTAATGCCGAGAAGTTAGATTTAAGCGTATTGAGTGATTATTTACGAATCCATAAACTCGATAAAGCAACACTATATCAAAAATTGGCAAATGGCGAATTACAGCCGGCACTAGTGGCTTCGGCTTTATTGGGGAAACAGCTGAACAGTAGTGATGAACAGCGTGTTTTTGTTGTTTATAGTGCTTTGGATACTGCTGCTGATTTTGCCGCCTGTTGTCATCCTATTCCTTATGAAAATGTGATAGGTGAGTTGTTACCGTCTATAGGGATACGAATTCATCGTCGCAGTTGTCATTATGCAGAAGAGTCTAATCGCCTTGACTGGATACGTGTTCAGTGGGGAAAACAAACACGGGGGACTTTTGCTTGCGCCGTGGAAATCGATGTGAAAGAAAGACGGAGAGTTTTAGCGGCGGTATCGGCGGTTATGGCTGAACAAGACGTTAATATTGATGATTTTTACGTCGAACCTCATGTGTCTAATACAGATTGGCGAACACTACATTGTATTTTGGAAGTACGCAATCGCGATCATTTGGCACAAATTATTCGGCAATTACGTAATATTGATGATGTTGTTGTCATCAGAAGAGTTTAATTAACCATCACTTGACTAAAAAGGAAAAATTTTATGTCGCATCAAATTATTCATACTGAACATGCCCCTGCCGCTATAGGCCCTTATTCACAAGCTGTCCGTCACCAAGATACTTTGTATTTTTCCGGACAGATTCCGCTAGATCCTAAAACCATGGAACTTGTGGAAGGTTTTGAAGCCCAAACACGGCAAGTGTTTGCCAATATCGAGGCGATTCTTACTGAAGCAGGTCTAAATTTTAGCAATGTCATTAAACTGACCGTATTGTTAAGTGATATGGCGAATTTTGCCATTGTAAATAAGGTTATGTCGGAGTTATTTAAAGCGCCTTATCCTGCTCGAGCAGCGTTTGCGGTTAAAGCGCTGCCAAAAGATGCTGATATTGAAGTTGAAGGGATTGCCGCTTATTGACAATTAATTTCTCCGCACCGCTTAATCGTTATTTAACTCTTAGCGATAAAAAATCAGCGTTATTTGTCCGTGCCGGAGTCACGACATTGGGTGAGTTATTATTGCATTTGCCGATTCGCTATGAGGATCGCTCGCATATAACCCCGATTGCGGATCTGATCGATGGGCAAATGGCACAAGTTTTTGCGCAAGTAATCCAATCCCGGGTAACTTTTGCACGCCGCAGAATGCTTCACGTTACCTTGGCAGACAGTGCGGGTCGGCAGCTTTTACTGCGTTATTTTCAATTTTACCCTAACCAGCAACACCAGTTTAAACCCGGACGCTGGGGATTATTTTATGCCAAAGCGCAATTGGGCAGTCAGGGTATGGAGTTTCATCACCCCAATATACAATGGTTAAATAGTGATGAATATCCGAAGTTAGAAGAAAAATTATTGGCGGTTTATCCAACGGTTAGCCGTCTCAATCAAAAAGACTGGCGCACAGCGATAAATAAGGCTTTGACGTTATTGAAAGAACAAAGACTGGCGAAAGATCCATTGCTGGCAGAAGGGTATATATCATTTCCTAAAGCGCTGGAAACCCTACATCAACCAACGCAAGACCAAAGTATTTCTCTACTGGAATCCAGAGAACATCCGGCACGTCAACGTTTAATCATAGAGGAGCTTTGTGCCCATCAGCTCTTAATTGCTCAGGCACGGTTGCAAAGGGCAACTTTGAAAGCACCATCGATAACAGCAGAGCAAAAAAAATATACGGCTTTGATAGAGTCTTTTCCTTTTCGCCTAACCAATGCGCAACAGCGAGTCGTTGATGAAATTAAAGAAGATTTGCAGAAAAATCAACCAATGATGCGTTTAGTACAAGGAGATGTTGGTTCTGGAAAAACAATTATTGCTTTGCTGGCAGCATTGCAAGTTATCTGGTCAGGCAGACAAGCAGTATTGATGGTACCCACCGAACTACTGGCCGAACAGCATGCTCAAAACATTAATAAATTACTGATTGCTGAAAATATTAATTGTAGTGTTTTGGTTAGCAAAATGCCGGCAGCCAAAAAACGAGACTTGTTGCAGCGCATTGCCCAAGGCGAAGTGAACTTTATTATTGGTACTCATGCGGTTTTTCAGCAGCAAGTGAGCTATCATGATTTAGCGTTAATTATCATTGATGAGCAGCACCGTTTTGGTGTACATCAGCGCTTAATGTTGCAAGATAAATCCAGCCATGGACATGGTATTCATCAATTGGTTTTAACCGCCACACCAATTCCAAGAACATTGGCGATGAGTCATTATGGCGAGTTAGACGTTTCAGTGATTGATGAACTTCCTAAAGGTCGTAAGCAGATTCAGACCTCAGTGATAAATCAAGACAAAAGGAATGAAGTTATTGAACGTGTCGGTGAAAATTGCCGTCAGGGCGGGCAGGCCTATTGGGTGTGTCCGTTGATTGAAGAGTCAGAAGTTCTAGAATGTGAAAATGCAGAGGTTACGGCGACCAGTATCCAGGCGGCTTTGACTGATATAAAAGTCGGTCTGGTGCATGGGCGGTTAAGTCAAAGTGAGCGCCAGCAGACCATGCAGGCATTTACCAATAGTGACATCCAATTATTGGTGGCGACAACCGTTATCGAAGTCGGGGTTGATGTTGCCAACGCTACCTTGATGATTATTGAAAATGCGGAGCGCTTTGGCTTGGCGCAGTTGCATCAATTGCGCGGACGGGTAGGACGCGGCGCTGCACAGGCCTATTGTGTTTTAATGTATCAATCTCCCTTAACCATGGTGGCCAAAAGACGCTTGCAAGTGATGCGAAGCACCAACGATGGCTTTGTGATCGCTGAAGAAGATTTGGCCATTCGCGGGGCGGGCGAATTGCTGGGAACAAGACAAACAGGGGCTAAATTGTTTAAAATCGCAGACTTAGAACGCGATCAAGCGCTTCTGCCGCAGGTCAATCATTATTGTCAGCGGTGGGTGGCAACAGAACCGCAATTTGTGGAAGCGCTATTATCCCGTTGGCTGGTTGGCCATGAGCGCTATCTTCAAGTTTAAGCTTGCTAATATTTTGTGTCATTAAAATGACAAGAAAAGCTTTCAACTATATGGCAAACACCATTAATAGTACGATTTATTATCGACAATTTGATGTTATCCAATAAGATTATCGCCAAAGCACGTATAAATGTAATCGATAGCGCTGAGATAAAGATCTGCCACATTGCCCCAAAATAGACGCTACGATGTTATCGTGAATTATTTTTGATTTTGAGCAAAGTTCTCAATGGGTATAAACATTTCCATGTCTTCTAATTAACCCATATATTCCTCTGAATAAAACATTCATAGTTTATACAATTAAGTGACCGACTAAACGCTATCACCGAAAAAACAATTAATAGTACAAGTACAAGGCTTGAAAATAACAACTTTGCCCTTATTTATGACTATTATCTATTACAATAGGAAAATATTATGTCAGAAAAATTGGGTTTTCAAACCGAAGTTAGTCAGTTATTGCATTTAGTGACGCATTCATTGTATTCAAACAAAGAAATTTTCTTGCGTGAATTGATTGCCAATGCTTCTGATGCCATCGATAAGTTACGTTTTTTAGCGCTCTCTGATGATAGGCTTTATGATGGCGACGGCGAGCTGAAAATACAAATCGGTTTTGATGCGGCTAACAACACCATCACCGTTAGCGATAATGGCATTGGTATGAATCGCGAAGAGCTCATTGATAATTTAGGTACGATAGCCAAATCAGGCACCAAAGCATTTTTTAACCAGTTATCCGGTGATTCAGCTAAAGACAGCGAGTTAATTGGACAGTTCGGGGTGGGGTTTTATTCAGCTTTTATTGTTGCTGATCAAGTAATAGTAACCTCATTAAAAGCTGGTGAAAAGCAGGCATGGCAATGGTCATCTGATGGTAAGGCTGATTTTACTATTCGCGAAAGCGACAGCACTAAACGAGGAACCAGTATCACTTTGCAATTAAAATCTGATGAAAAAGATTTTACCAATCGTTGGACCTTGGAAAATATTATTCATAAGTACGCTGATCATATCAGTGTGCCGGTGGAATTATGGCAAGCGCCGGTGGCCGAAGAGAAAGACGACAAAGGTAATGTCACCGTTGAAGCCCAAGCCGGTAGGTTTGAGCAAATCAACAAAGCCAAAGCCTTATGGACGCGGGCGAAAAATGATATTTCGGATGAGGAATATCAAGCATTTTACAAACACATTAGCAACGATTTTCAAGATCCGCTTACCTGGGTGCATAATAAAGTTGAAGGAAACTTACAATATACTTCATTACTATTTGTTCCTCAGAAAGCGCCGTTTGATATATTTCAGCGTGATAGAAAACACGGGTTGAAACTATTCGTTCAACGTGTGTTTATCATGGATGAGGCCGAACAGTTTTTACCAAACTACTTGCGCTTTATCAAAGGGATTATCGATTCTAACGATTTACCACTCAACGTCTCCCGAGAAATCCTGCAAGATTCAGCAACCACCCAGTCGCTTAAAAAGGCTTGCACCACACGAAGCCTGGCCATGTTAGAAGGCCTGGCTAATGACGAAGACAGCAGTAAATACACCAGTTTTTGGGCAGAGTTTGGCAATGTTCTCAAAGAGGGCATTGGTGAGGATTTTGCCAATCGTGAAGCCATTTGTAAATTATTACGCTTTACCTCGACCCATGATAGCAGCATGACACCAAACAGCTCCCTGACTGATTATATTGGGCGTATGAAAGAAGGTCAGGAGAAAATTTATTATTTGGTGGCTGATTCAAAAAATACTGCCAAAAACAGCCCTCATTTAGAAATTTTTGCTAAAAATGATGTTGAAGTGTTGCTAATGTGGGAGCCAATCGATGAATGGATGATGAGTCAATTGTATGAATTTGATGATAAAAAATTTGAATCTATCAATCAAACCGACATCAGTGGCGAACTGTTTAAAAACACTGATAAAGCAGAAAAAACCGAAGAAGAAAAGGCAACCATTGATGATTTGCTGGCAAAAATCAAAACAGTATTAGGCGATAAAGTTATTGAAGTACGTGAAAGCAAACGTCTGACCAAAACTCCTAGTTGCGTTGTTCTAGGTGAGGGAGGAATGAGCAACCAAATGTATCAGATAATGAAAGCCGCTGGCCAACCTGTGCCTGAACAAAAATATATTTTTGAAATCAACGGGGAACACCCGATGATTTCCCAGCTGACTGAAATAAATGGTGAAACGCTTAATGACTGGGTGAATATGCTTTATGGACAAGCGCTACTAGCTGAAAATGGCGGTTTAGAAGATGCTGCCACATTTATTGAAAGTATCAACCGCTTGCTGATAAAGTAAGTTAAACATAGATTCTAGACTAGCAGAAAGTGGACAAAATTACTTAATCAAGTTCCAAAGATGGCGTTGTAGATCATTAGAGTACTGATTTCAACGCCATTCACACTTGTTCAAGCGCAGATCGAAATTAGCTGTAACACTATTTTACAAAACCACTGGCACTTCTCAATTCCGCACTATATAATCTATTCCACTGCGGGTGTAGCTCAATGGTAGAGCAGAAGCTTCCCAAGCTTACGACGAGGGTTCGATTCCCTTCACCCGCTCCAAATACAATAATCAGTATCGACGGTAATATCACATCAAGTAAATCATATTAAGTACTGGATACACCTTTACATCAAAGAGAAAGAGCGTATTTCCCCATATTTTTGCCCAACGGATTCGGAAACATTTTGCCCAAGACAAGATGCGCCTGCTGGAAATGCACTGCAAAAGCAAAAAATAAGCAAGCAAGAACTGAATATTTTTTGGCTTACTAAAGCGCAATGGCAAGGTTTTTGTGGCAATTATTCCTGATGCCAAAGCGACGACCTTGTTGCCGATAAGAAAGCCGGTGGTACGCTCTATAAGTATCTACGTTGTCAAAAAAACTTACAGAAAAAGAGGCTATGCCAACCAAGATAGGCGAGGTCAACTAACGAATCGTATGGATATTGAGCATCGTCCATTGGCTGCTGATAATCGTCAAAGACTGGGAGACTTTGAAGGCGACACAGTAATTGGCAAAAATCACCGAGGCGTACTCGTAACACTGGTTGATAGGGCAACGAGAGAAACGAAGATAAAGGTACTGCCTAATCGCAAAGCAAGCCTTGTATCGCAAGCCTGCATAGACATGCTAGCAGCACAGAGGCCTTTGAGCATAACCTTTGACAACGGCAAAGAGTTTGCTCAGCATCAAGTGATAGCAGAAAGACTCAGCACCGCCATTTATTTTGCCAAGCCTTATCATTCATGGGAGCGAGGGACTAACGAGAATACCAATGGCTTGATACGTCAGTTTTTGCCCAAATCAATGCCTATGGACAAGGTTAGCGAAGAGCAAGTTAGAACTATTGAGGAGAATTTGAACAATAGACCGAGAAAAGTTCTAGGCTATCAAACACCACTTGAAGTAAAATCTAGATTTGGGTGCGTTGCACTTCGAACTTGAATCCGCCTAATTAAAACCCCGTTTACGGTAACGGCAGGTCAAACCACGAATGTCAGTGTGATTACAGGGCAAACAGGAAAAGTTGAAATTACCGCCTTTACAACTATGGGCGGTAAGCAGGTTAGAGCCCATCATGGGATTTATCAACCGATTGATGAAGAGCAAAGCAAACGGATAGAAACCTGTATTTCTAAAAAAACTAAACCCTGTAAACGCCTTCCTGTGGGTAAATACTTTGTCAAATCAAGCTATGGTGAATATCAAGCTAGAAACGCTATTAACCATCACAGCAGGGCAAACAACCCGATTGACGATTGATTTTTCTCGTACGCCCAAGCCGGTTGATAAACAAGCCTTAATCGAAGCTGGTAAGAAAGCCAGTCAGCATATTCAGCCGACCAATATGGCACCTGATACCCCTGCTGCCTCTGCCAATTCAGCACCTGTTTTGTTATTGCACCAATAGGCTGGTGCAATAAATGACCCGGCAAAAAACGGGCGCACAGACCAAGATGGTGGAAGGCGAAAAAATATCGACAAAATAGAATGATGCTGTTACAAATTCCAGTGCCGAGAATCTGCAAGCACAAACTAAACAAGACAGTGCCAGCTACTGAATTGTAGCGAAAATTAGGGGGAAACATAAAAAATCTTATTGCTTGCTTTATTGATTTTGACATTTGACGAACAGGTATGTGCCACAGACACTGCCCTTGCCGGCGCGCACGGTAACGGTGGCTTCGTCTACAAATTTCATAGGTTATTCCTAAAGCAATTAATTGCGTTATTATAGCGGATTCACCAGGCGATTATCGCCAAATCTATAAATTTTGCCGCTGAGGCCTAACTACAGGCAAAATCCTCGCCTATAAACTCTCTTCATTACATATAGTTTATGATATTATAGAGGTGTGTGTCGTAAACCTTGCGTGGCACATTGTCTGCGACGGGCACCACCGAATAACTAGAAATTGCCACTTTACTTCGGAGAATCTAATGAAGGGACTTATTTTACTGGCACTTTTGTTATCAGGCTGCGCACAGGCTGACGAGCAAACCGGCAACACAACACCCCAGCCACAGGCACCACAACCGACCCAAGATATCAGTATCGAGGATGAAAAAGCCTTAGTGACGGCTGCGATGATGTTAGCTGATCCGGAAGAATTGCACAAAGAATTTA
>PDWJ01004407.1_pt1 | contig 12443 bp, 12 predicted proteins | sample 1430881 | NCBI WGS metagenome assembly PDWJ01 (sample SAMN01162460, study PRJNA174530) | Oral metagenome, whole genome shotgun sequencing project. | biome: Marine environment; feature: Marine mammal; material: Swab sample of the gingival sulcus; isolation source: swab sample of gingival sulcus... | reverse complement strand
CGTTGTCTTCTTGAAACTCAATGTCAGATTGAGGAATTATTCCCAAAATTTCTCTTATATTTCTCGGAATTGTAACTTGTCCCTTACTTGTTACTCGCATGATCACCTCGCTTGTTCAGTTTGTAATACAAATACAGTATTACTTTATAAAAGAACATGCAAGTTCTTTTTTTGAGGAGGGAGAGTTAACAGTTGTATATATGGAAAATTTTCTGCCTAATCAATATATTAAAGTTTAAAAGACGGAGAAACTATCTTGATTTTTCCATATTTTTTTCTGTAACAATTGTTATCATGGAAAGCAAGAAAAAATTCAGGTCAGATCCCAATTTGAAATTAATGGATCAAGTTCGCCAGGTTTTAAGGTATTATCATTATACCTATCGGACTGAACAAACTTACTGTGACGGGATTGTCCGATACATTAAATTTTAATAACCCAAAACATCTCAAGGATATGAGCAAACGAGAAATTGAAAGGTTTCTCAGTCATCTTGCGACTAAAGAAAAAGTGGTTGAAGGGAGTTCAACAAATTCTGGAACAAGAGCCTGGTTTTTAAATTTGCTTTTCCAGTATGCAAGCCGGTTTGATTCAGACCATTTTTTAATATGCTGCTTCCAGAATTGGGCAAGCTTTTGGGATATGATGAACCTCCGCTGATTTTAAAGATTGCTCATATTCTCATGTCTCGCTACTGATTTGTGGTTCCTTAAGTGCTTACATTAAAGGAAATTAAGAGGTCGTTCCAACGGACTGAACTTCAAGTTGGGGTTGCAAACCCATCAGTATAAATTCATTTGACAAAATATTTTATCAAATATACCTTACACAAAATAAATTTCTCAGGGCGAGGTGAAATTCCTCACCGGCGGTATCTTGATTAATCAAGGAGCCCGCGAGCGGTTCAATAGAATGCCTATTGAATGTCAGCAGATTTGGTGAAAAACCAAAGCCGACGGTTACAGTCCGGATGAAAGAGAAACAGTCCGTAAACACTATTCTTTTAGTGTGCTGTGGTGTTGTATATTTTTGAAAGAACACAACAACATCCTTTCTTATGCCCTGATTCATGCTAACTATATTTAAAGGAGCAACCACATGAATCAGAACCTTTTATCTCAATTTGGTACATCAAAACAACGAGTTGAAAACGCTGTTAAATCTTTGCAACAAGGTCATGGTGTTATGGTAATAGACGATGAGGATAGAGAAAATGAAGGCGACCTCATCTTTTCCAGTCAGTTTCTTACTACTGACCAAATGGCCTTGCTGATCAGAGAATGCAGTGGCATTGTTTGCCTGTGTTTAACTGAAAAGCAAGTCGAAGCTCTTAAGTTACCAATGATGGTCAAAGAAAATAAAAGCAAATATCAAACAGCTTTTACTGTTTCAATAGAAGCCCGTAGAGGTGTAACAACCGGAGTTTCTGCCTCTGACCGTGTTTGTACAATCAAAGCTGCAACTGCTGAAAATGCCACACCAGATAGCCTTAGCAGTCCGGGGCATGTTTTTCCGCTCAAGGCAAAATCAGGCGGGGTATTAGAGAGAAGAGGCCATACAGAAGCAACTATTGATTTAATGCGTCTTGCAAAACTTTCTCCTTCAGGTGTTTTATGTGAACTCACAAATATTGATGGGAGCATGGCAAAGTTGCCTGAAGTTGTTAATTTTGCAAATAATCATAAATTTCCTCTTGTAACCATTGATGATTTGGTTAATTATAGAAAAGGATTAGAAAATAAGATTTGTTAACAAATTGAATTTCTAATAAGTATTTTCAATAAACTCTGCCCTGATATCCCCTCAGGGCAGACGGTGAACTCTGCTCTATGTGTAAACCAATTAGAGGAATCGTATTTTGTCTGAAATAAAAACTATAGGTCTTTTCTTACTTACCGCTTTAACCGAAATTATTGGTTGTTACCTTCCATATCTTTGGCTGCGTGAGGGGAAATCCTTTTGGCTGCTGGTTCCTGCTGCTATAAGCTTTACTGCATTTGCATGGTTGTTATCACTGCATCCAACAGCAGCAGGTAGAGTTTATGCCGCTTACGGTGGAGTTTATATTTGTACGGCTATTTTCTGGTTGTGGGCTGTGGATGGTATTCGGCCAACCCCATGGGATCTTATAGGTTCTGGTGTAGCCCTTACAGGTATGGCAATTATAATGTTTGCTCCACACAGCACATAATAGTCGTTCTACCGCACTTGTTTCACTTGCCTGAAAACTCTGCTTTGGGCAACTTAGAAAGGAAACCTGATGAAGAAAATGCTTTTGTAACGGCTATTTTGCTTTGGCTCTGCCTCCAAAAAACTACTTTCAGAGCTTCAACAAGAAGGAATTGTAGTTCTATCGCCGGCTGCTTTGTTACAAAGCAGGTTAATGCACCATATAAATGATATCGTTACCGCTCAAAGGGTTTTTCCTGCTGTCTTGTGATGACAAAAAAGGTTAATTTTTAACAATAAGAACAAAAAAATGGGTTGATAGTGATACACAAGTTCCCAAAAAGGTGATTTTTAACTTTCAAAAAGAAAAATATGTCAGATTACAAGTGAATTTAGAGCAAATGGAAACTTGGTGAGAAATGCGGGTTAGAACAATTTGTCTATAATTGAAAAGTTATGCTAAAAATCAGGGGGTGGCTTTTGGATTTATTGGTTGACTAAAAAGACTTGCTTTACTTATATCATAAATGTCGATTCCTTTTTGTTTTTTTCAGCAGGGAAATTAATATTAATACAAAAAAGGATTCGATCAATTTTTCATTTTATTCAAATATTATTTTGGACAATAATTATAAAATGGCATAATAAAAAAATGCAGATAAATAGAGTCTCGGAAAATTCAAAGGAAAAACTGATAGAAAAAATAAGGGAAAAAAACTTTTCCTTTGCTCCAGAACACAAATTAAAACTTGCTTTCCCAATTGATCAAAATATAAATCAACTCATTGAAAATATTATTTATACTATAAAAAAAAATCAAGACAATGATTTCATTTCTGATGGCAATTTTTTCTTTTATCAAGGAAAAACCCCTTTAAAAATTGCTTTTCTTTTTCCTGGCCAGGGAAGTCAATATGTCAATATGGGAAAAGAAATTTTAAATTTATGCAAAAAATCCATGTTTGATGAAGCGGATAAAATCTTTTCTCAAATTTCATCAAAAAATTCTCTTATGGAACTTATCTATCCTGAAAAAACAGATGATTGTTCAGGAAAAATGCTTCAACAAACAGATATTGCACAGCCTGCCATAGGTTTTATATCCTCTTTGTATCTTAATCTGTTAAATGAGTTAAACATTTATCCTGATGCTGTTTCAGGTCATAGCTTTGGTGAAATTTCAGCTTTATTTGCATCTGATTCAATTGATTTTAAAACCTTTATGAAAATTGCATCAATGAGGGGCAAATTTATGAATCAATGCGGAGAAAATGGGGACGCTGGTTCAATGATGGCTGTTATTGGACCTCTTGCAAAAATAGAAGAAGTTATTAAAGAAGAAAACCTAAATATTGTTATCGCAAATAAAAACAGCCCAATGCAAAATGTTGTATCAGGTCATAAAGATGAAATAGAAAAAGCCGGTAAAATTTTCAGAAAATACAGACTCAAAGGAATAAAACTTCCTGTAGCAGCAGCATTTCACAGCTTGATTGTTCAAGATGCAGTAAAACCTTTTTCTCTTTTCCTTGAAACAGAAAAAATTAATTCACCTAAAATACCATTAACTTCAAATACTTCTGGTAATTTTCATTCCAGAAACCCTTCTGAAATCAAAAAACTTCTTACAAAACAGCTTATAAATCCGGTGCTTTTTACTGATAATCTAAAATGTCTTGAAAAATCAGGGATAAATGTGTTTATAGAGGTTGGTCCAAAAAAAGTTTTAAAGGATATTTCAAAACAAAATTTTAAAGAGTCAGAAAATCTTTTTTTTGCATCAGTTGACGAATCCTGTGGAAATAATAGTTTAAAGGATTTTTCATCTCTGCTTTCTCTTTTATATTCACTTGATTTTAAAGTAGATATTGACAAATGGAATTCTTTTTTTAATTAAAAATCTGTTGTATATTAAATTTATACCTTGGTAAAAGTGAAAAATATATGGAAGATCCTTCTCTGCTTTTAAAAAGATATCTTGAGCTGGAAAAAATTTTAAATGATTTCTGTGCAAATTTTAATTATTGTTTGCCCATGTGCATATCCCATGAACTGAAAACAAATAAATTTGCTGTTGGCTGCTGCAAAAATAAATATTATTGCAAATACGATCTTGATATTCCCTCTTATGAACTTCTAAGAAAAGAAAGAGAAAAAATATATGGAAACCCTCAAAAATATTCCCATATAAAAACTACCAGCCCATGCGAATATCATCTTCCTGAGGGTTGTGCTCTGAAAACACATAAAAGCCCTATTTGCAATGCATTTTTTTGTCCTGAAGCGATAAGCTTTTTGAGAGAAAAATATAAAATTTTCAATTATGATTATCTTGGAATCTACTACGGGCTTGAATGGACTCTTGACGGGACATTCAATGAAAATCAATATAATGAATTTAAAAATGATCTTATGGAAATAAACAAAAAAACATTATCAAAAATTATGGTTTAGCCTGAATCTTAATTTAACAGGAAAAGGTGAAGATTTGATTAAAATTTATAAAGAAATACTCAATTTTTTCTATTTCAACTTGAAAAATATAATTATAATTGCAAGTATTACAGAACTTCCTGTAATCATTCTGGACAGAATTCTAAGGAACAAAGAAAATTCGCAATCTCCATTTATAATTATAATTATTGCACTGATAAGTGTAGCAATTGCAAACACCGCACTTACAATTCTTTTTTCAGCAATTTTAAAACAGGAAAAGGCAGATATAAAAAAAATAATATCTAAAAGTTTCAAATACCTGCCAAAAATGATTACAGCCATGGTTGCATATGCACTTGCCATAATATTGGGTCTTATATGTTTCATTATCCCCGGAATAATTATAGGAGCAAGACTTTCATTTTATAATTACTATATAATTTACGAAGAAATGGAACCACTTGATTCTCTTAATGAGAGCTTTCAGGCAACCAAGGGATTTACTTTTGAAATCAGTATGCTGTATATAATAATGTTCTTTTTTGTTGCAATAATCCAGCTTATACTGGCTTTTAATTATTTTACAGCTTCAATACCTTTTTTGAGTATTTTAACAGACTATATTTCATTTGTTATCAGGTCAATTATACTTATTATGACATTTAGAGTTTATTGTCTTGTAAAAGAAAAAAACGGTGTTTATTTTGATAAATAAATTGAAGGATTGTAAGTTCAATATTGATAGAAATCATTAAAAGGTTTCCCTTTTTTAAAACTGTCAGAACCTTATTATCAATGTTTCCTTTTCATCTATGCCCGGATAAATATAAAAGAGTTTGCCTTGTTACTGGGCAAATTTTATATTTACATTTGAATATATATTGTGATACAATTATAATTTAATTTATCTTAGATGTTTGGAATTATTATGAAAGGTGTATTTCTATGGATGATAGAGACCTTGACTATTTTAAAGAGATTCTTACAGACCAATTAAAAGAGCTTTTAAGTCACGGAGATAATACTGTTCTTGGAATGGCAGAGACAAAAGAAAATTTCCCGGACCCTACTGACAGGGCATCCCATGAAACAGATAGAAATTTTACTTTGAGAATCCGTGACAGAGAGCATAAACTTATTAAGAAAATCAAAAAAGCTCTTGAAAGAATAGACGAAGGCACTTTTGGAGTATGTGAATCTTGCGGTGATGATATTTCAAAGGAAAGATTGAAAGCAAGACCTGTTACTACAGAATGTATTGACTGTAAGGTCAAAGCCGAGGCAAGAGAAAGAGCCCTTGGTATTTAATTTTAAATGATAGATTTGCATATTCATACAACTGCGTCTGATGGTGTTTATTCTCCTGAAAAAGTTGTTGAAATGGCATCTGAAACTCATATTGAAGCAATATCTGTTACAGATCATGATACTTTGGAAGGAGTTAGGCTGCTTATTGAAAAAAGGATTAATTCCGGCCCTGAACTTTTGACTGGAGTTGAAATAAGTACACAGCCGCCTGCTGAATTTATGCTCAAAGACAGTCTTCATCTTCTGGGTTACAGGGTAGATCCCTTTAATAAATCCCTTAATAAAGAGCTTATCCGTCTTCAAGATGCCAGAAAAAACAGAAATCCTGAAATAATAAAAAAACTTGTTTCTCTTGGAATAGAAGTTTCAATGTCTGAACTTGAATCTTTTTCAGGTGATGTTCAGATCGGAAGGGCTCATATTGGACGCTTACTTTTTGAAAAAAAATACGTATCAAGTGTTGATGAAGCTTTTAAAACTCTCCTTGGCAAGGATAAGCCTGCCTATGTTGAAAAATATAAAATTCCTGTTATAAAAGCAATAAGGATTGTCAAGGAAGCAGGAGGGGTTCCTGTTATAGCTCATCCCGGACTTATTAAAAATATGGATGAAAACGGATTTTCAGACTTTTTTAAATTTTTGAAAGATGCCGGGCTTGAAGGAATTGAAGTTTTATATCCTTCTCATTCAGAAAGGTTTCGTTCCTTTTTAAAGAATGAATGCAAAAGGCTTGATTTTATAGCCACAGGAGGAAGTGATTTCCACGGATATAAAAATGAAGGCCTTGTAATTGGGCGGGGCAGAAACAATATTAATGTTCCTTTTTCTGTTTATGAAGCAATTTTAAAGCGATAAAAATTATGGTTAATACGGCCTTGGGGAAGGTTTTAAATGGAATTGTTTAATAAAAAGATTGTAAGTCTTGAAAAAAGAATCGATTATAAATTTAAGGACAAGAAATTATGTTTTAATGCTTTTTGCCACAGCTCATATGCAAATGAAAGCTTTGATCCTGATATAAAAGATAATGAAAGACTTGAGTTTCTTGGTGATTCGGTAGTCAATCTCATTGTGGGTGATATTTTGATGAAGCATTTTGACAAGATGAATGAAGGAACCCTGTCAAGAATCAGGGCAAACCTTGTAAATGAATCAATGCTTTCAGAACTGGCAAAAAAGCTTGCTCTTGGTGATTATATTTTACTTGGCAAGGGTGAGGAAAGTTCAGGGGGAAGGGAGAAAAACTCAATTCTTGCAAATACTTTTGAAGCTCTTATTGCATCAGTTTATCTTGATGGAGGCTTTGAAAAGGCATTCCATGTTGTGAGAAAAATGTATTCATCTTCAATAATAAGTGCCGGAAGTCCTGACACTTACCTTGATTCTAAAAGCAGGCTGCAGGAACTTTCCCAGATGAAATATAAAGAAACTCCTGTTTATAAAGTCGTATCAGAATATGGGCCTGACCATGAGAAAATATTTGAAGTTGAAATGACTATTGCAGATATAAGGTCAAAAGGAAAAGGCAGAAGTAAAAAAGCTGCTGAACAGGAAGCCGCTAAACAAGGTCTCGATATAATTGATAATTAGAAAAAAGTCTGATTGCCCGTATATTATTCCTGTTTTTATTCCTTTTACTGGATGTAAAAATAAATGTTTTTTCTGCAACCAGAATGCAGTAACAGGAGTAAAAGAGGAAATTTTTCCTGATAAAGAAGGTCTTTTCAAATATTTTAAAGAATTTTTGTCTTATTCAAAAGAAAAAAGAGCAAATACGGAAATAGCTTTTTTCGGGGGAAATTTTCTGGGTATGGATAATTCCCTCATCTATAGATATCTTGATATTGCAACTGAATTTGCAGATGGAAACAAGTCTTTAGGCATAAGATTTTCAACAAGACCGGATACAATAAATTCAGAAAAACTTTCAATATTGTCCAATTATAATATCAGGACTATTGAGCTTGGTATTCAGTCAATGGATGACAGAGTTCTTTATAATTGCGGAAGAGGGCATTCAAGTCTTGATTCACTCAGGGCAGTTGACCTTATAAAATCTCAATATCCACTTGTGGATACAGGGCTTCAGATTATGCCCGGACTTCCCGGAGAAACAAGAAAAGGAATTTTAAAGATACTTAAATTTCTTGATTATTCAAAGCCAAAATACTTAAGGATTTACCCCCTTGTAGTTTTGAGAAAAACCAGATTTGAAAAAATGTATAAAAAGGGGCTTTTTGAGCCCATGTCCCTTGATTCTGCTGTTGAGATTTCTTCTCTGATAAGAGATTATGCAATAAGGCGTGGTATTTATGTAATCAGAATGGGGCTGCCTCCTGAAGCAGCCTGTAATGAAGATATTGTTGCAGGGCCCTGGCATGAATCTTTTGGTGAGCTTGTTATTCAAAGGAGTTTTTATAAAAAAATTCTGGTGAAAATTATTACAGCAGGAATAGATTGCAGAGACAAAAAGCTTGTTATAAAATTGAATCCCTCTTTTGAATCAGGTGCAAGGGGTTTTAAAAACCAGAATTTTAAAAATTTAAAAAAAAAATTTTTATTCAACGATATAATTATTGAAAAAGATAGAAAAATAGCAAAAGAAAAATTTTCTATTTTAATAGATTAAAAAAATATCCCTGCATTATTTTTACATTCCATATTTAAGAAAATCGGTTTTATTTTTTATCTTTTTCATTTCAGGAGATTTTTTTTCAGGTTCAGTTCCTTTTACAAAACATTCAAAAATAGTGCTTTTTGTTTCAGGGCCGGGTAAAAGTCCGGTTTTTGAATCAATTTTTTGAAAAATAATATTTTTAGGGACTTTAAAATCTTTTTTAGGTCTGCCTTTATGAATGTTTTCCATAAAGTCTGTCCATACAGGACATGCAGCACTTGAACCTGTTTCATTCCTGCCAAGTGATTTTTCCTTATCAAACCCAAGCCATACTCCTGATATATAGTCGGTAGAATAGCCGACAAACCATGCATCATGAAGATTATTTGTTGTTCCTGTTTTACCGGCTACCGGCCTTCCAAGTCTTTTTGCTCTCCAGCCTGTCCCATTTTGAACTACACTTTTAAGCATGCTTGTCATTATATAAGCTGTTTCCTGAGGTATTATCTGTTCCGGTTCAATTATCGACTGCTCTATTATATTGCCTGATTTATCTTCAATTTTTTTTATAAAAACAGGTTTTATCATTTTCCCTTCATTGGCAAAGATAGAATATGCCTTTGTGAGTTCAAGAAGAGACATTCCCGATGATCCCAGTGCAAGGGAAAGATCTCTGTCAAGGTGGGTATTGATGCCCATTTTTTTTGCATAGCCAATTACATAGTCTATGCCTATTTCCTTCATCAGCTTGATTGTAACAAGGTTTCTTGACAGGGCAAGAGCTTTTCTTAAAAGAGTTGGCCCATAGAATTTTTCCTTATAGTTTTGAGGTTTCCATGTAAAATTCTGCTTTGTGTCATGGAATACAAAAGCATTGTCCATTATCATTGAGGCAGGAGTATAGCCTTTGTCAATAGCGGCTGAATATATGATTGGTTTAAAAGCAGAGCCTGGTTGTCTTTTGGACTGGACTGCCCTGTTAAACTGACTTGAACCGAAGCTTTTACCGCCGACCATTGCCTTGACCTGACCAGATTGCGATTCTATGCAAAGAATTGCTCCTGATACTTCAGGTTCCTGTTCAAGAGCTGTTTCCCAGACACGGTTTTCTTGATCAAAATGGACAAGCTTTACCAAAATCATATCATTTCTTTTAAAAATTTCTCCGGGACTGCTGATTTTTTTAACTGGGGAATCGGTTTGTTTTTGTAATTTTTTTGCCCATTTCATATTTTCCATGGAAAGTTTACCTGTATATCCGTGGAATTTTATGGTTATATATTTTTCTGTATCATTTATTTCTGTTACCACTGCATTAAGTTTAAAACCCGGTATAATTTTTTCATCAGCAATATTTTTTTTTTGATTTTCAAGAAAAATCGGGATGTCTTTGTTTGAAAAATTTTTAATCGGCCCTCTGTATCCCTGTCTTTTATCAAGGTCATACAGACCTTTTAACAGAGCTTTTCTTGCATTTTGCTGAATTGGAAGTGAGAGGGCTGTATATATTTTCAAGCCGCCTTGATACAACATTTTTTCACCATAATTATCAAGTATATATTTTCTTATATATTCTGAATAATAGGGGGCTTTTTCCATGAAAAAATTTTTTTTGGTGTTTAAAACAATTTTTGTATCAAATGCTTTTTTTGCCTGTTCCTCATTAATAAACTTTTTTTCAACCATTTGTTTCAATACATATGCCTGTCTTTTTTTAGCTCTGTCCATATGTCTCATTGGTGAATATCTGCTTGGAGCCTGAGGCAGTCCTGCAAGAAGTGTGCTTTCGCTTAAACTGAGGTCTTTTGTTTTTTTACCAAAATAATTGTTTGCTGCAGATTCAATTCCATAGGATCTGTTTCCCAGATAAATCTGATTTAGGTATAAAAATAGAATTTCCTTCTTTGAAAAATATTTGTCAATTCTGTATGCAAGAATAACTTCCTTTATTTTTCTGGAATAACTTCTTTCAGGGGACAGAAAAAATGATTTTGCTACTTGCTGGGTTATGGTTGACCCTCCCTGAACTATTTCTCCTGCAAAAATGTTTTTATAAAAAGCTCTGGCTATACTTGTCAGATCAATACCCCCATGCTCGTAAAATCTTGAATCTTCTGCTGCTATAAAAGCTTGTATAAGGTATGGAGGCATTTTTTCAAGGGGGATGACAATTCTTCTTTCCTGATAAAATTCAGCTATTTTTTCATTGGTATCACTGAAAACTTCTGTTACCTGGGGCGGAGAATAATCCAAAAGGCTTTTGATTTTTGGAAGATCCTTGCTAAAGTATTGATAAAGAGAAAAAATGCTGATTATTAATATTGTTATTCCTGTAAGAAGGAAAATTAAAAAGTATTTAAGTATATTTTTAAGTATTGATTTTTTTTTTAAGGTCATTTTAATATTTTAATCCATATTTATTGTAAATCTTACATCTACCAGAAAATTCATTCTTTATCAATAATGAACTTGCCACATGATTTATCAAAGACTTTCTGTTTTGCTGATTTCAGGCAGATTGCCAGATAAATATGGATTATACTTTTCAGTCTATGCTGCCCGGAGCCCTATTGTGTCAACTTGTTGGCGTCCAAAAGTTTACATATTTAATGTAAAATTAAGCGGTATTTTTTTAAATTATATGATAGATAGATAATTATTTAATTGAATGAATATCTATTGCCTCCATTTCATCAATAAGCACAGTAAATCCCATAAAAGATGGAGGAATTAAGCTGGAAAGATTTGATGAAACAGATGAGACAAAAACTAAAATGCAGTCTTTACCATCTCTTTCGCCCTGGGCAATGCCTTCAACACCTTCATAATCAATCCATTTACCTGCCTTATCTATGGCTTCCTGTATTTTTGATTTCATGATTACCTCCAGTTGAAAGGGGAAAAAGGACGTTTCCCAGGAAATAAACGCCCCTTTTTTAGGTTAGTTAAAGATTATTTTTACAAGCTTATTTTTTTTGCTTTCTTTAGTTTGAAAAAAGTTTTTATATATAGAATCAGGCAATTTTTATATCAAGGAGTTTTTCTACATACCTGATATCATTGTGTATGGTTATTTTTGATGAACCTCCAAAAAGCAAGCCCACAGCATTTTCATTCATATCGCATAAAAGACTGCCAGAGTCTCCACCCTCAGACATATTAGTCGTTATAATCTGTTTGGTGAATTTTGCAACATTACCATGCCCATAATTTACATTGACGGTACCATTGATGGCAGTTACTTTTCCTGTTGTATAATTTGTTGTTCTTCCAGTTTTTTGAACCAGTGACCCCACTTTTACAGTGCTGACACCTTTTATATATCCTATCCAGTATACTTCTCGGCTGATGTCATGGAACGGAGTCTCAGCTATGGCCGCATCAACATAATTGGGTCTATTGTCAAAATGAATAGGGATAAATCTCGTAAGATGTGCAATTGTATCTGCGGGTTTTTTCCCGCCATCATATGGGCCGGGCTGAAGAACAGGATCACCGGCCCTTGCATTGTTTGAGTTTGCCAGAACATGATTGTTGCTGAGAATGTAATATTTTCTGGGAATCCCGGGAAAGTATTTAGAATCATATACAGCAGTAGCTATAGTACCCGCTGTAATTTTATAATGTCCCACACTATAACCCCCTTTGGCAGGTCGCATCCGGGGTTTTAAACTTTGAATATCTACATTTTCTCCGGTTTCAAGCCGTTCCTGCCCAAAATTATTTCCTGCAAAAATTTCACCTGTTTCAACAACATCAGTTTTATACTTCCCAACTGTTTCCGGTATCATATCCTCTGATGTCAGCAAATCATAACCCAAGTTCAGCAAGGTTGAAATTAAAAGAGTGTAATATTAATATGTTACTGTTTAGCAAGATGTTTGTATGGCACTACTTTTATGTTTTTTGTTT
>PDWJ01005873.1_pt1 | contig 12449 bp, 20 predicted proteins | sample 1430881 | NCBI WGS metagenome assembly PDWJ01 (sample SAMN01162460, study PRJNA174530) | Oral metagenome, whole genome shotgun sequencing project. | biome: Marine environment; feature: Marine mammal; material: Swab sample of the gingival sulcus; isolation source: swab sample of gingival sulcus... | reverse complement strand
CTCTAGATAGGTATCCGCCTGCGCGCGCATTTTGCTGACCTCGATGATCCGCCCGTGCATATGGCGACAAATGCGGGTTGTGCGGTCGTCCAGATGCGCGCGCACCTGAACATGGGTGATCCCGGCGCGTTCATAGCCGGTAACGCGGCCAATCTCGCGGGTTTTGGTGGCGGTGTGGTCGGCCAGTATCTCCCAATACACCCGGCTGCGTTCCGTCAGGCTGGCGAAATCCTCTGCAAACCTCTGGGTCAATCCCTCTCGGGTCATGCCTTCGGTGAAATAGTCCTCAAGGATCGTGGCCAGCTTGTTTTGCGTGTTGATGTTCCAAGAGTTGCCGATCCAGTAAAGATTGCTGGCTTTCAGCACATCCAAGGCGTCCAGGTCCGGGCGCATGAAAGCAATCGACACACCTGCCGCTTGTCCGACCTCCTCAGCCCCGGTGCGAAACAGCGCATCGGTCAGGTTGATCACCGGCTCACGCATGGCAGCGCGGATCGCGTCTTCGCCCACCGAGCCCTCCAACACCCGCAGGATTGCCGCCCCGTCCTCCTTGGTGAATGTGCCAGGGCCAAGATCACGCAGCCGGTCCAGTGCCGCCGCAATCCCCTCACGCATGGCATCGTCCCAGGCATTCGTCATTGCGGTCTGGAGCTGGCCATAGAGCGCTTCATAGGCCTTGGCATCCTTGATCACCACCGAACGCGCCAGGCGGCGGCGGATTGTGCGTAAGATGGATTGTTGGGCGGTATTCATGTCAATTCTTTCCTTCAGCCCGTCGCATCCGGCGGATGCAGCGGTTCATGATCCGTTTACGCTCGGCCATCAGGTCAGACAGGCCGCGCTGGCGGCGCTCGATCCGCATATGGAGCTTGGCCAGGCGGCGCAGCTCCAGATCGTTTGCAAATCGCAACCATGCGGCGCGAAGGCCAAAAGGCTCCATCGATGGCCCACCGTTGTGGCCGATCCCGACGCGTGGTTGTGTAGTGGGTGCCGCTGCACTGGCCTTACCTCCTGAACCCATTAACTCTTTGCCTTTTCAGTGTTTTTTGAAAACAAATCAGGCTCTTTCTGAGCCTTTCCTTTTTTAGCCCGCACTGCGGTGGGGTCTTTTTCTTCCCATGTTTTCCAGCGGTGATCGCAGATCGGGCAGCGGCGATACCGCTGCACCGCACTGCCGAAATTCAACGTGCCGTTGACCCGCCCCCGTCCGCCGCATTTAGGACATTGCATGGCTGTCGTCCTCTCGCCTCTCGCGACGCTGGCGAACCCATTCCTCCAAACCGAGGATCACCTTACTAGCCTGACTGCGCGACATGAAACGGGTGTTTGAAACCTTGGCGGTGCGTTCGGCAAAAGCATGTAGGCGGCTATCCTCAAGCCCGCGTTCCCACCCCATATCGCGGGCAAGTCCGCCAATCTTGTTCCACTGAGCGGGCGTAGGCCGCTCCTCGCCGCCTGTTGTTTTTCCAATGCCGCCGCGCTTTTGCTCCGGGATAAGGCCATCCTTGCGCAGCCGCTTGATCAGCTGAATGCGTTCAGGTGTGGTCAACTTGCCTGCTGATCTCTTGCCGGTATGCCGCTCCAGCCAGTCTTCATAAGCCTCACGCCCATCGCTTCCCTTGGACACATCCCCAAAGAGCCGTTTGGCGGCGATATGGATCATGGCCAAATCACTGTTTCGGCGGGTGTTAGGACGGTTTGTCATTGGGTTCACCTTCAATGAAATTTAGCTTGTGCCGGTCTGGGGGGGGTAAGCGGGAGTTCGAGCTGATCGAGCAACAAAAATGCCTCTCGAATGTGATCCGGCAGGGTGGAGAACTCGACCTCTGGACCACAGTCCCCGGTGACAACGCGCATCCGCTTGCCAAACCACTCTGGCGAAACGTAGGGGCCTGCACCACGAGCGCGGGCGACCATCCGACGCACATGCTTTTCGCTGAGCCCGGCCACCTGAGCGATCTGGTCAGGAGAAACGTAAGAAGGGGTCATAGTATACCTCCGGTACGGTGCCGCCGCGCCAGCCTGGGGGGATGTTTGATGGCGCGGCGGCGAGCGGCGGGAAACGGGCTCCCGCCGCTATCTCGATTAAACGACGTGTTCAGCCAGGGCTTTGAGCACTTTCACATGCACGACTGTCTTGGCGGGGATAGCCATCTCTTCACCAGTGTTCGGGTTGCGGCCCTTGCGGGCGGCGCGCTCCTTGGTGGTCAGCTTGACAAGGCCGGGGATCGTCACTTCGCCGCCCTCGCCAAGCTCTTTCGAAGCCACACGGGCCAGCCCATCCAGAAGGCTTTCAGCCGCTCCGGCGGTGGTGGTGCATTCCGCAGCAAGTGCCTTGATCAGTTCAGTTTTGGTCATTTGATGTTCCTTTTTCATTTTTGATGAGGAGCGAAAGACAGCACGGCTCGTAGACGATGGTGGCTTCCAGAAGCCTTTCGCACTCCGGGCAGGTGTGAATACCTTCCCCGACATCGCCGAGGTCCGCGTAACAACCGGGGCAAATCCAGTCATCGTCGGCAGGCGCGTTCAGGTACTCCGAGGCAAGGGGCACCCCCTTCATCACGACGCCTCTTTCAGCTCGGTCTCGAAAGGCTCGACGATGAAATCTTCGCCATCCGAGCCGATGGTCACGCCCTTGATGGCGCTGGCGGTGGTGCGATCTTCCAACATCGCCTCCTTATTGATGTCCTCCCTAATGCGCAGGAACTTCTTGCCCAGACGTGCCGCCTTGATCGCGTCGATCACGTCATCCTTGCCCCGGATCGTCACGCGGGCAGGTTTGAGCCGCCACGAAATCTCGCCGGTAGCAAAGCGGTGAAACTTCACCTTGCCGCCGTTGGTGAGCCGGTCGCGATTGGCCTCGCAGAACACGGCCAGCCCTTCTTGTTTCGCCTGCGCGGCCTCGCGGATCGGTGCGACCTTCTCGCCATATTCCTGTTGCAGAGCGGCGATCTTGTCGTTCAGCTCCGCCTCGATCCGCAGGGCATCCCGGTTAAGATCGCCGATCTCGCGGATTGTTTCGCGCGCCTCGGCATCGCTCTGCGGCACCGGCAGGTTCGCGCCTTGGGTCTTCATCTTGCGTGTCGCCATGTCTTTCTCCTTTTCAAACGTTTGAGATCACTTCGGGTTTAGGGTTGACGGGGGCAGGCGCAGGGGGAGCACCATCCTCCAGAAACAGATCGGCGAACCATGCCAGTGCCAGAACTTCGGCCTGGCTCACCGTTGACCAGCCGCCCTTCGAAGCTTTCACTTTGCTCTTGGCGCGCACCGCCAGGCGGGTGAGTTCTTCAAAGGTGATACGTTCAGGGCCACCGCTGGCCGACAGGTCATAGGTAATAGAGGACAGGTTCATGATAGGCCTCCAACGGTCTCTGGCAGGGCATAACCTGCCTCGCGCACCAGACGGCGCACAGTGGTTGCAAGGCGGCTGGCCTCAAGGCTCATCTCACCGTCACCACAATCGAAATCTGCATTGATCTCCTCATCCATCTCCAGAGTTTCCAGAAGGTGGGTAAGATCAGCATCGAGGGGCTTGAGCTTTGTTTGCATGCCCTCTGGGATCGGATAACCCGCTGTGATGGCCTGCATCTTGAGGGCATCAGCAGCCTTGTGGAGCCGATTAGCGGCGGTAAAGGGTGCGCCATCGAGGGCATAGGTTTCGGCAATCGAGACCAGCTCTTGGACGTTTTCAGGAAAGGCCATCATCAGTTTCCTCCCGCCATCCATGCAGCAGCCGTTTCGATCACCCGGTCGTCAAGCTGGTTAATGCCTTCGTTTTCCATAAGGCGGGCGCAGGCATCCGATAGCGCGACCGCGAAACGCCAGTTGCCGCCCGTCTTGCGCAGAAACGCCTTGGCGCTGGTTTTGGTGATCCGACCGAAACGCGGCGCCAGAACATAGGCGGCAAGCTCGGCGGGGTCCGTTACCGGCTGCATCACCACTTTCTTGGTGCCGACACGTTGGCGAAATTGCTCCAGAAATACCCGGATTTGTGGGTGGGTGAACTTCCTGGCCAAAAGGTCGGTTCCCGCGATCACCAGCCCCGTACCGCTAATGTCCGAGATCGAGCGCAGCATCTCCAAAGTAGGCCATTTCAGGTGATTGGCCTCATCAACAACAATAAGCTGCCCTGGCGCTGCCGTTCGTATAAGCCTTTGAACCAGCGTGTTCGATGTGCCGATTTCATCAACGGGACGCCCGGCTTTACTGAATGCAAAGGCCAGTTCCTGAAGCAGTGTCTTGCCATTCATCCCCGCCCAGGCCTCAACCCGGATTGCACCCATCTCCTGCGCCAGCCAGTTGGTGATGGCGGTTTTGCCTGTTCCCGGATCGCCGGTAATCTGACCCAGACGGCTATAACGCGGCGCGGTGATCACCGCTTCGCACATCTGGCGCGCCTGACCTGCCATTACCGTTTCCACAAACTCAGTCATGCTCTTCCTCCGCAAATTCAAAATGCTCCAGCGCCGCTACGGGCCCGGTTTTCCACTGCTGTGCCGTTCTGGCCGTTTTGCGCGCATTGGCGGCGGCAAGTGTCTGCTGGCGCTCCCGATCTGCCATATCCGACATGCGCTCCAGAATGCCCGCGTCGATAGTTGCGGCGACCGGAGCCTCCGGTGCGTCGGGGAAATGTTCGAGATGGCGCTCGGTATCGTCGGTGAGGCTGAGCAGCGCGACATGCCGTTCTGCCTGTGCAACCTTACGGCGCAGAACCTTACCCCTCCGGCTCAGTTCAGTCGCACCCGCCGGATCGAGAAGACCGTATTTCTTCTCGGGCGTTGCCATGCCGAGGAATGTCTCCCCATCAAAACAGAAAGCGAATTCAGTACGATACGCAGGAACGCGCACGGTGATCTGACGGTCAAATCCCAATAGTTCATCGCAATAGAAGGTGATGGTTTCCAGGCGCGGAGGCTTGTAAGTAAACCGCCCGCGATCCGGCACCCGTTCGATGGTCTCGGAGAAAGCCAGCGGAAGCACGTTCGGATTGGAAAGAACCGTCTTGCCCCAGCCATTCTTAATGTGACCGCGCAACGCCTCGTTCGGGCTCTTACCCTTCAGACGCCCATATTGAGGCCGTTTGTTGTAATGCTCAATCGCCTTGCCTGCCTCGGCCAGAAACGCGCTTTCATCGCCGGGGAAGGCAATCGGGTCTTTGCCCTTGGCATGGGTCTTCTTGTTCATCCGGTCGCCCGAGGTCCAGCCGGGGATCGTGGCAAACAGCACTTGCTCGATATTACCAAATGCGCCCTCGATGCCCGGCTTGCCCTTCGCGTTGTAGGGCAGCGAGCGGATCACCGCCTCTTTGGTCTCCGTCAAACGCTCACGCACGGGCGCGCTGCATTCCAGATCACCCACCGAGAAATGCCCAACTGATAGTTTGGAAAGCTCGGTAAACCCGGCAATCATCGCATCCCAGCTGTATTCGCCGCCATTGTCGAGATAGAGCAGCTTGGGCAGACCCCACTCGGCCACCATCGCCTCAAACGCCATCGCCACATATTCACGGCGCACCCCTTCGCGCTGTTCACACATGATAAAGGTCATGTGGATTTCATTGGTGGCCACATCGAGCCACGCAATTGCTTTGGGATAAACCTTGGTCCCATCCGGGCGCAGACACATGATATCGACCGGGTGAACATCCCCCACCACGATTTCACGGGGCAGATACTCATCATAGGTGCGCACAAGGCTCGGCGCGTATTTGTCCTGCCAGGTCGCATTGTCCTTGCGCTTGATCGCGCCGATCCGCAGATCGCGAAACTCCTCAACCCGCCCGCGTGTCACCGCACAAATGCCGAACTGCGTCTGCGCCGCCGCCCGATCTCCCAGCTGTCCAAGCGGTAACTGATCAAAGGCAACCACCCGCAAATCACGGCTCATTTCGATCAGCCGGGTGGTGGCGCGCTCGCGGATCACCCGCCAGCCCCGATCCCCCGAGGCCCAGAGCGAACCGATATAGGTCTCCATCTCGCCCCAAAGCGCCTCCGCCTGACCGGGCTTGAGATGCGGATGAAAGAACCGATCCCAGCCCCGTGTCACCACGGTCTTGCGCTGCCCCTTATCCTCGCGGGTCTTGGGCATCAGCCCGGCCACCCCCGCATTGCCATCCTCAAACGCCCGCACCCAATTCTCCAGCGTGCGGCGCGTGGCGGTTTTGGTCTTTCCATTCGGGAACAAACGCGGCGTCGAAGCGGCTTTCTCCAACTCCGCCCGGCGCTGGCGCGACTGCTTGGGATGCGCCAGGGCGGGACGGATAACATCATGGCGCCAGCGCGCAATCGACAGATCCCGCTCATGCCGCGCGTTGCGCTCGAATTTCTCCTCGGCCACCAGAACAGTTTCGCCTGTAACCGGATCGGGCGCCTCATGCAGCGCGATCCCGCGCTCCAGATACCACGCCTCACGCAAATCAGGCGGCAGGCTGTCAACATGGACGCGCAGCACCTTGCCGCCACGACCAACATTCGATGCCTCCTCGCGTACCTCCAGCGCAACTCCGCGCCAGTGGCGAGATTGGATTGCTTTACGGGCAGCACGATCCGAGACACCTGCAAGGGCGGCAAGATCATCTGAACCCATCCAGTAATCGGGGTTCCTTAGAGGTTCCTTAGTCGGTTCCTTAGAGGCGCAATTCACCACCCCAAAGGAACCACCCTCCACCACCTCAAATTTGCGCGCGACCGTGTTCATGATCAAACGGCTCCGTTGAATATCTCGTTGGCATTGGCCCGGCATTTGTCGCACATGCGATTTGCCGGCCCTTCGCTTGGAAAAGTCTCACCACAGGTGATGCAGGGGCGGATTTTCCGCCCGGCGCGCTTGTCCTGCGCCTCCAGAACGGACAGTTTCTGTTGTGCCATCTCCATGGAATAGCTGGGGGTTGAAACGCACTTACGTCCGCGAAACACCGCAAACCCTCGCCCGTTGAGACTCCTGATTTCATACCGTGAAGTCATGCTGCGCCCTCGCAGCTATCAGCATGAATGCGCGACACCATGCCCCGCGTAGCATCGGCGCACACCTTCCCGATCTCGGCCAGCCGCTCATTCTTCGCCCCGCTCATGGCATAAAGGGCAATGGCTTCGCCGTAAGCATGGGCCAGCGCCGTGACCACATCACCTATATTGGCCTGATCAAGGCCCAGCGCCGCCGCGATCTTCTCCGCCGCCGCCATATGCGCTTCAAAAGAGGCGCTGTGGATATATTCAGGGATTGTGTTCATTATCTGTACTCCCGGCCAAAGGCTACGCGCATCAAAGTGCTGGCGTGTTCGCCGATCATGGCGGCGGCGAAAGAAACGCAGCCTACCGCCTGAGGGTCACGCGTATCCAGGATCAGCCTGAGTGCGAAATGCACCCTGTCTTTGTCGGATAGGTCGCGCAGAGCCTCTTCGGCGATCTCGCGCCAGCACAGCTCTGATTGCTTTTTCTGAAGAGAGGCAGTCATACTGAATACCTCACATCCACATGCAAAGTGATTCCCAAATGACCAGCCCGGACCCCATATTGCGGACCCTCGCAATCCTCCTCCTCACACTCAAAAGAAAAGGCATTCTTGATGATGCGGACCTTTGCGCGATAGCTGCCGAACTGGAGGCAGAGGGGGCGGTTGCCGAGATCGATCGTCTGGCATACTCACCAGTACCGCCATCGCTCTCCGAAAGAATTTGGGCCTCCCAGAGTAAATCGCCCATAGCGCGCACCGCTCTGCCCGCCATTTCCATCTCGCCATACGCCACCGCATCCCGGCGCAATTCTCTGCCGCGTTCCGGGGTCATGCCGCCGCTCCTTTGAGCTGCTCGGCATGTCGGGCGATACGCGCTCGATAGGCCACCTCGACCACATCAGAACCAGCGCCTTCAATCAGGCGATCAAGAACCTCTTGCCCAGTGGGGCCGGTATAAACACCCTTGAGGGCATTCCGCGCTGTGTTTCCGCCGATACCATTGGCTTTACACCACTGCTCGAAGGGTGTGCCGCTCGCCTTAAAAGCCCCAAGGACAACTTCGTAAAGGACAAGTCCGGGCTGGAACATTTTGTTTTTGACTGGCATATTATCTCCTAATATCGCCTGTTGTGTTTGTCGCTATACACAACACATAACGGCTTTATCTAACACAAGTCAAGCCTAGGTGTGGTAAATGAACACAGAAAATCCCTTCGCGGGTCGCATTAAGTCGCTAAGAACGACAAAAGGCCTTTCGCAACAACAATTTGCAGAGGCTATGGGGGTGAGCCGTAGCTACCTTGCGAGCATCGAAACGGGGCGACAGGAGCCATCCTTCGCGCTTTTGATGTCGCTTATTGAGACATTCTCGATTGAGCCAAATTGGTTCTTTGGGGTGGGGTCGAGCGACCCGGATGAGGCCGAAACGGTCTCCCAATTTGTTCCAATTCCGAGATTTACTGTTTCCGCATCGGCTGGACCAGGAGCCATCGCAGGCGATTATCTAGATGTCAGTTCCTATGCCTTTCGGCTCGATTGGCTTAAGCGTCGCCACCTGAACCACAAAAAACTCGCGGTGATCGAAGTGCGCGGCGATAGTATGGAACCGAAGCTTTCCGCGGGCGATCTGATCTTGATCGACCGCGCTCAGACCGATCCCACCGATGGAAACACCTATGTGTTGCGCCTGGGCGATGAGTTGGTGGTAAAGAATATGCAGCGGATCAACCGGGAGACGATTGCCTTGGTTAGCAACAATACGATTTACCCGCCGCGCCAAGTGCGCGCGGTTGATATTGGTCCGGCTGAGGAGGTTGATATTATTGGGCGCGTAGTGGCCTCCATGCATGAATGGTGATTCTTGCCGCTTTTGGAAACACGCGGCAAAGTCCGGCAATAATGAAAAACACTTGTGGCCGTTTCGCCCAAAATCACCCTTTCAAACCAAAACCCCAAAACCCCTATAAATAAAGGCCCTTCAAAATCCCCACCGCCCCCGGATGAAAAACAACACCATCCCCCCAATGCAAATTACTTCCATCCCCCCCACTGGCCCCCCGGCTTGTAAAGGGGGGCCGGGGCTCAGTTCCTGTTGCACCCCCCGCATCCTCAAGTGCTATGCGAAAAATCTGAATCCCCTGACACTGCTGGAAATCAAGGGGCTTGGACGCGTTAAGCGGTGTTCTGTGTTTCAACCGTTTCGTTTCACGCCCTAGGCAAATCCCGCGCGCCCTGCCATACTCCCTGCATGCAGAACGCCCGTCCGCAAAAACACTCCCTCACCCTGCGCGGCCACCGCACATCGGTATCGCTGGAGCCCGCCTTCTGGCAGGCGTTTCGCGATCAGGCGGCGCGCGAGGGCAAGGGGATCAACCAACTGGCCGCCGAGATCGACGCGGCGCGGGCGGGGGAAGCGGGGGTGGATATCGGGCTGGCTTCTGCCATTCGCCTCTACATTCTTGCCCGCCTGACCGAGCGCGCAGCGGATTGAACGGCGAAATGCGGCGCATGGCTTGACCCCGCCGGAGGGGCTGATATGGGGAGGTCCGCACACTGCCTGCCTATCGCGCCGGAGACCCCGATGAACCTCAAATCTACCCCGGAAAGCCACTCGTGCCCTGCTGCAAATGGGCTGGAAATTCACCCTGAAAACCTTCATCGCGGTCTCGATTGTCTCCCTCTGCGTCGACCTCAGCGCTTCCCTGATCACCTATGACTTCGCCAACCCCGCCCTGGCCGCCATCGCCGGCGGGGCCACCGCTGCGGTCGGGCTGCTGGTGCTGTTTCGCCACGGCATGACTCTGGGCGGCATCGGCATTACCGGGCTGTATTTGCAAGACCGCTTCGGCATCAAGGCGGGGCATGTGCAACTGGGCTTTGACGCGGTGGTCTTTGGCTTCGCCGTCTTCCTCTTCCCGCCCAGCGTCGTCGCCTATTCCTTCCTCGGCGCCATCATCGTGAACGTGCTGATTGCCATCAACCACCGCCGCGATCGCTACGTCGCGCGTTAATCCGCAAGACGTGGCGCCTTAAATCCTGCAACACTGGTTTGTCAGATTTTGATCCGATTCTGTGTTGCGCCTCTGAAATAGGGTTATATTTCAATCGGTTACAGGCATACGTAATGCTGCGGAATCAAAATTTTCTGCATTTCAAGCAAATGCAGTCGATTTCGCCATCTGAGATGTTCAGGGCAACAATCGGGTAAATCATCCGTCAAGGGCGCGTTTTCTGCGGGTGGATTTTTCAGGAACGCGGACGTCAAATCTGCTTGAGTGCCCTGAGGCGCCCGGAAGCAGTCCCATTACGTCCAGCGCGCACCAAACCTGCTCTTTTGCGCAGGGGCGCAGGCTTATGGGGCCATGCGCCAGGCACGTTCGGCTGGATTTATGCCTTTGCCCTGAGGATCGCGACTTATAGCGTTTGACGAAATACCTGAGACACAAAGGCCGCTTAACGCATCTGAACTCTTTGAGTTCAGGCAGCGTCACGGGGTTCAGGGTTTTTGCATAAGGCCTTGGAGCGTCCGGTCTTTACCCTGAAGCATCCAGCGGCACCAATGTCCCGAAAATGCCAAAGGCATGGCAGGTTATTCGTGTCTCATGTCTAAAGCCGGGCGCTTTATGCGCGTGCGTTGGGCAGTTTGAAGTGCTGTTTTGTCCTGATCGACTGGATGAGGATCGGTTAACGCCTGTCGCGGCGCCGTTGCGTGTGGCTTGAGGTTACTCCAACGGACCCTTGCCACCGAGCCGGCGAAACAGGGTTTCTTCCGCGCCGTTGTCGAAGAAGGGGACGCTGGTTTCGGGGGCTGAAAGATCGGGTAAACGGGCCTGAATTTCCGCCAACACTACCTGCGTGATGAAAGGCAGGTCGAACTCGCGGACGCGTGAAAACGGAATCCATTGCAGGTTGGACAACTCGTCGCAGGCGCCGGAAAAGTCGTCCGGGTCGGTTTTGAGCCGTTCCGCATCGGCAGCGAAAAACCGTGCGTCGAAGCGGCGGGGCGCGCCTTTGGGGGTGATGGCGCGGAAGACGAAAGCGAGACCGTCGGCGGAGGGGATGTAGCCCTTGTCGGCAAAGCCGCACCAATCGTCGGGTACGCGGCCCGGCCAATCGGCCACTTCGCCCAAAATCTGCCCGGTCTCTTCCCAAAGCTCGCGCACTGCGGCGGCGAGCAGCGCGGGGCCAATGCCGGGCTGCGCGTCAACATCGAGGCGGCTTTTGCACGGTTCCGCTCCCGCTTCCGCCAGCGGCACCTGCCAGTCGCCCGCATCCAGTGCGCCGCCGGGAAAGACGAACAGATTTGGCATGAAAACGGCCTTGGCGCCGCGCTGCCCCATAAGGACGCGCGGATTGTCGCTGGCCGCGTCACGCACCAGAATGACCGTCGCCGCATCGCGGATGATTTTTGATTTATCGACCGGCGGGGTCGGCTGCGTCTGGGTCACCAAGGCCTCCTGATTTCTGGTCTGTCCGGTAGGTTTACCGTTTAACCTTGGGGAAGGGTAAAAGCTGGCGCGCGCGGTGCCAATGAAAAACACCAGATGCGCGAGTCGAAGCCGCGGGGACGTGGCGTCATTCCCAATGAGGGTTTCTATCAAGAGGATCCTGCAATAACGCCCGATCTCCAACGCGTTTGTAGTATGAAATGCCTGTCAACGGATGCTTTCGCCTCCCGGTTCAACCATCCGGGCCTATTATCGCGGCTTGGACGGAATGACTTGCGGAGAGTTCCACGCGCCCACCGCCGGTTAATACGGCATCGGATACGCACGGTGGACCGCGTCCAGATCGGCGCGGACCTCGTCCGAAAGTGTCAGTTTTGCGGCACTCAGCACCTCCTCCAGTTGCATCTCATTGCGCGCTCCGAAAATGACCGATCCCATGAAAGGTCGGTCTGCGACCCAGCGCAGCGCCATGGCCACCGGGCTAAGCCCGTGTTTTTGCGCCACCGCGACATAGGCTTGCGCCGCCTCAAACGCCCGCCCGACAGAGCGCCCGCCCAGCTCCGGGTTGATCTCGCGGCGTGATCCCTTGGGAACGGTCGAGCCATCGCCGTATTTGCCGGACAGGATACCCATAGCCAGCGGCGAATAACTCAGGCAACGCACGCCCTCGTTGGCGCTCAGTTCCGCCATGTCCAGATCGTAATACCGACACATCAGCGAATACTCGTTCTGCACCGAAATCACCTCCGGCGCGCCCATTTCCCGCGCCAGATGGAGCCACATCATCGTGCCCCAGGCGGTCTCATTCGACAGGCCAAGATGGCGGATCTTGCCCGCCGTCACCAATTCCTGCGCCGCGCCCAGCACGTCCCGCATATGAGCCACCGTTTCTTCCCGATTTTGCCCGGACGGGTCATAACCCCAGTTCTGGCGAAAATGATACGACCCGCGCATCGGCCAGTGCAGTTGATACAGGTCGATATAATCGGTCCTCAACCGCGCCAGGGACGCCTCCACCGTCTTGCGGAGGATCGCGCCGGAAAACCCCTC
>PDWJ01005342.1_pt1 | contig 12458 bp, 8 predicted proteins | sample 1430881 | NCBI WGS metagenome assembly PDWJ01 (sample SAMN01162460, study PRJNA174530) | Oral metagenome, whole genome shotgun sequencing project. | biome: Marine environment; feature: Marine mammal; material: Swab sample of the gingival sulcus; isolation source: swab sample of gingival sulcus... | reverse complement strand
GGGATTAAGGAAAGCGAAATGTCGCTTGTCAATACAGAGCATCGCGATAACGACAGCACCTATAAGGGTAAGAAGCTTTATCACGGCATTAACTTTGAAGACTATGGGCGCCGCTTTTTGACGCCATATAACGACGTGACGATCAAGCTGATATACGGCAAAGTCGACGGCGACGATTTAGCGGGCAAAAAAGAAACGGCACGACGCGAATTAAGCAATAACTTTAACGAATACGACAAGATTGATTACAGCGCGACCAATTGGCTGGCGTTAGTGCGCGCCTATCAAGACGGCATGCGTGCAATCGTCGCTGCAAAAGACGATGCGGCAGTTGGCGCCGCTCTACAGGATGCCAAAGACGCCATGCTGGCGGTGCAAAAGCGTCCGGCCTATGGCGATGAAGAGATTATCAGCGGCGAATTTAACGCCGGCAAACAAGTAGGTGAAGTGACGGTCATCGTCGAAAACAAAACCTTTAGCGCAGGGGCCTTTACCGGCGAATTCATACGCGAAGAGGGGTTTGCGATTGGCGAAAACGATACGATGATGACGACCATTTTAAGGGCCTTGGCCAAAAATGGCTACAGTTGGAACGGCACGGGTAGTTCGTCTTATGAAATTGCCTATTTGGGCGGTATCAGTAAAGACGGTGCCAGTCTGTCCGAATTTGACGGTGGCGGCGGTTCCGGCTGGATGGGCACGTTAAACGACTTCTTTACCAATGAGGGCTTTCAACAGTTTAGCGTTGCCAATGGCAAATTTGGCGACGGCGATGTGATTCGCGTGCAGTACACCTGCCAATTAGGCGTCGATATCGGCGGCGACTGGAATGATGCCAATACCAAGTTGGCCAGTTTGACGGTAGACGGCGGTCAATTGCTGCCGGAATTTGAAGCGACAACAACCGAATATACGGTGTTAATCGATGGCCCGACTGCCGATGTGACGCCGCATTATCAGGCGGCCAATCGCAACTATCTGGCGAAGACGTTCTTAAACAAGATCGTGCGCAGTAATGAAGAAGACAACTTCTACTTTGGCATCGACCAGACGATTCCGGTCAATAGCGGCGATGTCATCTACATCGGCATCGGTGAAAAGGCTTGGCCGTCGATGAACAAGCAGGGCGGCTCTTCACTTTATTACACGCCGACTTGGTACAGCTTAACGGTCGTCGACAAGCATGACGGCGCGCAATTAGTGATCGACATGATCGAGCGTATGACGGTTTGACGGCAAGCGAACAGGCCAAGGTGAGCAATGTTGCGGCACTACAGGCATTAGAAGCAAAGCTGGCCGATTTAGAAGCGGCTAAGACGACGATTGCGCTGTTTGCCAAGATACCGCGCGCTGAATTGATAAACGATGGCAACAAGGAAGCCGTCAAGGCCGACTTGATTACCGCTTATCAGTATTACAAGGCACTGTCGACCGGTGCGAAGCAGTACGTGCCATTGGTTGACATACAGCGCTACAATCAGGCGATTGACAAGTTAAAGGCGCTCGGCGTCGCCATTACCGACGAAGACGTTACGGTCATCGATGAGGCGAAAGCGGCGTTGGCCGAATTGGTCGGTTTGGCTGAGGCCAAGCAGGCGACCGATTATACGGTGGACAGCTTTAATGCACTGCAAGCAACCTTGGTTACGGCGCGCGCAGTACTAGCTGACGACTACGCGACGACAGAGGCGATTGAGTCGGCACAGGGCGCGCTACAGGCCGCGCTTGATCAGTTGGTCGATCGGTTGTATATTGATACACTACCGACAGTGCCGGTTGTTGAAGTGAACTATAATACGGCACAGAGCGAAGCCGTGGCCAAGTTGCCGGCGACGGTAACGGTCAACTGGCAGATAAGTGGCTATCAAGCGACGCAGGCGGGGCGCTATCCGGCGCTAGGCATGCTGAACTTAACAGGCGTGCCGCAGTTGGCCGAGGGCACAGCCAATCAGTTGACCAGTGAAGTGGTGGTTTTAGCCAAATCACAAAATTATCAAGTTGCCCTCCAGACCAGCTTACAAAAAATTGCCGCTGAAACGACGAACCCGACGACGGCAACGCTCGGCGGAGATTGGTCGATGTTGGCGCTGGGACGCGGCAATTACGAAATACCGAAGTCCTTAATCGAAAAATACAAGGCCAATGTATTGACCGTTGTCAAAGAGAAGATGGCGACATCCGATGATCGACTGCACCCGGTTAAGAGTACCGAGCACGCCCGGGCAATACTGGGCCTAACGTCAGTTGGCATCGATCCGCGCGATTTGGACGGCATCGATATTACAAAGGCCTTTAGCTCACTCGATTACATAGAGGGGCAGGGCTTAAACGGACCGGTCTTTGCGCTGATAGCGCTCGATACGCACGATTATCAGCTTGCGACGGCGGCAGCCGGTGAAAGGCAGGCGACCAGAGATAATATCATCGATGCGATTTTAGCTAAGGAAATTGCCGGTGGCGGCTTTGCCTTCTTTGGCGATACGCCCGACCCCGATATGACGGCAATGACCTTGCAGGCCTTGGCGCCCTATCGGACAAGTCGCAGTGATGTAAAAGCGGCAATTGAACGCGGCTTAAAGGTGTTAAGCGAAATACAGACGGGCAATGGCGGTTATAGTGCATGGGGATCAAGCAGTTCAGAATCGATTGCCCAAGTGATCGTCGCCTTGACGGCACTCGACATCGACCCGGCGCGTGATCCGGCCTTTGTCAAAGATGGCAATAGCCTAGTTGATGCTTTGCTGCGCTTTTACGTTGAAGGTGGCGGTTTTAAGCACGTGATGGACGGCGCTGTCAACGATATGGCGACTGATCAGGGAACCTATGCACTGGTTGCCTACGACCGCTTTGTAAATGGCAAGACGACGCTTTACGATATGAGGGATGTCAGCTTTAATGACGTTATCATTAAACAGCCAAGCATACGGATTGAGGGTGCTAAAGAAGGACAGGCCTATAATAAAGCGGTTGCCGTAACGATTACGGCACGAGATTACCAAGGCGCCAAGTTGACGCCGATGGTCTACTTAAACGGCGGTCTCTTACAGGCAAAAGACGATATTTATCAACTGAACTTTGTGCAAGAGCAGAATGTCTTGAAAGTGGTGGCGACAGACAGCGCAGGCAACATCGCAGAAAAGCAATTGACGCTTTACTATTTTGCAAAAGATGATTCAGATGAGGATGAAGACGGTCCGAGCGTGACGTTATCGGTCGATAAGTTGACGATTGATAAAGGCTATGTATTAGAGCCGACCAAAGTCGAACTGCGCGCCGGCGATACGGTATGGGATGTCTTTAGACGGGAATTGACCCGCCGCGACATCGCATTTGAGTACAGTTTTTACGATAAGTACAACAGCGTATACATTGAATCAATCGACGGTGACGGCGAATTTGATCACGGCAGCGGCAGCGGTTGGATGTACAGCGTCAACGACGTTTACCCACAAGTTGGTGCCAGCTTGACAGCATTACAGGATGGCGATGTCGTCAAATGGCGCTATACGACCAACTTGGGTTATGACATCGGCGGCGGTCCGGCGGTGGGCGATGATGCCGGTCTACGCAATACGTTAAATGAGTATCTGATTTCAGCTAAGGCATACAGTGCATCCGATTATACACAGAGTAGTTATGCGGCCTTGCAAAAGGCAATTGCTGCGGGTGAAGCGTTGTTGGCCGATACATCTGCCAGTTTGACGCAGCTATTAGAGGCTACTCAAGCGATTAAGCGGGCGATTGATGCGATGCAGCGTCTATCGGCTGATGAGCGTGCTGTTGCGGCAAAAGAGGCGGCGCAAGACGGCGCTTTACCGGAGACGGTTGAAGCCGCGCAGATGGCGTTGACCGAGCTTTTCAAAGATGCCTTAAAGATTAGCGATTGGGCTGCAGAGAGCATTCGCAAAGCGGTACAATACAAACTAGTGCAAGGCGATGATAAGGGTTATTTCAATCCGCAACAGGCAGTGACGCGCGCCGAAATCGTGACGATGCTGATCAATATGATCGGCGAAGTTAGCGTACCGGATAATGCAGCGGTGTTTAGTGATGTCAAACAGACCGATTGGTTTTATCAAGCGGTGCGCAAAGCCAGTGCGCTCGGTCTCATTTCGGGTATGGGTGATGGCAGGTTTATGCCGGCTGGCGATTTGACGCGTGAACAGTTTGCGGTTATCGTCATGAATTATCTAAATGAAGATGTCGCAGTTGACAAACTGCCACAAGATGCCGCGGCGGTTAGTGCTTGGGCAAAGGATTCAGTTTTTGCCGTCTTTAATCTCGGCCTTATTCAGGGCGATGGGGTCAACTTTGATCCGCAGGATAAGGTGACCAGAGAAATGGCAGCGACGATTATGGTGCGCGTTAAGGAATATGTTGATGCGCGTGCTAAACAGACTGAATAATAACTGTTGAATCATCGGGCAGTCGGTTTGTAGTGTTGTTAGCTTTGATCGACTGCCCGTCGATTTTAGTGTAGCCTTATTCGTATACGTGAAGAGGAGAAGAACAGATGCGTCAGATGCACAAAAAGGCGATTTTGTTGTTGATTGTCGTTTTGTTAAGTCAGTCTACCGCATGGGCGCTACCCGCTGATTTGGCAGATGTCAAAGCCAAAATTGCCGAAACGGCGGCCTTTATGCTCGAAAAGACGCCTGATATAGGCGTTGGCTCGGTCGGCGGCGAGTGGACGGCAATGACTTTAGCGCGTTCCGGTTACGATGTGCCGGCTGATTTTTATGCGCGCTATTATCGCAATGTCGAGCGTTATGTCAAAGAAAAACAAGGCGTTTTACACACCAGAAAATACACCGAGTATTCTCGTCTTATCTTGGCATTGACGGCGATTGGCAAAAATCCCTACGATGTCGCCGGCTATGATTTGATTGAACCATTGGGCGATTATGAAAAGGTTATTTATCAGGGCATTAATGGACCGATTTTTGCGATTATTGCGCTTGACTCGGGCAATTACGCGATGCCGCAGTGTGCGCAGGCAGAGGTGCAGGCAACTCGTGAAATGTACATTAAAACGATTATCAACCGCCAAATTCCACGTGATGACGGTTTTTCGCTGGAGGGCATCAAAGGTGATCCCGATATTACCGGCATGGCTTTGCAAGCTTTGGCACCCTATCGAGATGATCCGGATGTCGCTGCTGCGATTGAACGCGCTTTGGGCTTTCTCAGTAAGGCTCAGCGCCCTGATGGTGGCTACGAAAGTTGGGGCGCACCCAATTCGGAGAGCGTCGATCAGGTGATTATGGCACTGGCTGCACTCGACATTGACATTAACGATCCGCGTTTTGTTAAGAATGGCAATACCTTAATGGATAATTTGTTGACTTTCTACGGTGAAGGTGGCGGTTTTATGCATGTTAAACCGGGTGACAAAAACAACGGTGGCGCCGCCGCCGGGGTAATCGACGGCATGGCGACTGATCAGGGTATGTACGGCCTGATCGCCTATCGCAATTACTATGAGAACAAAAATCGCTTTTACGATATGACTGACGTCGCGCGCGTTACGACGGCACCGCGCGATGATAGCCAGCCTGTAAAAATCGGCGGTGCGCTAATTTCGGGCGTGTGCTATCCCGCTAAGGACTTTAGCGATATTGCGCAAAGTGACTATCGCGAATCGATTTTAGCGATGGCCCAGCGCGCTATTTTAAATGGTGTGTCTGATGATACCTTTGCGCCGCAGCGCAAGATGACACGCGCTGAGTTTTGTACGATGATCGTGCGTGCCATGAATTTGACAGAGGCCAAACGGACGATGACATTTGACGATTTTAAGCCGTCCGATTGGTATTATGATTATGTTAAGACGGCTTATCAAAACGGCATTATCAATGGTCGCAGCGAGACGCGCTTTGATCCGTCTGGCGTGATTACGCGTCAGGAAGCAGCGATGATGCTTTATAATAGTGCCGCTATTTTAGATTTGGATCAGACGGTTAGTACAGCTGAAAAGAATACCTATTTACCGGGCTATATCGATTTTGCTGAAATTCCCGATTGGAGCAAACAGGCGCTGACATTTGCCGTCAAACATGGTATGATTGACGTAAATAGGGCAGCGCTGAAGCCGGCGGAAGCAGTTAGTCGTGCCGAGTTGGCCTTTATGATGCACAAGTTGTTAATTGCCGCCGGTTTGTAGTTGCGATTGAGCAGGACTTATGAAACTGACGAAAAACAAATTATTGCTGATTGGATTTTTGTTGGCCGCCCTAATTGTCACTTTTATCTGGGGTGGCAATTATGGTGGCAAAAATCGTCAATCAAATGATGTTGCACTGGCGGAAACGCTGACTACGATTGCGCAGCAGACCGTGCCGCTGACAACGGAAGAGGATAACTCGATCGATCAGGCAAATCAGCCAACGACTGAAACGACTGTTGAAGTGGCACCGGCGGCGACGGCTGCCGGCATGTCGATTGATCCCAATACCGGCAAGGATAAGTATTTGACCGATCCGGTGCCGGCCGGCAAGCCGATTCCGGTCGAATGGCAGGATGTCGAAATTGACACTGACACAGTATATCATTGCCAGTTGTCGGTGCATTGTAATACAATTTTAGACAATTTGGATATTTTCAATCAAGATAAACTGGAGGTATTGCCCAAAGATGGCGTCATTTTAGCGCTGACGACGGTGCAGTTTTATAAAGGTGAATCGGTTTTTAATGTCTTGCAGCGCGAGATGAAGCGCCATGGTATTCATATGGAGTTTGTCATGACGCCGATGTATAATTCGGTCTATGTCGAAGGCATCAATAATTTGTATGAATTTGATACCGGCGAATTGTCGGGTTGGATGTATAAAGTAAATGACTGGTTTCCCAATTATGGCGCCAGCCGCTACCAGTTGAGTGATGGCGATGTCATTGAATGGGTTTACACCTGCGATTTGGGGCGTGACGTCGGTGGCTTTGCTGCGGTAATCGTCGACGAATTGCCGGAAGATAAGCGCGAGGCGTTAGAGGAGCGCATTAGAGAGGAACAACTTGAAGAAACGACCGTTGCCGAATAGGGATAGTTTTAGCGGGTTGCACCCGCTGATTAATTTTTATTTTTATATTTTTGTGATTAGCGCGGGCATGTTTTTTATGCACCCGATTTTTTTGTTGATCGCCATCTCGACCAGTTTTTTGTATGCGCTCTATTTGCGTGGCGGCGCCGCCTTAAAGATGATTTTTTTGGGTCTGTTGCCGTTGATGATTGTCGGAATTATCATCAATCCGTTGTTCAATCACGCCGGTGTAACGATATTGCTCTATTTGGAGGATGGCAATCCGCTGACTTTGGAGTCGATCGTCTACGGCGTGGCGGCAGCATTGATGTTTGCCGTCGTTATCCTGTGGTTTTCCTGTTATAATCAGACGATGACATCGGATAAATTTCTTTATTTATTTGCTAAACTGTCAAGCAAATTATCGCTGCTGATTTCGCTTTGTCTGCGCTTTATTCCGCTTTACAAGGTACAGTTACAAAAAATTCGGCAAAGTCAACGGGCGATTGGACGAGATATTAATTGTGGCGGATTGCTATCGCGCATTCGACACGGTTTGGCCATTTTTTCAATCTTGTTGACTTGGGCTTTAGAAAATGCCATTATTACATCGGATTCAATGCAGGCCAGAGGCTACGGTCTGGCCGGCCGCAGTCATTTTTCATTGTATCGCTTTGACGGGCGCGATCGTCGCTTGTTCGGCTTTATGGTGATGACGTCGGCGATTACGCTTTTAGGCGCCTTTTTGGGATACAACACGGTGCGTTATTTTCCATCGATTAAATACGTGCCATTTCAATTGCACATATTATTTTTTTATTTAGCCTATTTGGCGCTTTGCGGCCTACCGCTGGCGCTCAACATTTTTGAGGAACGACGATGGAAGCGTATCAGATCAAAAATTTAAACTTTAATTATCCAAAATGTAAGACGGCCTGCTTAAAAAATATTTCAATGAACATTAAAGCCGGGTCGTTTGTCTTATTGTTTGGTCGTTCCGGCAGCGGTAAGACGACTTTGCTAAGACATTTAAAACCGCAGCTGCAACCCGTCGGGCAACGCAGTGGTGAGCTGCGGTTTAACGGTCAGTTAATTGAACAGCTCGACTTGCGCCAGAGTAGTAGTGCTATCGGTTACGTCATGCAGGATCCGGAGAGCCAAATCGTCACTGATAAGGTTTGGCATGAATTGGCTTTTGGCTTGGAAAGCCTCGGTTATGATCAGGCGACAATTCGCTTGCGCGTTGCTGAGGTGGCTAATTTTTTCAATATTAACGACTGGTTTCACGGTAAGACAACTACTTTGTCAGGTGGCCAAAAACAACTGCTCAATTTGGCTGCAATTATGACGATGCAGCCGCAAGTATTGATTTTGGATGAGCCGACCAGTCAACTCGATCCAATTGCCGCCGTTGAATTTTTGGAAACGCTTAAAAAAATTAATGACGAACTGGGCGTGACGGTGATATTGAGCGAGCACCGCCTTGAAGAAGTGTTTAGTTTTGCCGATAAACTACTGTTAATTGATGATGGCGCAATAATTTACGATGGTGTTCCCCATCAGATCGGCAATTTTTTTAAGCAGAGTAAGCACGATTTGGCAGTTGCCATGCCGACGCCGATTAGGGTGTCAGCTGCCTTTGGCGAAACGGCAAGCTATCCGCTGACGCTTAAAAAGGGCAGACAGTGGTTAAGTGATCGATTAGCCGCTTATGATTTGCAAAGTCAACCGCTTACAGCTGCTCAAATTGAACAGGGCACTAAACCGAGCTGGCGCGCTTTATTGTTTAAGAAAAAAGCGTCGTCCGAGACAACGGCGCTAGAGCTAAAAGAAAATTGGTTTCGCTACGATAGACAGGGCGATGACGTCATCAGGGATTTGACATTGACTGTTAAATTGGCTGAATGGCATGCCGTATTGGGTGGTAACGGCGCCGGCAAGACCACTTTGCTAAAACTAATCGCCGGCTTACAGCGCAGTTACCGTGGAAAATTGCAACTTTTCGGCAAGCCGATTGACGATTATCGCGCTGATCAATTATTTGGCAAAACGGTCGCTTTGTTGCCTCAAAATCCGCAAACTTTGTTTGCCGGTAAGACGCTTTATTTGGACTTGGCAGCGGTTTTTGAGGGACGGCGTGATGTGGCGGATGAACGGGCGGAGATCGAGCGCGTCTTGCAATTAACTGAATTGAGTCATCTCAAAGAACAACATCCCTACGATTTGAGTGGTGGCGAGCAGCAACGCGCGGCGCTGGCAAAAATACTGTTACTGGCGCCGAAAATTATTTTATTAGATGAGCCAACCAAGGGGCTTGATGGCTTCTTTAAGTTGAAGTTGGCACGAATTTTAAATCGCCTGATTGAGGCGGACACGACTATCTTAATGGCTTCACACGATGTCGAATTTTGTGCGGCCAATGCAACGCGCTGTAGTTTGCTATTTGATGGCGCAATTGTCAGCAGCAAGGCAACTGTTGATTTCTTTCGTGGCAACGCTTTTTATACAACGGCCGCCAATCGAATGAGCAGGCACTTGTTTGATGATTGCATATTGGCTGATGATATTATTGCCGCCGTACGGCGTTTGGAACAATCGCATGATAAGTGATTTAAATCAATCAGACAAAATTAAAAATCTAATCGGCTTTGTTTTGGTTTGGCTGGCGCCGCCATTGACAATCTACGCCGGCATTGTTTATTTTGACGACCGCAAGTACTATTTTATCAGCTTATTGTTGATGATTTACGCCCTGCTGGCCTTTTTATTACGCTTTGAAAAACGCGAGCCAAAAATGCGTGAATTGATGGTTGTTGCCGTGCTGGTCGCCTTGGGTGTTGCCGGGCGCGGCGCTTTTTACATGATTCCACAGTTTAAGCCGGTACTGGCTGTGGCAATTGTCGCCGGGGTTGGTCTCGACAAACGCGCCGGTTTTTTGGTCGGTGCGCTGATCGCCTTTGTTTCCAATTTTTTCTTTGGGCAGGGGCCGTGGACACCTTGGCAGATGTTTGCTATGGGGTTAGTTGGCTTACTCGCGGGCATCGTTTTTAAGCCGGGCAGATTACCACAGAAGCGGCTTCATTTGGCTATTTTTGGATTTTTTGTAGCTATTTTTGTCTATGGCGGGTTAATGAATCCGGCATCTGTTTTGATGTTTCAGGCAACTGCAACGGTCGAAGCCTTAATTGGCAGCTATTTATTAGGGCTGCCCTTTGATTTAATACTGGGTTTGGCGACCTTTATCTTTTTATTCTTATTTGGTGAGGCAATGCTCGAAAAAATAGCGCGCATCAAAACCAAGTACGGATTGCTATAAGGGTTTTTTACTTTTGATTATCTAATTTGTCCCTGACCACTGACCAAGTATTTGTAGGTGGTCATTTCTTTTAACGCCATTGGGCCGCGCGCGTGTAGTTTGCTGGTGGCAATGCCAATTTCGGCACCAAAACCGAACTCACCGCCGTCGGTAAAACGAGTCGAGGCGTTGTGATAGACGGTTGATGAGTCGACGATAGTTTGAAAACGTAAGGCGTTGGCGGCGTCTTCAGTGATAATGCCATCAGAATGATGGGTGCCATATTGATTAATCCATTCGATGGCAGCTGTCAGGTCATCTAATACGATGACGCCCAGCACGTAGTCGAGATACTCGCTACCGTATTCCTGCTCATTCATAATTGTAGGGCTATCAAAATAGCGAGCAGCATTGGGATGCACGCGAAAGTTGACCTGTTCTTTTAAGTATTCGATTAGCTGCGGTATAAATGATGCGGCGATCGCCTGATGTACAATCACTTTTTCGACTGCGTTACAGACTGATGGCCGCTGTATTTTAGCGTTTTTAATAATTTTAAGCGCCATTTCAAAATCGGCCGTCTGGTCGACGAATAGATGACAGTTGCCAGCGCCGGTTTCAATCACCGGTACCTGAGCATTGGCCGTCACCCAGTTAATTAAGGCAGCGCTACCGCGCGGAATCAATAAGTCGACATATCCCTTCATGGTCAGCAGTTCAGCGGCAGCTGAGCGATCGGTTGCGTTGATAAAGCCGATTGCATCTGGTGTGATGTTAAACTCGCGACAAGCCTGTTGTAGCGTTTGGGCTAGTGCATTATTGGAATAAATTGCTTCTTTGCCCCCTTTTAAGACGATGGCATTTTTTGATTTAAGGGCAATTACAGCGGCATCGACCGTTACGTTGGGGCGCGATTCGTAAATCATGGCAACCACGCCAAAAGGCACGCTCACTTTTTTAATTTGCAGTTTGTTAGGCAGCTGCCATTGTTCAATGATTTGGCCGACGGGGGTATCTAATTTTACGATTGATTTGACGCTGTTACTAATGTCTATTAAGCGTGCTTCGGTTAGTTTGAGACGGTCGATCATCACCTCGTCGATACCATTTTGGCGCGCTTGCATGATGTCTTTATCATTTTCAGCCAAAATATAGCTGCTTTTAGCAATGATTAAATCGGCGATTTTTAGCAGTAATTGGTCAATGGTGTCATCTGATAGCGCGACCAATTGATAGGATGCCGCTTTGGCTTTTTGACAGATTATTCTTACCATTTATTACTCCCTTCTTAACATTCGAAATAGGTGCCGATATTTTCACCTTCCAGGATGCGCAGTAAGATGTCTTTTTCAGCACTATTGGCAATAACGGTTGGAATGCCGACCGCTTTGGCAATTTCGGCGGCCATCAGCTTGGTTGTCATGCCGCCGGTACCGAGTGATGAACAGCTACCATCGGCAGCGCATTGCATTTCCGGCGTCAATTCTTTAACGTGGTTGATTAGTTTAGCGTTTTTATTAGTTTGTGGATTAGCATCGTACAGGCCGTCGATATCGGATAGAATGATTAGAAAATCGGCACTAATTAATCGTGCGACCATGGCCGATAGTCTATCGTTGTCGCCAAATTTTATTTCGGCGACGGCGACGGCGTCATTTTCGTTGATAATTGGTAAAACGCCAAATTTTAGAAGTGTTTCCAGCGCATTGCGCGAGTGCTCACTGCGCTTACTATCGGCCAAATCTGCCTGTGTCAGTAAAATTTGGCCGACGTCATAGCCGTATTCGGCGGCCAGTTTTAGATAGATATGCATCAAAATGTTTTGGCCAACGGCAGCTAAGGCTTGCTTTTCGGCCATGCTGGCTGAGGCTTTATCTATTTTAAGGCGACCCATGCCTGCGCCGATTGCACCGGACGATACCAAGATAATTTCCTTGCCGGCATTTTTCAAGTCGGCAATTTGGCGAATTAGCTTTTCAACGCTGGCCAAATTAATCAGCCCTGATTGATGCGTCAGGCTACTGGTGCCAATTTTTACGACGATGCGCTGCGCATTAATTTGGCGGTTTATTTGCTTTTTTTCATTCATAGTCTTGATTCCTTTCTGATTACATTATAGTATATCATTAATAAAACAATAATCCTAC
>PDWJ01004403.1_pt1 | contig 12458 bp, 10 predicted proteins | sample 1430881 | NCBI WGS metagenome assembly PDWJ01 (sample SAMN01162460, study PRJNA174530) | Oral metagenome, whole genome shotgun sequencing project. | biome: Marine environment; feature: Marine mammal; material: Swab sample of the gingival sulcus; isolation source: swab sample of gingival sulcus... | reverse complement strand
AGCATGTTCATCGCTATCATTCACTCCTGCAAGCATCACATATTCTATTGTAACATGTTTTTTATGGCGTGGATTAGTTTCATAAACGTAATATTTTGCTACTTCAATCAATTCTGCCAACGGATATTTTTTATTAATCGGCACAAGCTCGTTACGCAATTCATCATTTGGGGCATGCAGTGAAATCGCTAACGCCACATCAATATCTTTCGCAAGCTGATACATTCTTGGGACAACGCCTGAAGTCGATAAAGTAACTCGGCGTTTACTCATACCAAAGGCATGGTCATCAAGCATTAGCGACATACTCGCCACCACAGGGCGATAATTAAGTAATGGCTCACCCATGCCCATCATCACCACATTAGTCACTCGGTTTTCACGCTCGCTGACAGGCACATTTTCCATATAAGATTGATTAGCGACCCATAATTGACCGATTATTTCGCTAGCAGTTAAATCACGCTCAAAGCCCTGTTTACCTGTACTACAAAAGCTACAATCCAACGCACAACCGACTTGCGAAGAAATACACAAGGTTTTCCGCCCAAATTGTTTATTATCATCAGCAGGAATAAGCACAGTTTCTACCAATGAACCGCCTGTCACTTCAAATATCCATTTACGAGTACCGTCTTCACTAAATTGTTTAAATTTTACCTTTGGCGGTACAATACAAGCAACTTTATCTAATTTTTGTTGTAATTTTTTTGATAAATTACTCATGGTAAAAAAATCATCAACCCCATATTGATAAATCCACTTCATTACTTGGGTTGCACGGAATTTTTTTTCATCAATGCTTGCAAAAAAATCTATTAATTGCTGTTTTGATAGTCCAAGCAAATTCGTTTTTGCTTTACCTGTATCAGGATTTATTAAAGTTGTTGGGTCTATGGTTGCTATTTTGCTCATATCATAATATTCTATTTATCAGAACTAATTATTATAATATATAATGCAAAAATTAGCTAATTGATTATTTTTAATTTCTTTTTTTGCAAACAAAAAATAATCCTATTGATAATTATTTTTTTGATTTTTTACCTATCATTTTTTTTAATATTGTTCTATACTTAAAATTCGTTTTTATAAAAAATGTTTAATTTTATTTTTACAGAAGATAAGCAAAAGTAGTAATTGGTAACAACTATTATTTAGCAAATCTCATATTGACAACCTAAAGGAGATATTTATGTCAAATAAATTACTTGATTTAATTGAGTCATCAGAGGCAAAATGGGTCGATTTTCGCTTTACCGATACTCGTGGTAAAGAGCAACATATTAGCTATCCTGCTGATACCATTGACGAAGACGTATTAGAAGACGGCAAAATGTTTGACGGCTCTTCAATCGCAGGTTGGAAAGGCATTGAAGCATCAGACATGATTTTACGCCCTGACCCTGAAACTGCCTTTGTTGACCCATTCTTTGAATCAACAACCGTAGTCGTTACTTGTGATATTATCGAGCCTTCAACCCTACAAGGTTATCAACGTGACCCTCGTTCAATCGCTCGCCGTGCCGAAGAATATTTAAAATCAACAGGCATTGGTGATACCGCATTCTTTGGTCCTGAGCCTGAATTTTTTATCTTTGACGATGTGAAATGGTCAATTGATTTTTCAGGTGCAAGACACACTATTAAAGCGGAAGAAGCAGGTTGGTCAACAGGTGAAGACTACGAGTGGGGCAATACAGGACATCGTCCACGCATTAAAGGCGGTTATTTCCCTGTACCACCAATCGATAGCTCGCAAGATATGCGTTCTGTGATGTGTGAAATGATTGAAAAAATCATGGGCGAAGGACGTGTTGAAGTGCATCACCATGAAGTTGCCTCTTGTCAGTCAGAAATTGGCGTATCGTTTAATACTATGGTTCGTAAAGCTGATGAAGTACAACAATTAAAATATGTGGTACATAATGTTGCTCATCAATTTGGCAAAACCGCTACCTTTATGCCAAAACCGATTGTTGGTGATAATGGTTCAGGTATGCATGTTCATATGTCAATTTCAAAAGATGGCGAAAACATGTTTGCAGGTGATGAATACGCAGGTCTTTCAGAAACTGCCCTATTCTTTATCGGAGGTATTATCAAACATGCTCGTGCATTAAATGCGATTACCAACCCAGCAACCAACAGTTATAAGCGTCTTGTTCCGCATTTTGAGGCACCAATTAAGTTGGCTTATTCTGCCTGTAACCGTTCGGCATCAATCCGTATTCCACACGTTTCTAGTCCAAAAGGCGTGCGTGTTGAGGCTCGTTTCCCTGACCCAACAGCAAACCCATATTTAGCATTTGCAAGTTTGTTAATGGCAGGTATTGACGGTATTCAAAACAAAATTCACCCAGGTGAGGCGGCTGATAAAAACTTATACGACTTGCCACCTGAAGAAGAGGCTCAAATTCCAACGGTTGCTGAAGACTTAAGTGTTGCTTTGCAAGCGTTAAAAGATGACCATGATTTCTTACTAAAAGGCGATGTCTTTACTAAAGATATGCTTGAAGGTTATATTGAGCTAAAAGAAGAAGAAGTTCAACGCTTAAATGTCACGGTTCACCCTGTTGAATTTGACATGTATTATAGCTGTTAATCTTTTTATAGAATTGATTGATGATAAAGCCCTCAAGTTTGATACTTGGGGGTTTTGTTTTTTACAACTTATAAAGATAAACCTCTAAATCAATATCCGCTCCATACAAGTTTTGGGCATTTTTTAAAGTTTCTTGATAAATAAAGCCACATTTTAAAGCAATTTTTTTACTGCCCATATTCTGCGGATTACAACGTAAAATTATTTGTTTCGTCAGATTTTTTTCTTCGACAATGTTAATTAATTGTTGCAATGCGTGTGTGGTAATGCCTTGACCGCTAGAAGATTTATCTAACCAATAACCGACTAATGCAGATTGTGGACTAATCTCTCGTAAACCAATTGTACCAATAATTTTATCATTCGCACAAATAAAAAAATTAAGCGTCGTTCCAAGTTTATCAGATTGACAATTATCATGTAAGAATTTATGAGTATCCGCAACTTTTTGCACAAAATCAAGCCAAGGTAACCACTCTCGCAAATAAGCACGATTTTTATCCGTTAAAGCAAAAAATTCTTCGGAGTTTTGCTCGGTGTTATTAAAGGGCTTTAAAAGGATATTGAGTTTATTATTATTCATTACTTTACTCATGAGGTTCTATAATATATTGAAATTATTTTCTGACATCTAGAATGTTGCCATATTGGTATTGTAAAATATAATTATCAGCTGTAAGCAAGGTTAAATTATCTAATTTTGCTTGTACTAATAATAGTCTATCAAAAGGGTCATTGTGAATACGAGGTAAATCGCCAGTAGCACAAACATGATTAAGTGAAATATCTAATTGAATAAAGCCTAATTTAAGCAATTCCCCCGCAATTTGCTTGGGATTATATTGAAAATCAGGTTTGCCTAAACTATATTTAATAGACATTTCCCAAATACTTGCAATACTAAAATATAAATCAACTTTTTCATCATTCAGAATATTAATGATAGTAGGTGATAGTTTTTCTCTATTATCAATAAGAAACCAAATTAAAACATGGGTATCTAATAAATACTTCATTGGTTAAACATCTCTTCGATTTCATCAGCAAACGCATGGTCAAAATTATTAGGCACGGTAATTTTACCTTTTAAAGTTCCCATTTTTCGCTTTGGTTTTGTGTTTTCTAAAGGAACAACTTTTACCTGTGGTATGCCTGCTTTTGCAATAATAATAGGTTTGCCTAATTGTTTGACATCATCAATAATGCGTGAAAGATGTGTTTTTGCCTCATGTATATTGATTGATTGAGTTATGGATTGCATAAAAACCCTCCAATTTAAAAATTAGCTTAGTTTAATGACTTAGTTTACTTATAAATCAGTAAAAAGTAAAGTTCCAAGTTCAATATTTTAAAAGGATATTTAACGCATTTATTACTTTACTTGTAAACAAATTAGGCTTAAATGCTATACTTTATATAATAGGTCTAATTGAAAATCATGGGGAAGTTTTTGCATGGGGCAACTAAAGACCGAGTTTCCTCCGCCTTTAGCTTAAAATCGATGGTAAAATCTACAAATTAATGCTCAACACCACCAACGCCATGAATATGACCATGAGCCAATTCTTCTTCGGTTGCAGAACGTACTTCGACAATTTCCACATCAAAAGTTAAAGTCTTGCCTGCTAATGGGTAATTCGCATCAACTATTACTGTGCCGTCTGTTACATCTATTACTCTTACTCTTATTTTTCCACCATCAGCAATTAGTGACTCAAATTCCATTCCAACTTCAATATTATCAACACCTTGGAATTTTTCACGGGGGATTTCTTGCACTGCTTGAGGTTCATATTCACCATAAGCATCTTTTGGCTCAATCGTTACGATAAATTGCTCGCCTGCTGATTTGCCTTCAAGTTCTTTTTCTAGTCCTGTGATAATATTTTTATGACCGTGCAAGTATGCAAGCGGTTGTCCCTCTGGTGATTGGTCAATTACCGCACCTGTTTCATCGGTAAGGGTATAATTAAAATATACTGCTGAATTTTTTTCGATAGTAGCCATAAAGGTTTCCTAATTGTAAATAAAAATAACTGGTTTGAATATTATAAATTGAGCTATTTTTATAACTTTCAAGGTTAAGCGAGAAAATAGTTGAGTTTTTTCGTGGTTTAAAGCTGATTTATGCTAAAATAAGCGGTTTTTAGCAAGTAATAGAAACGATAAAGCAACGATAATTTTTAATAAATAGGTAATTATTATGAACAAAAAAACAAAAATTTTAGCAACCCTAGGGCCTGCAAGTGATAGTGTCGAAATGATAGAAGGTTTAATTAATGCAGGGGCAAATATGTTCCGCCTTAATTTTTCTCATGGTAGCCATGACTATCATTTGCAAACGCTAAAAAATATTCGCCAAGCCATGAACAACCTCAAAACAACCGTTGCTGTGGTGCAAGATATTTCAGGTCCTAAAGTAAGAATTGGCGAATTACAAGCACCTTTTAAACTCTATAAAGGCGATAAAATAACTTTTGTAAAAAAGGAAATTATCGGTTATAAAGCAGAGGATAAAAAATATGTGGTATCCATTAATTATCCTGAATTATTGGACAAGGTAAAAGTCGGCGAATATATCTATTTATATGATGGCACAATCCGAGCAAAAGTCATTCAAACAGGGAAAAAAATTACGGCAAAAATTGAAAATCATGGTACTTTAACGGCGAAAAAAGGGGTCAATTTCCCTAATACTGTCATTGATATTGATGTCATTACCGAAAAAGATAAAAAAGATATTGCGTGGGGGGTAAAAAATCAAGTGGATTATTTTGCCATTTCTTTTGTGCAAAATCAGCAAGATATGCTCCATGCAAGAAAATTATTAGGTGATTATCAAGGTAAATTAATTGCCAAAATTGAAAAATTTGATGCGGTGCAAAATATCGATGAAATTTTAGCAGTCAGTGATGCGATTATGCTTGCTCGTGGTGATTTAGGAATTGAAGTACCTTATTATCAAGTGCCTACCATTCAAAAACGACTGATTAAAAAAGCCAATGCCTCCTGCAAACCTGTAATTACCGCCACGCAAATGTTGTTATCTATGACCGAAAATGAAAGGGCAACACGGGCGGAAATTTCTGATGTGGCAAATGCGGTGCTTGATGGTAGTGATGTAGTGATGTTAAGTGAGGAAAGTGCAGTGGGTGTTGACCCAATCAATGCGGTTAGTACCATGAGCCGAATTATTGCTCAAACTGAACAAATGTATCCTTATGATAAACATGAAAAATTGGCTTATATTGATGAATTTGATGTTATTCATGGCACGGTAACTAAGCTAGCTGATGATTTAAACGCAAAAGGCATTTTAACCTTGACAAGTTCAGGACAATCCGCAGTTAAAATCTCTCGTTATCGCCCATCAACGCCGATTTTTTCCTTTACTCATCAGAAAAAAGTGTTAAATAGTCTGTGTGGCGTGTGGGGGGTTAATCCTGTCGGCGTGGTGAAAGAGGGACGAGTATCGAAAATGTTTTATAAAATGCTAACCAGCTTAGATAAACAAGGATTGTTAGATAAAAACGGTATTTATATTGCAACCATTGGTTATCCTGTGGGCATTTCAGGCACAACCGATACCATTAAGATTTTAACAAAATCGGAAATTGACTATTATTTAAATTATAAAAGTAAATAGTAACATCATGAAAAAAAATCTTATAGAATGGCTAACCTATATGCAAACAATCCATGTTTCTGCGATTGATATGGGTCTGTCAAGAGTGTTGCCTGTCGCTAAAAAATTAAATTTATTACAATCAGCAAAAAATGCCTATGTTTTTACCGTGGCAGGCACGAACGGTAAAGGCTCAACCACTGCCGTTATAGCCGAAGTTTGCAAACAAGCAGGTTATAAAACAGGACTTTATCAATCTCCGCATTTAATTGATTTTAATGAACGTATTCGCATTAATGGTATTTCTGCCAATGATGAGCAATTAATTAAAGCCTTTGAAAAAGTCGAACAAGCTCGCCTTGAATGTAATTTAAGTTTATCATTTTTTGAAATGACCACTTTAGCAAGTTTCTTAATTTTTGCGGAAGAAAATTGCGATGTATGGGTGCTAGAAGTTGGCTTGGGTGGACGGCTTGACGTAGTCAATATTATCGAGCCTAATATGACGGTAATTACCAATATCGGCATTGACCATATCGATTGGCTTGGCGATGATAGGGAAAAAATCGGCTATGAAAAAGCGGGCATTTTACGCAAAAATGTTCCACTTGTTTTTGGCGATGTTGATATGCCGAATAGCGTAAAAAATCGCATTGAAGAATTGGGGGTAATTTGTTATCAAAAAGGAATAGATTTTGACTTCTTAGAAAAGTCCTTCTTTAATAAAGAGGGATTTAGGGAAATTAAAAAATCAGAACAATCCATTTTCTATTATTCAACCTCTGCTATCACCTTAAAACTGCCCACTCCTAATTTATCATTAATTAATACAAGCAATGCAATTACCGCTATTTTAAATAGTTCGTTAAATATTAAAATAACCGATATTGAAACCGCTTTACAAAAGGTAAAATTAGCGGGGCGTTTTGATTATCGGCAACTTGCCAATCGTCAATGGTTATTTGATGTCGCTCATAATGAGGCAGGCGTGCAGTTTTTCTTGCAACAATTAGCAATGCAAATTAATAATTTTATTAACGAAAAATCCAATATTTATCTTGTTTTTTCTATGTTAAAAGATAAAGAAATTGCCAAAGTCGTGCAATTATTGGCAACAAATAAACTATTACAAGAGAAGCAAATTGCTTGGTATATCGCTCCGATTGATGATACCTATTGTCCACGAGTTGCCAAACTTGAGCAATTAGAAAGTATTGTTAATCATTATGTGGCAACAGAAAATATTTATCCGTTTAACGACTTAGCCCAAGCAACGCAAGCTGTGGTTAAGGCGAGCAAGCCTGATGACTTAATTCTAGTTTGTGGCTCCTTTCATACCATTTCTGAATGTTTAATTGCCACAGATTTGCTATAATGACAAAATATGTGTTATAAAAAGCTAACAAATTGTAAATAACGCTATATCTTTGCTGATGAATATGCGATAATTTTAGTTGCTAACTATTTATAGTTATTTCTAGTGTTTTCGGTACTGATGAAAAAATGACTTTTTCGTATTAGTGCTTGAATTTTTTAAATTAAGATGAAAGAGAGCTACAAATGAAAATTTCAAAACAAGGTGTATTAGGAGCGACCATGCTAGTTGGTGGTAGTATCATGTTATTTGCTATTACCCAACAGCCCGAACCTGCAAGTAAAAAAGCTGAAACGGCACAAACAAAAACTGAAGTGCAACAGAAAGAAGAAGTTGACTTAGTTGAAGTTGCTGATGAAAATAAAGAATTGACCACTGACATTGAAACAGAGAAAAACATTCTTGAAGAAAAACAAGAAGAAAGAGAAGATGCAGTTAAAGCTCAAGAAGAAAAATCGAAAGATTTTCTTGAAAATCAAGAAAAAACTGCTGGCGATGAGACTAAAAAGTCTGACGTAACCGCTGAAAATAAAGCAGAAAAAGCGGAAATTAAGAGCGAAGAAAAAGCAAAAACTGCTGAAACTTCTAAAGAAAAAGCTGAAGAAGTAAAAGCGGAGAGCAAGCCTGTAGCTAAAGTTGCAGAAAAAACAGAAACTAAAGCTGAAGTAAAAGCGAAACCAAAAGCAGAAGAAACAGCAAAAGTTGCTGATAAAGCTGAGAAAAAAGCTGAACCTGTAAAAACAGTTAAAAAGTCAGAAAAAAGACCGACTTCTTATAAGGTAAAAGCAGGTGATTCATTGCTTAAAATTGCAAAAGAAAATGGTGTTTCATTATCTGTGTTAGCGGAAGCAAATAAAATGCACTATTCAGCAAATTTAATGGCTGGACAAAATTTAGTTATTCCTTCAAAAGCTGAAGTTGCTAAATTGCAAAAAATCGTAAAACGCAAACAAGCAGAGCGTTCGGCAAAAATCAAAGCTCAAAAAGCAGAAGCAAAACGTCAAGCTGAATTAAAAGCAAAACAAGAAAAAGCCAAGCAAACGAAAAAAGCCGAGCCTAAACCAGCAAAAGCGACTGATAAGGCCGAAAATAAAGGTACATTCGGTGTACAAATTACTTTAGCAAGCAACCAAGAAGAGGCGGATAAAGTCGTTGCGAAACTGCGTAAAGCTGGCTACAAAGCGAAAACAAGCAAAACTGATAAAGGTGTGCGTGTTATTGTAGGACCTAAACGTGGTAAAAAAGAGGCATTAGCATTAAAAGACAAAATTAACAAAGATTCAAGAGTGAATGTAAAAGATTCTTGGGTATTAGTCTGGCGTTAGGCTCTAAATTTGCTCTCAATGAGCAAGTTTAGATAAAGAAAATTAATAGTGATAGGACTTACGCAAAATTAACAAGTTGTAGGCTGGGCTTAACCCCAGCAAAAACTGACATATTATCATTGCTGGGCAAAATGCCCAGCCTACGCTGATATTCCTATGAGTTTTGCATAAAGTACTAAGTAAAAAAGTAGGGAAATTATGAAACAATCCACCGCACTTGCTATCCTAAAAACAGGAAAAAATGTGTTTTTAACAGGGTCAGCAGGAGCGGGGAAAACGCATACCCTCAAGCAATATATTCACTATTTACGAGCAAGAAAAGTGCCTGTCGCTATCACTGCTAGCACAGGCATTGCCGCAACTCACATGAGTGGCATTACTATTCATAGCTGGTCAGGAATTGGTATCAAATCCGAACTCAGCGACAAAGACCTTATCAAACTTAGCAAACGCAAATCTCTTAAAGAGCGTATTGAAGAAACGGCGGTTTTAATCATTGATGAAATTTCAATGCTCCACGCCAAACAACTTAACGCAGTCAATCAAGTTTTACAACACATTCGCAATTCAGACAAACCCTTTGGTGGTATGCAACTTGTATTAGCAGGCGATTTTTTTCAACTTCCTCCAATTGGTGAAAAAGGCGAAACTAACCGAGATAAATTTGCATTTATGTCATCGGCTTGGCTTGAGGCTGATTTGCAGATTTGTTATTTAAGCGAACAATACCGCCAACAAGAAACCACCCTTAATAACGAACTCACTTTAAACGACATTCTTAATCAAATTCGTTCGGCAAATGTCACCTATCAAGCAATCCATAGCCTTGAAAATACCATTCATAATGAATTAAACGTCAATCGAACTCGCCTTTATACCCATAATTTTAGCGTTGATAAAATCAATCAAAATGAATTACAAGCCTTAACAACCACTGCAAAAACTTATGTTGGTGAAAGTATGGGCGATAAAAAATTATGTGAAATGTTACAAAAAAACGTACGAACAAGTGACAAATTAACCCTAAAAATTGGGGCAAAAGTGATGTTTATCAAAAATATCAGTGATTTAAACGTATTTAATGGCACAATGGGCGAAGTGATTGGTTTTTATAAAATGCCAATTGAGCAAGAAGACAGCACAATTTTAACGGAAGAAATGGAATTTCCTGTGGTACGTTTAAACACAGGGCGAGAAGTCATAGCCACCCACGAAGAATGGTCGGTAGAAGACGAGCAAGGGGAAATTTTAGCAAGTTATCAACAAATTCCGCTTTGTTTAGCATGGGCAATTACCGTGCATAAATCGCAAGGCATGACCCTTGATTATGCGGAAATTGATTTATCTCGCACCTTTGAAATGGGACAAGGTTATGTCGCTTTATCTCGTTTAAAGGATTTAGCTGGATTAAAATTGCTTGGCTTAAATAATGACAGCCTCCGCCTTGACCCTTTGGCACGAGGAGCGGACAAGCGTTTTATCGAATTATCCGATGAATTACAAGTAAAATATGATAATTTTACCATTGATGAATTAACAAAAACTCATAAAGATTTTGTTATCAAATCAGGTGGAACAGTTGAGCAAAAAGTCATTGATGCTTATGATAAATATCGCAAAAAGAAAATAAAAGCTCAATTAAAAAAACAAACTAAAAAATCCGCTGAGGGCAATAATAAATCAACGCTAGAACAAACCAAAGAATTATTACTCAAAGGTTTATCCATTAGAGAAATTTCCAATGAAAGGGACTTGGCTCAATCGACTATTATTAATCATATTGTTAAATTAAAACGCCAAGATAAGGATTTATATTGTCAGCGATTTCGTCCAACGGAGCAAATTATTGATAGCGTACAATATGCCATTGAGCAAATTTATTTAACCAATGACCCTGAAGACTTTGATAAAGAGGGGCATATTAAACTTCGCCCAATTTATGAATATTTAGAGAAAAAAGTCAGTTGGAATAATATTCGTTTATCGTTAATATTTGTTGAGATGCCCACCGATGAATAAGCCGTTACGCATTGCTATCAATGGCTTTGGGCGGATTGGGCGTAATGTATTGCGTGCCATGCTCGAACGCAACGCCCTACAAAATAAACAAATAGAGTTAGTCGCTATTAATGACGTTGCTAATATTGACAGCTTAATTCATTTATTAAAATTTGACAGTACTCATGGACGCTTATCAGCGATTGGTTATACTGCTGAATTAATAGAACAATCCGAAAAAACCTATCTAAATTTAATTCATATTGAAAAAGAACACAGCTATCAAATTGCAATTTTTCAACAAGCCCAACCGCAACAATTAGCATGGAAAAAATTACACATTGATTTAGTTTTAGAATGTAGCGGATATTTTCGCAGTTACGAGCAAGCCAATTTTCACAGGCAAGCAGGAGCAAAGCAAGTGATTATCGGCTCTGCTCCGTTTGATGATGTTGATGCTTGCATTGTCATGGGGATTAATCATCAGTTGCTAACCCTTGATTTACCGATTATTTCTAGCGTTTCTTGTACCACCCAAGCCCTTGTTCCATTAATTGCGACTTTGGATAATGCCTTTGGCGTGCGTTCGGCAATGATGACGGAAATTCATGCGGTAACGGCCGACCAAAACGTCCTCGACCAAGCTCATCGAGATTTACGTCGAGCAAGGGCATCAGGCTATAATATTATTCCGACGACTTCGAGCAGTATCCGAGCGACTGAGCGAGTTTTACCGCAAATGACAGGGAAAATTAACGGTCATTCGTTGCGTATTCCGACTATTAATGTGGCAAGTATTGATGTCACTTTTACTTTTAATAGACAAGTGGAGATAGAAACACTTCGGCAAACATTAAAAACTGCTTGCAATGGCGAATTATTGGGTATTATGGATTATAGCGATGAGCCTTTGGTATCGAGTGATTTTATTCATCAACCGCAGTCCTTGATTATTGACGGTTTGCAACTGATGCAAGTGGGCGAACAATTTAAAATTTTTGCTTGGTATGATAACGAATGGGGTTATGCTAATCGTTTGGTGGATATGTGTCAAAAACTTGCTCAAGAAAAATTAAGAAAAAATTAAAAAAACACTTGCATTGTGTCAAAAAATAGCTATAATAGTCCACCTAATGGAGTCGTGGCAGAGTGGTTGAATGCACTGGTCTTGAAAACCAGCAAGGGTTTGTAGCCCTTCGAGAGTTCGAATCTCTCCGACTCCGCCAAATTACTAACCTCTTAAACATTTGCGTTTAAGAGGTTTTTTATTTTGTCCACATTCCTACAGATTAAAAAAACGCTAAGAAAAAATTCCTAGCGTTTTTTATTATGCTTGTGTCGAATAAAAATTAACGACGTAAGCCTAATTGACCAATAAGCGTACGATAACGGTTTAAGTCTTTACGTTTTAGGTAATCAAGCAATTTACGGCGTTGGTTTACCATACGGATTAGACCACGACGGCTGTGGTGGTCAGCTTTATGCGTTTTAAAGTGAGCTTGTAAGTCGTTGATACGAGCAGTTAATAAA